>Ga0209577_10000759_pt1 | contig 32184 bp, 27 predicted proteins | sample GraSoiAngelo_109_FD_185874 | JGI IMG/M metagenome (GOLD analysis project Ga0209577, IMG submission 185874) | Grasslands soil microbial communities from the Angelo Coastal Reserve, California, USA - 14_0903_12_20cm (SPAdes) (version 2) | ecosystem: Environmental > Terrestrial > Soil > Grasslands...
CGGCGAAGGTCACGTCCGTCAGCCGGACGGTGATCCTCCCCTGCACACCGGCGTCGGTGACCAGGTTCACGTGCGCGAGCTTGGCCAGCGCGGACAGCACGTCGGTGATGTCCACATTGCGCAGCTCCAGGCTGATCTTCTGATCGAACCCCACCGCCGCCCCGGGCTGGGGCGCGGGCGGGGCCGCCGGCGGCAGCGGAAGCTGGGTCGGTTCAGCGCGCGGGGGGATCGGCTGTCCGCCGACGATCGTCGGAATGCTGAGGAGAATCGCGCCCCGACCCGGCGATGTGGTCAGATGGAACCTGATCGGCTGGACGAGCTCCAGGACCACCCGGACGATGGTGGGCTCGAACTGCCCGACCCGCACTTTCGTGACGAGGCCGCGCGCCACAGGCACCTCCCCGGCCGGAATCCCGAGCTGCGCGCCCGGCACATCGACGACAATCCAGTTGGGCTGCACGTCGCGCACCTGGTACCGCACGGGCCCCGACGCCACGATCGCGACCTGAAGCTGGGAGGCCACCTCCTTCAGGTTGATCCCGGTGACCTTCACGGGCGCGGCCTGGGCCTGGCTCGTCGGCCAGAGAGCAAGGGCGAAGAGCAGCGTGAGTCCGACGGCGGCGGATCGGCGGCAACGCCGTAAAGGGGCCTTCATGATGACTGCTCACCTCCGATGTTCAGTTCAAAGGTCACATCATTTTCCTTCAGGACGACTTTTTCCGGCTGAATCGACACCACCACGGCGCCGCCAACCCGCTCGCCCTCACCGACGATATAGGTGCGTCCGTCCGATTCGATAATGGCCACCCGGGAGCGCGCGCCCATGATTCCGGCCACGCGCATGCGGCCGCCCCCGCCCCCTCCCATCCCGGGGCTCGTGAATCCCGGCAGCTGCCCAGGCAGCTGCCCTGGCAATGGCGGCAGCGGCATAGATGGGACAGGCACCCCCATGCCGCCCCCGGGCGTTGCCAGGGGGATGAACGGATCTTGGCGCCCACGAGGGCCGGACCCCACGATCGCCGCTTCTGAGTTTGGGTTCGGCGGGGTTTGGGCGGCCGGCGCAGGGGCTCCGGGCTGGGGCTCCCCACCCGGCGGCATTGCGCCGGGTTTGCCCGGGGTTGCGGGAGTCCCCGCTCCCGCGGGGGGGACGGCGGGCGACGCTCCCGGAACCGGCGGCTTCCCTGGGGTTCCGGGCGCCGGCGCCGCGGGCATCACCCCGGCCGGCGTGGGGCCTCCCTTCGCCGGCGCAGGCGCCGATGGTGCGGGCGGCGTGGCGCCGGGCGTCCCCCGCGCACCGCCGGGCGATGCAGTCGGTGTGCCGGCATGCGCGGCGGCCTGCGTGGTCCCCGGCGACCCCGCCGGCGCGCCGGGAGACGGCGCACCCGGCTTTCCGGTCACCGGCATCGGCGCTCGGGAAGGAGCCGTCGCGGCTCCGGGCCGGGGCGGCCGCGTCATGAGGTTCGGCAGGCTCATGAGCCGCGAGACGTTCCCGTGGCTCACGTAGAGGAGGCCCGCCGCGACGACGACGAGGAGCCCGAGCAGTGGACGGATCTTTTTCATCGGCTCCCCCCGCTTTCCGGCAGCACGTAGGTGGTCGCTTGGAGTCCGAGGTTGAGCGTCGGGGAAATCTGTCCCACCCTGGCGGTCGGACTGAGCCGAAGGTCGGTCATGGAGATAAACCGGGGGAAGGTCTCAATCCCGTGCACGAAGCTCGAAATCACGTCGAACGGACCTTCCACGTTGAGCTCCAGGGAAAAGGTCTGGTAGGAGATTGCCGCCGTGGCCGGCGCCGGCGGCGCGCCGGGACGGCTGGGTTGGGGCGCTCCCACCGGCTGCTGCGGCGTCTGGAGCGGCCCGGGCTTGATCAGGGTGAGGTTCGCGCTGACCTGGGAGGCGAGGGTCTCGAGGCGCACGAGCAGCACCGGGATCTCGCGCGCGGACGGGAGCTTGGCTTCGGTGTCTTGAAGGTCGTGCTGAATCTGCTGCACCCTCCGGTCCAGTTCCTCCTTGCGCGCCGCCTGGGCCTGGAGGCGCGCGAGGTCGGCCTGCGCCGCCTTCAGCTGCCGGGACACCGCGCTGATCTCCCTCGTCTTCGGCGTGTAGACATAGAAGTAGAAGACGACGAGCAGCCCCACCACGGCGAGCGCCCACACGACGAACTTGTCGCGAGCCGTGAGAGGCTTCATTGCACCTCACCGGTCTTCTGCACGACCAGCCGAGTGGGCTGGGTCCCGCCGGGCGGCGCGCTCGGGTTGCCGGAAGCGCCGCCGCCGGGGGAGGTGACGGCGAGCCCGGGAAGGGAGTTCGACCCGCCGGCGCTCATCGGCGCCAGCTCTCCGGTCACCTGGAACTTGACCACATCGCGTTCGCCGATCTTCTCCTTCTGCGTCGATGTCAGGTCGATGTTGCGGAACCTGTCGGAGTCCTTGAGGGCGACCATGAAGCGCGCGACCGACCTGTAGGTAAATGTATACCCGTCGAAGACCACCCCGCGCGCGCCGGACGTGGCCAGGTCGATCAGCCAGACGTCCTGCGGAATGACCGTGCGGAGCGCCCGGAGCGAGTCCGTGGCAGGCAGCTGCCGGGACAGGAGCGCCCGAAGCACCGTCTGACGGTCCTGCAGGCGGCGCAGCGTTTGCTCCAGCCGGTCGACCTCCTGGGCGATGGGCCGCAGGGCCTCCATCTTCTTGTTGACGTCGTTGAGCTGTCGATGAAGCGCGCCCAGCCTGGTTCCCAGGAAAATGGTGACCACGATCAGGAGGCCGACGACGGCCGCCGTGGCCAGGAAGGCCAGCATGACACCGGGCGCGGGACCGATCGGCCGGCGCCGTCCCGGGGCGAGGAGGTTGATCGTGATCATCGCGGCTTACTCTCCCCTCAGGGCCAAGCCCACGGCTACCGCCATCATCGGGCCGACATCGCTCAGGTACTCCTTCGGGAACGCGTCCGCGCTGCAGCCGGCAAAGGGGTTCCCGATCTCCACCGGAAGCCCCAGTTCCTCGCTGAGGAACGGGGCGAGGTTCTTGAGCTTCGCCGTTCCCCCCGTCAGGATGACCTTCGAGACCGCCTGCCCGCGCGACCGCGTCTGGTAGTAGTCGAGCGACCGGCGGACCTCGGTAAAGATGCTGTTGATCACCGGGAGAATCGCTTCGTGCACCTGGACGAGCGTGTTGTCGCCGGGCTGCTGCCCCTCCAGCAGGAGCTGAGCCCGCTCTTCTTTGAGCGTTTGCGCCGCCGGGACCTCCAGGCTCAGGGCCTCGGCGATGGCCTTGGTCACGGCGGTGCCGCCGGTGGAGATGTTCCGGGCAAGGCGCAGGCGCTCGCCCTCCATGATGATGATGTCCGAACTCTCCGCGCCCAGATCGACGTAGATGATGGTGCCCTGCGCCTGGCCGTCCCGGCGTCCGACGGAGCGGAGCATCGAAAACGGCGCGACGTCGAGGATCGACGCCGACAGGCCGATCGTGTGCAGGGCCGCGAGCTGACGGTCCACGACTTCCTTGCGGGCGGCCACCAGAAGAATTTCGACCTGCCCTTCTTCGGCGGCCTTCCCCAACACCTGAAAGTCCCGGCTGACCTCTTTGACGCCGTACGGCAGATACCGCTCGGCTTCGTACGCGACCGCCTGCTCCAGTTCCGCGTCGGGCATATCGGGGAGCTTGAGCTCGCGCACGATCACCGCTTCGCCTCCCAGCGCGGTGACCACCCGGTTGCCTTTGATCCCGGCGGTGGTGAGGAGATTGCGGATCGCCATGCCGAGCACTTCGGCGCTGGCGGCGGCTCCATCGGCAATCGCGCCTTGGGGGGTCGGGATGACACCGAGGCGGGCAACTTTACGCCGGCTGCCGCCCGCCGGCACCACCTCAACCGCCTTGAGGGTATGGCTTCCCAGGTCGAGCCCGATGGACGAGCGGCTCCCAAACAAGCCCATACTCCGGAGCCTCCTTCACGGTGGCACGAACCCCTATTCGCCCTTTCAATTCCGGGTCCTGCATTAGAATGCGAACGCGCGTTCGCCGGGGTATCCGGCCCCCGGCACGTCCCTCGTTCACGCCTCAGGCTGCGGGGCGTGCGGGCCACGGATGACGGCGCCGCATGTATGCCGTAAATTGTATGCCGCAATCCCGCATCGCTTAGACATCGAACTGCCGGCCCGGAGCCGGCCTGCCCCAGAGCCGTCACCTGCCGGCGAGAATCACCGGGACCGTCTTCACCAGGACGATAACGTCAAGCCACAACGACCAGTTGTTCACGTACCATCGATCCAACCGCGACCGCTCGCGCAGGTCGAGGGCATTCTTCCCGCTGACCTGCCACAGCCCGGTCATGCCGGGCCGGACATCGGTCAACCCGTCGTGCTCGATCAGCGCCGTCTCGGGGCTCAGGTACGGCCTCGGCCCCACGAGGCTCATCTCTCCGCGCATCACGTTCAGCAGCTGCGGAATCTCGTCGAGCGAATACCTCCTCAGGAACCGGCCGATGCGGGTGACGCGGGGATCGTAGGTGCGCAGCTTCCGATAGCGCTCCCATTCGGCGGCCGCCGCCGGATGGACCTCGAGGTACGCCCCGAGGCGCCGGTCGGCGTCCCGGAACATCGTCCGCAGTTTGTAGCACGCGAAGGGGATCCCCCTGCGCCCGACGCGCGGCTCCACATGGAACGCCGGTCCCCGCGACTCGCACAGGATCGCCAGCGCCGCTACGGCCACGACAGGCGCGAGCGCCACGCCGAGGGCGGAGGCCACGGCCAGGTCGAAGACTCTCTTCACCGCCAGGTTCCACGGCTTCAGCAGATTGTTCGGGACCCGCAGGAGCAGCGCACGATCTTCGAGCAGCCCGATGACCTCCACGCCCAGCACCGGCGCCTCGGCGAGGTCGGGGACGATGACGACGTTTTCCGCCACCTCTCGGAGGCGCTCGACGAGCCGCAGGAACTCCGCGCGGCCCAGTTCGGGGATCGCCAGAATCACTTCGCGCGCTCCGACCGCGACCGCACGGCCCGGCGCCTCCAGCGGATCGGCAATCGCCTCCACGACGTCATACCCCAGGGTGCGGTTGCGGCGGAGGGCCTCCAGGAGCGCCGCGGCCCGCCGTCCATGCCCCACGAGCAGCGCCGGCTTGCGCCACGGTCCCGCGGCGAACAACGCCTCTTTGGTGGCGCCCCGCAGGAGGGGCAGGACCACGAGCAGGATCCCCCAGGCCAGGACCACGACCGGCCGCGAGACATCGCCGCCGGTCTTCGCCACCGACAACGCGGCGAACATCAGCACGACCGCAATCGTGGCCGCCATGAGGCAGCGGCGGACCTCTTCCCAATAGGGGTCTCTGCGGGTATAGAGCCCCGTGTACGCGAGGGCGGTGAGGTAGACCACGGGGACCCACCACAGGGCCGCGTAGTGGGCGAGGGGGTAGGTCGGCCGCTCAAACCCTTGGGAAAGCACAGGGAGCAGCGAGATGCGTATGCCGACGGCAATGCCCAGCGCGGCGGCGAGCGCCAGGAGATCCGAGGCCACAAGCGCCAGGAGCGAGACCGTCCGTGCCCAGGTTCGAGACCGGGCCAACCCGCCCGGCAGCGAGAGCAGGCGCGCGGTCACCTTCCGAGGTTCTTGATGCGCTCTCTCCACCATTCCTTGAGGAATATGCCCAGAAACGCCGCGTCCCGGACGAGATAGCGCTTCCAGAGGCGCCCCGGCTCCAGCGCGAGGCGCCACAGCCACTCCAGCCCGGCCCGCTGCATCCAGCCCGGGGCGCGGGTCCGGCTTCCGGCAGCAAAATCGAGCGCAGCCCCGACGCACACCGCCACGATGGTGTCGAGGCGGTCCCAGTGACGGTGCACCCAGAGCTCCTGCTTCGGCGATCCCAGGGCCACGAACAGGAGCGTCGGCTCGACCTCGTTCACGGCGTGCACGGCCGCCTCCGCCGCCGCCCCTTCGGGCTCGAAGTGGTCCGGAGGGCTGTAGGTCCCCGCCACGCGCAGCCCCGGAAATCGGGCCTCGAGGCGCCGGGCCGCCATGTGGGCGACGCCCGGCTGCCCGCCGAGGAAGAACACCGTGTGCCCCCTCTCCGCCGCGAGACGGCATAAGGCCGGCACGAGATCGGCGCCGGCGACCCGGGCGCGGAGCGGCCGGCCGAGCAGACGCGTCCCCCAGATGATCGGCATGCCGTCCGCCACGCGGAGCGCAGCCCGCTCGCACGCGACCCGAAACGCGGCGTCCTGCCGGAACCGCACGACGAAATCGACGTTCATCGTCACGACGTAACCCCGGATCCCGCCGGCGATTGCCCGGTCGAGCCCCGCGACCGCCTCTTGAAGGTTGACATCGTCAAACACGACATCCCCCAGCGCCACCCGCCGGACGGAGCGAGGCCCCTCCCCTCCGTGCTGCCCGACAGACGCGCCGCGGGCGCTCACCCCCTCGTCTCCGCGCGGGAGATCGGCCTCATCGCCCGATCCCTGCCGGATCGCGTCACTGCCTCCGTGCCCGAATGGCGTCCAGACGGAGCTGCGCGCGGCGCAGCAGCCGCCTCGCGCTGAAGCCGTATCGCGCAAGGAGCAAAGCAAACTTGAGCCGCCAGACCGGATCCAGATACCCTGTGCGCCGCAGATCGGCGGGAACATAGCCGCTCACATGCGAGGTGAACCACTCGATGTAATTATTCGCCACAGAGCGCGTGAACAATGCCACCTCACGCTGCCGGCGGATGAGCCATCCGGCAAGAAAGCGATAATCGAGGAGCACGAAGGGTTCGATCTCGAGGGCGGCTTTGAGCGCCTGGGCCGCGCTCGTCAGATCGGCCGCGCAGTAGTGCAGGTAGGCGAGTTGGAGCTTGATCATGGCCCTGGTGAACGGGTGCGCCAGGCTTCCGCCGACTTTGAAGGTCTTCGCTTCGAGCGCCTGCATCACGTCGAAATACCGCCCGCGGTGGACCTCGGGTTCCTGTCCGATCGCCGTGTTTGTCGTGTGAATTCGATAGTACGCCACCGGCCCGGGCAGAAACGCCATCTTGTAGTGGGCCGCGATCCGGATCCACAGCTCCCAGTCCTCGTACTCGAGGTGTTCGTCGCGCAGACCCACCTTCTCGAGACATTCGCGGCGAAGCATGACGGTCCGCGCGTACAGGCAGTTCCCCTCCAGCAGCGACAGCAGGGGATCCCGCTCGCGCGACAGGTCTCTGGCGAACGTGAGCCCCAGCCGGCGGCCGTCCGCATCGATCACCGTTGCCGGACCGTACACCAGCCCGATCTCAGCATGCTGTCCCAAGAACGTGACCTGCCGTTCCACCTTGTCCCGCACGAATGCGTCGTCGGAGGAGAGCCCGCACCAGTAACCGCCGCCCGACCTCTGGAAAGCGAGGTTGGCGGTCGCGGAGGCGCCCCGATGCGCATTCCCATCGTGGGTGAACACCTTCACCCGGGCCGGGTGGCGCGACGCGTAGCCCCGGGCGATCTCCAGGCTCTTGTCCGTCGAGCCGTCGTCGACAATGACGAGCTCGACATGAGGGTAGGTCTGCGCGAGCACGCTCTCGATGGCTGCGGGGAGGAAGGGCGCATGGTTGAACGACGGCATGCACACGCTCACCAGCGGGGCCCCGCCGCGGGGGCGCGGCTCGTTCGACCGGCTGGAGGTCAGGGACGGTTGGGGACCGCGCTGAGCAGGCATCGCCTCTTCTCAACCCTCCGAATCAATAGAGGAGCCGGCCGTGATTCCTCCGGAACCGGTCGAGCGTGTCCCGCCGCACACACCGGCGCACGCTCAGCAGGCCCGGCAGACGTTGCGCACACCAGATCACATGCCGGGCGAGCGGGAGAGGGTTCCCCTTGAGGAGCAGCAGCGCGTATCCCATCCTGATGAGGTGCTGGGACAGGACGTATCTCCATGGGAGGTGGCGAACATTCATTTCAAAGCGATTCTCCAGCTCACGGATCACCGACGTTGACCGAGGGAGGCGGGCCGAAGGGACCTGCATGTGCATCACGGTCACGCTGGGGAAATACACGATGCGAAACCCGGCATCGAGGACCCGCCACGACACCTCGAGATCCTCGAGCCAGAAGAAAAAATGCTCGACATAGAGACCAACCGTCTCGTGCACCTGCCGGCGGATCGCATGGCCGCCTCCCAAGAAGTGGCTGGTTTCAAATTCCACATCGGGATCCAGTGCGCGGTTGAACGTGGGGAACTCCCTCGGCCGCACCTCCCCCGATGGGCCGACAATCTTAAACGTGAGCACCCCAATCGAGGGATCTGCCAGGAACCTCTCAACGATCCGCGCCGTCGCCCCACTGTCAAGGAGCACCGCATCATCGTCAATGGAGACAAGGATCTCTCCCCGGGCGGCCTGAATGCCGAAATTCCGCCCTCCGCTCACCCCCCGGTTCTCTTCGAGCCGATGGTAACGAACATGATCGTGAGTGCGCGCAAAGGCGTCGACCGCTCCCGGAGTGTCATCCACCGAGCCATTGTCCACGAGCACGATTTCAGCCGGAGCGTAGTCCTGGCGGGCGATCGAATCCAGCGCCGCCCGGAGTTCGGCAGAACGATTGCGGGTCACCACGATAAATGAAACGAAAGGGTTTACCATCGCGTCGCCAACACACTCAGAAACGCTCCGCGGGTGCGGAGCTCCTCACGATGCCGACACGCCCCGTCAATCCATGCGGCGCAACCATAGCGTACCACAACAGATCTTACCCACAACTGGCGGGAAACAGACTATCGGGACGAGCGGATGTGCCTATGGCGCACGGGTCTGCTGATACCAGGCGATGGTGCGTGTGAGCCCTTCCTCAAGAGGCACCCGCGCCCGAAACGCAAACAGACGCTCGGCCCTGCTGGTATCCAGGCAGCGCCGCGGCTGACCATCGGGCTGGCTCGCGTCCCAGACGATCGTCCCTTTGAACCCCGTTAACCGCGCAATCACCTGCGCAAGATCCCGGATGCTGATCTCAACCCCCGATCCCAAATTGACGGGATCGCTCATATTGTAGCGCTCGGCGGCGAGCACAATGCCCTCGGCAGCGTCATCGACGTAGAGAAATTCCCGGGTCGCGCTGCCGGTGCCCCACGCGACGATGCGCTCTTCGCCATTCGCCCGTGCCTCCAGACACCTTCGGATCAATGCCGGGATCACGTGGGATCGCTCCGGGTCGAACGCGTCGCGGGGACCGTAGAGGTTGACGGGGATGAGGTAGATGGAATTGAAGCCATACTGCTGGCGGTAGGCCTCCGACTGGACTAAGAGCATCTTCTTCGCCAGGCCATACGGGGCATTCGTCTCCTCCGGGTAGCCGTTCCACAGGTCCTCCTCTCGAAAGGGGATCGGCGTACGTTTGGGGTAGGCGCAGACGGTTCCGATCGCCACAAACTTCTTCACGCCGGCTCTCCACGACTCGTGGAGGAGCTGGACGCCCATGAGAAGGTTGTCGTAGAAGAACTCCGCGGGATGGGCCCGGTTCGCCCCGATGCCGCCCACGCGAGCGGCGAGATGGATCACGGTATCGGGTCTGGCGTCGCGCAGCAACGCCACCGCCGCTGTTGGCCGGCGCAGATCGTACTCCTTGCTGCTCGGACTCAGCGCCTCCGCGCAACCCCGGGCGCGCAACGCGGCCATCACCGAGGAGCCCAGGAATCCTGTGCCTCCCGTCACCAGCACCCGGTGGTTGTCCCAGACACTCATGACCGGGGCGCTATTCCACTCCCTGCGGGCTGGCCTTGAGCAGCGGCACCACGCTGGAATCCCACCGATGCCAGCGGGCACACTTCTGCGCCATGATCTTGCTGCCCTCGCCGGGGGGCTCCAAGCCCGCCGCCGCCGTATCGGCGTCAACCATCAGGCGGACCAACTCCTTGAAGGTCACCCTGGGCTCCCACCGGAGTTCCTTCCTCGCCCGGGCCGGGTCGGCGACGAGGTTCTCGACGTCGATCGGCCTGAAGTATCGCGGTTCGACTTTGACATACCTGCGCCAATCGAGGCCGACATACCCGAATGCCTCTTCCACAAACTCCTGCACAGAGTGACTCTCTCCCGTCCCGAGGACATAATCGTGCGGACGCTCCTGTTGAAGCATCAACCACATGCCTTCCACATACTCCGGCGCGTATCCCCAGTCGCGCCGGGCGTCGAGGTTACCCAGGTACAGGTCCTGTTGCCGCCCGCCCAGGATGGCCGCGACCGCCCTCGTGATCTTCCGCGTGACGAACGTTTCTCCCCTGCGGGGGCTCTCGTGGTTGAACAAGATCCCGTTGCACGCGAAGAGATCATAGCTTCCCCGGTAGGTGACCACCATCCAATGCGCATAGACCTTCGCGGCGGCATAGGGGCTCTTCGGGCAAAACGGGCTCCGCTCGCTCTGGGGTGCGGGTGCGTCGCCAAACATTTCGCTCGAGGACGCCTGATAGACGCGTGACCTCAGGCCGCTCCGCCGAATGGCCTCGAGAATCCGGGTCGTCCCCAGGCCCGCGATGTCGCCGGTGTACTCGGGCATATCGAAGCTGACCTTGACGTGGCTCTGCGCGCCCAGATGGTAGACCTCGTCGGGCCGGAGATCGTAGATCACCGACATCAGCTGCTCAAGGTTCGCGAGGTCGCCGTAGTGGAGGAAGAGCCGCGCGCGAGGATCGTGGGGGTCCTGGTAAATATGCTGAATGCGACTTGTGTTGAATGTTGAGGCGCGCCGGATGAGCCCGTGGACCTCGTAGCCTTTGGACAGGAGCAACTCCGCCAGATACGAGCCGTCCTGACCGGTGATGCCCGTGATGAACGCCCGTTTCCTCATCTCAGGACCTCGCCGACCTCTCGAAGCAACGGCTCTCTCAGCAGGCGTAACGCGAGCAGGTAAGAGACGGCTCCCAGCACGACTGACACCCAGAGGGTGACCCCGGCATGAGCGGTGATGCCGACGCCGATGACCATGACGAGCGTCGCAAACAGCCCTCGCCATAACAGCCCGAGCACGGGGACAGGCTGAATCTTGCGGAGCAACGTGAACACTCCCCCGACGATCATGGCGCGGGCCAGCAGGATCGCGACGGCCGACCCCACGGCCCCATAGGGAGGGATCAGCAGCCAGTTCAGCACGAGGTTGGCGCCCGTCCCGACGGCAATGGGCCGTATCATCTCGAAATGGCGATCGTGAGCCAGGATGGCATACCCAATGATGGATGCCGGGAACTGCAACAGAATCAGCAGGAGAAGGATCTGGAACACGAGCGTGCTCTCTTGGTAAGGGCTCCCGTAGAGCATGGTGATGATGGACCGGGCGAGGACGACGCCGCCGAACGTCAATGGGAGAGCGGCGAGCATCATCGCGCTGAATGACTTCGATAACGGGGTCAGGAAATCGCCCTGGGCGGCCCTCCGCGCAAAGGTGGGGAACGCGCCTGCGGCCAGGAGCTCCGGCAAGGCCAGGAACACCTGGATCGGTTTAGACGCGGCATTATAGATCCCGACCGTTCTGGCATCCCTGAGGAACCCGAGCATGATCGAGTCGGCGTACAGAAAGAGCGAGCCCAATGTCGCCCAGATCACATAGGGCCAGGCCGTGCGGAGCATGAGCCGGGCCAGAGAGACGTCGAGATTTCTGGTGAGCCCGACCAGGAACCCACGGAGCGGAACCAAGATTGAGAACGACCCCACGGCGCTCCCCACGAGGCAGGCGAGGGCGAGATGGGCTGGAGTGTTGGCGATGCTCAAGAAAAGAAACGCCGCGATCACCGTGGCGGTGCTGCCGGCGACGCTCACGATGGCTTCCCACTGCGTCTCGTCGAGAGCACGGACCACCCAGAATCCGAAGTCTCGGATGCCGTCCAGAAAAAATACAAGGGCGACGATGAGCAGCAGCAGCCTCATGCCGGGGATCTTCGTCAAATACGGAGCGAACACCACTGTGGCACCGAGGCTGAGCACGAGTAAGGCCACCTTCGCCGAGAAGCCGGTGGCAATCCAGCGCGCCCTGCTGTCGACATCTTTCGCGATTCCCCTCGAGAGGGCAGGAATGACGCCGGCGTCTGCAAACAGCATGAACAGGGGGACAATGCTCATGGCCAGTGAGAACACACCGTACTGGCTGGTTCCCAAGACTCGTGCGGCATAGATGAAGACGATCGCCCTCATCGACCGGCTTGCGGCCTGGCCGACGACCAGCCAAAAGATGTTCTTGAGGACTGTCTGCTTGGGTGTCCCGCTCTGGAAAAGGAGTCTGCTGATCTTCATTGGCCAGCGCCCAATCACATCGTACCCACAACCGGCACGGACCAGACCGCGGACTCGGGTCCGGGGCTCAGGATGTTCTCCGGCCAACGACGCTGCGAGCGACAGGCAGTGACACCGTTCGCGAGACCGCGAGATAGTTTGTGGTCGTAAAGAGTTCGGATGTCTCCCGGTAGGTCTGGATCCGCGCCAGCCCTGCCCGCAACACCCTGTAGAGAGTGTAGCGGGGATTCAACAGTTCAAAGAAATCTCGAAAATACGTGCGCGAATCGATGTTGCACCCGCCGAACTCAAACTGGATGACATCGATGGCGTTGGTCTCGAGCAGGCGCCCTCCACCCCGCAGCACGCTCAACTCGTGACCTTCAACATCGAGCTTGAGGAACCCGATACGCGCAATCCCTCTCTCCCGACAGAAGTCCTCAAGCCTGCGGAGACGCACGGGCTCGCCCGGATGGAGTTCCTTCCCCACGTGGGCAAGCCGTCGATGATACAATGAGGCCAGACCCGACTCGACAGGGTTCGTGTACAGGACCATGGTGCCCTCGCGGTCGCTCAATCCGAAGTTGCACAACTCGATGCCGGGCCGCCCGGCAAATCTATCAGACAGTGCCGCGAACGCTCCCTCCGACGGCTCGAAGCAATAGATCTTCACGCCGTCGCCGAGACGCGCGATCAGCTCGGCCGTGTACTCGCCAACATTGGCTCCGACGTCACACACCACGCCGGGATGGGCCAGCCTGAGATGCCGGGCGACAAGGTCGATCACCCAGCGCTCGCCGCTGGTCCCGACCCTCCCATCAATGCCGATGTTCATGCCGGAGAGAGCGAAGTGGTAGAGGCGTTCCCAAAAGGGCTGGCACGCCGGCCGTCCGAGAAGGCGCCTGATCGACCGCCTGAACATCGCTCGTCTCCCATTCTTTCACACTGCCCTCAAGCCGGACAAGAGAGTTTGCACCGGCGGTCGCCGACACCTGCCCCCGCGCCCGCCCCAGGCGACGCGAGGAATCGCGCCCCGCCCGTCGCTGCGCCGCTGTCCGCCGAGGGTTTTGAATACGTCAGAGGGAACATCGCACATAACCCTGGGACACCCGCCCGACCCGGGGCCGGCCCGGCTACGAGCGGCCGGCCCTGGGCATAGGGGGCTATGGGGTCATGAGGGTGAACCGCATCACACGCCTCTACAAGCGCTGGCTCGTCCCCATCTGGGACCCGGTGAAGACCTTTGGCGCGATTCCACAGTACAGCCGGTACGCCGGCGACTGGATCCGCTACGCGCGCTCACCAGGGTCCGAGCCGCTTCGCCTCGCGGAGGGGTATCCGTGCCTCTCCGATCGCACGGCACAGACGCCGTTCGACCCACACTATTTCTACCAGGCGGTCTGGGCGATGGATCGGATCAGCACATGCGGTGGCCGGAGGCACGTCGACATCGGCTCGGATGTCCTGTTCGTCGGGATGCTCAGCCCGCGTATTCCGGTCACCTTCATCGATATCAGGCCCGTGGACGCGCGGCTGCCGCGTCTGACGTGCGTCGAGGCCAGCATCCTCGCGCTGCCGCTCCGTGACCGATCCGTCGTCTCGTTGTCCTGCCTGCATGTGGCCGAGCACATCGGGCTGGGGCGGTATGGCGACCCCCTCAATCCCTTCGGAACACGAATCGCCTGCGCTGAGCTGATGCGCGTCCTGGCCCCCGATGCGAACCTCTTCTTCTCGGCTCCCGTCGGCCGGGCCCGGGTCTGCTTCAACGCCCATCGCATCCACACGCCCGCTCAGATCATCGAGTATTTCGACGCCCTGTCCCTCGTCGAGTTCTCGGCAGTGGACGACGACGGACGCTTCGTCACCCATGCCGATCCCGGCGCCGTGGCACAGGCCGCCTACGCCTGCGGATTATTCTGGTTCCGAAGAGCACGCCCATGAGGATGATCCGTAAAGCCCCACGGTACGCTCAGGACTGGGTGGCACACGTACGCCAGCGCAGAAGGATGTTGAAGTTCTATCCCCGGTTCATTCGACGAGGGGATCTGTGCTTTGATATCGGAGCGAATGTGGGACGCACGACCGAGGTCTTTCTCGCCCTGGGGGCAAGAGTCATCTGCGTCGAGCCTGAAGCATCGAGTCTGCGAAGGCTCCGTGAGCGATTCGGGCATGACAAGAACGTCGTCCTCGTGGACAACGCCCTTGGGGACCACGAAGGCGAGGGGGAACTGGCCGTCTGCGAAGGCGCGTCGACGATTTCCACCATGTCTGAGAAGTGGAAAACCCAGGGCCGCTTCGCCAAAGAGTCCGAATGGACAAGAACGCAGCGGGTGCCCATCACCACCCTCGATACCCTGGTCTTGCGGTATGGGTGCCCGGCCTTTTGCAAAATCGACGTTGAGGGTTTCGAAGAACCGGCATTGAGGGGGATGACGAAACCGATCCCCTGTCTCTCGTTTGAATTCTCGAAGGAGTTCCTCGGCGAGGCAAGAAAGTGCGTGGACCACCTGCTGTCGATCGGACGGGCAGAATTCAACTGCGCGCTTGGAGAGACGATGAGGTTCGTGTTCCCCACCTGGGTCACCTCGGGAGAGCTGCACGCGAAATTGGAGTCGATGAGAGATGATCTTCTCTGGGGAGACATCTATGCAAAGTTTCTGACCTGACGGGCAACGCGGGCGCCGGCCCGGCTGCGCGCCACCGGCCGGGGGCATGGGGAACCAGGAAGGCACAAGCATCTCAGGAACACGCCGCGGGGGGGATCGCAGGACGAAGATGAGAGTCTTCTACGCGTCCGACACAACCCCAAACGACATGTTTGCCTCGAACATCTGGCGGAACAACCTCTACCTTCCCCTGGTCGATCTGGGGCATGACGTGGTCGAGTTTCGCTACGACCTTCGAAAGACATTCCGCTCTCTGGATCACACGGACCCCGCGCAGCAGGCGTTCATTGCGAAGAATCGCCCGAGGGTCAGCGACGCCTTGCTGACACAGATTCGCGTCGCCCATGCCGCCAAGCCTGTCGATCTGTTCTTTAGCTACTTCTATGACGCATGCGTCCTGCCCGAGACGATCGAGCAGATCAAGCGCTTGGGGATCACCACCGTCAACTGGTATTGCAACGGATCCTACCAGCTGCATCTGGTCGCGGAGATCGCTCCGCATTATGACTGGTGTCTCGTCCCTGAGAAATTCCGGATTCCCGACTACGAGCGGATGGGCGCCAGGCCGCTCTACTGCCAGGAAGCGGCGAACCCCAACATCTACCGGCCGTTCGATGTCCCCGTGGAATTCGACGTCACCTTTGTCGGGCAGGCCTACGGTGAGCGCCCGCAGATCATCAAGGGACTTCGCGACTCGGCGATCGACATACGCGTCTGGGGCTACGGCTGGGACCGCTACGTCCGATGGCCCGCCCCTTCCACTGTCCTGCGAGCCCTTGCCCGGCGGGCCCGCGCCGTTCCCCACCTCCTGACCGCGGCCGGCAGAGTCCGCGGATCGCACCAGCTCCGCCGTGCCGGGCGTGAGACAGGGGCGGGCAGGAGCCGGCGGCGTGTGCAACTCCCCCGGCGGATCCTGGGCGGGGTGCTCGATGACCTCCAGATGATCCAGATGTTCAGCCGATCAAAGATCAACCTCGGCTTCTCCGCCTGCGGAGACCCTCAGCGCATGCAGGAGCGAATTCTTCAGATCAGGCTCCGCGACTTCGAAGTTCCGATGAGCGGGGGGTTTTACCTGGTCGAGTATATGGAGGAACTGGAAGAGTTTTTCCGGCCCGGCGAGGAGGTCGTCTGCTATCGAAATCTGGAAGATCTCGTGGAGAAGCTCAGGTACTACCTCCGCCATGATGGTGAACGAGAAAGGATTCGCCGGGCGGGGTTCGACCGCTGCCGCCGCGACCACACATGGCACAGACGGTTTCAAACCGCGTTCCGGCAAATGGGCCTGGAATGACTCACCGGACCGGCAGGGATCGGGCAGACACGCCGCTGAGGGCATGCGCCATTGCCCGCTCGAGGAGCCTGCTCGGTAGGATGGCGAAGAGAAACGGATCCAGCAGGAGCGCGCTCCACAGCGCGGTCCAGGAGGCTCTAGGCCGCGTCCACACATGCAGGGAGGCCAGCTTTGCCAGCACCATCGCCGCTTCGCCGGCCACTTCGCGTCTCTCCTTCGGGGTCGGCTTCAGCTGGCGGGTGTAGGCCGCGTAGAGCCGCCGGACCGCATCCACCACCCGGTCGATCCTCTGGTCCTGATCAGGAAGTCGGTTCCAGGAGACCACCCGGCGGAGATCTTCCACGAGCTGTGGGGAGACCTCGTCGCCCAGCAGGCCGGCGATGCTTCGCCGGCTGATCTTCACCGCCGCCGGTTCAATGAGGGATTCGACCCGTGCGCTGTTGCTGCGCTCGTGCACGCGGTACAGGCCGAGCGTCCGGGGGAGATTGACCATCCGCGTCGTGGGCGCGAGGCGCACCCACAGGTCGTAATCCTCCGTCACCATCTCCCCCCGATACGGGTCCCCGGCCGGGAGCAGCCCGCGGCGCATCATCACCGACGATTGTACAAACACGTTGCCAAAGAGCAAGTTCCACCGGAGCCGGGCCGGGGAGTAGATGTTCGGGGTCACCCGGCCGAGCGGGCGTCCGGCGCGATCGATGTGGGCTGCCCGGGCGCCGCACAGGCCCACCGCCGGGTGAGCATCCAGGAAGCGGACCTGCGCCTCCAACCGGCGGGGCAGGCTGATGTCGTCGGCATCCATGACCGCCATGTACTTCCCCTTCGCCAGCCCGCACCCGCGGTTGCGCGAGGCGGCGATCCCGCGCCGCTCCTGGGAATAGACGCGAAGGCGCGCATCAGCGCGCTCATACCCCGCGAGGATGGCGCGGGTGTCGTCAGTTGACCCGTCATCGATCACGATGAACTCAACGTCTCGAAACGTCTGAGCGAGAATGCTCTCGATCGCCTCGCGGACGTACGCGGCGCCATTATGGACCGGCATGACGACAGAAACGATGGGGGGCGGCCGAAGGGGCCGTCCGTGCGACGGCTCCATGCGCGCGGCCGCCGGTCCGGCCTCCCGTGAATCCCTGCTCACGGTGATCCGCCAGACCCGGCGTAGGTGACAAGGCGGAGCCCCCGGTCGATTCGGTCGTCCACCGTCCGGAAGCGCCAGGGACGACCGGCCACCCAGCTCTCCACGGCCGATGGAGCAAAGCGGGACCCCGAAAACGGTATGTACGTCCACCTCGCAGCGTGCCGGGCCGAGAGCCCCGTGACGAGCGCATGAAACTCCTCGGGGTTCCGGACGAGCATCAGCGTCTTTTCGAAATACACGGGACCCGCGCCCAGCGTCTGCCACTCAAGAGAACTCACGACGACGTCGGCAGGGGCGTCGCGCAGCGCCTCATTCGCCCGGGCGTTGAGGGCCATGGCCTGCGCCACCTGATCCACGCCGGATGCCTGGAGCAGGACGCTCACGGCGAGCAGCGCCCCCGCGGCCAGCCTGAGCGCCGGCCAGACGTCGGGGACCCTCGCGCGGACGCCTGCCACCGCGGACGCCGTCAGCCAGAGGAGGGGCGGCAGGATGGGGAGCAGGTAGCGCGGTCCCCACTGGAGTCCGCCGTGTGTGCCGGTGATGATCAACGCAACGGTGTAGGCGCCCACGACACCCCAGAGCAACCGCCCCGATCGAGAGAGCGGCCCGGGCAGCAGGAGGAGGACCAGAAATGGGGCAGAGGGCAGGAGGCCGGACACGACCGTCCGGGTCGACACGATGATCGATCCCGCAATGACGCCGACGAGGCCGCCCACGGCGACCAGGCCGGACGATCGCCGCGCAACGCCCACGCGCAGGAGGAGGCCGGCGAGCAGCAGCCCGGCCACGAGTAAGATACCGATCGCCACAGCCTGGGGGTTGAAGGCATAGTAATCGGGAGAGATGAGCTGATAGTAGAGGTTCCCGAGCTTGTCGCCGACCCAGGCGCCGGGCGCCCGTCCTGTGGCGGCCTCGACGGCCTTGCCGACCCGCCCCGCGACCAGGTCCTGACCTCTCCAGCCCAGCGGAGTTCCCACGAGGTGATAGTTCAGGGTCCAGACGAGTCCGGCGGGCCCCGCGAGACCGACGAGGAGCGCGATGAGACCTCGGACTCGGCCGCGGCCGGCCGTCCACAGCCATGCGACCCCGAGCGCAAGGATGAGGACGTACATCTCATTGCGCAACCACAGCCCACATCCGAGAAGGGCCCCGGCGAGCACAAGCGTCGAGGCGCGCCAGCCTTCCCCCGCGTCGAGGGCGCCGGCCGCCAGAGCCAGCCCCCCCGCGCTGAGCGCAACAATCAGCGTGTGATCCCAAAAGACCGCGCTGTACACCACGAGGGGCGTCGCCAGGGCGAAGGCCAGCGTCGCGGCCGGCGCAAGACCCGGCTCTCGCCGCTCCAGCACGCGGTACACCACCAGCGCGGCTCCTAGCCCGGCCGCCATGGGAAGGACAATGAGTCCGGGGCGCCCGAGGAAATGAAACAACGGAGCCGTCATCGCGGGAAAATACGGGGGATAGGAGAGGTATTGCTTGCCGCCCCTGACGAAGTGAAACCACGGTCCAAACGGGAAAAAGCGGCCGTCGGGATCAAGGGAGGACGCCGGATAGGAAATGGAGACCTCGCGGAAGTGCGCGCGCGCGAGGCCCTCCATCTGCACGAACCGCACCGCCGAGTCGGGAGACCAGAACCCGCCGGAGCGCAGGAGCGGGATCGCCGCGAGCACCTGGGCGGCAAGGCAGGCCAACAGGACGAGCCCGAGGGTGCGCCCGGCGCGCACGGCCGCTCGCGCGGGACCGGCCTCAGGCAGGAGGGCGCCGGCGGACGGAAAGAGACGGACCGCATCCCCGCGGGGCGATCCCATCATGCGGCGCGCCGCGACGGACGCCTGGGTCGCAGTTCCCGGCCCAGGAGCCGTGCGTAGTCCCAGAGCGTCCTGCCGAGACGCATCTTGCTGGCCCCGCCCTTCAGGTCGTATCGGAGGATCAGGGGCACCTCGGCGATGCGTGGCCGAAGTGCCCGGGCCTTCAATAATAGTTCGGTCATGACGGAGAACGCCGCCGCCTCGACGAGGGCATCGCCGTGGCGGGCCCACAGCGCTTTGAGCAGACCCGCCCGGTAAGCCCGAAAGCCGGTCGTGTAGTCGCGCACCCCGCCGATCGGACAGAGGCAGCGGAAGAGCACCCCTGCGGCCCGGCTCAACGCCCGGCGCCGCCACGGGACCCCCTCCTCCCGCCCGCCGCGGACGAACCGCGAGGCGATGACGATGTCGGACCCCGCGTCGATCCCGGTGAGCATGAGCGGCACCAGTTCGGGCGGATGCGTGTTATCCGCGTCCATCAAGACGACCGTATCGGCGTCGCCCGCCCGCCGGCACACTTCGCGGATCCCGGTCCGGACCGCGCTCGCCAGCCCCTGGTTCCGAGCGTGCCGCACGATCTCCACCGGCACCCGGCCGGCGGCCGCCGCGGCCGCGGTGCCGTCGCTGCTCCCGTCGTCGATCACGAGGATCCGGAACGGGAACGCCCCCGTCCACGCCGCCCCAACCCGGTCCAGCAGCGGGGGCAGATTGGCGGCCTCGTTGTAGGCCGGCAGCACGAGCCAAACCACCCGCATCATCTTCTCCCCCCTGCCCGGGCTGCGGCTCGCCTGCTCCGCGCTCCTCCCCGATGCGCCCCTGCGGGGGGAGCGCCGTGCGCTCCTTGCGCGCCTGCCGCGGACCCGTTCCGGCCTCCGCCTCGCCGGCGCGCCGCTCATGGCCTCGCCGCCTTGGCCTTGTAGCGGAGGCTCCTGAGTTCGTAGACATAGACGTAGTGGAAATCCCACTGCCGGACGCCGACAAACCCGGGCGCAAGCAACGTCCTGAGGCGGACGAAGGCGCTGTCGGGAAGGGGCACGGTCGCCACGACCCACAGGCGCGGATGGGCCTGCGCGAGGTCGAGGACCCAGGCCTTGCCGATCGCGGGGTCGGGTTTCTTCTTCACCCGCACCATGAGGAAGTTCTCGACGGGCCAGAGCGGGCGCCGTTCCAACGAGCCTTTGTAATAGTATTCAAACGGTGTTTGGGCGAAACCCGGCACGAAGAGGAGGTAATCGTTCTGAGCGGCTTCGGTCGTCACGAGCTCAGCGGCCGCCCGCCAGTTGTACGCGTCGTTTCCTTCCCAGGAATAGCCGTTGATCACCGGCGCGTTCGCCGCCAGCACCGCGATCACCACCCCGATCGCGATCGCCGGCCGGCCCAGCGGCCGCAGGCGTGGGAGACGCGGGAGGGACCTCGCCACGAGATCCATGCCCGCCGCCATCAGCAGAGCCCAGGCCGGCGCCAGGAAGGAGAAATACCGGGGATAGAAGATATTGGTCCGCTGCGACACGACGACCGCCGCGGCGATTGGAGCAGCCCAGTAACAGGCCAGACACCAGGCCCGCTCGCCCCGGAGGGCATAGATCCCTGCCCCCACCAGGGCCAGAAACGGCAGCGTGAGGAGCAGGATCATCCAGGGGGAGATGTGGGCCACGTGGAAATATCCGGCCGCGCCAAACAGCTCCCCGCCGAAACTGAAGAGCCCGAGCATTTCCACGACCGCGGCGGGGCCGACCGAAGGCCTGAACGTCGGCGATCCCCGGCCCGACACCGCCTGACTCACAAACGCCGGCGCCCACGGCAGGAAGAGGAGCAGGACGACCGCCAGCGCCAGCCCCGCCGCGATGACCGTCCGGCGATCGCGCCGCAGCCGGGGGACGAGGTAGAGCGCCTGCGATCCGAGCACCAGGAAGCCGAAGTAGTGCGTGTACAGCATCAGCGCGGTGGTGGCCACGTAGGCGATCCACGAACGGGCCCGCGGCTGCTTACCTTTGTCCCACTCTTCGCTTACCTTTGCTCCACTCCACGCTTCGATCGGCTTACCTTTGTCCCACTCTTCGCTTCGATCGGCCTTTCGATCGGCCTTGAGGGCGAGCCGCAGCGAGGCCCAGGACCCAAGGGCCAGCAGCCCGAGGAGCGGGTACATCCTGGCCTCCTGCGCCGCGCGCGCCGCAAAGGCCGAGCCCGCCAGCAGCGCCGCCCCGGCCAGCGCGACCTCCCGGTCGGCCATCCGCCGGGCGAATCCGTACAACAGCGGAACCACGAGGACCCCGAAGACGGCGGACAGGCTGCGGACGGCGACCTCGCCCGAACCGAAGAGCAGCGTCCATCCCTTCAGCAACGCGTAGTAGAGGGGAGGATGCGTGTCAAAGAGCCGGACAGACCAGACGAGCTGAAGAAACGAGCCGTGTGTCACGGAGACGCTGTACGCCTCATCGAACCACAGGCTGCGGTCGGCCAACCCCAGGAACCGGGTCTCGGCCGCGATCGCCAGGACAACGATTATGAGAGCCCGGAATCTGCGCTCTCCGATCTCAGCCCACCCCCTGACCACAGTGCTCGCCACGCACGCCCCGGACGAAACCCGAAGCGGCCGGGGTGTGCCCCCGGCCGCTTCACAGGTCTATCCCTGAAACGTTCCTAGAACGTGGAGCCGCCGCCAGACGACCCGTCCCCGGACAGCGTGATCCAGATGCTGTCGGTGCCGGTCAGCGGGGCCGTCGAGCCGCTCATCAGCATCGTGATCAGCTGGCTGTTGCCGCCGATCGACGGTGAGGCCCAGTGTGCCTGACCGGGCATAGCGAGCCCGATCGCGGCGCCCGTGCTGTCGAACGTGTTGTACTGCTGGTAGTAGGCCCACTCCAGGGTCTTCGCTTCCTGCAGGATGTTGTCCCCTTCAGCCTTGTAGGCCTTCTTCCGGGCCGCTAGGTACCGCGGGACCGCGAGGGCAATCAGGATGCCCAGAATGGCCAGGACGACCACGAGCTCGATAAGCGTGAAGCCCTGCTCCTTGCGCGTCAGCGCCTTACGAAACCACCGAAACATGATTCCATTCCTCCTTGTTCAATTTGTTGCGAACCCTCTCTGTATCTCGTTGAAGATTAGCTGTGTCAACTATTGGACTGATCCCCTACTGCCTCCCCCTTCTCCTCCTCTGCACCTCCGTGTTCACCGTCGTCCCTTGTCACCACAGGTATTAAGATACCCACCGGCGATTCGGATTAGACCACGACTTTTGCGGGGCCACCCGGGCCCCGCAAGAGCGCGGTGCTGCGCCTAGAATGAAGACGAGGCCCCGGACGTCCCGTCCGCAGACAGCCAGAGCCAGATGCTGTCGGTGCCGCCCAGCGGGGCCACAGAGCCGCTCACCAGGATCGTGATCAGCTGGCCGTTGCCGGCGAACGACGGAGAGGCCCAGTGCGCGCCACCGGGCATCGAGAGCCCGATCGCGCTGCCCGCACTGTCAAAGGTATTGAACTGCTGGTAGTAGGCCCACTCCAGAGTCTTGGCCTCTAGGAGGATGTTGTCCCCTTCAGCCTTGTAGGCTTTCTTCCGGGCCGCGAGGTACCGCGGCACGGCCAGGGCGATCAGGATGCCCAGGATGGCCAGGACCACCACCAGTTCGATGAGTGTAAAGCCCCGGTCCCTTTGCCTCAATTGTCTGGAAAATCTCCTGAACACACGCGCAACCCCCCACATCCTCCGGGAAACCAATGCTCCGATAAGTAGATACCCAACTCTCCCGATTTCAGCCCCCGGCGGCTACCGGGACGCGGCCCGCCTGGCCTCGAGAAGGTGCACCCAGATTCCAGGGTAGATCCGGGCGCCGACCGCCTGGTACACCTGCTCGAGGCGGGAACGAAGCCGTTCCATCTGGTCCGGAGTGAACGGAACCGTGGCGATGATCCAGAGACGCCGGTACCGTTTCGCCAGGGCCCGCGCCTGGATACCCGTGAACGCCGGATCACGGTCCGCACCCTGCGCGGCCTCGACCGGCGTCAGCGCCAGAGATGGATGCGGCTCACGGAAGTAGTAGGTAAACGCGATCTCGGCCGAGCCATTCACAAACAACAGGAAGTCGCCCGGCCGCCCCTCCCGCCGCACAAGATCAGCGGCTGCGCGCCATGGGTACGGCCGAAAGCCCGGATCGAAATAGTAGCGATCGAGGACCGGCACACCGAAGGCGAGAAGGCCGGCGGTGAGCAGCGCGAGCGCCTCGCCCCGCCGCCCCTGCCACCGTCCGGCGATGTCCTCCAGGCCCCGGGCGAGGAGCACGGCATAGAAGGGCAGCAGAAAGGAGAACCATCGCGGGTAGAAGATGAGCACCCGCGCGAAGGAGGCCGATGCCGTTGCGACCCCGGTGACGACAAAGGGCAGCCCCACCAGCGCCAGGCTCCGCCGGTCGGACATCCACGACGCGGCTCCCCGCCACAGGGTGACAAGGAACGGCAGGAGGATCAGCACCTGCCCCGCCGGTCCGACCGTGCCTGGGAAGAAGTAGCTCCCCATCCCGAAGAGCGATCCGCCGAAGGCCATCAACCCAAGGAGATCGCCGGGATGGAGGACGAAGGCGCCCCGGCGGTACCAGGGCCAGCCGTTCTCGTTGGCGATCTGGTGCCACAGCGAAGGCGCCCAGGGAAGGTACAGGGACGCGACCCCGCCCATGGCCAGGAGCCATGGCGCGAGGTGCGGGCGCTCATACCACGCCACCCAGATCCCGTGCGCCAGAATCACGAGTCCGCCGAAATAATGCGTGTAGATCGTGGCCGCAGCGAGCAGGACGTACCCTCCCCAGCGGAGCACCCCTCCCCGCTCACAGCATGCGACGAGGGCCAGCGTGGAGGCCAGGGCCAGCGTCCCCAGCAGGGCATACATCCTGGCATCCTGGCCGGCCATGACGGCGAAGGGGGAGACGCCGACCACGAAGGCGCTCAGGAGGCCGACCGGCGCGGTCGAGACCCGGCGCGCCAGCGCGTAGGTCAACGCGACGGACAGCACACTGCAGCACGCCGAAAGGAACCGCAGCGCGGATTCGCCGTCGCCGGCGATCCCGATCCAGGCTTTCATCAAGAAGTAGGAGAGCGGAGGGTGGGCATCGCCCGCGGCGAGCAGGGGGACGATGTCCTGCCATCTCTGCTGCCCGATCCACGCCATCCATGCTTCATCGAACCACAGGCTGTTTTGGCCGAGCAGGGAAAACCGGAGGACGGCCGCGACCGCGATGATGCCCGCCAGCGCCGCACCCGGCGCGCGCCACTTCACCGGTTTGCGGCCGGCGACGGCGGGCGCCGGACCACGCCGGGCCCGCGGCCCGGATTCGCCTGGAGCAGATACACCCACGTCCCAGTGAAATCGTAAAAGCCGGTGACCTCAAACGCACTGCGCAACGCCGGCAGCAGCCGGTCCTGCGTGTGGGCGTGGAACGTCACGGTGGCAATCAGCCACACGCGGCGGTGCCGGGCGGCCAGGGCCTCCGCCTCGGTCCGCGTGAACCCCGGGCGGGCGTTTCCTCCGGGGAGCCCTTCGGCGGCCCGCAACACCGTCGCGGGATGCGGTTCCCGGAAGTAGTAGGCAAAGGGGAGCACGGCCACATCCTCTACGTAAATGATGAAATCCCCGGGTCTGACCTGCGATCTGACGAGATCGGCCGCCGCCCGCCACCGGAAGGGCCAGGAGGACGGATCGAAATAATAGCGATCGAGCACCGGCACGCTGTACAGCAGGAGGCCCGCCGTGAGGAACGCGAGGACGCGGTCCCGCCGCCCGCGCATCCGGTCCGCCACATCCACGAGCCCCCGGGCCAGGAACATCGCGTAGAATGGGCACAGGAACGAGACCCCGTGCGGATACATCACGGGAGCCCCCAATACGACCGCAAACATCACTCCGATGACGAGGGCGGGCGGGAGCCCGATCAGCGCCAGGCCGCGCCGGTCAGACGCGAAAGACGCCGCTCCCCGCCATAGGATCACGAGAAACGGCAGGAGGAGGATGCCCTGCTCCATCGGCGGCAGCGTGCGGGCCAGGAGCAAGATGTCCTGCACCATGGACGGCAGCGTGCGGGGCAGGAGGTAGCTGGGCATCCCGAGGAGCGACCCGCCGAACGCGAACAGCCCCAGCAGCGCGCCGAGGTCGAAGGACGCCAAACTGTGCTGCGGCCACACCCGCTCATGCTGAGCCGCCGCCTGGTGCGAGAGGGCGGGGACCCAGGGGGCATAGAGTACCGCCGCCGCGCCCATCGCACCCAGCCACGTCCCGAGGTGCCGCCGCTCCCAGCCCGCCACCCACACCCCGTGGGCGAGGAGGACGAGGAACCCCAGGTACTGCGTGTACACCATCAGGACCGCCAGCACGGCGTACCCGGCCCAGCGACGCGCCCCGCCCCGCTCCACTCCGGCCGCGAGCGCCAGCGTCGATCCCAGCGTCAGCGCTTCCAGCAACGGGTACATTCGGGCCTCCTGGCCCGCCATCACCTGGAACGGCGAGACGGCGACCAGAAAAGCGCTGAGGAGGCTCACCGGCTCCGAGGCCACCCGGCGCGCGAGCGCATAGGTCAGGGGCACGCAGATGACGCTCAGGCACGCCGAGGGGACCCGCACCGCCGCCTCCCCCGTCCCGGCGACGCCGGTCCAGGCCTTGATCAGCAGGTAGTACAACGGTGGGTGGAAGTCGTGGCTCGAGAGCAGGGGAAGAACGTCCTGCCAGCGGTGCGCCCCGACCCACACGACAAACACTTCGTCAAACCAGAGGCTGTGGCGCCCGAGCCCCGCAAAGCGGAGGACCGCGGCAAGGGCGATGATCCCGCCGAGAACTATTGCCGAATCCAGTTGAGGAAGGACCCAAGAGCGGCCCGGGCGCGCTGACACAGCGCCCGGCTCGGGATGCGGCACGGCCATCGGTGCGTCATTCATCGGTGCGTCATTCATCGGTGCGTCATTCATCGGTGATGGCGAGATCCACCTCAGTGAGGTGGGGGCGATGTGCTTTCAAAGAGATACACCCACGCCCCGTTGAAATCGTGGTACCCCGTGACTCGAAACGCCGTGGCCAAGGCCGGGAGGAGCCTGTTCCGCGTTTGCGCGTAGAATTCGTTGGTGGCAATCAGCCATACTCGCCTGTGCCGCGCGGCCAGGAGGTGCGCCTGGACGCTCGTGAACCCTGGATGGGCCCGTGGATCGTGGAGCGCTTCGACTGCGTCCATCACGACCGCGGGATACGATTCCCGAAAGTAGTACACAAAGGGGACCTCGGCGGCCCCTACGTAGATGAAGAAATCCCCGGGTCTGACCTGCGACCTGACGAGATCGGCCGCCGCCCGCCATTGGAAGAACCGGAAATGGGGATCGAAATAATAACGATCGAGCACCGGCGTGCTGTACAGTAGGAGGCCCGCCGTCAGGAAGGCGAGGGCGCGGTCCCGCTGCCCGCGCGCCCGATCCGCTGTATCCACGAGCCCCCGGGACAGGAACATCGCGTAAAATGGGACCAGGAACGAGAACCAGAACATGTGCACGTACAGCACGAAGCGCCCCACCAGGACCAACAGCATCACTCCGATGATCAGGGCGGGCGGAAGCCCGATCAGCGCCAGGCCGCGCCGGTCGGACGCGAACCGCACCGCTCCCCGCCACAGGAGCGTGATAAACGGCAGGAGCAGGAAGCCCTGCGCAATCGGCGGCAGGGTGCCGGGCAGGAAGTAGCTCGGCATGCCGAAGAGCGACCCGCCGAACGCGAACAGCCCCAGCAGCGCGCCGGGTCCGAAGAGCGCGTGCTGCGGCCAGGCTCGGCCATACTGACCCCCCGTCTGGTGCCAGGCGGCGGGGATCCAGGGGGCATAGAGCACCGCCGCCGCGCCCATCGCAGCCAGCCACGTCCCGAGGTGCCGCCGCTCCCAGCCCGCCACCCACACCCCGTGGGCGAGGAGGACGAGGAACCCCAGGTACTGCGTGTACACCATCAGGACCGCCAGCACGGCGTACCCGGCCCAGCGACGCGCCCCGCCCCGCTCCACTCCGGCCGCGAGCGCCAGCGTCGATCCCAGCGTCAGCGCAGCCAGCAACGGGTACATCCGGGCCTCCTGCCCGGCCATCACCTGGAACGGTGAGACGGCGACCAGAAAAGCGCTGAGGAGGCTCACCCGCTCCGAGGCCACCCGGCGCGCGAGCGCATAGGTCAGGGGCACGCAGATGACGCTCAGGCACGCCGAGGGGGCCCGCACCGCCGCCTCCCCCGTCCCGGCGACGCCGGTCCAGGCCTTGATGAGCAAGTAATACAACGGCGGGTGGAAGTCGTGGCTCGCGAGCAGAGGCAGCACGTCCTGCCAGCGATGCCCCCCCACCCACATGACAAACGCTTCGTCATACCAGAGGCTGTGGTGCCCGAGCCCCGCAAAGCGGAGGACCGCGGCAAGGACGATGATCCCTCCCAGGACCACTCCGGAGTCCGGGCGAGGAAGGGCCCAGGCGCGGCCCGGGCGTGCCATCGCAGCGCCCGGCTCGGGATGCGGCGCGGTCATCGGTACGTGGCTCATCGGCGAAGGGGAGCCCCCGCCCTCAGTGGGGTGGGGGCGCTGTCGTTTCAAACAGATACACCCCCACTCCATTGAAGTCGCGGTACCCGCCGGACCGAAACGCGACGCCGAGCGCGGGAAGGACGCGCCGGGTCACGGATGGGTTCGGGGCGCCATTGACCACCAGCCATACGCGCGGGAAGCGCTCCGCCAGGCGGCGCACCTCCGCCGCGGCGAGGGGATCCCTCCGCCGGTCCCCGAGGGGACCACCTTCGACCGGATCCAGGTTCAGGGAGGGATGCGCGTCCCGGAAGTAATACGTGAAGGTCTGCTCCGCCGGCCCGTCCGCGTACACAAAGAAGTCCCCGGGCCTGGCGAACGTCTTCACCCGCGCGGCCGCGGCGCGCCACTGGTACGGGCGCGAGAGCGGGTCAAGATAGTACCGGTCCAGCACCGGCAGGGAGTACAAGAGAAGACCCGCGGCCAGGAGGGCGGAGACGCGGTCGCCGTGCTCGCGGAACCGCTCCCCGGCCGCAACGATCCCTCGGGAGAGAAACACCGCGTAAAAGGGCATGAGAAACGAGAACCACCGCAACAGGAAGACCGGTTTTGCAAGGGACGCCGCGAGCGTCACCCCGATCGCCACCGCCGGAGGGAGCCCGAGGAGGGCTGCGCTGCGGCGGTCGGATGCCATCGCGGTCACGCCCCACCACAGGACCGCGAGGAACGGCAGGAGGACGATGAGCCGCTCCGCCGGCCCGAGGGAACCGCCCGAAAGGTAACCGGTGGTTCCGAAGAGCGCTCCGCCGAAGGCGAACAGTCCGAGGAGATCGGTCAGGAGGCGGTAGACCGCGACGCCGGACGCGGACGGCCCACCGTGCAAGAGGACGATCTGATCCAGGCCGTGCGACTGGATCACCTGATCCCACAGCGACGGCAGCCAGGGCGCGTACAAGGCGGCGGCGCCCCCGGCGGCCGCAAGCCAGCGCCCGAGGAATCTACGTTCACAGCAGGCAATCCAGACGCCGTGGGCCGCGAGAACGAGGAGACCCAGGTAGTCCGTGCCGGCCGTCAAGGTCACCAGCGCGGCGTAGATGAGCCAGCGCACCGCGCCTCCTCGGGCCACCGCTTCGGTCAGCGCCAGCGTGGCGGCCAGGACGAGCGCGCCCAACAACGGGTACATCCGGGCCTCCTGGCCCGCCATGATCTGGAAGGGCGAGACGGCGACCAGGAAGGCGCTGAGGAGGCTCACCGGATCCGAGGCCACCCGGCGCGCGAGCGCATACGTCAGGGGGACGCACAGGAGACCAAAGCAGGCCGAGGGGACGCGGAGGGCCGCTTCTCCAGTACCCGCCACCCCGACCCAGGCCTTCATCAACAGGTAATACAGCGGGGGATGGAAATCGACGATCCGCACGAGGCGCAGGAGATCATGCGGCTCGAACCGCGTGAGCCACACCACGAACATCTCATCGGACCACAGGCTCGGCTGGGCGAGGCGCGCAAATCGGAGCCCGGCCGCAAGGGCGATGACTCCCCCGAGGATCACGGCCGGGTCCAGGCGGAAGCGGGCCCACAGGCGGCTGGATTGCGCCGGTGCACGGCCCAACTCAGGATGCTGCGCGGTCATCGGCGCGTCGCTCATCAGCGGGCACTCGACCCCTTCGGCGGAGCGGGTGCGGAGCGTCTGACCTCGTAGAGGTGCACCCAGATCCCCGGGTAGTTCCGGCCGCCGACCACCGTGTACGCATGGTCGAGGCGGGACCGAAGTCGCTCCTGCATGCCCGGTGTGAACGGAGGCGTGGCGATGATCCACAGACGCGGGTACCGCTCTGCCAGGGCCCGCACCTGAACGTCCGTGAACGTCGGGTCGCGGCCTGCGCCGCGCACGGCCTCGGTCGGCCTGATCGCCAGCGACGGATGCGGCTCATGGAAGTAATACTCAAACGGGATCTCTCCTGAACCGTTCACAAAGAGCAGGAAGTCGCCCGGTCGGGCCTGCCGCCGCACAAGATCCGCCGCCGCGCGCCACGGGTAGGGCCGAAACCCCGGATCGAAATAGTACCGCCCCAGCACCGGCACGCCGAGCGCGAGCAGCCCGGCGGTCAGCAGCCCAAGCGCCTCGGTCCGCCGCCCCCGCCACCGTCCGGCAATATCCTCCAGGCCCCGGGCGAGGAGCATGGCATAGAAGGGCAGCAGAAAGGAGAACCACCGCGGGTAAAAGACGAGGTGGCGCGCCAGGGAGAACGCCCCCATGGCGACCCCCGAGACGGCGAGGGGCAGCCCGATCAACGCCAGGCTCCGCCGGTCGGACATCCACGACGCCGTTCCCCGCCACAGGGTCACCAGAAACGGCAGCAGGATCAGGCCCTGGGCGACAGGGCCGGCCTGCCCAGGGAAAAAGTAGCTCCCCATTCCAAACAGCGACCCGCCGAACGCCATCAGCCCGAGGAAATCGCCGAAATCGAGGAAGACGCCTTGACGGTACAAGGGCCACACGTTCCCGGACGCGAGCTGCTGCCACAGCGCAGGCACCCAGGGAATATACAGCACCGCGGCCGCGCCCATCGCCAGGAGCCATCTCCCACCGTGCCGGCGCTCGTACCCCGCGACCCAGATCCCGTGCGCCAGGATCACCAGCCCGCCAAGATACTGCGTGTAGAGCATCCCCGCGGCGAGCAGGACGTACCCTCCCCAGCGCAGGACCCCTCCCCGCTCACAGCATGCGACGAGGCCCAGCGTGGAGCCCACCGCCAGCGTGCCCAGCAGGGCGTACATCCTCACCTCGTGATCGGCCATGACCGCGAACGGGGAGACCCCGACGATGACGGCGCTCAGGAGGCCGGCCCGGACCGACGACACCCGGCGCGCGAGCGCGTAGGTCAACGCGACGGACAGCACCCCGCAGCACGCCGATGGAAAGCGCAGCGCGGCTTCGCGGGCGCCGCCGATCCCCACCCAGGCCTTCATCAGGAGGAAGTACAGCGGTGGGTGGGCGTCGTGCGCCCTGAGCAGGGGCACGATGTCCCGCCACCCGTGCTGCACGACCCACACCACCCACGCCTCATCGAACCAGAGGCTGTTTCGGCCGAGCAGGGCGACCCGCAGGCCCGCGGCAAGGGCAATGATCCCGACGAAGACCGCTCCCGGGTCCAGCCGGGAGCAGGACCAGGAGCGGCGGGGGGACGCCATCGCAGCGCCCGGCCCGGGAGGCGTCGAGGCCATCACTCCGCTGCTCAAGGAGAGCGGGGTCTGGCGCCGCCGGCGCGAGGGGATGTCTTGGGACGCGGGATGGCGCCCGGAGAGCCCCGGGAACGTCGCGGGCCGCGCCCGCCGGGCGCGGCCCGCTCGTGGAGGCGGTCCCTCACTTGACGGACAGCGCCAGGTTGAAGATCGGCAGGTACAGGGAGATCAGCATGGCGCCGATGACGATGCCCATACCCACGATCAGGATGGGCTCCAGAATCGAGGTCAGGCTCGCCACGGTGTTGTCGATCTCCGTGTCGTAGAAGTCGGCCACCTTGTTCAGCATGGTTTCCAACGCCCCGGTCTCCTCGCCGACCTTGACCATCTGGATCACCATGGGCGGGAACATCCCGCTCGCCTGCAGCGGGACGGCGATGCTCTCGCCTTCCCGGATGCTGGTGCGGACGGATTCCACGGCTCTGGCGACCGAGACGTTGTCGATCGCCTTGCCCACCACCTCCAGCGACTGCATGATGGGCACGCCGCTGGCGACCAGGGTCCCGAACGTCCGGCTGAACCGCGCGATGATGATCTTCTGGTTGACCGGCCCGAGCACCGGCACCCGCAGCTTGACGAGGTCGTAGTTCGCTTTGCCCGCCGGGGTGCGCACGTAGATCCGGAGCGCGTAGATGGAGCCCCCCAGGGCGGCGATGATCAGGTACCAGAACTTGCGGAGGATCGTGCTCACGCCCATCGCGATCTGCGTGGGCAGGGGCAGCTGGGCGCTCGACCCCAGTTCTTTGAAGAACGACGCGAACTGGGGAATGATCACCACGGTCATAAAGAGCAGGGCCCCGATCGCGGCCGTCGCCAGAAGGACCGGGTACGTGGTGGCGGACTTGATCTTCTGGCGCAGCACCAGCTCTTTCTCCAGGAAGTTGGCCAGCCGGATGAGCACGTCGTCGAGGACGCCGCCCGCTTCGCCGGCTTTGACCATGTTGACGTACAGGTTGCTGAAGGCGGCCGGATGCTTGGCGAGCGCGCTGCTGAGCGTCGCCCCGCCCTCGATATCGGTCCGGATCGCCGCGATGACCTCTTTGAGCTGCTTCTGCGTGGTCTGGTCCTCGAGGATGGAGAGCGTCCTGACCAGCGAGAGACCGGCATTGACCATGGTGGAAAACTGCCGGCTGAAGACGGCCAGGTCCTTGAGGCCGATGCCCTTGAACTTGGCGAACCACTCCCCCACCCCAACCGGCTCGCTCTTGCGCTGCAGGTTGGTGATGAAGAACCCCATCTCCCGGAGCTTCTGCGTGACGGTCGCATCGCTCTCCGCCTCGATCGCCCCGGCAAGGACCTTGCCGGTGACGTCTCGGGCCGTATATTCCTACAGTGGCATGGCGCCT
>Ga0209577_10000760_pt1 | contig 32159 bp, 23 predicted proteins | sample GraSoiAngelo_109_FD_185874 | JGI IMG/M metagenome (GOLD analysis project Ga0209577, IMG submission 185874) | Grasslands soil microbial communities from the Angelo Coastal Reserve, California, USA - 14_0903_12_20cm (SPAdes) (version 2) | ecosystem: Environmental > Terrestrial > Soil > Grasslands...
AAGTCACCATCCGCCCCGACGTACTGAAGAACCCCAACACCGGGCCGCATACGCATGACCTGTGGTTCGATCCGAACTCTTTCACTCCACCCGCGGCAGGCCGATTCGGTACTTCCGGCAAAGGCGTAATCAAAGGGCCAGGCGTGAACGTTTGGAGTGCCGGCCTCCACAAGGACTTCATGTTCGGAGAAAGGGCGAAGCTTCGTTGGGAGATGACGGCCAACAACATCATGAATCATCCGAACTGGCAGAACCCGTCCACAAATATCACCGATTCGAGTGCCGGAGTGATCACCAGCGACGGTGGCGTTACGAACGGATCGGTTGGCGACCGCGCGGGCGCACGTGCATTCCGTATGGGTCTGCGGCTGCAGTTCTAATCTCCTGGATATTTCTTAGGGGCAATTAGGGGGCACTAAGAATTCCCTCTCTTTCCTTTCAGCTACTTAGAAGGCCGCGGTGCGCCGCACAACTCCTTTATTTCCATACAATCGGGGATTCGCATCTCATCGGCTCCACCAACTTATTTTTTCTTTTCAATCTGATAGCAAAAAACTTCAAGGGGCTGCATTTCCATCGGTGCTCCATCTCATCAAGTAAGAGTCCAGAAAAACATAAGAAAAGTGGTTTACCGAATTTTGCTCTAACTTGAATGATATCTACCTGACATCGCGGCGGCGACGCCTGCCGCTTTGCGGCTCGCCACAATTGCACTCGAACTCGCGCCAGCCGTTCCCTGACGCCGAACGGCTTGGTGGCGTAATCGTCGGCGCGCCACTTCCAGCCTGACGACCTTATCCCTTATCCGCCTCTTGCCCCGCGCGCCGTGAGCACAATAGGAGTTCTGAGCTCAAGCGGCGGAGCATCACGTCTTCAAATACGTGAATTATTCAGGTTAGGCGCTTCCGCGAGTCCGTGCTTCAGATGTCAGACGCTCGGAATCTCTTGATCGATTACTGGATGGGCCATGAGCACCGAGAAATGGGCACACGGTACGCGAAGCAACTGATTGAGAACATCGAGTGGCGCAAGGGATGGGCTGAGAAGGTGGGGCGAGGATTTAAGCTGCCGAGCCTGCCGCTTGGAATTGGCCAACTTGGCCAACTTTCTGAGGCAAAAATTCAGTCCGCAAAAGCCGCGTAGTGAGAAGTAAATGTGGGAGATATTTGGCTCCCCGGGGAGGACTCGAACCTCCAACATTTCGGTTAACAGACGAACAACCAATTTAAAACTTGCCGGAGCTCGCGCTAGTCGAAGAAAATCAGCAAGTTGCGATGAAACGGGACGAATCACTTTCTCCTTCTTTATTCACTTTTCGTTCGCATTTTGCCGCCATTCACCACCGTTAGTATTACGATTTTATGACGGCGGACGGAAATTCTAGGCTCGAGATGCCCACCCAGAAAGACCTGGCGTGGGAGTAGCAGGTGATCATATGTGCGGGGCGAGTTGATAATCGCAGATTTTGTCACGCACTGCCGCCTGTAAACTTCCTCGCTCTGGCGCCCTGATAATCCATTCGCCATGATTCGGTGCTTCTGAATGCCCGAATATCATCCATATCGAATGACGCGAGAAGGATTTCCTCTCGTTCTCCGGCCTTGGCGATCAGCGTATCGATAGGCTTCCCATTTCTCCAAGCCACGCATGAGTGTACCTGTGAATTGCCGTTGTTCAGTGGCGCGGGATAATTGACCATCGCTACGCCGACAAGATTCTCGAAGGCTCTAGTTTTTAGCCCGGCAGTTCGAATGTCATCCCAGGTGCAGGCATTGGGAACCACGATCAGTTCCGCGCCATTCAGCATGAGCTGGCTTGCTGCTTCGGGAAATTCTCTATCAGCGCAGATCATGGCACCAACGTTGACCTCGCCTTCCGCGCCGGCAAGCGTGCAGACATCAAACGACTCACCTGGGCTGCAATTCACGTCGCAGCCGATGTCGTCAACGTTGGGGTTCGGCTTTAACAGGTCGTATTTGCCGAAGTCACAGATGAATACCTTGGAGTAGTTCAGCACCACCTCACCTCGCCGACCGATCAGGGAAACCGTATCCCTGGGCATGGGCTGGCGTGCTTCCAAATAGGTGATCGCAATATTCAGGTCCAATTCCCGGGCCAGCTCTCCAAAATTCTGGAAAAATGTGCTCCGCCGATCTATGGCGGATTCCTTCCACACCTGCCGCCCTTCAGAATCAATCGGGCTTGGCGTACACCCGATATTCCACAATTCGGGAAACAGCGCCAAATCTGCCCCGAGCACCTTCACCTCGCGGCAGTATTGGAGTCCCTTTGCTAGATTTCTTTTCTGATCGTTGCCGAATGGGGCAATTTGAAGCAAGGCGACTGTAAATTTCACGAGTCCGCTCTACATTCTTGCATACATAAGTCGATGCTAGTCAGTTGGAAGCATTGCGAGGCAATCGGAAAGGGCAGCACTCGATTCAGGATCAATGGCGAATCTGTTTTGTGCCCGCTAGCGGCGTAATCCTGATCCGTGAGGGGGACCAGATCTGAGGTTGACCTAAGGCCTTGCTCCTGGCGCGCGCAAATTCCCGCTCGGCAGCACTCGAAACGGTTTGTTCTTACCCCAGCGGTAGATTGCGAAATCCTGATCCAGCGTTAGAATGTCTGCGGTCCCAAACTGGTCCGCCAAACGAATCAAGCAGGCATCCGCAAGATCAATCTTCCGGTCCTTATATTTTCGCAGTACTTGCTTGACACCAGCGGTATCTCGAGAAAGCTGAAAAGGAATCTGAAAAATCCCAGCGGCAATGTTCTCGATCACCGCTTCCGACGCGCCCGACAAGTTCCGCAACAAATAGCAACTCTCTGTAATGACGGCTTCGCAAGTGACGAGCGGCGCCTCCACTTCTTGAACCGCGCGAGCGCATGTCTTGTGAAAACTCTCGCTGCGGTCCAGCAGCGCAACGATGAAACCTGTGTCCAGCAGGACTGGCTTCATCGCCCCAAATTCCGTAGATGTTTCTGATTCGACCCCAGGTCCGGCACACCGGATTCGAACTTACCCAGGCCGATGATGCGTCGGTTCTTGCGCCTCAAATAGCTCGCTTCTAAAACACGCAACCCCTCGCGCACAACCCGCGAAGGAGTCCAGCCCAGTTCTCGTACCAGAACAGCCAGCCTCTTCTGCGATCGGTCATCCAGCCTGGCTTGAATTGCGAATCGCATGTACTGATTGTACTACAAGTGGCTACTTGTATGACACATAGAAATTCGCATGTTCCTGCTGGTCTCCAGTCCGTTCGAACTTGGGCCTCGCACGTTTTGTGTTGCGTACACATTGGTGTACACTAACGTCGAGGAGCATCCCTATGACTACGATCAAAGTCGGAGTGCGCGAGTTCCGCGAACGGATCGCCAGTTTCCTGGAATCGGACACTCCAGTTGCTGTCACTCGGCGCGGCGAAACTCTCGGTGTCTACGTTCCCACACGTCGAAAGCGTCCTAAGACAGCCCATATTTCCGAACTGAAGGAAGCAGCGGACCGTCTTGCCAGCGCACTCGCGGATGTTGATGAGGAAGAACTAGTGGCCGAGTTCAAGGAGCTGCGTCGCCGCGGGAAGGGCGCATCCCGCTGAGATGATCGTTCTCGACGCAAACATCCTGGAAAAGCCGGAATCAAGAAAGCAGATTTGAAATCCGCGATTGCTAAATCCAGGCGCCGCTCGAAGTGACGATCAAGGCGATCCTCGATACTAGCGTCAGGGGGCGGGTTCGAGTCGGCCACGTCCACCAACCATCTCGGGCTCCCTGCATTTCAATCATTAGATGAGCGTGGGCCGCGATATTACACAGCCACGCGAGCTACTCTATATTCGTTCGCCTTCCGCTTGGTTACCGTTGCCGTACTCGGATGTTGGAGTGGAGCGTGCTCTACTTCAGCGCCCTAAGGAGCGTGGCCACGGCGCGTGCTGTCGGATCGGCGTTCTTTCTATCAGACCTGGCACTGCAGAAAAGTTCTAAAATCGTCCGCCAGGGCCGACCAATCCGAATTGCTCCGGTTTCGGCCAAGCGTGGTAGTTCGGTGAGAACTTATTTTGTTGTTCGTTGAGCAGACTCTGCAACGCTGTCTCTTGCCAGGCACTGCGCTGCAATTGAAGTAGCATTCGCGTGAGCGGTTTAGAGTCAGCGACTGGACCTTGGTCGAACTCCGGGCGGGCAACCTACTTTCGCTAATCGTGAATCGCAAACGCGATAATGTTCGTCCCCGCAGCCACGGCGACGAACTGTCTGCTATCGAACATATAGGTCATGGGCGACGCTCTCCAGTTGTGATTGGTCTGAAAACTCCACAGTGGATTGCCCTTCGCCGCGTCCGCCGCCATTAGGCCGCCGCCTTCTTCACCAAAGATCACTAGCCCGCTGGCGGTGGTCAGAGTGCCGCCCCAAGAATTGGCCGGCCCCGGCTGGGGCAGAGTCCAGGCAATTTCGCCCGTGAAGATATCAATCGCCTTCAGAATCCGCTGCGGCTCGGGATCAGGCGCTGTACGCTGCGATCCGCCCAGGTAAGACTTGCCGGCCTCCCACTCTCCCGAATCGCTTTTTGAGTATATGCTGCATTTCTCAAACGTCTGGACGTAGTAGAGGCCGGTCGTGGGATTGAACGAGGGGGAAAACCAATTCGTCGCTCCATCCTGAGAGGGGCACACTTTGGTGCCCTCTGGCGTGGGTTCCTGGTTAGGAAGCTTGATGGGACGCCCGTCGGGCCCGATCGAGCTTGCCCACGTTAGATACTTGACGAACGGTTTGGCCAGGAGAACCGTACCGTTGCGGCGATCGAAAACGTAGAAGAATCCATTGCGGTTGGCATGTAGCATGAGCTTCCGCGGCTGGCTCTGCCATGGGGCATCCACTAACACCGGAGTTTCCGTGGCGTCCCAATCCCACAGATCGTGTGGCGTGAATTGGTAGTACCACTTCAGTTGTCCCGTCTTGCGCTCTAGGGCCAGAATGCAGTCGGAATAGAGATTGTCTCCTTTGCGTTGATCACCGTTGTACTCCTTGCTGGGATTGCCGGTTGGCCAATAGACCGTGTCGAGCTCGGGATCGTAGCTGCCGGTGAACCAGGTCGGAGCGCCGCCGTGCTCGATGTCCTTGCCTTGCCACGTCTCTGATTCTGGTTCTCCTGGTCTCGGGACGGTTGAGAACCGCCAGACCTCCTTGCCTGTCTTCTGATCGTGAGCTGCGACGAATCCGTTTGCACCGTGCTCACCCCCGGAAACGCCCGAGATGACCAGGTCGCCTGCGGGAAGAGGCGCTGATGAAGCAGCGTAGTTCTTGCGCGAGTCAGCAAGTTCGGTATCCCACAGGAGTTCGCCGGTGAAGCGGTTGAGTGCGATGACGTGAGCGTCATCGGTTTCCATGAAGACGCGATCGCTCGCGATTGCGACGCCGCGGTTGGCACCGCCACTGACTGACATTGCGAGCGTTCGTGGCCGTTTGTAACGCCAGATCTGCCGACCACTCCCCGCATCGAGCGCGAAGCACTCATTGCGGCCGGTCACGTACATCATTCCACCGACAACGACGGGGGTAACCTCCAGCTTGCCCACGTCTGGGACCGCGAACATCCATGTCATCGCGAGACGCGCAACATTGCCCTTGTTGATTTGCGTGAGGCTTGTGTAGCGGTTCCCGCCGGGATCGCCGTTATAGGTAGGCCAATCCGTCTCGGACGTCACCTCGCGAAAGCGACTGCCGGCGCGGCGCAGCAAGTGCACACGCTGGTCATCAGTCCGCAACTGCATGTCGTCAAAACCTTCGCCGAGCACCTGTCCTTCGAGGATCTTGTCTTCGGTGGTCTGAAGCTGCAGCTTCCTACTGACAATAGAACCGGCTGCAGCGCGACCTTGCATCGTTCTCAGGAACTTGAGCAAGTGGGTCATTTCGGGACCCGCAATGCCGCTTGGAGGCATACCTCGCGCAGGCAGACCGTTGAGGATCAAACTCGCCAACTGCTGGTCTTCATACGCCGCCAGACGCAACGCGATTGCCGGGCCTATGTCGCCGCCGTTGCCATCGGCGCCGTGGCATCTGGCGCAGCGGGCCTCGAAAGTTTGGCGCCCGGGATCGACTTTCTGAACGTTTTGTGCGGCGGGCCCCAAAACTATCATGAGGAGAAACGCCAGCATGGAACTCAGATCCTGCCGAACTGCTTGACGGAGCGGAACTTTTCAATGAAGAGAATCATGCGGTGTTCCGTATCGTCTAGCTCTTGGTCCGATTGAGCGATGAGCCAGAATGTACTGACGAACCCAGCCGCCGCGGCAAGAGAGAAAACCAGCGGCAGACCTCGGCCTTCTTCGGCAGTTTGCTGTTCATGAGCCTTACTACACGAGGATACCGCCAACGTGTCAAGGGGAAATTGCCAATATACTGAGCAGTGACTTCACGCAACGATTGGGCGTTCGCTGCCTTATGGTTTGCCGACACCGTCGGGGACGGTAGAAGTCCAGCAACAACATCTTTATCGTTACGAAGCGAACCGCCTCTCCATGGAAGGCCGTAAGCTAAAGGCAATTTTGCGGACAAGTTTCATGGAGGGCACCGCCATGAACCGTCGTGAAGCAATACGTTCTCTCTCTTTCGCTAGCGGAGCGTCCCTGCTCGCGTCCACACCATCATTGGTCGGAGTTCACAAATCTAAATTCGATGCCGGGTACACTCAAGCGGTGACAGGCCCGGCGCCAGTGAAGATCCGCGACATCAAACGATCCTGACGGCGCCGCATCGTATTCGGTTGGTCGTCGTGAAAGTCGAAACAACAGAGCCGGGCCTTGTTGGCTGGGGCTGCGCGACCTTTACGCAGCGCGCGCTGGTTGTTCAGACGGCTGTCGATCATTATCTGATGCCGTTTCTGATCGGGCGCAACGTCGATGAAATCGAGGACATCTGGCAGTCGAGCTATGGGAGCTCGTATTGGCGCAGTGCGGCACGGCGCAGACTGTTACTTTCACGCCAGCGGCAACAGTTTTTCTGAAGTGGAAGAGAACGCCCGGCAGGCGATGGAGCAGGGCTTCCGCCACGTGCGCGTGCAGGTCGCGACGCCCGGTTATGTCGGCTACGGGGCGCGCGGCAACGCGCCGGCGGAGGGCGCCCGAAACGAAGTTGTCGGGCCGACCAGCCCGAGAGACATCTGGGAGCCGGCGCCGTACGTGCGGCTCGTACCGAAATTATTTGAACACCTGCGCACCAAACTCGGCGACGATGTCGAGCTCCTCCACGACGTGCACGAGCGCGTGACGCTGAATCAGGCGATCAATTTGTGTAAGGCGCTCGAACCCTACCGCTTGTTTTTTCTGGAAGACCCTCTCCCGCCCGAAGACAATGATCATTTCCGCTTGCTGCGCCAGCAGACGAGTACCCCGCTGGCCATGGGCGAACTTTCAACACACAGCAGGAATACGTGCCCCTCAAGTTACAACTTCGGCGTCCACGAAGGCAGCGGCTTCCTGAAGGAGACGCAGGAAGTATTTGCGGGCTGTCCCGAAATCAAGATCGGTTACATGCTGGCGCAGGAGAGGCCCGGCTTGGGCATCGAGGTTGACGAGAATCTCGCGGCGAAATTCCCGATCCCCGCCGGTCCGCCAAATTTCGAATATTCCTGGGAGACAACACGGCGACGGGATGGCACCGTCATTCCTTGAGTGCAGCCGGATCGGCCGAATGTGTCCTTGCACGTTAGGTCTTTCGCAGCGGGAAGCGAAAGACGAGATTTCAAAGGCCTCAAGGCTGATGCGCGCCGCCATCACCGGCAAGATGGTCCGGCGTTCCGCAACGCTTTTTAAACAACTTGCAAACAATTTGCATTTAGTGTTGACAACCAACACTTTTGGGAGTATAGCGACACAGGAACAGGAGGTCGCGCATCAGGTGGGACGGTGCTGCTGTGCAAAGTCAATTTAACTGCCTCGAATGTTCTCCTCTTGTCTGTCCTGAACTACAAGCCGATTTGCGATGGCCACTACCGGAATACGCTGAATGTGCAACGGCCTTTTGGCTAGCGGTGGCATGTTGTTGCGTCCGGTCAGGATCACTCCAATTGCCACAAGTGAGGTCCCCATGAAAAAGCAAGTCTCTATGATACTCGTGCTCATTCTGTTCTCCGCTTCTGCAATCCTCGCCCAAAGCTACCGGGGCCGCATTCAGGGTCAGGTCACGGACCAAAGCAGCGCTGTTGTCGTCGGCGCCAGCGTCACGCTGCTCAACGTCAACACCGGTTTACAGGTGACTCGCCAGACGAGCGGCACTGGTGTGTATCTCTTCGAACTGCTCGATCCCGGCACTTACAAAATCACTGTCGAGGCGGCGGGTTTCAACAAGTTCATTCAGGAAAACTTTATTCTTCAAGCGAGCAACGACATCACCGTGAATGCCGTGCTCCGGCCTGGTGCCGTTCAGCAAAGCGTTACGGTAACGGAAACTCCCACAACCGTCCAATTCACTAGCAGCAACCAAAACATTACTCTCAATTCGACCCTCGCGACGGAAACACCCCGTTACGACCGCAACCCGTTCAAGCTGACCCTGCTCGCTCCCGAAGCAATCAACACCCGAGGTGAAATGCTGCCCTTCCTCTCTTGGTCTGCCAACAGCGTGGATCTCGGGGGAGGAACCAACCTAAAGAACGATATCGAAGTTGACGGCAGCCCCGTGGGCCTTGGCCACAAGTACAGCTATCCCCCCAACATGGATGCTGTGGAGTCCGTTAACGTCTCCCAGAACAGTACCGACGCCGAATTCGGCCATAGCGCTGGTGGTCTGATCACTGCTACCACCAAGTCCGGCACTAACCAATGGCATGGCTCGGCGTATTACTTGGGACGGTATCCGTGGCTGAACGCCATTGCCGACAGGACCACCATGGGCACGAATTCGACGCGTCAAAATATGATTGGAGGAACGCTCGGTAACCCCATTATCAAAAATAAGCTATTCAACTTTGTGTCAATAGAATATTGGAAGGTGGGAGCACCCGGGAGCTTTGTGACGACCGTGCCGACGGCTGCGGAACGAGGCGGCGACTTTTCCCACTCCTACAACGTTGATGGAAGCCTTCGGACGATTTACGATCCTTGGTCCACCGTCGTGGACCCGAACACGGGGGCCGTCACGCGCCAACCCTTCCTCGGCAATATTATTCCCCCGAACCGCCTCGACGCCCTTGCCGTTCAGCTTATGAACGCAATGTGGGCTCCGAACAATCCGGGCGACAATATCACCGGCGTGAGCAACTTTAAGAAGAGCTATACCGATGCGTGGAACTACTGGAACTGGTCCGACCGCATCGATTACAACATTAAAGATAAATGGAAGGTGTGGGGCCGGGCCAGCGGCTACCATACAACCGATATCTACTCCAACCCCACCCCCAATAACTCTGCGCTGTACGTGCCCACCGGCACTTATCGGACGGCGCAACAATATGCGGCGGACTTGGTATGGATTGTGAACGAAAAAACTATCGTAGACTTTCACGGCGGTTACCATAATGTCGTAGACGCCTACGTTTCGACCCCCCTGCCATCACCCGGCTGGGCCTCGCTCTGGCCCAACAATCCTTGGTACGTGCCGTATCAACAGGCTTCGACGTTTGTGCCCGTCTACTTTCCAGATTTCAATATCGGCGGCAACACTTTCGGAGGGCGCGGCTTCTACTGGAACCAGAGGCCCGAGGGCGAGGACTTTAGCGCCAAGTATTCGCATCAGTGGGGCTCGAACTTCCTGAAGGCTGGTTTTCAGCTGCACCATGCCTATGGCCCCGTCTACGTATCGAACACCTCCGTTTTCAATTTCCCCTCGAACACCACTGCTAATTCGTTCATAAGTCCAGATACCCTACATACCGGGGACCAGTTTGCCACCTTCCTGCTTGGCGCGCTCGATGGCTCGTCCGAAATGATCGGGGGCCCGGCTCCGGACCCCCACACGACAACTTACGGCTTCTGGGTCCAGTACGACTGGAAAGTGAACAAAAGGCTTACTCTGAACCTTGGATTACGAGACGAATACGAGAAGGCTTGGTCTGATCCGGACCACCAGCTTTCCCGTGGCCTTGACTTATCTCAGCCCACTCCCCAAATGCAGGCGAACCCGCCCCAGATGCCCGCCCAGGCTGTTCAACTGGTGGGCAATAACTTTTATCGCTGGTACGGGATGTGGCAGTGGACCGATAACAACCATGCGGGCATGTGGAATCCGCCCGCCCTGGCGCTCGCGCCGCGCGCTGGCTTGGCCTTGCGCATCAATGATAAAACGGCTCTGCGCCTCGGGTACGCCCGTTTTCCCATTCCGACGGAGTTTAATTTTTCGGCGGGTCCGATCCCCGGCTTCGAGGCTATCAACTTCCTCGAACCGCCCTTTTTCGGTATGACGGGTTACCAGTTTACTGCTCCTCTGCTTCAAGGTGTACCTCAACAGACAATTTCGAATCCATATCCGGCTAGCAACCCCCTCGTGCCGATCATAGGTAGGGCCGCCGGACCGGACGTCGGGCGAGGCGGTGTCAATCTCCTTTGGTATCCGCAGAACTTTCAGAAGGCCTGGAATGACCGGTTCAACATCAATCTCCAGCGCCAGTTGCCCGGGCAGATTGTGGCTGCGGCCACTTGGTTTATGAACTTTGGGCATCAGCATTATACACAGGAATTGAACGCCATTGACCCGCGCTTGGAAGAGCAGTATCAAACTGCACTGTCTGCGAAGGTTCCCAATCCCTTTTACCAGTATCTTAACCCCGTCGTGTTCCCAGGCCCGTTACGGAACCAGCCCACGGTGTCTTTGGCGTCTCTGCTGGTACCCTATCCGCAGTACGGCCCGCTGTTCGAGATAGGCGCTTGCTGCGCTTTGGAGCATTACAACCAAATCCAGATCCAGGTGCAGAAACCTTTCAGCCGCGGACTCAATTTCCTTTTTGGTTACGTATATACGCGGGAGCGTCTCCAGATCAATAACTTCAATGATTCGACTTACTATCTCAACCAATTCCAATGGCAGGGCAGCGACCAGCCTCACCACCGCCTCAACGTCGCGGGCACCTACGAACTTCCCTTTGGGCGAGGGCGCCACTTTATGAGTTCCTTTTCCAAGGCCGATGCCATCCTGGGCGGCTGGAGGGTAACTCCCGTGCTGCAATACATCTCGGGCGACTTCCCCCGGTTTGGGAATATGATCGTCACCGGCAACCCTTGCATTTCAAATCCCACTTCCCAGCGCTGGTTCAACACGGCCGCCTTCCAACCGATACCTTCGAATACCTACGTGCTGCGCCAGAATCCTCTGCAATTCTCGTGCTTGACCGGTCCCAGCTTCTGGAATTTGGATGCCAGCGTAGCAAAGGAGTTCCACATCTTGGAGGGATTTACTGGCCAGCTCAAAGTGACGGCTTACAATGCGCTCAACAATCTCAATCGCCGGGACCCCGACACGAACATTTACTCTTCCACGTTCGGACAAGCCCGCTACCAGGGTTCCCCTGGCGGGACTTTTGGTGCTCAGAGCGCCTACGAATACGTAAGTGGCCGTCAAGTCGAACTCGGTTTCAAGATCTTTTGGTAACTTGGCAACGGGTTCCTTCGTTTCAACCACGGAGGGGGAGTTTGCCTTGTCTTGACCACGATCCGAGCTGGAGGCTCCAGACGGTTCGTCAATAAGGGGGTCGCTCGTTTGGACCGGCGCCGCTTTTTGAGCCTGCTGGCATGGCCTGTGGCCAACGCGTGCGGCCAGGAAAGGGCCACCAGCGGCCAAGGAATGGCCTCCCGCGGTGTCCCACCCAGCCCGCGGAAGAAACCAGCGGGACTTCCTTTCCATGCCCGCTTTACAGATGTGGCCGACCGTGCCGGATTGAAAGAACCCATGGTGAGCGGCCATCCGGATCGCATCGATTACGTCATTGAGTCCATGGGCTGCGGCGCCGCTTTTTTTGACTACGACAACGACGGGTGGCTCGATGCTTTGGTGCTTTCGGGTTCCCGCTTTGGCGATCCGCCGCCGAGGGCTACGAACCGGCTCTACAAGAACAATCGTGACGGAACTTTTTCTGATGTCACGGAAAGGGCCGGACTGTTTCGAACTGGCTACGCCTATGGCGTCACAGTGGGAGATTACAACAATGACGGTTTTGAGGATTTATTCATCACGTATTGGGGCCAAAACGCCCTCTATCGCAACAACGGCGATGGGACTTTCACGGACGTGACGAAGGAAGCTGGACTGCTTAGCCCGCATCCGCGGTTTGGGTCGGGCTGCGCTTTTCTTGATTACGACCGGGATGGATATCTGGACCTCTTCGCGTCCAATTACCTCGCCTTCCAAATGGACTCCGTGCCCCGTCCGGGTGAAGCTGGGAGTTGCCTGTACGAGGGCGTACCGGTGTACTGCGGGCCGCGCGGGCTGCCCTATGGGCACCACAGTCTTTATCACAACAACGGCGATGGCACCTTTACGGATGTTACCGCTCCTTCCGGCATCGACAAGCCCGAGGGAGGCTACGGGCTGACGGTAGTTTCTGCGGATTTTGACAACGATGGCTGGCCTGACATCTACGTGGCTTGCGATTCCACGCCAAGTTTGCTGTTCCGTAACAACCACGACGGAACATTCACCGAGCAGGGTATCGAACGAGGAGTCGCCCTTAGTGAGGACGGGTTGGAGCAAGCTGGCATGGGAGTTGGCGTCGGCGATTTTATGCTGAACGGCAGCTTAGACATCATCAAAACACACTTCTCCCAGGATACACCGGGCGTATACCAAAACGACGGCGCGGGCACTTTCCGGGACATCACACGGCAGTCGGGTTTGGCCGTCGAAACGCGTTATCTTTGGTGGGGCGTCGGCATCGTGGATCTGGATAATGATGGCAAACCGGATATTTTTGCGGTTACAGGCGGTGTTTACCCCGTACTGCGCGGCACGTACAAGACCCCGCGCGTAATTTTCCGCAACCTTGGCGAAGGACAATTCGAACAGTTGCTGGGCCCGTGCGGGCCTGCTGTCGATGCGCTGCACACGAGCCGCGGATGTGCCTTCGGTGACTTCGATAACGACGGCGACGTGGACATCCTCGTCGTGAACCAGAATGAGCCGCCCTCGCTGCTTCGTAATGACTTAACGGGCGCTAACCATTGGATCAAAATCAAGTTGATCGGCACCAAGTCGAACCGCAGCGCGATTGGTGCGCGCGTTACTGTCCGGTACGGAGACAAAGTACAGGCCCAGGAGGTGCTGAGTCAATCGTCATATCTCTCGGTGAACGACGGCCGACTGCACTTTGGGCTCGGCCCGGTGACCGCGGCAGACATTCAGATTCGATGGCCTTCGGGGCAGAAGGACAAATTGGCCGCGGTTCCGGCCGACCAACTCGTTTGGGTGACCGAGGGCTTGGGAATCACCCGAACACAGAAATTGGCAATACGATGATGCTGCAGGTTCTGCTATCGCTGTTTTGTTCTTGTTTGGTGTTCGCGCAGCACGCTCCCCTCGAACAGGCGTGGGACCTGCTGGCCAAGGGTCAGCACCGTGAAGCTGTTCATCTCCTGTACGAGATTATTAAGGCCAATCCCCGCGACGCCGACGCGCGGCTGCTATTGGGAAGCGTACTGATGGAGGAGGGGGAACGATCGCAATCAATCGCGCAGTTAACCGAGGCTGTCCGGTTGCGGCCAGACTCATCTCAGGCCCAGAATGCGCTCGGCGAGGCGTTCAACACCTTTGGTGATTTCGACAGTGCCCGCAAGGCGTTCGAAAAGGCTGCGAAGCTTGACCCTAACTATGCCCCGGCGCAAGTAAATCTCGGCTTAGTTCTCATTGAATCCGGCGAGTTTTCCGTCGCCACCCCACACTTGGACCGTGCCATCCAGCTCCTGGGACGAAATCCGGAGGCGGCCTATCCACGCTATCTTCGGGCGAAAATATGTAGCGAGCAGCATCGGATCGAAGAGGCCATAGCGGAGCTGCAGCAGGCCGTATCGCTCCGGCCCGACTTCGCCGAGGCGTGGTCCGATCTCGGAAGCGCACGAAAGATTCTGTTGGACGATGCCGGGGCGCTCGTGGCTTTTGAGAAGGCCGTGCACTTTGCCCCCAATGACCCAGTGGCCCAAGTGCGCTTTGGTTCGGAACTTCTCAGTCAGGGGAAGGCCCACGAGGCCCTGCCGCATTTAGAAAAGGCTGTGCGTCTGGACGCGCAGAGCCAGACCGCGCTTTATAATCTGCAACGCGCACTCCTCGATGACGGCCATCCTGAAGAGGCCGCGGCCGTAAAGGCGAAGCTCACCGCACTGCTGCGCGAAAAAGACCAAGCTGACCAGCATGCCATCATGGCCATCCAACTCAACAATCAGGGTGCTGCCCTTGAGAAAGTAGGCGAGCTGCCAGAGGCGTTCCAGAAGTATCAATCAGCGTCGCAGCTCTACCCAGAACACGTCGGGATCCGCTTGAATCTCGCGATCGCACTTCTCCGTCTCGGTCAATACAGCCAGGGCATCGCGGAACTGCGGGAGGTCTTGCAGCGCGACCCCGAGAACCTGGCTGCGAAGAAAGCCCTGGATGAGGCACTCGTCCAAGCCCCGCCCAAAACCCTTCGGTAGACGGCCGGCAAGGGTGGTAAAGTTTGGGGCACCGAAGACGCGCAGTAGTCGTCATGTGATCCCGATAAGGTTCCTCTTGCGTGAAGCCCTTGAGTTGCACATCGACGAGGCTCAGCACATACGGCGCCCCACTGTATTCGCCTTTCTCGGGGTCTTGGCTGATCCGCGCAGCAGTGAAGATCGAACACTTTTTCCCGGCGATCAGAATCCGGCGCTTAATCACTGGCGGCCATTGCCTGCCGTCTTGATGTTTCTTGGTTTTGATGAGTTCAACCTCAAGGCCAGCGTCCTGTGCCGACCGTTTGACCGCCTCCAATTGCCAACTCAGCATTTCCAAGGGTTTTTCTGACTCAGAAAAATCCTGCCGTAGTAGTCCCCATGCGCCCTGACAATGGCCAAACTCACAGGAGCACGTCCCGTATCTTTGGACACTTCCGCTCGTAGAACAATACAGAAGATCGGGGGAACTTCGGTCAAGGAAACATAAATTAAGAGGGCGCCTGACTTGTCGTAAGTAATGTGCTGAGGGTTGAGTTCTCAGGAGCTGGGGCTGTGCTGCGGCTGAAAGGCACACGATTCTACTAGTCTGTCCATTCAAAATAGGAAATGGGGGTAAATAGTATCATCATTTTTTCTTGTGAGGCACAAGCATAGGAAACGGGAAGCGCCAAGACTTTTGGGCGACGCGGGCTGTTGTTGCCCAGATCCGTTTTTTGAAAGAGGAATGGCCACGATGAGAGATCCATTCAAGGCGGCGACTGAATTGGAAAAGTGATTTCAGGTTCTTATTTGGTGGAAAACCTGCTCAGATGCGGCTCTACCAATTTGTGATTGATCCGTCCGGCCGAAAGTATGTCTGCGCGCGATTCGTATCGTATTTCGTTACTTCCATGATCGGGGTTAGCTTGCTCATATCCAGTTCGACGCCGAGTCCCGGTCTGTCGTTGGGATATAGCTTTCCGTTCTTGAAATCCAAGCAGACGGGCACATGCGGAAGCTCCTTGCCCTCAAATCCATACTCCATCAGTAGCGGACCCGAGAATGTACCGAGCGAATTCACCAGCGCTGCGGTGGCGATCGGTCCAGTAAAGTGAGGCACAATGCCCACGAAATGCGTCTCGCAGATCGCCGCGATCTTCATCATCTCAGTAATGCCCCCCACGTTCGGCAGCGTAGCGCGCACGTAGTCGATATCATGGTTCTCCACAAGGGTGTTGAAATCCCATCGATTCCCCCATTCCTCGCCCGCCGCGATCGGAACCTTTACTAACTTTCGGAGACGCGGAAGGTCTTCGCCGAATGCCTCCGCGCGCACCGGATCCTCGACAAACAACGGCGCGAGGCTCTCGATCAGATTGCATCCCCGGACCGCGTCCGACAGATCGAATCGCTGATGAAAATCGATGCAGAAATCGCCATCTTTCCCCACGCCTTCGCGCGCCTGCACGCACTGCGCGTAAAGCTCATTCACTTTCTGACGGGTATTGAACGTGGTGTTCGGAGGCGTGTCGGCCGCTCCCATGCGGAAAGCACGGTAACCTGCCGCAATGGTAGCCGCCGCTCGATCCTTTACGCTCATGCCTGGCTTGATCTCCGGTAGTATGCCGCCGGTGTTGTAGCATTCGCAGTAATTCCGCACCATGCCACCCAGGATTTCGTGAACCGGCAGTTTCAGCACCTTCCCTTTGATATCCCAGAGTGCAAGATCGAGCGCTCCGAGCGCATGTTCTTTTTCACGTCCAGGAGGATAAAAGAACGACCGAGACATGTCCTGCCACAACCGTTCGATATGCTGCGGGTCCTGCCCGATCAGGCGCCCGGCGCACTGCTTGAGCGCATCGGGAAAACCGCCTTCACCAACACCAGTGATTCCCGCGTCTGTCTCGATGGTCACCACGGTATCGGCCTGATTGAACAACGGGTTCGGATTGGGTGGCGCATAAGCCCGTACGCGCGTAATCTTCATCTTCGGGAACGCGGCTTGCAGCAGCGGAAGATGCGCGAACGCATACACCCCCGCGGCCATCGATTTCAGAAAGAATCGTCTGTTCATCACATCTCCTTCAGCCAACCACTCGAGAGCGCGCCCTTGCGGCTTCACAAATTGGAGAAGCAGCGTGCCGGTTCGCGCGGGAAACGCTTGACGCTTGCCGGTCTTGAGCCAGGTCTTCGGGCCGAAATTCTTAATGTGACGCCCGAGGGTGATGTCATCCACTTCGTAGAGCACATCCACTTCGCCGCTACCCGAGTTTGTCCCGGATGCGATTGTGCAAGATGGTCTTGCCAATGAGGGATTGGGCTTCTGACATTGGTGCAGATATTAGGTTCCGTGTGGGGACAAGTCAACGAAGAAGGCCGAAGTTAAGAGTAAGTCCCTGCCTAACGCGAAAACCGGACAAGTCGGATCGCCATCGAACCGGATCAGGCATTTTGTGTGAAACTACCATAAGCAGTTACATCCGTGTGGATCGTCCCTCTGATTTTCAATTCTGTGCGCATCAGATTTTCGACCAAGGCCCGCTAGCTTTCCATAAGAACTCAAATTTGTTTTCGCCTGCCGCTGCAAATAGCAGTGGCCCCGCAAAGTTTCGCACGGCCTGCCCGAGCGCTGCGTGCGGCTCCGGAATCCGAAAGGACTATTACATTTTTATGACAGCACTTGTTGATTTCTGACAGGCGACCGAAAAGAGCTATTCGTTCAGCAACTTAGATACGCCGATTTCACTTCGCATGCCCAAGCATTCGGTCATGAGCCGAATGCTCTACCCAAGCCCTGTAATTGTTTGATGCCAAAGAGGTTTGGCTCCCCGGGGAGAATTCGAACCTCCAACATTTCGGTTAACAGCCTTGAGACCAACTTAATCACAATTTGCCGGAGCCGAGACAAATCGAAGGGAATCAGCAAGTTTTGATCAAATGGGGCTAACTCAGATTCACCTTCTCTTTTCAGTTTTCATTACCATTTGCCGCCATTAACCACCATTCGCATGACACCTACATGACACAGCGGCGGCGACGCCTACGGCTTTGCGGCTCGCCACAATTGCAGTCGAACTCGCGCCAGCAGTTCCTTAACGCCGAATGGCTTGGTGGCGTAATCGTCGGCGCGCCACTCCAGCCTGACGACCTTATCCTCCTCTTGCCCCGCGCGCCGTGAGCACAATAGGAGTGCTGAGCTCAAGCGGCGGCAGGCGCCGAACTCGTTCATCCTGCGGAGCATCGCGTCGAGCAAAATCATTCGGATATCTCCATCTCTGTAAAGTATGATATCCTTACTGTAAAGGAGATGAGTAAAGATGCCACCTTCTAGCACAATCAGTAGCAAGGGCCAGATCACGGTCCCTCTTGAGATTCGTAATCGGCTCGGACTGAGAAAGGGAGATCGTGTGGAATTTGTCGTTGACAATGACCGAACGACCATCCGCCCCGCACGTGCACCTGAGAATCCCTTCGTGAAGTATGTCGGGGCACTTCCCGCCTTCTCCGGCGTCGATGAAGCAAATGCATGGGTGCGGACGTTGCGTGACGAAGATACTGAAGGACGATGAGAACGGCAATCGATACCAACGTCCTCTCCGCCCTCTGGTCCAAGGAACCTCTGGCTTCAGACATAGCAAGAAATCTTGGCAATGCGAAGAAGGAGGGAGGTCTTGTTGTCAGCGCGCCAGTGTACGCGGAACTGCTGGCCTATCCGAAGGCCACGGAATCGTTCGTGAATGATTTTCTCGCTGATACGGGCATCGCTGTGGACTTTGAGTTTCAACAGTCGATATGGCTTGAGGCTGGTCGACGTTTTGCGCGTTATGCAAAACGGCGACGACGGTCTGCGCGTCAGGGTCCGAAGCGTTTGCTAGCTGATTTCATCATTGGATCGCATGCCTTGGCGCAGGCTGATCGTTTTATGACGCTCGATCCGAAGCGATATGGGCGGGATTTCCCAGAACTGAGACTTATATAGTCTACCTTCCGCGACTTCGTCCGGCCGCCTACGGAAGAATTTGCGACTCATCGCAGAAATTCGTCGCCAAAATGTAAGTGGTTGGAAAAAAGAAGATTGGCTCCCCGGGCTAGATTCGAACTAGCAACCCTTCGGTTAACAGCCGCTGGTAAGAATAGATAAGTCGTTGCTTTGGCGTCAGTTATAAAATTCGGAGCAGGCTGGAATTGGCCAACTGGCCAACCGCTTTCACAGCCGCCGCATGTGCTCCATCCAGTCATCGATATCGCGAACGGCTGCGTTCTGTCATTTCTTTCACGCGAGATTCTGATTGGAACATCACTACAGCCGGGAACCTACCTTCGCGGCTCCGGCCGGGCCGTTGGGCCGCACATGCCCGTCAGACTCGGCCCGTCACTTCACCATGGCGGCGACGCGAAGAATCTGTTTTTGGATGGATGAGCGCAGGTCCTTGGGGAGGAGGTCCGCCTGTTCGAGCGATTTCCAGCCTGCGGCGGTCTTCTGCGCGGTCTCGACCGCGATCTTCCAGAGCTGGCTTGCCGGAATTCTTGCCTTGTCGGCGAAGCTGCGCATCTGGTCGGGCGTCATTTCCACAAGACTGCGGCTGCCGCCGAAACTCAGGGCGAGCGTGTCGTTCGGAATGTAGGGAAGCGCGGCCACAAAATCGTAGCCCAGTGAGAGCACGGGCCTGCGGCGGTCGGGATAGAGAAGCGACCAGTTCTTGAGATGCATGTCGGCGTTGCCGATCACAACGGAGAAAACGAGCCGGCGGACGAACTCGGCGACGGCCTCCTCGCCCGCTTCCGCCCACAGCACCGCCGCGATATTCGCGCAGCTGCGGAATTTGTACTTGTGGTTCGGGTATTGCCCGAAGACTTGCGCGAAATCCTCCATGTGGACGAGCTCCCCGCCCGCTAGGCGGTCGAAGCACCGCACGGCGAGAGCCTTCGTTTCCGGCGCGCGCTTCATCGGGGAGCCCTGTGATGTCCGCCGCCCTGACGAGGCGGTTCTCCGGCACGGCGATACCCGCGCGGCGCGCGAGTTCCAGCATGACGAATTCGTTTTCGGGAATGGCCGCGAAGCGGGCGGAAGGCAGCTTGACGATCCATGACCCGCCCATGCCGCCCGCGGGAATGGTGAGGCCGCCGGACGCTTCCATTACGGCCGAGAATTTCACTTCAACTCCCCAACGGCGCATTCCTTCCCGTTGTGATCACCGTTGAGGCGAGAGGGATCTCCTTCGAAGTCGAGGACTAGGATGCCAAATCGCATCGTTCCAGGGATTCGTCCCCGGAGCGGTGCAGATATCACTCGAATTGCCCAGGTGTAAAGGAGATTAGCGATGCGCGGGTATAGAGAGAACGCGGGGGTACGGCTCGGCAGGCTTTGCGGCAACTGCTTGCCTTTGGAGTTCCGACACACTTATACTCCGGCCACAGATTCGATCCCGCCAGGAAGTTCACACATCCGGAAGGAGGACTTATGAAGGCAATTAAGGGGGGATGGCTTTTGCTCTGCCTGGTGTTTGCGACTGGTGTGGGGCGCGCGCAGGGAGTGGGCTCCTCCGGCGACATCACCGGGGCCGTAAGTGATCCATCTGGGGCGGGCATCCCGAAGGCGACGATCCTCGCAGTGGAGACCGACAAAGGCATTCAGCACACTGCCGAGACTGACACGTATGGGGAGTATCGACTGGCGGGACTGCCACCAGCAACTTATGACGTGACTGTGAAAATTCCCGGCTTTCAGAGCGAAGTCCAAAAGGGTGTCATTTTGACGGTGGGAGCGACCGTGGTTGTGGATTTTCACCTGAAGCTGGCGTCCACGTCGGGGATGATCGAGGTCAACGCGGAACCCCCGGTGGTGGAAACTCAGAGGGGAAGTCTGTCCGACACAATTACCCAACAATATATCACCGATCTGCCTATCGACCGGCGCGACTACCTTACGTTTACCTTGCTGATGCCGGGCGTCTCCGATTCCACCCGATTGGCTTCGGACACAGATTTCCGGGTCAAGCAAACACCGCAAAGCGGACTTTCCTTTTACGGCAGCAATGGAAGAGGCAACAGCGTTACCGTGGATGGCGGCGAGGCGAATGATGATGCGGGGGGCGTCCGCCTAACGGTCAGCCAGGATGCCGTGCAGGAGTTTCAGATCAATCGCAGCAATTATTCGGCGGAGTTGGGTGGAGCAAGCGGCGCGGCCGTCAACATCGTCACCAAGTCCGGCACAAACGAGGTGCGAGGAAGTCTCTATGGCTTCTTCCGCAATGATGGAATGGATGTCCGCAATCCCTTTTCCACCAGTCAGGCGTTGCAGCCAGGCGATGTGTTCAATCCATCGAATCCCGACACTCAAGGGCAGCCAGTCAAGGATTCGCTGAGTCGCCAGCAGTTCGGCGGGACCGTAGGCTTCCCCATTCGCAAAGACAGGACCTTCCTGTTCGCCGCGTTCGAAGGCTTGCGGCAAGACGCGCAGAATGCGGTTCCTCTGCTGACGAACACGAATATTTTCCGGCCCGATGATGGGATCAAGAATCCGGCCAACAATCAAATGGCGATCATCAACGGGCTGGCGGCTGCAGGCGGAACGCTGGTGAATTGCTTTAACGGTCAGCCTCAAATGCCTGCGGCCACTTGCGCTGCTCTGCTAACCAGGGCTTTGACCATAGCGCCGACTACAGGTCTGAGTGCGGGTGCCGCCGCTCGGAACACCTTCATCAACAACCAGTTTGAAGCAAACGGAGGCCTGTTTAATTACAACACGCGGCAATACTTTGCTTCGGGCCGCTTCGATCATCATTTCAACGAAGCCAACCAGCTTTCCGTGAACTACCGGTTCGGCCACGACCGAGAAGAGAATCCGGATGTTCAATCACTGACGGGCTTCTCGCGCGGCAGCTCCATCCACGACTATGACCACACGCTCCATGCCGCCTGGTTCCACTCCTTCAGCGCGAGGACCCATAACGAAGCTCGCGCGCAGTGGAACTATTACGACTTTAATGTCATTCCCAATGAGCCCGGAGAGGTAGGACTGGATATCCCCGGTTTCGCAACTTTGGGCACGAACATCTTCCTGCCCAGCCTTACCATCGGGCGCCGCTACGAACTCGCGGACAATTTCACTATGATTCGTGGTCACCACACGGTGAAACTTGGCGGCTCCTTTCTTAACCGTGGGGATCACACCGAATCGCACACGTTTTTCCCGGGGCGGTTTGTTTTTGGTTCGCTCCCCGGGATTCTTCTTAGCCCCTGCCTGGGAAATCCTAACGACAGCCCTGGGCTGCCCCCTTGTGGTCCATCCCCGCTGAACGTCAGCCCTGCAACAATCAACTCGCTGCAGTCGGTCTCATTGGGGCTGCCTCAGTTCTACCAACAAGGCTTCGATAATCCCGTTTACAACTATCCGCGCCCGTTTGGAGCAGCATATTGGCAAGATTCATGGAGCATTCGGACGAACTTCACCCTGAGCTACGGCATCCGTTACGAGTTGGATGGACAGTATGGACCGCTCAACACGGACAAGAACAACGTTGCCCCGCGCGTATCCTTCGCGTGGGACCCATTCAAGAACCATAAGACCGTGGTCCGAGGTGGCTACGGAATTTTCTACTCTCAAGTCTATGGTCAGATCCCCGACGTGGCGCAGACGCTCGGCGTTTTGGATTCCGCTGGGAGGCCGGTGACAGACTTGACTACTTGTTCAGCCAGCCCAAACGCCTGCTTCCGACAGATTGCACAGATCTTTGTGCCACTAACCGGTGCGCCAGGTACAAGTCCGACGCTCACCTCGGCAGCGATTTTCCAGACCCTGTTTGCGCAGGGAAAGGTGCAGTGTACAACCCCAGCGCCAGGAAATGCTGCTTGCATCACCCCGGCCGATCTGACAGCGCCTAATTTCCAATGCACCACTCCACCTGGAAATTGCATCACGATTAGTCATACAGGGTCTGTCCCGCCACTGACTGTGCTGTTCAGCGGCCAGCCGGATTACCGGAACCCATACTCTCAACAAGCTGAGCTTGGAATCGAGCGCGAAATCTTGAAAGGCCTGTCTGTTTCGGCAAACTACATCTATGTTCACACCATCGGACTGCCGGTGGCGCTCGATATCAACCTTCTGCCGGCACCGTTTGCGCCGGCCGGGCCCGCGGGCATTCCGATTCGGCAGTGGAGTACGAGTGCAGGCTTCCCGTGTGCGGGCGCAAACATCGTCAATTGCTTTGTGAACCCGCTATTGCTGCAAAACAATCAGTACTCGTCGGCCGGGGCGGCGCTTTACCACGGCGGTATCCTCGAAATCAAGAAGCGCTTCAGCGATCACTTCGCATTGATCGGGAATTACACGTATAGCAAAGCCATCGACGAGGTCACGGATTTCAACAGCGACTTTGGGCCCATGGATCAGACGAATCTCGCCGAAGAGCGCGGCCGTTCTACGTTTGATCAGAGGCACAAAGTGGTGTTCGCGGCCGTACTGGAGAGTCCCTCGAAAAACCGCGTTCTTTCTGGCTTTCAACTGGCTCCCATTGCCCGGTACAACAGTCAGCATCCTTTCAATTTGCTGGCGGGGACGAACGTCAACAACGACCGACATTCCACCAACGACCGCCCGCCGGGAGCGGGGCGCAACACGGGGATCGGTCCGGATTACGTCACCTTCGACATGCGTCTGAGCCGTCAGTTCAAGCTAACGGAAAAGGCTAGCGTGCAATTAATAGCCGAGGGGTTCAACATTTTCAACCGCACCAACTTTGCCAGTGTTAACAACGTTGTGGGCGTCAGCGCTCCACCATTCAACCTCGGCGGAACCCAAGCAGCATCACCGAGCCAGCCGCTGGGATTTACTTCAGCGTTTGCGAAGCGCGAGGTCCAGCTAGGCGTCCGATTCAATTTCTGAGGTTGGCTGGCGAGACAGTACGTTTGGGGTGTGGTGTGTAAACGTTCCCATACGAAAAACACACGATCTTGGCTCCGTCGACTTACGGTGGGAAATTCATGCGGCGGAGCAGATCCTGGAAGCGCGGGTCAGGGCGCAATCCATCGAGCCGGGGATCGGTCTTCTCAGGCATGCAATCCACGCCGCGCGCTCCCGGTAAGCAGTTTCCAGCCAACGAAGACAGAGTCTCGATGAAGCGAGGCTTCTTGGGTGAGTCGCCCAATGCTTCACGCAGCCGCTTGATGGCGTTGTAAAGACCCTGTTCGAAGTCAACAAACGTGTCGGCTGGCCAGATTTTCTTCTGCAGTCCGTCCCGGGTGACGACCTCGCCCGGGTGCTGCAGCAACATTTGCAGGATCTGGAAGGGTTGTTCCTGCAGCTTGATTTTGGCGCCCTGCTTAAGCAGCTCTCCAGCGCGCAGATCCACTTCGTACGCACCAAAGCGCACCACCTGCGGCCCCGGTGAAGGAGAGATGGCCATCTTTAGACCTCAGGGAAGTTCATGCGGCGGAGCAAGTCCTGGAAGCGCTGGTCAGGGCGCAATTTATCAGGAGCTGCGCTGAAATAGGCAAACGCTCCCCTGATCGCTGCACGGTGCCTTCGAGCACGCTATCCACATCGAGCTCGTGCGCGATCTCCCGGGTTCGGTTGTGTCCTTGCGACGGGCTTCGACAAGAAGCGCCGGAGACTCTGGGGCTTGGGCCTTTTGATGCCGACGGCCATGATAATACTACCGGGAGCGTCCGGCGGAGGTAGCACCACTATCACCAAAGGCCCACCTCCTCAGAACTATACGGTCATGGTGACGGCAACCTCGGAGGCGCTGCAGCACTCGACCACGATCTCAGTCACGGTGCAGTAGATGCTCAGACCGGCGCGTCCTTGCACCCAATGCACCCAAGAAGAGATTTAAGGCATTAACACCAGACCTGTTTAGATCATTGGATAGAATCGGATGAATAGCATCTGATGACGGGCGCGGAGAAACAACCCTTCGGCTGGCAACCGAATGTTAATCAACCGAAATTCGCACTTCGGGAAAATGTAAGTGATAGGAAAGACGAAGGTTGGCTCCCCGGGCTAGATTCGAACTAGCAACCCTTCGGTTAACAGCCTTGTACCTGATTTAATCACAATTGTGCCGGAGCCGAGACAAATCGAGGGGAATCAGCAAGTTCTAGCTAAATGGGAGTAGTCGAATTTACCTTCTCTTTGCGGTCCTTATTCACTTTTTCCCGCCATTCATCACAATTCATATGACACTGGTATGACACTTCAAATCTTTCGTTTCGGGACAAAAAAGTTGGATCCCAAGTCCTCGCTTTATAGACCGAGCTCGAAACCCGGCTTTTCAGACCGCCCCGCCGGAGGAAGAAGCAAATGCGCTGGAGGGGAGCCAGCCGATCGAGATCTTCAATCGCACCCCTATGGCCGTATTTTGTAAAAAGAGCAATACAGCGGGAATGTTTTCTTCTGCAGGGCTTTTCCTAGTAGACATTGCTGTAAAAGGGTCGGGCATGTCGCTTCGGGAGCGCCCTTTGTTGCCGTGGAACAACGCACTCAAATCGCTGTCGAGAAATCGACACGCATCTGGCCGTGCGTTGTCGCGACCGCTTCCTACCGTTTAGCGATCCTACGGTACCAGGAGCGGCGCCAAGGTGTTCGTGGTGGCGTCTGCCGCATGCCCAAGAAATGGCAGGCCAAAAGCAGCTTCAATCGTTTTCAGCAACGAAAAGTGGTTGTAAGAGCGGGGGTCCTGGAGGCCATGCGCTCCGTAGTTCGTGATGGCAATGAACACCACTCGGTCATTATAATTTGTCGGAGCGTAGCAATCGGCACCCGGCAGCAGTGATCCGGGAGCTGTGTCCACCTTGTTATCCGGATCGTAGGCGCAGGTCAGGGGACCGTTCCCCTCGTCGAATACGATGAACAGAGCATTGCGGCCGCGCTGCCATACCGGGCTGCCAGTGATCGCGTTGACCAGCCATCCGGTCTCGTCATCGCCGCGCTTGACGTCATTGTCGTCGGTATCAAACGCGCCGCCGCAGGGCGCCAGCGGGTTGCCGATGCCATGCATGTCGCGGCATTGGTCCGGCACGATGTAGGAGAACGCGGGGACCTTTCCGCTGCCGAGATCGCTGAACAACTGCTCGATCGGGACCTGCTTGGCGAATTGGTTTGGGTCGGCCTGAATCTCAGCCACGTAAGGAAATGGGTTGTGTTTCACCGCATAGAGCTTGGCCGTGTTGTTGTCTCCAGGCCAATTGGCGAGACTCGTGCCCGATAAAGGAATGTTCTGCAGGTACGCCCGCCAGTCCTTGCCGGCTTTGACCAACTGGCCCGCAACCGACGGAAGCTGAACAGTCCACCGATGGAATGAGGGGTTGGCTGGTGGGCCGTAGTCCGCGGCGACCGACGGCGAGTCATCATCGCTGATGCCCACCGTGCTGCCCTTTGGATATGTGTGCCCGGTCCCGAGGACGTCAGTCCCAATCCAATCGCCTGTGATCATCGCAAGATAATTCGGCAGGCTCGGGTGCCAGATTCCATGGTAGTTCGGGGCCACGTTATATTTCTGCGCGAGCGCTCGGATCTGCGGCGCCTGCGGGTTATCAAGAATGCCGATGCTGCCGAAACTCGTAAAACTGTTGTGATTCTCAAGGACGATCACGAACACGTGATCGAGCCTCGGGACGCCGTCTTGGTTATCCTGGTTATTTTGGGCCCGCGCAGCAGGCATGCCTACTGCGAGCGCCAGACTGACTGCCAATCCGAACAGATAAGTTTTCATCGAAGCACCCTTTCTTGTCGCGCGTGCCCTGTTTTCATACGGCTCCTTAATGATGGCGAGATTTCAGAAGTATGAAGAGTCCGTGAAATGCTTGGTTTAGGCGCTTGGAGTCTGGTCATGCAGGATGAGGTCGTGGCGAAACTGGAACGCTGGCTCAGAGCGCAGGTAGAGACTCACAGGAGCCTGTCACAATTGGAACCGCTTGAGAGTAGAGCACATATCCGGTTAGCGGCCTTATCGCCCCAACACTCCATGTAACGGCGATACACTCCCGAAGATTTCACGCATCTTTCTCTGAACTGTAGCGTGGTCGCCAGAGCTGCATGGTACGGTCCGACACGGCCTCACGGTAGGAATCGTGAGGAGACTTCACAACGAGAGGAACTGCAGCATGAGAATGTTCAGGTTCGACGAATTGCCCAAGACGATTGTTCTCACCTGGATGATTCTGGCGTGTGCGGGTCTTGCGAACGCGCAAGCGAACGCGAGGTCCGACAATGGTGACAAGAATTCACCGACGCCGCCAGGACTCTATATAACACCAACGGCTTTGCCGAACGCGGCTCAGCAGGAACTAAATCCCGGCCTTAAAAACTATCCGAATTTCGTCGCGGGTGAGGCGGTGAAGGCCGTCGTCAGCCCGGATGGCAAGACCCTGGCGATCCTGACCGCGGGAATGAACTCGCTGTACGTCCCTAACCCTAACCCTGATCCCTCTAATCCTGCCGCTACAATCGACACGGGGGGCTTCCACGGAGTTCCTGTTCCTGTACGACATTTCCGGTGCCAAACAGAGCAAGCCTGCCTTGAAGCAAGTGATCCAGCAGCTCAATGCGCACGCTGGTCTGGTCTGGGCGCCAGACAGCCAGACGGTCTATGCCGCCGGCGGCTGTGACGACGCGGTGTACGCCTACACCAACAACGGCACCAGCTTCGTGCTGAGCGCCAAGATTGCTCTTGGGCACGCCACAAATGGCTGCATCTCCAACCAGGCGAACCAGACTGGCCTGGGGCTCAGCGTCGAGCCCAACGTCGCTGGGCTTGCCGTTTCCGCCGACGGTAAGACGCTCGTCGCGGCAAACAACTACAACGATTCGATCAGCGTGATTGATACAGCCACTGGGACCGTGCGCTATGAATACGATCTGCGGCCCTTTGCCACTTCGGGCGCGCCGAACGGCACAAAGGGCGGCACGTTTCCTTACTCCGTCGTATTGAACGGCATGACGGCCTATATCGGCTGTGACCGCGATCGTGAAGTCGTTGCCGCCAACATTGCTACTAAGACGTTAGTCGCCCGCATTCCAACGGACGGCAATCCCAACGGCATGACCCTCAGCCGCGACGGTTCAACCCTCTTCGTTGCACAGGATAACCAGGACCAGGTCGCAGTCATTGACACCGCAACCAACAAGATCACCCGCAAGATTGATACGCGTGGCCCCGAGTATCTCAATTTCCCCGCGAACACCACCGGCGCGGCACCCACCGCGGTCACCATTAATCCAGCCAACACAACACTGTACGCCGTTAACGCGGGTTCCAACTCCATCGCGGTAATACCGCTGGGCGGCCCGCACGCGTTCCACACCATTGGCTTGATTCCAACCGCATATGACCCGACCGATGTGGCCTTCAGCGCTGATGGCGGCTGGATGTACATCATCAATGGCAAGAGCGACACCGGCCCGAACCCCGACTATGGCTACGGCAACTTTGCCAGAATCCAGTACATCACCCCGCCGGGGGGCCCCTTCCCGGGTGGCAACGCGGTTGAGTCCGTCATACTTACCACCAACAATCAGTACCAATTCCAATTGGAACACGCATCGCTGGTCAGCGCTCAGGTTCCGGACAGCAGTGCTCTCTCGGACTTGACCTCACAGGTAGCAGCCAACAATGGCTATCGTCCGAACGCTGCCGAATCGGACAAAGAAGTGATGAACTTCCTTCACTCAAAAATCAAACACATCATCTACATCGTGAAGGAAAACCGCACGTTCGATCAGATTCTTGGTGATTTGGGCAATGGTTCCAATGGCGATCCTTCGCTGACTCTTTTCGGCGAACAGGTCACACCCAGTTTCCATCGCATGGCGCGGAACTTCGTAACCATAGACAACTTCATGGACCCCGGCGACGGCTCCATGGACGGCTGGTCCTGGTCCATGCGCGGCCGCGTGACCAATACGGAGACCCTCACGCAACAGATCAACTATGCGCGTGTCAACCGCGGCCTTTCTTATGAAGGCGAAGGCCAGAACCGCAACATTCCGGCCAACCTGAATACCACTGCCGCACGCGACTTTTTCTTTGACCCAACCGGCGCAACTACGCCCTATAGCACCCGCACCTCGTCGTTCAAGGGCGGCACGCCCAACATCCTGGCCGGCGACGGCGACCATGCCGCAACCGACGGCCCGACGGGTTATCAGCAGGGGTACATCTTCAATGCGGTGTTGAACGCGGGCGGAACGGTTCGTAACTATGGGTGGATGGCCAACACGCCGGGGAGTATTGGAACGATTGCAAACCCCATTTTCGATCCTTTCGCCGCTGGCGTCATCCAGACCACCGCGGCCAATCAGCTTATCCACGAAAACGGGTTCTATGATCCGTACTTCCGCGCTTACGATCAGGCCTACCCGGATTTCTGGCGCTTCAACGAATGGAACCGTGAGTTCCAGCAATTCGTTGCCAATGGCAATCTGCCTTCACTGCAGATGATCCGCGGGCTCAGCCACGATCACACGGGTAGTTTCGGCTCGGCGCTGGGTGGAGTGAACACCCCTGAACTCCAGCAGGCGGATAACGACTACGCGGTCGGCCTGTTGGTTCAAACGGTGGCTCACAGCCCGTACGCCAAAGACACCTTGATCATCATCATCGAGGACGATTCTCAGGACGGAGCGGACCACGTCGATTCACATCGTGCCACGACCTACTTCGTCGGTCCGTACGTGAAGCAGCATGCCGTCGTGAGCACCCACTACAGCCAACCCAACGTGCTCCGCACCATCGAGGACGTCCTGGGCACAAAGCACCTCAACCTGAACACCTATTACGCGCGACCGATGGCAGATCTCTTCGACATCAAGTCTTCCGGATCGTGGACCTTCAACGCCGTCGCATCCACGCTTCTGAAGCTGACCACACTCGGGCTGGATCCAACCAAGGTCGAGTTCGCTGCTGGTCCCGACTTGAAACCCACTCATAACGCGCAGTACTGGGCGGAGAAAACCCGCAATTTTGATTTCTCGGGAGAAGACCGCGTTCCGGCCGCTCTACAACAAGATCCTTTGGGAAGGGCTCAAAGGAACACCTACTCCAGCCGTCAAAAAACCCGCTTCTCGAAAGTCACAGGGGATGACGACGACGACGGGAAATAGACCAAACACAAACCACTCACACAAATCGGTGGGACCCTCGGGTCCCACCGATTGTTCTGCTTAGGGTCCGGAGCTGCAGCTCCGACAATAAGCAACAGCGTGCCCAACTCTTGTTCCGGTTTAGCCTCGCTGTACAGGCTGGTGCTCGGTGGTCTTCGTCTACTGTGGCGGCACCTCGTGTAAGTTTTTGATCGCCTGCAGGTCACTGCTCGATTTTCGACTGTGCATTGCCGGCAACGGCGCTGGGCGCTCCCGCAGACAGCACCACCGGCCGGCTAAACGTAATCTCCATCTCCGTGAATTTCGGCAACACCACGTCGCGTCCGTGCCGCGTCAGCATAAACACGCCGGAAACGCACGCGGAAACAATCCTCGAAGTTCCCGCGGTGGACACGTCGGTCGCCGTCGAGAGAATCGCCTCCAAGATCAGTTGCGTTCCGTCATCAGCCACTTTGGCCAACCCGCCCGTCACTCCCAGGTTTAAAAGCGTCCACGCGGCGCCGGGCCGGTCGCCTTGCATTTCCCCCTCCGGACCCATTCTTGTGTGCGAGCGCCGGTCCAGGCTGACTCCCGCCACAGAAGCGTCGATGCGTTTGGCGGTTCCGTCCGGGTTGGTTACCGAGGTAAACGACAGCAGCAGAGAACCTGAACGGCTCATCATCCGCGGTTTCTGCGCTTTCGCGACTCTCCCTTCCAGCACACTTCCCGCAGGTAACACAAAGGTGGAACTAACCAAGATCGGCTCGATCAGTCGGGCTCGAAAGGTATCCCCTTCGTGACTCCCGGACGCGCTGACAGCCTCCATGAGGATGACCTTCGCCTTCGTGCCTGCAGGAACCGTCATTGTCTCCCCGGGTGCCAGAGAAGCTTGGCTGCCAGACTCAGTAGCAAAATCCGCGGTATTCACGAACGTTTGAAGGTTGGCTGTAAGCCCTGCGGGCCGACCTTTGGCCGTCGACGCGCTCTTATCCGCGCTAGAGGCCGCCCTGACGGTGGCGTCTGGCGTTTTCGCTGATCCTGCGCTCGCCTTCGTGCTCTTTTTCCGCGACTCTGCCCGGACCTCGACGTCCTGCGTGATTGACAACAGCGAAACCTGCAAATCCATCGTTCTGCCGTCGGGCAACAGCACCTGCGCCGACCGGAACGTCGGATATTCGTCGTGCCGCGGAGCGAAAATCTTGATCGCCCAGGGCCAATGGTCGTTGGGCGCACGCCGTCGTTGCTCTAACCTGTCGACTACCAAGCGGACAGGGCTGCGCGCTTGAAACAGTTCTTTGTCACGCCAATAGACGCTACGAATCAGCTTGCCTTCCACAAGGTCTCCAGGCTTCAGAGACGCAGGCTTAATGCTGGGTTCGAGTTGCACCTTGATATAGAGGAAAGAATCCGCGGCGGCGGCGAAGGGCATCGCGTTCTGCCCATGCAGGGCAACCGGCAAGATGGCAAAGAAGAAAAGCATGGAGGTGCGGACGATAGAAAACAGACGATTTACCTTGCCGTCCAATGATGTTGTCCCCTCCGAGTCAGGCCCCGATCTTGCTTCATTCGATCGACTCTCGCTTGACATGCTCGCTTCAGTGAGCCGTAGAGCTTAGGCAGGGTTCATTGCGGGCGTATCTTCTCGATATGAATAATCCAAGACACGTGTTCGAGACCAGAACGAAAAAGGCTCACAGCCCGGTAATCTCGAATGTGGCCGGAATTGCTACCGTTCTTCCGGCCTGACCTACAGCCGTTGTTCACTTCGGCGACACGGAAGCGACCGAAACTCGGACGGACCGACGTTCAGCTGAACATTGCCTCGATTCTGCGTGGTGAGAGATAATCCGGAGGTCCTCGGAAAGGGAATCTCCGTTTATGCCCATTCGAAGTGTGAATGTCACTGCCGCGGAGGCAGCCGCGCCGATCCCATGATCGCCCTGCGCTACGAATAGAATTTACTCTTCAGTTGTTCATCGGTTACGTACATCAGAGAACTCGGATGCGTCGACCACTTTTATGGAAATTGCACTACTCGTACATGGGAATCCGGCGAAACGAGTCCCGTTGTGGGAAGTCTCACCAGATAGGTAACGAGAAACGCGCTTGTTTCCATTACAGATGGAGTAGTTCCTGGATTGTCACCCGGAAGTAATCGTCGCAAACGGTGCTCCAGGCCATCATCGGCGACTTCCAGCGGGCGCGCAGGATCTCGTTCTTGCTGAACCCCTGCGATGTTGAAAAGACTCGGTATTGAGGGGATGGCGCGCGGAATTTAAGGAATGGTATCCAGAACAGGAAAGCCGAAAATCCTGGCAAAGAGTGGCCGCACCAATCGAGGAGCGTGGAAAAGCTGCGCCACCCGCCCTCTGCCCAAATGTGATGAGGAGGCGGGAATCAAGTGTTCCACAGCGGCAGATCAGTGAATGATGCTTTTTTTCAGCGCCTTCAGAATGGCGGGAAACAGCTCCGGTGGGATCACGTCCTCGAGT
>Ga0209577_10000761_pt1 | contig 32152 bp, 30 predicted proteins | sample GraSoiAngelo_109_FD_185874 | JGI IMG/M metagenome (GOLD analysis project Ga0209577, IMG submission 185874) | Grasslands soil microbial communities from the Angelo Coastal Reserve, California, USA - 14_0903_12_20cm (SPAdes) (version 2) | ecosystem: Environmental > Terrestrial > Soil > Grasslands...
TCCGACGCCACTGCCGGGTCCGGTGCCACCAGCGCCGTTCCCCATCCCATCAGTGCCGCCGCCCCAACCGCCGCCGCCTCCTGCGCCACCTCCCACCACTCCGCCCAGCACGGTCCCGGTCACGCCACCGACGAGCCCCCCGACGTCGGTGCCGGTGACCGTGCCGTCGCCGCCTCCTCCACCTCCGCCCCCGAGCACTCCACCGGTGACCCCAACGGTGACCGTGCCGGTAACCCCACCGGTGACCTCGCCTCCTGCTCCTCCGGTTCAGCCCCCCGCTCCACCGCCTGGCCCGCCGATTACCGGACCGCCGAGTCCGCCTCCGACCGTGCCCCCACCGCCGCCGTCACCGCCCCCACCGCCGCCGCCGTCACCGCCCCCGTCACCGCCCCCGTCCCCGCCGCCGGTGGCGCCGCCCCCGTCCCCGGTGAGTCCGCCTCCGGTGAGTCCGTCGTCGCCACCGCCATTGCCGGGCCCGCCCCTGGCGTAGGAGGGCTCGGACCAGCAACTAACGCTTGGTCAGGGCCTGCGCCATTCGCAGCGACAGGGCCATGATGGTGAGGGTCGGGTTGAATCCACCCGAGGACACGAATACGGACCCGTCTCCGACGAAGAGATTTTCCACGCCCCACAGCTGACCGTGGGGGTCCACCACGGAAGACTCCGCCTTCGATCCCATGCGCGCCGTGCCCATGATGTGGGCGGTGGAGGCGAACCCGGCGAAGGAGCTCGAGTCACCGCCCGACGCCTCGGCGATGGTGGCGATCGGCACCCAGCCGCTGGCCACCGCTCCAGGGGCTGCCGCGCAGACGGACTGCAGCTTGGGGCCGTAGTAGGTCGAGGCCGCCAGCTCGAAGCGGTGGGCGGAGCGCGTGATGCGCGGAGCGGGAATGCCTCGCCAGTCCTTCACGGTGGGATCGAGGTCGACACGGTTGGCGAGCTGAGGCATGTCCTCGCCCACCATCGACAGCCCGGCCAGGTGGGCCCTGAAGGGCGAGCTGCGCATGAGCGCCTTGAACTGGTGTCCCCAGCTGTTCGGGAACGACGTGTAGATGCCCGCTTCGCGCAGCAGGGTTGTGCCCCCGCCCACCTCGCAGATGCCTCCCTTGAGGTAGGGGAGCCCGGCGGTCGAGGCGAACGCCTCCGCCGCGGGTGAGGTATCGGGGCCGACGAAGTCGTCCATGGTGAACGTCGTGCTCGGCCCTCGCCAGGAATGGGGCGCGCCCGCGAACAGGCCCACACCGATGGTGAAGAAGTGGAACATCAGGTTGCGGCCGACCAGGTCGGATCCATTGCCCAAACCGTGGGCGTGGCGGCCTGTTCCGGTGGCCGACAGCAGGAGCAAGCGGGCGGTCTCGATGGCCGAGGCGGCCAGGATGACGACGTCGGCCCCCAAGAACTGTGGCGCGCCCGACGCATCCAGGTAGTGCACACCGGTGGCCCGCTTCTCGTCCGAGCTGAGCTGGATCTTCGTGACGTAGGCGCGGGGCACCAGGTTGGCGCCGGCCAGGAGGGCGTGGTGGAGGAAGGACACGGCCGCGCCGCCGCGTGCGTTGATCGGGCATCCGAAGCCGGAGCAGAAGCCGCACGAGTTGCACGGCGGCCGCCCGTCGAAGGTCTGGGAGTTGACGGCCATCGGAAACGGGTAGGCCGTGTACCCGACCCTCCTGGCCCCCTCTTTGAGGAGGAGGCCGGAGTACATGGGCGGGTTGGGAGGCTGCGGGAACTGGTGCTTGCGGGGGGCTCCTCGCTCGGCGTCCAAGGTCGATGGGGGCATCTGCTTCACATCGCCCTGGACCCCGAGCTGGGTCTCGACCTCGTCGTAGAAGGGGGCCAGCTCCTTGTACTCGAAGGGCCAGTCGGCCACGTTGGCGTCCGGGACCGGACCGTAGAGCGACAAGGCCTTGAAGTCCTGTTGCCAGAAGCGCGGCGTCTTGGCGTCCCAGTGGACCGTGCCCCCGCCGACCACGGTGGGCAGGTCGTTGACGTCGCCGACGAAGCTCCGGTCCGTCCCCTGCTGGGCATCCGTCTGGGTACGGGCCGTCCTCGGCTCCAGGACGGGATCCTGATTCTCGAAGAAGCGGCCCTCCTTGACCTCGTCGTTGCCGAACAGCGAGCCGATGCCGCCCGCCGTCCCCAGGCCGGGCAGGAGGTTGCGGCCCTTCTCCAGCAGGGTGACGGGGAAGCCGGCCCGGGTGAGCTCCCACGCGGCCACGCTGGCGCCCGCGCCCGAGCCCACGATGAGGACGGAGGGCTTGGCGCTCACGGTCGTCCCTCGCTCCCGCAGCTCTGGGCTCAGCCCCGCTCGAAGCCGGGCCGGCCCAGCCACCACCGCTCGCGCGGCGCGGGCCGGCCCCCGAGGGTGGCCAGGAACCGGCCCAGAGAGGCCTCGGCGTCCTTGGGCTCCAGGGCCGCGGTGGGGTCGCCGTCGTCGGGCCCGCTCACCTCGGCCCGGGTGTATGGCTTGGGTTGGACGTCGCCCGGCCAGTTCGTTGTCTTCCAGCCGACGAGGTCGCGGTTTCCGTGGTACTCGGGCGGGCCGTACATGGCGTCCAGGGTCTGCGCCAGCGCCGTGCTCACGAACCCCTGGACCTGGCTATCGCTCTGGTCCGACAGGATCAGGTCCTGGGTCGGCGCTGGCGCCGAGCGGAAGTCTGGGGAGCCGAGCTGCGCGGCCCGGTCGTCCAGATGCCGCAGTCCCTCGGTGTAGATCTGCTTCAGCCCGATGACCCCGGCGGCGAAGGGCTGGTCGGCACGTGGCCCCTCGATGCGTATCCGCCACCCCTCTGCGGCCTGGGCGTCGAGTGGCACGAAGTCGGCGAAGTCGTCGGAGCCGTTCCAGTGCCGGTCCGAGAAGGGACCGCCGGCGTGGATCAGGGGCGGATCGAAGGTGAACGCCGCCAGCAGGGCGTCGATCGCCTCGGCACAGCCGGCCTCGACTGCTCCCGGATCCGGCTCGCCCTCGGCCCGCCCAGGGATGAAGCGGGCCGTCACGGCACGCAGGGTGTCGAGCTGGTGGGCCTTGAGGTAGAAGCCGTCCTGACCAGGGCCCGGTGCCGCGGTGGCCAGCGCCTCCAGCCGGGACAGCGGCACCAGGCTCAGGAGGCCCAGGCCGCCAGCCGCCTTGAGGAAGGTCCGGCGATCGAGCCCAGCGGACACGCCGATAGGGTTCGCCGCCGGGGCCCGGCCTCCTGCCCCGCCCCCTCGGTGGGCCCCGTCAGCCCTGGTCGCGGAGCGCGGCGGCAACCTCGGCGGCCACCCGCTCGCCCGAGCGCACGGCGCCGTCCATGTACCCGGCCCAAACCGTCGCCGTCTCGGTCCCGGCCCAGTGCAGCCGGCCACAGGGCTCTCGCAGGGCGGGGCCGAACTGCGTCCAGGTCCCGGGAGGGAGGTGGGCGCCGTAGCACCCGCGCGTCCACTCCTCGTCGGACCAGTCCATCTCCACGTACTCCCGCGCCGCGCCGGCCCGGGGCCCGAAGGCGCGAGCGAAGCACTCGAGGACGGCCTGGCGCCGGCGCCCCTCGGTCCACCGGCCCGCCTGCCGAGCCTCGTCCCCCTCCATGAAGCCGAGCAGGACCCCGGGCGAGCCCGAGGGTGGCGAGTTGTCGAAGGTCAGGCGCACAGGGCCGCGATCGCTGGTGGCCTGACCCGTGAGGCCGTCCGCCCGCCAGAAGGGCTCGTCGTAGGCGGCCATGACCTTGATCACCGACCCCATGGGCGTCCTCTGCGTCAGCTGGTCGCGACCGGCGGGGAGGGGCGGGTCGTAGATGACGCGGGCGGCCAGCGCGGGGGGGATGGACACGACGCCACGGCGGGCGCGGACCAGCACCCCGCCGTCGGCGTGGGCCGTGACCGATTCGGAGTCGTGGCGTATCCCGCGCACAGGACACCCGAGCTGCACCGACTGACCCAACCGGGTGGCCAGGGCCTCCGCTAGGACCTGGGAGCCGCCGGCGAAGCGACGCTCCTGGGCTCCTCCGGCCACGTTGAAGAGCCGGTCCAAGAGGCCTCCGGAGTGACTGGTGAACAGGAAGTCGAGCAGCGAGAGCTCGGCGGCCTCGGCCGCGAACACGCTGGCCACACCGAGGCGGAACATGTCCCTGCCCTGCCGGGTTCTCATGCGGCGACGAATCCAGGTGTCGACGGTCTGGCCGTCCCATGTCTTGGCTCGGGGCGCGCTCCACGGCGCCTCCAACGGGACGTGGCGCGCCATGCGGTCCAGGCGCAGCTGGGCCTGGCCCAGGTCGGCGAGGACGTGGCGGGGAAGACGGGGTATGGCGCCGCGGTAGCGGCGTTGACGGCCCCGTACCACCAGGACGTTCTCTCCGTCGTCGAAGGTGGGGAAGGTGGCGACACCGAGCTCTGCGGCCAGGGACTCCAGCCGGTCCTGGGTGGGACCGACCCACTGTCCCCCGATCTCCACGACGGTGCCGTCGGAGAGGACACGGTTGAGCACCCGGCCCCCGACGCGCGTGCGGGCCTCCAGCACGGCGACGTCGAGACCGGAGCGGATCAGGTCCCGGGCCGTCACCAGACCAGCCAGACCGGCGCCTATGACGACCACGTCGACATCCATCCCGCCATCGTGGCATCCGCACTAGAGCCGCCGCTTCACCGCCACGATCACGCCACTCGAGAACCCGAGCTCGGCGCAGACGAGCTCAGGGTGGCTCACCAGCTGCTCGCGAACGTCGGACAGGGCGTCTCGGAGGCCACGGTCATCGTGGCGGGAGAGATCCATGTCGTCGACCACCAGCGCGCCGCCGGGACGCAGAGCGGCGATGGTGTTGGCCAGCTTGTGGAGCTTCCCCCCGGGGGCGTCCGCGAACACCAGGTCGAAGGCTCCCAGCTCGGGCAGCAGGGTGGCGCCGTCGCCCAGCCGGAAAGCCACGTAGTCGGGCCAGTCACCGTCGCGTGCCAGCGCCTGCAGTTCCGGGTCCACGTCCACGGTGAGCACCGACACGTCGCTGCGGCCACCAAGGCCGTGCACGAGCCAGGCCAGCCCGACGCCGGCGCCGGTACCGAGCTCCAGGATTCGGCCCTGGTCCGGCACCGCGGCGGTCAGGCTGGCGAGCAGCCACCCCACCTCGGGCTCGCTGGACAGCTCGAAGCCGGCGCCGGCGGCCCGTTGGTAGGAGGCGGCGACGATGTCGGGCAGGTCCATGCCGCGATCATCGCCTGCCGTCGACACAACGACACAGCCCGCCTCGTCGGTGCTTTGATGGCCCGCGTGGAGTTCGATGAGGCCACGGCGGTGACGGCTGCCGGCCCGGGCCGGTACCGGGGAGTCGTGGACGACTCGTGGCGGGTGCTGCGGGGGCCCAACGGGGGGTATCTGGCCGCCATCATCCTGCGGGCCCTCACCCAGGAGGTGGCGGATCCCCGCCGTTCGCCCCGTTCGCTGACCGTCCACTACCTGGCAGCGCCGGAACCGGGGCCGGTCGAGCTGACCGTGGTGGTCGAGCGCACGGGGCGCTCCCTGGCCAGCCTGTCGGCCCGGCTGCTCCAGGACGCCAAGCTCGTCGCCCTGGGCCTGGCCGCCTTCTCCTCGCCCTGGCCCGGCCCCGAGCTGGTGGAGGCGACGATGCCGGAGGTGCCCTCCTACGAGCAGACGGCGCCGGCCGAGGCGCTGGACGGGCCCCCGTTTCGCGCCCATTTCGAGCAGCGGCCGGTCATCGGCGCCCCGCCTCTGTCCGGAGCGGACTCCAGCGTGTCGGGGGGATGGATCCGGCTGCGGGGAGATGTGCCCGTCGACCATCTGGTCGTCGCCGCCCTGACCGACGCCTGGCTGCCCACCGTCTTCACCCGCCTCACCACGCCGGTGACCGCGCCCACAATCGACCTGACCGTTCACTTCCGCTCACCGCCACCGCTGCGGCCCGAGCCCTGCCTGGTGGTGTTCCGCTCCTGGATGACGACGGAGGGCTTCTTCGACGAGGAGGGCGAGGTCTGGTCCCAGGACGGGGATTTGCTCGCCCAATCCCGCCAGCTGGCCCTGGTGCGCGCCGTCTGACTGGGAAACCGGCGCAACGCGCCCACAGGTACGATCGCCCGTCGTGACAGCCTCGCGGTCGACGACCCTCTCCGAGGCCGAGTCCAAGCGCATCCTCGCCGTCCACGGCGTTCCCGTCGTGGAGGAGCAGGTGGCCTCCGACCCCGGCGAGGCGGCTCGCGCCGCCGACGGCCTCGGCTATCCGGTCGTGGTCAAGCTCTGCGGCCCCGTCATCGCCCACAAGACTGAGCGGGGGCTGGTGCGCCTCAACCTGCGCGACTCCTCGGCGGTGCGTGCCGCCACCGAAGACCTGCTGGGTGCGGCCGGGCCGGAGGACGGCGACGTCCAGGTTCTGGTGTCCCGCATGGTCAGGGGAGTGAGGGAGCTCATCGCCGGTGCCCACCGCGACCCCCAGTTTGGCCCGGTGGTGATGGTGGGCGTGGGAGGCGTGCTGGCCGAGGCCCTGGCCGACGTGGCCTTCAGGCTCGTGCCTCTGACCGCCGTCGATGCCGCGGAGATGATCGAGGACCTGCGCACGGCCCGCCTCCTGGGCCCGCTGCGGGGTGAGCCTGCTGTCGACCGGGACAGGTTGGGAGCGGTCCTGATGGCCCTCTCCGAGCTGATGGAGGGCGACGACTCCGTCCGGTCGGTGGACGTCAACCCCCTTATCGTCGTGGACGGCGTGCCCGTGGCCGTGGACGCCTTGGTGGAGGTGGAGCCGTGAGCAGGGCCGCAGGCACTGCGTCGGAGGAGCTGGAGGCCGTGCCGGTGCCGGGCAGCGACCCGTCCCAGGGGTTTCGGGCCCTGTTCGAGCCCCGGGGCGTGGCGGTGGCGGGTGCGTCCAGCCACCCCGGCAAGTTCGGGTTCGTCGCCCTGCACAACATCCTGCGCCACGACTTCCCCGGGCCCGTGTTCGCCATCTCCCTGAGCGGAGAGGAGGTGCTCGGGCTGCAGGCGCTGCGCTCGGCCGACGAGCTGCCCGACGGAGGGGCCGACCTCGTCGTGGTGTGCACGCCTGCCGCCGCCAACGTGGAGCTCCTCCGGGCCTGCGCGGCACGAGGCGTGAAGGCGGCCTTCGTCACCACCGCCGGGTACGGGGAGGCCGGCACCGAGGGCGAGAGAGCGGAGGCGGAGCTGAAGGAGGTGGCCCACGAGCTCGGGGTGCTGCTCGCCGGCCCCAACGGGCAGGGCCTGATCTCGACCCCCGCCTCGCTCTGCGCCCAGATCGTCGCCCCCTACCCACCACCGGGGCGGATCGCCATCGTCAGCCAGTCGGGGAACTTCGTGTCCTCGTTCATGAACTTCGCCATCCAGACCGGCATCGGGGTCAGCCGGGCGGTGTCGGCCGGCAACGCCTCGGCCACGACCGTGCCCGACTACCTCGCCTACTACGCCGACGATCCCGCCACCGCCGTGAGCCTCGCCTACGTGGAGGGCCTGCCCGACGGGCGGGCCTTCTTCGACCGCATCCGCCCCCTGGCCGCTCGCAAGCCGATCGTCGTGCTCAAGGGGGGAGCCAGTCCCGGGGGGGCCCGGGCCGCGGCCTCGCACACGGGCGCCCTGGCCGCCGACGACAAGGTCTTCGACGGCGCCTGCAGGCAGGCAGGCGTGATACGGGCGGCCACGGTCGAGGAGGCCTTCGAGGCGGCGGCGACCTTCGCCACCCAGCCCTTGCCCCGGGGTCCGCGTGTGGTCGTGTACACGAGCGCGGGGGGGTGGGGCGTCGTCACCGCCGACGCCATCAGCCACTCCAGCCTTGAGCTCCTGCCGCTCCCCGAGGACCTGCGGGCCGACCTCGACGCCCGCCTCCCGCCCCGGTGGAGCCGGAACAACCCTGTCGACCTGGCCGGCGGCGAGACCCGCGACACCATCCCCGAGTGCATGGAGCTGGTGGCCCGCCACCCCGACGTCGACGCCGTGATCTACCTGGGCATGGGGATCCAGTCCAACGAAGCCCGCCTCATGCGCACGGGCCGCTTCTGGCCCGGGTACGGCCTGGAGCGCATCGTCGGCTACCACGAGCGCCAGGACGCCCGCTTCGCCGAGGCCGCGGCGACGGTGTCGGAGGCGACAGGCAAGCCCGTGTTGACCGCCACAGAGCTGGCCGTTACCCATCCCGACAACCCGGGCCCGGCCACCGTGCGGGCCACGGGCCGTCTCTGCTACTCGTCCGCCAACCGCGCTGTCGTCGCCCTTGATCACCTGTGGCGATACGCCCGGTGGCGCCGGCGCCGGGGATTGGGCTGAGCCCGGAAGGGCTGTGAGTTACGCGTGGCGAGCTGGTGGGCAAGCTGGGGGTGGAGGGGATTTTCTTGGGGACATGCTCGGGATCTCGCGAAAACCCCTTGACGCGGAGACCGCGATGGATGACAGTCGGCTCAGCCGAACAGCGAAGGGTCAGCTCGGCCGGAGGACAAGGCCGCGAGGTTGAGTCATCCGGTAGGAGAGGTCTGGAGCTGGGTGGCAAGGGTCGTCAGCAAACGAGGCCGGTCCCTCGGGGACGGTCAAAGTGGCTGGCGAACCGCCGGGTGCGGCCCCGAGAAGTGCGTGCGGCTCAGCTGCACGGCTACTCGGGGCCTGCCTCGCGTCTGGACCCGGAACGCGCCGGGCGGTCCTCAAGGGCCTGGGTGAGCGAGCGCACCAGCAGCCCCAGCCTTCCCACCGCGGGCTGCACCGGGGCGCGAATGCCCTCTTCGCGCGCCGCACCGCCACACACCGGCCCGACGCAGGCGGCCACGACCGGTCCGTTCAGCGCGTCCCGCAGGCTGTCGGCCAAGCCCATGTCCCGGGCGATGGCGAACAGGTTGTGCACGGCCGGGGCGCTGGTGAAGGTGACGGCGTCGAGGTCGGCTCGGGCCGCGGCCGCCACCAGGGCCTGGGCCGGCCCGGGGTCGGCTGGCAGCTCCCACTCGTACACGGGGACGGTCACGACCTCGGCGCCGGCGTCGGCCAGCGAGGATCGCAGGCCGGGGGCGTCGACGCCGTAGAGCTGGACCGCGACCCTGACGCCATCCAGGGGCTCAGCCAGCAGGAGCGCGGCGACGTCCTCCATGCGCTCGCTCCGGGCCCGGGCCCACACGGCCAGCCCGGCCTCGTCCACGGCGCCGGCCGCTTTCGGTCCTCGGGCGACGATCCGCGCCCCCGAGAGGGCCGCCAGCAGCGGCTGTTCGAGATCCCAGATCCGGGCCGCCTTCATCCAGGTCCGGATGCCGATGCCGGTGGTGGCTGCGAGGTAGGCGGGAGGCAGGGCCACCAGATCCTCGGTGACGGCGCGCAGCTCCTGGTCCTCGTGCAGGAGCCGAGTGGTCATGGTCGGCCCGTGAACGATGGTGGCGCCCCGCCGGCGGAAGAGGTCGGCCTGCTCCTCCCACCTCCGGTCGGCGGTGATGCCGATGGCCCGGCCCGCCAGGGCGCTCTCTTCCTCACCCACGGCTTCAGTCTGCCCGACGGGCGGAGTTGGGCGCGACGGGTGCCACCGGGGGATGGGAAGCTGACCCGGTGGAGCCCGATCAAGCGCGCGCCGTGCTGGGTGTGCTGGCTGGCGCCGAGTGGGAGGAGGTCCGCACCGCCTATCGCCGTCTCTTGCGCCGTCACCACCCCGACGTCGCCTCCGGGACGCGGGCTGCGGGGGCGACCACAGCGCGAATCGTGGCCGCCTTCGGCGCCTTGCGGGCCGAACGGGCCGAGCACGCCGCTCGGGCGCATGAAAGGCTGCCCGCGCCTGGCGCCGCCGCGGGCTCGACGCCCGGAGACGGGGAGTCGGCCGAGGGCGACACCGTGGTGCTGCCGGCGCCGGCCGACGAGGCCTTCCTCGCCCTGCTCGAGGCGGTGCAGGACGTGGGCGAGGCGACCTACGTCGACGCCGACGTGGGCCTCCTGGAGACGATCGTGGGATCGGGTCCGGGAGCCTGCTCCCTGGTCGTGTCCCTACAGGGCCGGGGCAACGGCACCACCGAAGCCTTCGTGACCCTCGAGCCCCTGGGCCAGGGACCACCCCCTCCGCTGGCCCCCCTGGTCGCCGAGCTGGCCCGGAGGGCTCGGGCCCGGCTTTGAGTCCCGCACCTATGGTTCCCCCGAAGCGAGGAGGAGGGGCCGTGGGCTTGGAGGGCAGGGTGGCGTTGGTGAGCGGCGGGAGCAGGGGGATCGGCCGTGCCATCTCCCTTGCCCTGGCCGACGACGGGGCAACGGTGGCGGTGAACTACCGGCGGGACCGAGACGCGGCGGACGAGGTGGTGAAGCGCATCTCCGCCCACGGCGGTAGCGCCGCGGCCTACGCCGCGTCGGTTGACTCCTACGAGGACGACAAGGCCATGGTCGAGGCCGTCATCGCCGACTTCGGCCACGTCGACATCCTGGTGAACAACGCCGGTATCGCCAGCAGGGGGACCTCGGTGGTCGACACCGACCCGGCCGAGCTCGAGCGGGTGGTGCGCGTCCACGCCCTCGGCGCCCACCACCTGTGCCAGCTCGTGCTCCCCAGCATGCGCACCAGGCCACGGGGCGACATCGTCATGATCTCGAGCGTGGCCACGCTCACCCACGGGGCCAACGGTGCGCCGTACAACATGGGCAAGGCCGCCCTGGAGGCCCTGGCCTTCACCCTGGCCAAGGAGGAGCGCGGCCACGGCGTGCGGGTCAACGTTGTCGCGCCTGGTCTGGTGGAGACGGAGATGGGCAGACGCCTCATGCGGGCCGCGGCGGGTATCACCGACCTACGGACTCTCGACTCTGCCGCCCCCTACGGGCGGGTGTGCCAGCCCGATGACGTCGCCGGCGTCGTGCGCTTCCTCGTGTCGGAGGGAGCGGGCTATGTCAACGGCCAGAAGCTGTACGTCGACGGCGGGGGGATCTGACGGCCGGGCTCTCCTCCGCGCCGGCGCCGGTCTCCGCCGGAGCTTCGGTCTCCACGGCGGCGTCGGCTCCACCCACCTCGGCCCGCGCCGCCCGGGCGAGCCCCAGCGCCGCCAGAGCACGGTCGGCGTGGACCCGCATGTTGATCTCGCTCGATATGACGTCGAGGATGCGGCCGTCCTGGCCGATCACGAAGGTCGTGCGCTTGCTGAACAGCGGGCCGGGGCGCTTGACCCCATAGGAGCGGGCCACGGCCCGGTCAGGATCGGACAGCAGAGGGAAGTCGAGACCGTGACGATCGGCGAAGGTGGCCTGGCGATCTACCGCGTCGGCGCTGATGCCGACGCGCCGGGCACCGGCAGCGGCGAACTCCGAGGCCATGTCGCGGAAGTGACAGCTTTCGGCCGTGCAGCCCGGCGTCATGGCCTTGGGGTAGAAGTAGAGGACCACGGGACCCTGGGTGAGGAGGCTGGACAGCCGTACCGGGGCGCCGGACTGGTTGCTCAGCTCGAAGTCGGGGGCGATGTCTCCACGTTGCATGTCGGTATAACTTCTCCCCGTGCCGGGTCAGAACCTCCGAGACCGTATCCGAATGGCGCCCACCGAGGTGGAGGCGTTCCTCGCCGAGGCCCGAACGCTGCAGGTGGCCACCATCAACCCCGACGGCACCCCCCACCTGGTGGCCATGTGGTACGTGCTGCGCGACGGGAAGCTGGCCTTCTGGACCTACGGCCGCTCCCAGAAGGTGCAGAACCTGAGGCGTGATCCCCGCATCTCCTGCATGGTCGAAGACGGCAACCCCGGTGACTACGGCAGCCTCAGGGGGGTCTCGGTGAAGGGCACCGCCGAGGTGGTGGAGGACCGGGAGGTCGTGCTCCAGCTGGGACAGGACATCGCCTCCCGCTACTTCGGCGGCCTGGACGAGGCCGCCCGGGCGGGCGTGGCCCAGACCGGCGCCAAGCGGGTGGCGGTGATCGTCACGGCCGATCGGATCGTCTCCTGGGACCACCGCAAGCTGTCCCCGGCCGGTTGAGCAAGTGGACGGCGGGGACCGGTCCGGCCACGAGGAGCAGAACGAGCAGGAGGACCCCGAGGAGGACATCCGGCCTCTGTCCGTCGACCACGTAGACGGGGCTCTGCTGATCTCCTTCGGGGCGGTCCACCTGGGCCGGGAGGCCCTGGCCGTCGACCAGTTCACCGAGCTGTCCCGCTACCTGGGCCGGGTCCTGGCCGAGGGGGCGATCTCAGGCTTCCGGCCCTACTTCTTCGCCGACGGCCGGTCGGGGGACGTGGTCGGGTTCTTCCTGCTCGAGGGCAAACGGAGCCGCCTCGACGTACTGCGCCGGGAGGAGGACTTCATCCGCCACGTCCTGGAGGCAGGGGCGGCCACCGCCAACGTCCGGGTCCAGACCCTCATCGCCGGCTCGGAGGCCGGCCGCTTGGTCAATCTCTACCGGGAGGTCGGGCAGGATCTGGGCCTCATCCCGCCTCCCGGGGAGGCGAAGCAGGTGGATGACCGCGCACGTGGATGACCGCGCACGTGGATGACCGACGCCGGTGGACGACCGGAGCCTGCTGGATGGGTCACTGACCCGGAGGCGTGGCCCCTCCCGGGTAGTGGAACTCGAGACCGTCGCTTCGCAGGCGCTCGAGCACCCGCCCCCGGACCGCCCGGGTCAGCTCCTCGACCTGGCTGGGCATGACCCGCACGGCGAGGCGGATGGTGACGGCGTCGGGGGCGACGTCCTGGACCCCCAGCAGCTCCGGAGGGTCGAGGGCGTATTCGTTCCACGGTGGTTCGGAGGTGAGCGACCGCGCTGCCTCGGTCACGGCCGCGCCGGCCGCGGTGAGATCGACGCCGTGGGGGAGGGGCAGATCGACGAGGGCACGGGTCCAGCCGTCCGAGCGGTTGCCCACCTTGCGGATCTCACCGTTGGGGACGTACCACACGGTGCCGTCGAACGAGCGCATGCGGGTGGTGCGCAGGTTGAGGCTCTCGATCGTGCCCTTGGTCTCGCCCACGAGCACCATGTCGCCCACTCCGTACTGGTCCTCGACCAGGATCAACAGGCCGGAGAGGAAGTCGCGCACCAGGCTCTGTGCTCCGAAGCCGAGGGCGGCGCCTATGACCGTGGCGCCGGCCACGAACGGGCCCAGGTTGATGCCCAGCTCGCCCAGGACGGTCAGACTGGCGATGATCCACACGAACGCTCTGACAAGGCTGGACAGGGCGATGGCCACGGTGTCGGCTCGCGCCTCGGCTCGTTCCGAAGCGCGCAGCAGGGGAGCGCGCAGCTGAAGAGATCGGACCATCCTCCGGCAAAGCGCTCCGCCGACGCGTGCCGCGAGCCAGGCCACCGTGATGATGAGGGCGATACGCAGAGGGCGCAGAGCCAGGAACTGGACGCTCCGGGCCAAGAAGTCGCTCGCCCCCAGCTTTCGCAGCAGGTCGTAGACGTAGCCCGTCGACGCCGAGGAGGCGCGGGCGGCTGCGGCCTGGGCTATCGAGGTCATCGGGCCGGCCCGGTGTCACGGCGCGAGAGGAGACGAGGTGGTGCGGGCACGGTGCTCACACAATACGGCCGCGTCTGGCGGCCGCCGGGTCGGCCATCGCGAGCTTGTGTCATGGGGCCGGGCAGTGTTGCATGGGTGGGCCCATGGCACAGCAGGTCCTCGACCCTCGCACCAGCGAGCGGCGCCGGCTCCTCCAGCACCTGGACGTGGTGCTGCTGGGATCCACCGTCTGTGTCGCCCTGCTCGGAGTGGTCATGGTCTATTCCGCCACCCAGGCAAAACAGCAGGTCCTTGGGGTTGACCCCCACTTCTATCTGAAGCGCCAGGCCGTGTTCGTGGCCCTCGGCCTGGTGGCCATGATCTTCACGGCGGCCGTCGACTACCACAAGTTCGAGGAGCTGGGAGCCCTCGCCTACCTCGGGGTGGTAGGCGGTCTCGCCCTGGTCATGTCGCCCTTCGGTTCGGTGGCCAAGGGGTCACAGCGCTGGTTCCAGCTCGGATCCTTCCAGCTCCAGCCGTCGGCCTTCGCCGGCGTGGCCGTGATCCTGGTCGTGGCCACCCTGTGCTGCAGGGCCCGCAGGGGCATCGACCTGCGCCGGCTGGGCGTGGTGCTCTTCCTGGCCGGGCTGCCGATGGGGCTGGTGGTGCTGCAGCCCGATCTGGGCACGGCCCTGGTCCTGGGCGTGATCCTGCTCACCATGCTCTTCGTCGCCGGCGCCCGGGGCCGCCACCTGGCGGTGCTGGGCCTGCTCGTGGTCTTCGCGGTGGCGGCCGTCGTGCACCTGGGCATGCTCAAGCGCTACCAGGTGGAACGGCTGACCGCCTTCTACGACCAGCAGCACACCAACCAGCAGGCGACGTACAACCTCAAGCAGTCGGAAACCGCCATCGGGGCCGGGGGGCCCTTCGGCCGGGGCCTCTTCCACGGGACGCAGACCAACCTGGCCTACGTGCCCGAGCAGCACACCGATTTCATCTTCACCGCCGTAGGCGAGCAGCTGGGCTTTATCGGCGGGGCCACGCTGCTGGCCCTGTTCGGCATCATCGTCTGGCGGGTGTGGCGCACCGCGCAACTCTCCCGGGACGCCCTGGGAGCGCTGCTCTGTGCGGGCGTGCTGGGGATGGTCACCGTCTCGGTGTTCGAGAACGCGGGCATGACCATGGGCATCCTGCCCATCACGGGCATACCCCTGCCCCTGATGAGCTACGGCGGGTCGGCCGTCATCGCCACCCTGGCCGCCCTGGGGCTGGTGATGAACGTCGGGATGCGGCGGTTCCGGTGACCGATCCGGGGGAGACCGACAGGGCGGCGGCTAACGCCGACGAGCTCGACGAGCCCGATCAGCTGAACCTTCAGCGCTCGGTGACGGTCGTGGGCGTGACGGTAGATCTTCCCTCTCCCCACCCCGTTCTGACCTTGCGTGAGGTCGAGTACCCGTGGCGGGCCGTGCACATCCCGGTGGGCATGTCCGAGGGCGCCGCCATCGCCTCGGCCCTCCGGCAAATGAGGAGCCCGCGGCCGCTGACCCACGACCTGTTCCCCGACGTGCTGCAGCGTTTCGCCATACGTGTGGACCGGGTCGTCGTGACCGATCTGGTCGACGCCACCTTTCACGCCGAGATCGTCATGGCCCGAGAGGCCGAGAGCGCAGCCATGCCCTGCCGGCCATCGGACGGGGTGGCCCTGTCGTTGCGCCACCCGTACGCGGTGCCGGTCTTCGTCACCGAGCGGGTTTTGCGTGCCGCGGGAGCGGCGCCGCAGGTGGGTTGAGCCCCGCCGTCAACCTCGGCGGCGGAGGAAGCCCCGCCTCTTGGCCAGAGCCGACTCCAACTCCGCGGCCCTGGCCGTCGCCGCCGCCAGCTTGGCCTCGGCCTCGATGCGCCGGGCCCGCTCCTCGTCGAGCTCGGAGCGGATGAGGCTCTCGGCCCGCCTGGTCAGCTCGAGCTGTCCCTCGAGGCGCTGACCCACCGCGGTCGCCACCGCCGTCGCTAGCTCGTCCACATCGAGCGAAGGCCGGGCCGCAGCCGGGGGCGCCGTGGCCGGGCCCCGCCGGCTGGCTCCGTCGGCTCGCTTCCGCCGGCGCTTGCGTTCCTCCGTGACCGATCGCTGCGCGACGCGGACCTGTCCGTTGTCGTCGCGACTGCCGGTCAGCTTTCCTTCATTGACGAGTTGCCGGACGCGCCTCTCGGATACGCCGAGGATCTGCGCGGCCTGTGCTGCCGTGAACGTGTCTGCGGAAGGCGCCACGCCCGGAACATACACGCCTGGCGGCCGTTATGCCCCTTCCGGCCGCAGCCGGGAAGAAGAGCAGGTCTACGGGGCTGTGTGGACGCAGCCGGTACAGATTGGAAGGCAGGGACCGCATTCGTCTTCCGGAAGTCGTTCCCGTGCCGCCACGCGGATGGCGGGGCTCACGACGGGAAGGTGCTGCCGGAAGGAAACCTGGAAGGGTTGCCGGAAGTGCTTCCGGAAGTCATTCCGGAAACGGTTCCGGCAGGAAATGCGTCGGAAGGCTTCCAGCAGAGTTCCGGAAGTTGCATGGCCCTTCCATCCGGAATCGCTGCCGGGCGTCCCGCTGTGTCCGCTCCTCCCGGCGAGGTCAGCGGCTGGGGATCGTGACGCGCTGACGGCTGCTCTCTGCCGATATGCGCTGCAGGAGAGCAAGCAGGATGTAGTTGGCGATCAAAGAGGAGCCCCCGTAGGCGACGAAGGGGAGGGTGACGCCGGTGAGAGGGAGCAGACGGACCACGCCGGCCATGATGAAGAATGCTTGGAAGCCGATCACCGCGGTGACGCCTGCGGCGAGGAGGCCGGCGAACTCGGATCGGGCCCGCAGGGCGGTGCGCAGGCCGGCCCCCACGAAGAGCATGAAGGAAAAGATGATGGCGCTCGTGCCCAGGAGGCCGAGCTCCTCGCCGATGGCGGCGAAGATGAAGTCACTGGCGACGACGGGAATCACCTGGGGGCGCCCCAGGCCCAGGCCGCTGCCGGCCAGCCCACCGCTGCCCAGGGCGTACTGGGCCTGCACGATCTGGTAGCCGGAGCGATCCCGATAGGGCCAGGGGTTCAGCCAGATGGTGATGCGCTCGTGCACGTGGCCGAACAGGTGCACGGCCAGAAAGGCCCCCAGGAGAAAGAGGACGGCCCCGACCATGAGGTAGGCGACCCGGCCCGTAGACACCCACAGCATGGCGATGAACATCACGAAGAAGAGGAGCGAGAAGCCGATGTCTCGCTCGGCGGTCATCACCACCATGGAGAGGCCCCACGCCAGCAGCACCGGTCCCATGGGCCGGGGGTCGGGCAGGAGGCGATTCCCGACCCGCAGCGTGGGCTCGGACAGGACGTTGCGCTTCTCCACGAAGTAGGAGGCGAAGAAGATGGCCAGGGCGATCTTCGCCAGCTCGACGGGCTGGAAGCTCACGCCCGCCATCCGGACCCAGAGGCGGGCACCGTTGATGGTGCGTCCGACCACCGGGGCCAGGGGCGCGAGCATGAGCCCCAGTCCGGCCACGGCCAGGAGATAGCGGTAGCGCTCGAGGTCGCGCGAGCGGCGCACCAGGGCGAGCGTTCCGATGTAGGCGCCGACCCCCAGCGCCGTCCACACCGACTGCAGGCTCGCCAGCTTGTAGTTGAGACGGGCGATGAAGACGTAGCCGAGGCCGTTGAGAAGGGCGACCAGGGGGAGGAGGATGGGATCGGCGTCGGGCGCGAAGACCCGCGTCGCCATGTGGGCGGCCAGGCCCAGTCCCACCACGACGGCCAGGAAGGCGAAGGTGTGGGGCGGGATCGTGGCCGTCTTGCCCAGGGATGCGAGCACGTAGGCGCCCACGGTGATGAGGGCACCGAGCACCAGGAGCCCGAGTTCCGTGGTGCGACGGGGCGACGTGCGCCGTCGCCTGCGGGCGGGGGACGGGTCCAGGGTTGTCACCGGTAGTTGCCCGTGTGGCCCAGGCTGTAACGACCGGGCTGGGGGAACACGGCCAGCCCGTGGGGGCCCTTGCCCACGGCGATGCGGTGGGTGACCACGCCTGTCTTGGTGTCGATCACGTAGACGACGTCGTCGTAGCGGCCGCTGAGCCAGAACTGGCTCCCGTCGGGCGTGACGCCTCCCATGTCCGGTGTCCCCGCCACGGGCCAGGTCGCGTCCACCCTGCGGGTGGCGAAGTCGATCACGCTGACCGAGCCGTGGTGGGTCTGGGGGGCGCGGTTGGCGACGTAGAGGGAGTGGCCGTCCCTGCTCGGGTAGAGGCCGTGGGCTCCCTCGCCCGTGGGGATGAAGGCGATCTCGCGCAGGGCGTCGGCGTCGATGACGGAGACCCCGTTGCGCTTCTGGTTGGCCACGTAGAAGACCCTGCCGTCGGGCGAGAGCTTGACGTCGACCGGGGATCCCCCGACGTCCACCTCACCGGCGAAGGACATGGAGGCCACGTCGACCTTGAACATTCGGCCCGAGCACTCCGAGCTCAGGAGGAAGAAGCGGCCGTCGGCCGAGAAGTCGAGGTGGTCGAGGCCGTTGATGCCAGTGGCGCCGACGTCGGGACAGGGCTGGCGATAGGCGGGAGCCGGAACCGACTTGACGAGCTGCCAGCTGTGCGGGTCTCGGAAGTCGAGGCGGTCGAAGCGCTCGGCCACCACGATGGCCCGGCTGCCGTCGGGCGCGAAGTACAGGTTGTAGGGATCGCTGACGGGGATGGGCGAAGCGGGCTTTGCCGTCCTGGGATCTATCGGCGTCAGGGAGTCGCCCTCCGTGTTGTCGACATAGAGCGTGCGCAGATCCCAGGAGGGGGTGACGTGCTGGGGCGCCCGACCTACGGCGAAGTGGTCCACCACCTTGTAGGTGGAGGGGTCGATCACGTCCACGCTGTCGCCGAGGCTGTTGGGTACGTAGACGCGCAGAGGCACCCCCTGCACCGCCGGGTTCAGGTTTGGTCCGACCGTGGCTGAATAGATCCCCGCTCCGCCCGAGGCCACGGCTGATGTGGACGACGTGCCGGCCGTGGTCCCCTTCCCCGGGGTCCGGTGCCCTCCTGAGCCGGCGCACGCCCCCCCCACCAGCACGAGCAGGGCAAGGGCTCCGGCCCGGCGCAGGACCGCAGCCCGAGGCGCTGGTCGTCGGTGTTCCATGACGCTCCTGAGGGGGCGGCGGGGCACTCACACGCGTCGGTCGGCCACGTCGGGTGCGGGGGGACGGCGACAGGGTAGGCGAGGCGAAGCGGCGCCCACCCAGCGCCGAGCCCCCGGGGAGCGGTGGCTGAACCGTCGCTGAACCCTGGACCGGCCCACACCTCGGGGCTTGCGGGTGCACCCTCGTGGCGGCCGCGCCTCGGTACCATGACCGAGCCGACTCACGTCGCGGGTAGCCCGGGGGTGCAACCGGCGGCGGGATGCCGGCGGATGCAACTGGCCTCCGGTCGCCGCGGCGTGAAGGGGACTCCACGACGTGCTGTTCTCCCTTTGGTTCTTCGTTCTTGTCGTTGGCTTGGCCGGCCTGGCGCTGGCCGGCTTCTTCGTTCTCGAATGGCGCCACCGGGCCCACCGCCATTCCGGCTCGCCTGTCGCCCACGGATGGAAGCTGGCGCTGCTGAGGACGGGGGGCGTGCTGGGGTGTCTGGGCCTGGTCACGGCGGCCACAGCCGAGGGCCTCAACCGCCACTACTCGTACATCCCCACCTTCGCCGCCTTGTTCGGCGACATCTCCCCCGACCTGGTCCACCGGGCCAGCGCCGGCAGCGCCCCGCCCCCTCCCGAGCAGAAGCCCCCCGACCACGGCGTGGTGGAGGAGATCAGCATCCCCGGCCCCGTGTCGGGCATCGAGGGGCGCAAGACGTTCGTCTACCTTCCCCCGGCCTACTTCGACGGCAGCCAGCGCACGAGGAGCTTCCCCGTGCTCTATCTCATCCACGGCTCGCCGGGGACCTCGGTCGACTGGCTGCGCGGGGGCTACGTGGACCGCACCATGGACGAGCTCCTGCGCAGGGGGGCCATCGACCCGTTCATCGTGGTCCTTCCCGATGTCAACGGCGGCTACTTCCGCGACGTGGAGTGCGAGGACGTCCCCCGCGGGCCCAAGGCCCAGACCTACCTCGTGACCGACGTGGTGGGCTACATCGACGGTCACTACCGCACCGTCGCGGACCGCACGGCCCGCGCCATCGGCGGTCTGTCCACCGGAGGCTATTGCGGCCTGAACCTCACCTTCCGCCACCAGGACGTCTTCTCTGCCGTGGTGTCCCACTCCGGGTACGGCAGGCCCGACAGGAACTTCTATACCGGGGACCTCTTCGGCGGCGACAAGGCCCTCGAACAGGCCAACACGCCCAACTACTACCTTCCCAACATCCCGCTACAGCTTCCCATCGGGGTGTACCTCGACGCCGGCCAGGACGATGGCGACTCGCGACGCGGCAACGCACTCATCTTCAAGATGCTGGAAGGCCGGGGCGTGGCCGTCACCATGAACATCGTCCAGGGTGAGTCGCACAGCTTCGTGGCCTGGCGCCGCAACCTTCTGCTCTCGTTGCCGTGGACGTCGAAGTGGTTCGCCTCCCAGACCGCGGGTTCCGGCGTATCCACGGTGGCTCCGCCCGAGACGGGGTACCTGCCGCCGCCGTCGCTGACCGATCTGGGGGTGTCGCCCAAGGCCACGGGTGCCCCCTGCCCCGAGGCCGGGACGAGGCGACGGACCAAGGCCGGCTCGGCCAACACCTCCTCCAACACCTCCACCACGCTGCACGGCTCGAGCAAGGTCGTGGGCTCCTGCAACAGCGCCGCGGGCGGCAGGGTGACGCGCACGCCGACGGGGCAGACCACGACGACGACGAGCCCGGGCCGGCGCACGACGACGACGCGCCGCGGCACCGCGACCACCGCGGCCCCGACCACGTCGACCGAGCGGCCGGCGTCGTCGAGCACCACCACCCCGCCCTGATGGCGCCGGGCCCCGCCCCGGTTGGCGCCGGCCGGCGGGTCGCAGCGGTGGCGGCCGTGGCTGGCGTCGTCCTGGGGGCGGGAGCGTGGCTCCGGCGCCCGCCCTCGATGGGCCCGGAGGTCGGTCTGTCGGCCCGCAGGTTCGTGGTGCTGGGCCTGCCCCACGTCGGGTTCGCCGACCTGAGGGCGGGCCTGCTCCCCTCCACCTCGGCCCTGGCCCGGCAGGGGGCGGTGGCGGCCATGAACGTGCGCACGGTGTCGGGCCGTCCCAGCACGGTCGAGGCCTACGCCAGCCTGGGCGCGGGGGGAAGGGTTCCCGCCGGCGCCGTGGGCGGGCTGGCCTTCGACGCCTCCACCTCTTTCCAGGGCGCGCCGGCCGGAGCGCGCCTGGGAGCGCTCACGGGCCGCCCCGCGGATGCGGGCGTGGCCGTCCTGGGCGTCGCCGAGGTGGCCGCCCAGGCCTCGGGCCGTCACCTGTCCACGGCCGTCGGCGCCCTGGGCGACGCCCTCCACCGGGCCGGGGCCCGCACCGCGGTCGTGGGCCGGGCCGACCTGGACCCGAGCCGGCCCACACGGCCGGCGGCGCTGGCCGTGACCGACGCATCGGGGTTCCTTGACGGGGGAACGCTGGACCGCCCCACGCTGGTGCGGCCCGACCCCGCCTCGCCCGGCGGCGTGGCCGCGGACGGGGGGGAGGTCGTCGCCCGGGCCCTCGATGCCCTGGAGACGGCCCAGGTGGTGGCGGTCGACGCCGGCGACCTCGACCGCCAGGCCCAGGCCTCGGCGACGACCGCGCCCTCCCTGGCCCTCGCCCAGCGCCGTGACGCGCTCGCCCGTTCGGACCGGTTGGTGGGCGAGCTGGCCCGGGCCCTCCCCGCGGACACGGCGCTCCTGGTCGTCGCCGTCACCCCTCCGGGACGGGAATGGCGCCTGACTCCGGTCGTCGTCGCCGGGCCCGGCGTCCCCCACGGGGAGCTGGGATCGACGACGACCCACCGGCGGGGCCTGGTGACGCTGGGGGATCTGGCGCCCACGGTCCTGGCCGGCCTGCACGTCGCCGCGCCTGCGGGCATGACCGGACATCCGCTGCGAGCCCGCCCCGGGCCGGTCGACGTGGGTCGCCTGGCCGGCATGGACCGTCAGGCCGCTTACCGGGAGAGGGTCTACTTCCCCGTCACCGTGGTGTTCATAACCTTGCAGTCGCTGCTCTTCATGGCGGTGGCCCTGGCCTGGCTACGGGGTTGGCTGCGCCGTCCCGACGCCGCTCCTCTACGGTGCGCGGCGCGGGTGGGTGCCGTGGCCGTGGCCGCCTTCCCGCTGGCGACATACGCCTGGCGGGCCCTGCCCGGGATGCCCGGCCTGGGTGCCGCCGGGGGGGTGGCCGTGCTCGTCGGTCTCGACGTGCTGTTGGCCGCCGGTGCCTTGGCCCTCGGCCGCACGCGCCGCATCCGGCAACGGCGGACGCTGGCGCCCCTGGAGGCGCTGCTGGCCGCGACCGCGGCCCTGGTCGTGGTCGACATCTGTCTCGGGGGCCGGCTCCAGCCCGGCAGCATCCTGGGCTACTCGCTCCACACCTCGTCGCGGTTCTTCGGGCTCAGCAACACCGCCCTCGCCGTCCTCAGCGCCGCGGCCCTGCTGTGGGCCGCCCTCCACCTCCACCACCGGGGCAGGGAGGGGCCGGCCCTGGCCGAGGTTGGCGTCGTCTTCGCCCTGGTCGTGGTCGTGGGTGTCGCTCCCGGCCTGGGGTCCAAGGTCGGAGCCGTGTTCACCGCCGTCCCCGTGCTGGGGGGAGCGCTGTGGGTCTTCAGCGGTCGCCGCATGACCCCCCGCGCCGCCGTCGCCCTCCTCGTGGCTCTGGGCGCCGTGCTGGCCGGCGCGGCCCTGGTCGACGTCGCCCGCCCCGCGGCCCAGCGCACCCACCTCGGGCGGCTGGTCGCCGACGTCGGTGCTCACGGGCTTGAGCCTCTGCGTCAGGTGGTGGCCCGCCGGCTGGGGACGACGCTCCGGCTGGCGACGGCCTACTTCTGGACCGTGGTCACACCCGTGCTGGCCGCGCTGGGCCTGGACGCCCTGGTGCGCCAGCGCCGAGCCGCCCGCCTGTTGCCGCTGGGCTCGACGCTGCGCACCGGTGTCGTCGCCGCCTTCGTCTTCGGCCTCCTGGCCCTGGCCCTCAACGACTCGGGGGCGGTCGTGACCGCGCTCATGTTCGTGTACGTGGGACCGCTCCTGGTTCTGAGGGCGTGCGAGGCGGGCGGCCATCCCCAGGCTCAGGCCGGGCTCGCTGGGAGCCTGGCCGGGTGACGCTGGCCACACGCGAGCGCACAGGAGCGCCTGAAGCCCTCGGGTACGATCCGCGGCGGTGACCGTTCTCGCCACCGTGCTGGTCGTCCTGCTGGTGCTGGCGGCCGTGACGGCGGTGGCCGCGCTCATGGCCATGCGCCGGCTCCACCGTCCCCTGGAGCTCGTCCCCGGCGTGCGCGGGCCGGTGCCTCTGGCGTGGAGGTGGTCGCTGGGCCGCCCCGCGCTCTTGCAGCGGCGCCTGGTCGTGGCCCTGGCCGGGGTGAGGTTGGCCGCAAGCGGTGGCTCCCTGCAGGCAGAGGTCCGGGCCCCGTGGTCCGAGCTGGTGACCGAGACGGAGAGGCTGGCCGTGGCCGTCGAGGCCCGGCTGGTGGCCGCCGCCTCCCAGCCCCGGGTCCTGCGCCAGAAGGTGGTGGCCCAGCTCGAGCCCGAGGTGACCCAGGTGGAGGAGGTGGCTCAACGGCTGGTGACGAGCATCGGCACCTGGGCCTCGGGAGAGCCCGAGATGAGCGCAGCCCGGCTCCTCGAGCGCCTGAAGGCGGTGGACGCGGCCCTGGCCGACGTGGCTCAGGCCGAGGCGACCGCTCTCGGACCCGCCCCTGCCTCCGCTGTCCTTCCCCGACCCAGGGCCCGGGACGCGGCCCGCCCGGGCACTCCCGGGTCCGGGTCCGCGGGCGACTGAGTCAGTCGAGCTCCCAGCCGGGGGGCACGTGATCGGGTAGGGGCGCCCGGGTCCGACCCAGGGGGCGGCTGGCCACCACCCCGAGCACGAGGAGGCCCCCGGCGGCCACGTCGACCAGGGCCACCGCCACACCCACGACGAGCAGGGCCGAGCCGACGGCCCGCCATTCGGCCTGGTGGCGGCTGACGGCCAGCGTGGCCAGCCCGGCGAAGGAGAACAGCCCGAGCAGGGCGTCGAGGAGCACAGGCGTCATCGCCCTTGCTGATCGACGGCCGGGAGGGAGACCTGAGCCGGCGCGCAGTCCTAGTTACTTCCAACTACGTGCTCAACCTCGGACCGGGGCGTCCGATACCTGATCAGGGTCTTCGGGAGGATTTCATGGCGCTCAACGGAACGCTCAAGGACTTCGCTATCGACGAAGTGCTTGTCTTCGTGGGCCACTCCGGCCGCTCGGGCGTGCTGACCGTGGAGGACGGCGCCCGCCGGGGGCAGCTGTCGATCGACGCCGGCCACGTCGTGGCCGCTTCCTTCGCCGAGGTGGACGACCCTGTCGAGGTCGCTTTCGAGCTCATGCGCCTGGGGCAGGGCGGCTTCAGCTTCGACCAGTCGGAGAGGGTGGAACGAGGAGGAGGAGGAGGCGGCGGCCGTTCCCCGGTCGACGACGTGCTCGCCGGCGCCCGGGCCAGGCTGGCCGAGTGGCGGGACATCGAGCGGGTCGTTCCCTCCCTCGTCGCCCTGGTGGCTCTGAACCCGGCGCCCCCCGGACCCGAGGTCTACGTGGACCGGGAGCAGTGGGCCACGATCTGCGCCATCGGCGCCGGCGGTCCCGTGGGCCAGGTCGCGGACCGGCTGGGCCTGCGAGAGTTCGCCGCCTGCCGGGCGGTAAAGGCCGTGGTCGACGCCGGGCTTGCCGCGGTGGCGCCCGCGTCGGGCGAGTCCCGCCACCTCACCGCCGTGCCCGGGGCCGCCTGATCCCGACGTGATCAGTCGGGGCGGCGCAGCCCGATGCGAGTCGCCCACGTGCGACGGTCCTCCGCATCCTCGGCCGAGCGCCGGGCCAGCTGCTCGAGCTCGGCCGCCTTGGCCTCCCGCGGCGCGTCGGGCTCGACCCGCAGCGAGAGGTAGGCCAGGGCGCCGGCGGGGATGGGAAGCCAGAAGTTCACCAGGCGCCAGCCCAGCACGCCGAGGATGGCGACGCCGCGGGGAGAGCCGAAGCCGACCAGGGCCGAGGTCAGCACGCCCTCGACGATGCCCAGCCCGCCCGGTGTGACGGGAATGGCGCCCAGCACGTTGGCCAGGGCGTAGGCGACGATGAGCCCGTCGGGGCTCATCGTGTGTCCGAAGGCGAGGAGGAACACCCACAGGGAAGCGGCGTCGAGCAGCCAGTTGGCCGCGGCCCAGCCGATGGCGGCGAAGAGGAGCGAGCGATCGGCGGACAGCTCCCGCAGCCGCTCGGCCAGCCTGGCGACGACGTCGTGCACGGCTTGCGGGTCGAGCCCGGGGATTCGCCGGGCGATGCCGCGCAGGATCCTGGTGGCCTGCGCCTCGGCCCGGGTCAAGAGCACCACCAGCCCGGCGAAGCCCCCGAGGAGCACGATCCCCACCACGGCCGCGGTGCCGTAGAGGGGGTTGAAGCCTCTCGTCGGCAGGGAGACGACGAGCCCCAGCCACAGCAGCACGTTGAGCACGACGGCGGAGCCGATGCCCTGCGTCGCCACCGCGAAGCCGGCGTCCGCGCCCGAGACCCCGGACTCGGTCAGGAGCCGATAGCCCAGGCTCGTGCCCGCGGCCGACCCGCCCGGCACCACGTGGCTGACGGCCAGGGTGGCGAGGTCGATGCGCAAGGCGTCGAACAGGCTGGGGGCGTTGTCCCTCCGGGGCAGCACCGCACGAGTCAGCTGCGCGTAGGAGAGCAGCGACGCCGCCTCCAGCCCGACGCCTGCCAGCAACCAACCCACGTGCACCGAGGCCAGAAGGTGCAGGGACTTGCTCGCCCCCGCCACCTGGGGGAGGACCACGTACTCCACCAACAGCAGGGCGACGAATGCGGCCACGCCCCGCCGCAGGGGACGGGGCACGGGGGCGAGCCAGCCTCGCGGCCTGCGCCTGCGCCCCCGCCGTCGCTCTTCCGGGGTGGCCGTCACCGGTCGCGCGCCGTCAGGGCGCGCGAGACTGCCCCGACATGAGCCTGGTGCTGCGCAACGCACTGGTGGTCGACGGCAGTGGCGGGGAAGCCCGCCGCGTCGACGTGACCGTGGACGGGGGAAGGATCGCCTCGGTCGGGGAGGGTCCGCCATCGCCCCGACCCGGCGCGGGGGCGGGCGAGGAGGTTGACCTCGACGGCCTCGTCCTGGCCCCCGGGTTCATCGACATCCACACGCACTACGACGCCCAGGTTCTCTGGGACCCCGACCTCACACCCTCATGCTGGCACGGGGTGACGACCGTCATCATGGGCAACTGCGGCTTCGGCATCGCGCCCACGCGTCCCGGCCACCGGAGCACCATCGCCCGCACGCTGGAGAACGTGGAGGGCATGTCGGTCGAGGCCCTGGAGGCGGGGATCCCCTGGTCCTTCGAGACCTTCCCCGAGTACCTCGACACCCTCGACGCCGCGCCCAAGCGCCTGAACGTGGGGGCGCTCCTGGGCCACACCCCGCTGCGGCTCTACGTCCTCGGGGAGGAGGCGGTGGAGAGGGAGGCGACGGAGGAGGAGACCGAGCGCATGCGCGACCTGGTCGCCGAGGCCCTGGAGGCGGGCGCCATGGGCTTCGCCACGTCCCGTTCCCCCACGCACCAGGGCGACGGGGGCCGGCCCGTCCCCAGCCGGCTGGCCAGCACCGCTGAGCTCTTCAGGCTGGCCTCGGCCCTGGGCGAGGCCGGGAGGGGCGTCGTGCAGGTGACGCCGGGACCCGGCCTGTTCGTGCAGGAGCTGGCCGAGCTGGCCCAGCAGCTGCGCCGGCCCGTGAGCTGGACCGCGCTGCTGACGGGCTTCGGCCCGCGGGGATCGGCCACCGGGATCCTGCAGCGTCAGTCCGAGCTGGAGGGAGAGGTGTGGCCCCAGGTGGCCTGCCGTCCGCTGGTGATGCAGCTGACCCTGGAGGACCCGTTCCCGCTGGCCCAGCTGCCTTCGTTCAAGGAGGTCCTGGCCACGCCGCGGGCCCGTCGGGCCGGACTCTACGCCGATGCGGCCTGGCGGGAGCGGGCCCGTCCCGAGCTGGGACGGGGTTGGACCAGCCGCCTGCCCACTTCGGTGGTGGCCGAGACGGAGAGGCACGGCCCCTTGAAGGGGCGCACGCTCGCCGACATCGCGGCCGAGCGCGGGGTCGAGCCCTTCGACGTGCTGGTGGACCTGTCGCTGGAAGAGGACCTGCGTACGCGCTTCAGGGTGGTGCTCGCCAACGACGACGAGGACGAGGTCGGCGACCTGCTCCGCGACCACCGCTCCCTGTTGGGTCTGTCCGACGCCGGGGCCCACGCCAGCCAGCTGTGCGACGCCTGCTTCTCCACCCACCTGCTGGGCCACTGGGTGCGCGAACGCAAGGTCCTGAGCCTGGAGGAGGCCGTGTGGCGCCTGACGGGCCACCCCCACCAGGCCTTCCGCATACCCGGGCGCGGCCTCCTCCGCCCCGGTTACGCCGCCGACCTGGTGGCCTTCGACCCCGACACGGTCGGCGTGACCGAGATGGAGCGGGTGTGGGACCTGCCCGCCGGCGCCGATCGTCTGCTCGCCCGCAGCCAGGGCGTGGAGCACGTGTGGGTGAACGGCGTGGCCGTCCGCACCGACGGCAGGGACGACCCCGATGCCCGTCCCGGTGTCCTGATGCGCGGCGGCGACGCCTGACAGCCGCCGGCTGATCCACTCAGCGCGTTCCCCGCAGGGCCCAGCGTCCGCTGGCCCGGGTCAGGCTCACCTTCACCCCGAAGGTGGCGTCGAGGGCGGGCTCGGTGAGCGTGTCCTCGATGGCACCGGCGGCCACCACCCGACCCTCGCGCAGCAGCAGGAGGTGATCGAAGCCGGGCGGGATCTCCTCCACGTGGTGGGTGACGAGCACCATGGTGGGCACCCGGTCGTCGGCCGCCAGCTGAGCCAGCCGCGACAACAGTCGCTCCCGCGCCGCCAGATCCAGCCCCGCGTTGGGCTCGTCCAGCAGGACCAGCTCGGGCTGTCCCATGAGGGCCCGGGCCAGCAGGACCTGCTGGCGTTCGCCCTCCGACAGCTGGGACCACCGCCTCTCGGCTATGTCGGCGAAGCCGGCCGCGGCCAGCAGAGCGTCGGCCCTGGCCCTGTCGCCGTCGTCGTAGTGGTTCCACCAGGTCTCCAGGGCCGCGTGCTTTCCGGCCATGACGACCTCGATGGCCCTGACCCCGGGACGCAGGATGTTGGCCAACGCCGCGCTCGTCAGGGCCAGGCGGGTCCGCAGGTCCCGCACGTCGACGCGACCGAGGCGCAGGCCGAGGACCTCGACCGTGCCCCGGGACGGGTGCTGGTAGCCGCTGGCCAGCTGAAGGAGCGACGTCTTGCCCGAGCCGTTGGGACCGAGGACGACCCAGCGTTCGCCGTCCTGGACGACCCAGTCGACCGCGCTCAGAACGCTCACCCCGTCGCGCACCAGGTCGACGGCGTCGAACCTGAGGCTGACCACGGCCGCCGACCGTAGCGGGCGGCGCCGCGACCGCTGCGCCGCCGCGAGCGTCGCGAACGGTCGCGACGACCCCGACGCCGTGGGGCGTAGCCTGGTCGGGACGACCCATGGCAGATCAAGCGCCCGCGGCCCGCCCCGCGCCCAGGAGGGGTCAGTCGGTCCCAGAGGCTGACGCGGCTCGAATAACCCCGCTCGAACGCGAGCAACCCGTGGACCCCGCGGGGGCGGGCGGATGGAGAGCGGTGCCCTTCCGCACCATCCTGGCCGTGGACGGCATCGTGGTCGGGACCGTCCTCGCCCTGCTCACCATCTGGGAGCTCAGGCGCGTCATCGTGCTGGTGGTCATCGCCGGGTTCTTCGCCATCGTCCTGGACCCCGCGGTCGCCCTCCTCAACCGTCACGGCCTTCGCCGGGGCATGGCCACCTCGCTCGTCTTCCTCATCGGTGTGGCCGCCTTCGCCGGCCTCGTGTACCTGTTCGCCAAGCCCGTCTACGACGCCGGCAGCCGCTTCGCCAACGACCTGCCCAAGGTGGTGGACCAGGCCCGCCACGGACAGGGCAGGATCGGCCACCTCATCAAGCGCTACCACGTGGACAAGTACGTGCGCGACAACGCCCCCAAGATCCAGGACGCCCTGAGGCACGCCGGGGGTCCTCTGCTACGGGTGGCGCGCTCGGTGATCGCCGGGGTCGTGGGGATGGTCACCGTGCTCGTGCTCACCTTCCTGCTGCTTCTCGAGGCTCCCAACCTGGCCTCCTCGTTCCTCAAACTGCTGCCCGAGCCGCGCGCGGAACGGGTGAGGCGGGTGGCCGGCGACGCGTCCCGGTCCGTCACCGGCTACGTCGTGGGCAACGCCATGACGTCGGTGATCGCCGGCGTCGTCATCTACACCACCCTGAGGATCATGGGTGTGCCCTTCGCCTTCCTGTTCGGGTTGTGGGTGGCGCTGGTCGACCTGTTGCCCCTGGTCGGTGGCCTGCTGGCCGGCGTGCCCACGGTGGCCTTCGCCCTGCTCCACTCACCCTCGGCGGGGATCGTCACCGGGATCGTGTTCCTCGTCTACCAGCAGATCGAGAACCACATCCTGAACCCGGTGATCATGAGCCGCACCGTGCGTCTCAACCCTCTGTGGGTGATGCTGTCGGTGCTGGTCGGGGCCAGGGTGGGCGGCCTCGTGGGGGCGCTGCTCGCCATCCCCGTGGCCGGGGCCCTCCAGGTCGTGGCCAGGGACGTGTGGGACGAGGGTCGGGGAAGGTTCAAGCCCGAACCGACCGTGGGTCCCGGCGAGAAGACGCCGGGCTCGCCCGCGCCGGGGCGGTAGCGATCGTCGGCTCGGGGACACGGGCACGGGAGGCGTGGGCCGGGCTGTCCCTGTCCGTCCTGGCCATGGCCGCGGTGCTGGCCATGGGGCCCCGGGCCCCTCTGGGCCCGGGCCTGGCCCTGCGGGCCCTGGGCTGGGTGGGGCTGGCCCTCCTCGTCCACGGCTGCTGGAGGGGATGGCACCCCGGGGAGGCGCCCAGGAGTGCCTCGGCTCGCGACCCGGTCGACGGCTCCCGGCGAATGGCCGGGGCCGCAGCCGTGGGGATGGTGGGGCTGCTGGCCGCGGCCGTGGTCGTTCCCCCCATCGAGTCGGGCGACGTGTGGTCATACGCCATGTACGGGCGCATCGTGGCCGTGCACCACGCCAGCCCCTACCGCCACCTGCCCGACGAGTACCCCCGCGACCCCTTCCTCACGCGAATGGACGCGGTCTACCACCACACCCCGTCTCGCTACGGCCCTCTCTTCTCGGCTGCGGCCGGGGGAGTGGCGGCCGCGGCCCACGGCAACCCGCTGGCGACGAGGCTGCTGTTCCAGGGCCTGGCCGCCCTGGCCGCCCTGGCCTGTGCGGTCGTGGCCTGGCGCAAGACATCGAGCATCGCGGCCGTGGCCCTGGTCGCGCTCAACCCCTTCACCGTGCTGGCCGTGGCCAACGGAGGCCACAACGACGTGTTCGTGGGCCTGGCCCTGCTCGGTGCCGTCGTCCTCGTCGCCCGCCGCCCCGCGCTGGCCGGCGCCGTGCTCGGTGCGGCCGTGCTCGTGAAGGCCACGGCGGTGCTGGCCCTGGCCGGCCTGGCGGCCTGGCTCCTGTACCGGCGCCATCGTGCCGGCGCGGCCCTCTTCGCGGGCGCGGCGGCGCTGGTCGTGCTGGTTGGGGGCGCGCTGGGCGGCGGCGCCTCCATCCTCACGCCCCTGCGCCAGGCCCGCCTCGAGGTGAGCAAGGCCTCCATATGGCACTGGCTCGACCGGGCCCTGATCCAGCGCTACGTCCACCAGCACCACGGTCTGGTCACGGCCCGGTTGTGGGCGGGCAGGGAGGTGTCAGCGGTGGCCGGCGTCGCCGTCCTCGGCACCGCCGCCGCCCTCCTGCTGGCCGGGCGCCGTGCCGACCGCGACGGGGCCGGGGCAGCCACCGCTCCCGTCCTCGCCTACCTGCTCCTGGGCGCCTACGTGCTGCCCTGGTACGCGGTGTGGGTGCTGCCGACCCTGGTGGCTCGGACCCGGCGCCGCCTGGCTCTGGCCGTCGTGGTCCTGGCCGCCCTGTTCCAGATGGCCGAGCTGCCGGGCCGGCGGGGCCCGGGGGGGGCGCCCGTGCCCGTGACCCCCTGGCTCCACCACCTCCAGAGCGGGGCTCTCTACCTGGCCGTTCCCGTCGTGGAGGCGGCCGTGGCCGCCGCCCTCATCGGCGCCGCCGTCGCCGCCGCCCGCCGGTCGTCCCCGTCCAGGCCCGGCCCCGACCCCGCTGCCTGGGGCCGGGTCTTCAGCCAGGTGAGCGGCCGTTGACGCCGTGTTCGGCCAGGGGGCCGACCCGGTAGCCCCGGAAGGCGAAGCGCTCGGCCAGGAGGGGCAGGGCCCCCAGGGCCGAGCGCCACGACCCGGGGTCAGAGGTGCAGTCGGAGTCGTGGAGAAGCACGGTGGCCCCGGGCGCCAGCTCGGCCTCCACGTCGGCCGCCACCGACCGGGGTGTGGCCGAGGCCCGCCAATCGCGGCCCCACGTGGTCCACAGCACGGGGCGCAGCCCCAGGGCCCGGCTGGCGGCGATGCCCCCGCTGCACAGCACGCCGTAAGGAGGTCGGAACCAGACGGGCTCGTCCCCGGCGACGTCGCCCACCGCGCCCCGGGCCCTGGTCATGTCGGCGCGGACGGCTGCGGGCGTGCGCCACAGCTCGGAACGGTGCACGTCGCCGTGCACGGCCAGCTCGTGTCCGGCCGCCGCCACCTCGGCCGCCAACCCGGGCGATCGGCGCACCATGCTCCCGAGCATGAAGAAGGTCGCCCGCCAGCCGAGCTCGTCCAGGGCCTCGAGGAAAGCGGGGGTGGAGGCGGGATCGGGCCCGTCGTCGAAGGTGAGGGCGACGTGGTCGCCTCGGCCCAGCCCGTGGAGCCCGGGCAGGAAGCGCCGGCGCAGCGCGGCGATGCTCGTCGTCGCCGGCGCCGCGTGAGCGACGAACGCACCGGCGCCGACCAGGGCGGCCGCCACCGCGGCCCTTCTCGCCAACTACGCCCCCGGCCTCAGCGCAGGTCGGCCAGCGGCGCGGCGTCGAGGTGGGCGCTCTGGAGGGCGGAGAGGAAGTTGGCCAGGCTCTCCTGCAGGGCGCTTCCTCCGGCGGCCCGTCCGTCGATGATGTAGATGCCTCCCGCCCGCAGGCGCTGAGGGAAGCGGCCGGCGATGAACTGGTGGAAGGGGCGGACGATGCGCTGGTGGGCCATTCGGGCCCACGCCATGTCGAAGCCGTTGACGCGCTGGGCCGGGGCGAACTCCCGAGGAGCGACACCGGCGGCCAGGCGGATGGCCCTGCTCGACCGGGCCACGTCGTTCTCGGCCCAGAGCACGTGCAGGAGATTGGGCTCGCCCGACCCGCCGTTGGCCACCTCGACCCCGGCCTGGCGGAGCCGGCGCACGGCGCCGGGCTGGCGGGTGGCGAGCTCGCCGTCGACGATGGCCGTCACCCGGGCCCCGGCCAGGGCCGGGGCCAGTGACGGGTCGGCCAGGGCCGCGGGGCCCAGGCGCACGGCCACGTAGGCGTCGTCGGTATGACGGGCCCCATGGGCCACGCCGATGCCCAGGGCCGTGGCCGCATCGGCACCCACGCTGAGCGAAGCAAGCGCCGCGATCGCATCTGTGTAGTACTGCAACGCTCCCGCACGATTCAGCGTGCCGTGATCCACCGCGGTGCGTGTCACCGCGAGGGAGCCG
>Ga0209577_10000763_pt1 | contig 32110 bp, 24 predicted proteins | sample GraSoiAngelo_109_FD_185874 | JGI IMG/M metagenome (GOLD analysis project Ga0209577, IMG submission 185874) | Grasslands soil microbial communities from the Angelo Coastal Reserve, California, USA - 14_0903_12_20cm (SPAdes) (version 2) | ecosystem: Environmental > Terrestrial > Soil > Grasslands...
ATGCTCGTACCCATGACGCCGGGCCCGACCGCAAACGCTCCTCAGTAGAAAGTGAAAGGACTCCACTCCATGGCCAAAGCGCCGTCGTACGCGATTCTGGGGCGTGGCCGGTGGGCGAAGAAGATGCAGCTCATCCTTGCGGCGGAAGGAAGAACCGTCACGGCAATTGAAGAAACTCGTCGGCAGGCGTCGGAGAGCCTGCCGCGCTATGTATCCCGCCTCGGCGAGGCGATGAAGGCAAGGCGGGCCCAAGCTGCTTGGCTCTGCGTGAGTCCCGGTGAACATGTGTCTCTGATGATTGAGGCGGCGCTCGAAGCGGGGCTGCACGTCATTGTGGAGAAGCCGTGGTACGGTTCGGCGGAGGACACTGCACGTTTCGAAGCTCTTGCCCGTGCCCGAGGACGACTGGTTGCCATTCACTTTGAATACTTGGTGCACAAGGAAGTCGAAAACTGGAGGAAGAATTACTACCCCGGAGCGGGGTTTTGTTTTGGCGGGTATTTTTTTCTTGGCCGCCCCGACCATATCGGCATTCCCGCCATGGACAACCTGGGCTGCCATCTGATGGCCATACGCGAATTTGCCGTGCCTGCTTCGCAGATTTGCGAAATTACTTGCGCTTACGAACGGCCGGATGAACGCGTAGTGTCGTTGCAGCAAGGCGGAAATCGCATCGCCTCCATCGACCTTCTAAAGGACAGCGAGCGGATTATTCAGGACTTCCTGAAAAAAGTAGAGGCCGCGCTGGACGGCGCGGCATTTCCTTTCGACTTGGATTTTGGCTTGCGTGTTGCGAATCAGCTCAATACCTACAAGGCGCGGTGTCCCGCTTAGCATTCAGGCTTTCTTGGCTTTGGCTTCCGCGCGCGGTTCTAGGGTGGATGCCTTGGCGGGCATGCTCATCTGCAAACGGCGCTCGTTTCTCGGTTCGCGCCAATTGACTTGCGGTAGCATCAACGACGCGTCCACGCGGTCGCGGTACTTGAGTGCGATGTTCATCAGGGAATCGAGCAGGGAATCCGACAAATAGTGTGGCTGCAAGCCGAGATCGATCAATTTCGAGTGCTTCGCATTGTAGTAATGCTGCTCGGCCTCGACGCGCGGATCCGGGATATGGTCGACTTCGACGGCCACGCCGATCTTCTTAGCGGCCGCTTCCACATGGCGGGCAAGGTCCATGACGGAGAATTGCTCGGTGAATTGGTTGTAGACGCGGCATTCGCCTCGCGCGGCGGGATTGTGGCAGGCGAGTTCGATGCAGCGAACCGTATCGCGAATGTCCAGGAAGCCGCGAGTCTGTCCCCCTCTTCCGTACACCGTGAGGGGCTGGCCGATGGCCGCCTGCACGCAGAAGCGGTTCAGCACCGTGCCGAAAACGTCGTCGTAATCGAAGCGGTTGATGAGCGCTTCATCGAGGGCAGTTTCATCGGTCATCGTTCCGTAAACGACACCTTGGTTCAGATCGGTGGCGCGGAGGCCCCAAATCTTGCAGGTGAACATGATGTTGTGGCTGTCGTGGACCTTTGAGAGGTGATAGAAGGAGCCGGGCTGCTTGGGGAAGGGAACGGTGTCCCTGCGGCCGTTGTGCTCGATAGTAATGTAGCCTTCTTCGATGTCGATGTTGGGCGTGCCGTATTCGCCCAGGGTGCCGAGTTTGACCAGATGGCAATCCGGGAGGAATTCCCGCATGGCAAAAAGGACATTCAGCGTGCCTACGACATTGTTCACCTGCGTAAACACGGCGTGTTTGCGATCGATCATCGAATAGGGCGCCGAGCGCTGCTCGGCGAAGTGCACGATGGCTTCCGGTTCGCACGACCTAAACGCGGAAGACAGAAAATCGTAATCGGTGACGTCGCCGACAAACATATCGATATTCTTACCGGTCAAGTTCTGCCACACGCGCACACGGTCGGTCAGCGGACGAATGGGCGTGAGCGTTTGCGCGCCGAGTTCATGATCCCACAGGCGCCGCACATAATTGTCGACGATAGCAACGGTGTGGCCTTTCTGTGAAAGATAGAGCGCCGTCGCCCAACCGCAATAGCCGTCCCCACCGAGCACGGCAATCTTCATGAGCCCTCCTCCAGGTGACCTTTCATTGCATTCGAATGTCTACCGCTATTGGTGCTGGGACCGCCGAACGATTCCATGCACCCAGCACAGAGAGACGTGGGAAAACACTACTTCGACCGGGACTTCTGTTTTTACCTGTATACCGAACCCTTTGCAAGCGAGTTTTTGGATCGCAGCAGATAGAAGGGCATCACCCCGTCACGTGCAATCCGCCGCAGGCTGCTCAATTCCGAACTGCAGGAAAAGTGGCTTGCGGCCTAGGGGGTTCGTCAAAGTCGGCGGCGGCTCGGAGGGAAAGACGTAGGCGTTGGGCGTCCGCTCGGGTTCAGGCTTCATTTTCGACCTTCCTTCTTTTGAGCAATCGCCAGGCCACGCGGGGTAGACAATAGAACCGTAGAAATTAGCCCCTCCTGTTCCATCTGTAGCATCGCTTCGCGGACCTTCTGGATCTCGGAACTGGCATCATGCACGAGGATCAGTCCGCATGGAGAAATCTGCGGCAAGAAGTGTCGCAGTTCCTGCTCGCGTGTCAGTAGCTGACTGTCGCTAAAAAAGAGGTCAATCGTGCCTTCGATCTTGGCTTCCAGGCTCGACTCTTTGCGATACTCGATCCACTCGGCGAGGCCGGAGGCATCAATGCGCTCCTTTGCCTTAGCAAAGGCCGCTCGATCAAACTCAATGGTAATGATTCGTCCAAAACCATTAGCCTTCAGCCCTTCGGCCATTTTGATCGCACTGTGGCCGATAAATGTCCCCGTTTCTACGATGAGCTGCGGCTTGACCGTGGTCACTAGGGACCTAAGGAACTCCAGAATTTCCACTTCGCAGGTTTGTGGGTCTACCATGCGCCAGCGGTCCGGACGCGGGCATTCGGGGGTTGCGGCCACGTACTCTCGCTGTTCGAATTCGTCCTGTTGTGCTAAGCGCTCGAGGATGCGGTGGCGTTCGAAGACTTTCTTGAATCGGGGGACAATTACACCAAGCAGCGCTACGCCGGTTACGATGCTGCCTGTGCTAACCACCAAGTGGGCCATCCCGGTGGGCGTGAATACCGCTGACTGGAGGATGTCGTACGTACCGGCCAAAATAAGCGACTCTCCTAAAACGACGCCTGGAGGCCGCTGGAATTGAATCTGGCGGCGGCCTTCGCCCCAAAGGAAAACAGCTGCCATCGCGCATGCGACAATCGCCCACGGGAGTGGGGAATGAAATACCAAAACACTCTTTCCGGCAGCGGCCAAAACCATCACAGTCAAGGTCCCTGCGATGAGCCCGGTACAAGCCACATCCAAGGCGGACAATATCCCGCGGCGGATAGCCTGCCCGACGGAGAGTTTGCGCCGCTCGAGGTCGGCACGCGCCGCAATGAACCCAACGATCAATCCAACGACCAAGGAAAATGCTAGAAAGCTCATGAATGGGAACCTTAGAAGCAGTCAAAAACAAAAGCGGTTGCCAACCCTTAAGATGCAAAGCCCGTTCTGGAAGCGAATGAAAATCAATCCTCCCCCGTCCTTTTTACTGTTCTTGAGCAGACGCTATCTGCAGCGGTTCGTTAGACATCAGAAGCTTACCGCCGCTCGAGGCGACGGTGTACAGCTTCGCCGTGCCCACCAACTTCTCAAAGCGCGAAAGAGCGCTTTGCTCGGCGACCACATAGCATCGTTCCGTTTGCAGCCATAGATTTTTAAATTGCTCATCACTAATAAAGACTGGCGGGGCTCCTGGAGCATAAGAGCCATATTCCATGTTGTGAAAACGGCCGTTCAAAAGCAGGGCGGTGCGGTCAGTATAGAAGAAGATCGATGAGAAAGTATAGTAGTGGTGATCCACGATCAGTTCGCCAGGGGGAGATTTCAAGAGAGCATTTGCTATAGGACGAGAGGACATGTAAGGGTCGAATACCACCATAGCGAGCTTCGCTGCATGAAAAAAGATCACCATCATCAGGGCGGCTGTCAAAAACGCGCGCTGACCCAGCCAGCGAAACGTCCCTATGGCGCCCACAAGACACGCAAGCGCGGCCACCAGCAGCGGTAGATGCATGTACGCGAAAGCTGGGAAGGTGAGGTCCAGCAGGTGGCCGAGAGACAGCTTGTAAGCTCCGGGGTGATGGCTGAGCGCCTGCGAAATGTCGCCCGGAGCGGGCAGGTGCCGGACGGAAATAAAGATTGCGACCAGAGTGACAGCCGCTAGAGACGCTATGGCGCACTGAACGCGCGTTCCGTGGCGGATCCAAGCACCTCCCGTGACCATGGCAGAGCCAAGCAGCAGCGCCAGCGCCGGATAACAGGGCATCGAATAATATTCCTGCGTCGTCGAGAAGGTGAAAAACACCAAAATGAACGCGGTCCAACACAGCGCCAGCAATCGGGTTCGCCCCGCGCGGTCGAGCGGCCTGTAAGAGAGCTTGAGGCAGGCGGGCAGGTACACGCTCCACGGAAACAACCAGGCGAAATGAAGCAACCAGAACAAGGAGCGGGGAACGGTATCGTAATCGCGGGGATAACGCAGATTCAGAAAGCGCAACAGCTGCTCGTTAATGAAGTAAAACCACAGAAAGCCGTGGTATTGTCCCGGCCCGCTGTGTAGAGAAAAATAGAAATAGGGTGGATTGCGCAAGGTGGCCAAAATGTGCCAGGGCGCAGCAATGAGCAGGATGACCAGCAAACCGCTGATGGGCCGAAGCTGCTGCCAGGTGCGCCGGAAGAAGAGCTGTTTCGTAAAAAAGAGGTACATGCATGCAGCTACCATGGGAAACACAACGCCAATAAGACTCTTCAGCAGCAGCCCGACGCCAAGGCTTGTCGCCAGCAAAAAGGCCCACCATCGCGGATGCGCTTCTTCTTCATCTAGGGCGCGCAGAAACGCCCACATAGCCAGCGCGATGGTAAATGTCAGCATCACATCCGGAATTAGGATGCGCGTGAACAGAAATAACCCCACGCACGTGGCCATGCATAAACCTGCGTAAAGACCGGCGCGCCTGCCGAAGGCCCAAGTCCCAAAGGCGGCGGTAAGCCAGGCCAGCACCATCACCGAAAGCGCAATGGGAATGCGGGCGACCCAGTCGTGGACGCCGAAGAGCTTGTAGAAAATCGCTATGATCCAATAGATGAGCGGCGGCTTTTCCAGGTAGATGATGCCCTCGAGCCGCGGAGTAACCCAGTCGCCGGAAGACAACATGTTTCGGGCGATCTGCGCCTGCACGGCGTCCACATCATCCATTAAAGAAGGTGGAGAAACGATGCAGCCCAGATAAATGATTCCTGCGGCGAGCAGAACGGTCAGGTAGACGCGCCAGCTTTGACTTGTAATAAAACCTTCGGCGTCTCCGAGGACGCCGCCTGGATTCTCCATTTTTTCATCCATAGAAAGAGGATCAATAACCCCCACAGGTGATAGCCGAGATTGGCTTTCCGCCCCAAGTGGAGCTGCAGGACTCTGTTCATGACTTCTGAGTGGAAAACCTCGCCGTACTCGCGCGCGCCGAAATGCAAGGCATCGGTCAAGAGCGGGAGCAGAGGCCCGCGCAGCCATTCGTGCGCGGGAATGTCGAAGCCGATTTTCGGCCGCTGCAGGATCGCCGGAGGCAGTCTGTCCTTCATCAATTCCTTCAGAATTACCTTTTGCTGCGCGCCGCGAATTTTGAGGGTAGCGGGAAGCTTGGCGGCAAACTCGACGATGCGGTGATCCAGAAACGGCGGGCGCACTTCGACGGAATGAGCCATACTCATGCGGTCGCTCTTCGTCAGAATGTCATCTGCAAGGTAGTATTTCTGATCCCACCAGAGGTAAGGCGCAAGGTCATCGGAAGTTGCTGGCAATCCATCTAATTCGGCTAAGACTCGTTTTAAGGAAGGGGGTAGCGGCTCATTGACGAGCGCCTTTTTCTCAGCATCGGAAAAGGTGCCGTTCCAGTAGACGTGCCCGCGACCGGCGGGCATCAACGCGCCCTCCAGGAAGCGGTTCACTTTGTACTCGAGACTGATTTTGTCGTCAGAAACGGGCCAATAATGGACTGTCTTTAGAGCCGTCCGCAGAACAGAGCGCGGCAAGAGGCGGACCTTGTTCGCAAGTCGATTGGCGCGGTACGTTAAATATCCGCCAAACAATTCGTCGGCGCCCTCTCCGCTCAAGGCTACCGTCGTTTTTGTTTTGCAGAGCCTGGACAGAAACCATACAGGGAGGGCTCCCGCGTCGGCGCTTGGCTCGTCCGAGTAGTAGGCGAATTCTTCAATCGCGCCGCGCAAATCTTCTGCGGGAGTCAAATCCAATTCGGCATGGTCGGTTTCGTATTGCCTTACCGCCCGATGAATGTATTGCGTCTCATCAAAGCTGCGCCCGCGAAAAGAAATGGAAAATGTTTTTAGCTGGGAGCCCGAGGCTTTCGCCGCGTAATGAAGAATAGTCGTCGAATCAATCCCCCCACTGAGCCATACGCCCAAAGGAACGTCGGAAATTAAGTGCTCACGGACGGCATCTTGCAGCAGGGCATCGAGCTCTTCTTTGGCAGATTCCAGCGTGCAAGTGTTCGAAACGCCAAAGGGCAACCTCCAATAGGAGCCGGTGGAAACCTCCCCGTCCTGCCATTCGAGCCAGCCGCCTGGAGCGAGCTTTTCGGTGCCTTCGACGAGCGTCCAAGGCGAGGGGATGTAATTCAAAGCGAGGTAGCAATCCAGGCCCGCGAGGCTCAGGCGGCGGTCAATCTCGGGATGGACAAAGAGAGCCTTTAACTCGGAAGCAAAAAACAATTCGTCGTCCTGCCGCGTGATGTAGAGCGGTTTGATCCCCATGCGGTCCCGTGCAAGGACGATGCGGTGCTTGGATTTGCTCCACAATGCGACAGCGAACATTCCTCGCAATTTGGCGAAGCACTCTTTGTCCCATTGCAGAAAGGCACGCAGGACGGTTTCCGTATCGGAATGGGATTCGAAGTGATGTCCCAGGTTTTCCAGTTCGGCGCGCAACTCGAGGTGATTGTAAATCTCTCCGTTGAAGACGATCCCACTATCGCCGTCTTCGGTAAGAATGGGCTGATTGCCATGATCCAAGTCGATGATTTTCAGCCGCGCCGCGCCCAACGAAAAAAGTTCGGATTGAAAGACGCCTTGCTGGTCGGGCCCGCGGTGAATCAGTGTGGCTGTTGCCTGCCGGATTCTTTCCGGCGGTGCGCTCCAATTTTTAGTGGTGAACCCCGCAATTCCGCACAACGCTCGGCGCCCCTCCCTGCTGCGCGATGCTCTCGCGCATGATCACCTAGACTTTTGAGAAAGATTCGACCATAAAGTGTATCTGGTGTCACAGCTCAACCGCAACGTAAGACTGGAGTGACTCCGGCAAATTTTCTGTGCGTGAAGCTCGCGGCCTCAGTGAACGGGAGATTGGGCATATTCGTGAGCCACTGCCATGAACGAACGTATGAGCGCGCTGACCCCATTCCACATAATCTGCACGCCGATGCAAAGAAGAAGAAACGAAGACAGCCGCAGAATGATGCTCATGCCGCTTTCGCCGACCACGGCGGCGAGGCGATCGGCAAAGCCATAACAGAGATAAATACTGACTGCCACGACCGCAGCCCCGATCACCGTGGCAAGAATGGCGCGCAAATTTGGCCCCAGGTGGTGCGGGAGGTTTGCACCGAGCGTGATGGCGACAGAGATGGAGCCTGGGCCGACGGTGAGCGGCAGCGTCAAAGGATAAAACGCGTTTCGAAAGATATCGTGCAGGTCCACCTTTTTCTGTACTTCGCGTCCGCGGTCGGGCTCGGGCTTTTGGTTCAGCATGGCCCATCCGTTCGCAACGACCACCAGGCCGCCGCCGACCTGCACCACTGGAATGGAAATGCCAAAGAAGTTCAAGATGTGCGTGCCAACCAGGAAGGAAGCTATAAGCAGGATGAAGCTGTTCACCCCCACTTGACGCGCGAGGGCGCGGCGCGCCGTGGCTGGATAGTCCTCGGTCAGTCGAAGGAAGACAGGGCTGCCGCCGAGCGGGTTCACGATGGGAAAAAGCGCGCTCAGGATCAACAATATGTTTTTGGCGGTTTCGAGCATTCCGAGAGTATAGCCGAGCGACAAAGTGTGCGGTCATGGATCAGAGATCGGCCAGTTTCCCAGGAGAAGGTTGCGCCGAACCTGTACTCCTTTTTCGATGTGGCGTCCATTTCACCGCGCGCTGGCCACAGCTTGTTGGCGCTTCTAGAACGAGATTTTGGCGGAGAGCTGGACGATTCTCGCGCCGGGGTTGAAATTCAGTTGCGTGCTCAAGGGAGTTTGAAACACGGTCCTTGGTTGAACCAGGCAGAGATTGGGGTCCGGTGTCCCTGCGCAGGCGGTGGTGCTCCTGGACGCGGAGAACTGGGTGGTACTTACCGACGTGAAATTGGTCGTGTTAAGCGAATTGTAAGCTTCGAGGATCAACTGGGCCTTGACGCGCTCGGTAAGGGCGATGCTCTTCGTGATTCTCGGATCAAGCGAAACGAACCGCGGGAGATAGAACGTGTCGCGCCCGATGCCGGGAGTGCGATCGGTGCGGCTGTTGCTGTCGTTGTTCAGGTCGAAGTTGACCAGAGCCGAGTACGGCTGTCCAGTCTCGGCTGTGAGGATTCCGCTGATCTGCCACCCAGCGAGCAGGTAACGCCAACCTTGTGAAAAGGAGTGAGCGTAGCTGTCGAGGTCCCAAATAGCGCTCACGACAAAACGGTGCCGCTGATCATTGACCCCCGGCCCGCGGTCACCGCGGATGTTGAGCGGGTCTTGCACCATTTTTGCGTCATCCGAGGAGAAGGGCACGACGGCCGTGGCATCCGGGTTATCGTCGATAACCTTTCCAAAGGTATACGAAGCAAGGAACTGATAATTCTTAGAAAAGCGCTTGTTCGCCTGAACCGTGAGGCCGTTATAAACGGAGTTGGCGTTGCTTTCCAATGCCGCGATGCGCGCAAAACCAGCGATAGGCCGAGGCTGCGTAATGCGGTCCACCGTGAAGGTTTGCGTTGATCCGACAAGTCCAATGACCGTTGGGGCCTCGGGCCCCTGGAGGTTGATATCGCGCGTGCGCGTGAGATGCGTGCCCTTCACCCAGAGATAGTTCACTTGGAGAGACATCGTCGGCTGGATTTGGTATTCCAGGCCCAAGTTGCTTTGTTGCACGTCCGGTTCATGATAGTTCGTCTGGAAAACGAAAATCGATGGAACCCCCGACGTACCGCCTGCTGGCGCAGCGCAATCCGGGCTCGTGACAGGCGCGCCGCACTTGGTGTTTGGATATTGCGGGATGCCCGCGCCCGTGAAGGTCAAGGTCTGAACGTTCAACGCATTATTGGAAAATGCCGTGCCCACGGTAATGGCGGGAGTGCGCCCATAGAAGATGCCGTAGCCGGTGCGCACCACGAGCCGATTGCCAAGGGGAGTCCAGGCAATGCCGATGCGCGGGCCGAAACTGGCGTGATCGTTGTGAATTCTGTTCGTTAAGATTCCCGCTGCCGTAAGACTGGCGCTGGGATTGCGCGTGGGCGGCTGGGCAATCAAGTCTAGGTCGTAGCGCAAACCGAGGTTCAGCGTGAGGTCATTGCGGAAGCGCCATTCATCCTGACCGAAGAAAGAATATTCCTGAAGATTCGGATTCGTCGTGGGACCGGTCGTGCCCGTACCTGCAAAAGCTTGCGTGAAGGTGTCCGCGGCGTCGGCTCCGGTGAAGCAGGCGGCGCCTCCCCCGTTCAAGTCGCATCCAAATCCTTCCAGGCTATTGAAAACGTACGCCCCCGAGAAATTTCCAGGAAAGAAGTTCGCGATTTTGTCAACCATGACGTTGAGGCCTGTCTTGATGGTGTGTCGTCCGTGGATCAAAGAAACGGTGTCGCCGAACTCGCCGCGGTGGATGTTCGTGAAACGCGGGCTGAAGAAATTGCGCCCGACAACAAGATCGGTGACGCCACCTTCGCGGACGGTAGCCTCGGGATTGCTGCTGTTGGCTTGGCCGGGCTCGTTGTCCCGGGTGTAGCCGGCGCGGGCAACGTTCACGATGCTGGAGGCGATCGTGGAAGTGAGCGAGCCGCTCAAAGTATCCGTGGTGACATCGGAAGCCCCGGTGTGTTCCAGGCTGTTCTGTGGCCCGCTGTTTTCAAAACCGTTGCCGACGAAACGCTGCGAGTTGTACCGGACACCGAGCAACTCGTTAGCCCCTACGCGCCAATCCACTTTACCCAGGTAGACGTTTTGATTCTGAGTGCGGGTCCAGGAGCCGGCACGGGCCTGCAGATAGGCGAGCGCGGCTTGCTGATTAGGGGTCGGATTAGCAGGCGGCGCGACCGGAAGGAAGACCAGATTGGGTAAGGTATTGCGCTGGCCGTCGTAGTCAAAAAAGAAAAACATCTTGTCGCGCAGAACCGGCCCACCCAGGTCGCCGCCGAATTGATTGAAGTGGTAGGGCGATTTGGGGCGGTTATGGATGATGTTGATGGGATCATTGGCGTTGAGGCTTTGGTCGCGGTAAAACTCGAACCCGGTGCCGTGAAAATCGTTGGTGCCGGACTTGGTCACCACGTTGATGACCGCCCCGCCGGCGTGGCCCAATTCGGCGGAATAAGCGTTGGAGTTGACCTGGAATTCCTGGACGGCGTCTTGGCTGAATTGATAAGGAGCGCGGCCCGAGCCCGTGCGGCCAATGGACTGGCCGAAGAACGTATTGTTGTTATCCGAGCCATCGACGATGAGCGAATTGAGAGTGCCGCGCTGACCCGCAAAGCTGATATCTCCGCCGCGAACGTCGAGAGTGACGCCCGGCGTGAGCAAGGCGAAATTGATGAAGTTGCGACCGTTGGTCGGTAGATTTTCAACGGCCGTGTCGTTGACCGTGGTGCTGACCTGACTGCGGGTAGTTTCGAGTATGGGCGGCTCGCTCGTGACGGTTACCGCCGCTGCTTGCCCCGCGACCGTAAGGGTAAGGGTGAGATTCAGGCGTGCGCCGACGGTTAACGTCCCATTCTTTTGCGTCAGCTTCGCGAAACCCGGATGTTCGACCTCAATAGTGTACGTCCCCACGGGAAGCACGGGGAAGGTGAACAGCCCATTGGCGTCGCTCGTCGCGTAGAACTTGATGGCCGTCGCATCGTTCGTGGCTATCAGCTTGGCATTAGGCACTCCCGCGCCTGATTGATCGACGATTGCACCTTCCAAAGTAGCCTGATTCCCCTGGCTCAAAGCAGTCGGTACCGTCAATAAGGCAGCAAGGAGTAGTGAGAGGCTAAGAGTAAGCGCACGTGTCGTCATGCAACGAAGAATGCAATCTGAAATGAACACTCGCCGATGATTGGCTTTCATGAAGGACCTCCCCTATTTTGTACTTGAGCCATTTGCGCCCGAGCCCTCCGGTCCGGATGGACGGACTTTAATTTGTACCGCAAAGTTAGACTGGCTGTAATTGCTGAAAATTTGCAGCGCATGAACGACGCCGATAAGCCCATCTACTGGACCAACTTTTTATCACAGGAAAACAGTCCCAGTTAAGGACCGGGCGGTGGAAATCGCGGCTCGTCTTGTACCTGTTTTGCGATGCAAAAGAGTGCACCTTGCCGTCATGAGGAGTGTGGAGTAGAGTCTCGGTTCCGTGAACGGGGAAAGGGAATGGCCGAGCCAAGAGCGGCGAGGAAGAAAAGCAAGCAGGGCCGGGAAGAGCGCGTTCGCGTGCTGATCACCGGAGATCGCATTCAGAAAAGGATCCGCGCGCTGGCGACAGAGATTCGCAAAGATTTTCCCGAAGAACGGCTGCACTTGGTAAGCGTTCTAAAAGGTGGAGTGTTCTTTTTGACGGATCTTGCAAGGAGCATTCCCGGAGAAGTTTCTTTTGATTTTATTGCTGTTGCAAGCTACGGACAGAACACGCATTCTTCCGGGCAAGTGCGGCTGACAAGAGACCTGGACTCGAGCATCGAAGGCCAAACGGTGATCGTCGTCGAAGATATCCTGGACACGGGTATGACCCTGCAATATTTGCTGCGGCTTTTTCATCAGCGCAAGCCAAAGCACCTGCGGGTTGCGGTTTTGTTGGACAAGGTCGGGCGTCGGCTTGCGCCCGTGCATGCGGATTACGTGGGCTTTACGATTCCGAACGAATTTGTCGTGGGATACGGGCTGGACTATTCGGAGCGCTACCGAAATCTGCCTTACGTCGGCGTTCTCACATTGAGAAGTGGTGAGAAGGTGCGGAAGTAAGAGAAAAACAAGGCGGAATTTACCCTTTCAGAAATGACAAGCAACGTACGCGCGGACCAAAAAGGACTGTGGGCTAATAAGACGATTCGAAGAGGGCTCGGCAGAGGCCACTTCTGGCGCCTGCTATAATAGCTCAAGTCCATGAACCCAACAGATGAACACACAGCCATCGCCGCCTTGAACGGCGATCCGGAAATCTCCGCGGAAGTGCTGGCCACGCTAACCGAAATCGGCGAAGAGGTGAATGCTTCGCTCGATCTGGACGAGGTATTGGCGCGCGCCGCTGCCCTCATCAAGCGCCACATTGACTACGAAATTTTTGGCGTGCTGATGATCGAAGGCGACGGGCGCTACCTTCGCCACCGCTTCGCCATCGGGTATCCCCGGGAATTAGCGGACAATCTGCGCATTCCCGTGGGGCAGGGAATTACGGGAACGGCGGCCGCCACCGGCCATTCTGTTCGCGTAAGCGACACGTCCAAGGATCCGCGCTACATCAACGCCATCGAGAGCGTGCGTTCCGAGCTCGCGGTGCCCCTGATCGTGCGCGGCAAAGTGGTAGGCGTGCTGGATATTCAGAGTCGACACCTCGATTACTTTACGCGCGACCAGCAAAACATTTTGACGCTGCTGGGCAGCCGCTTGGCCATCGCGATTGAGAATGCACGGCTGTTCGAAAGAGTGAAAGAGCAGGCGGATACACTGCTCTTGCTAAGCGAAGTGGGGCGCGAGATGAGCGCCATCCTGGACGTCGAAGAATTGTTGCGCCGCGCGGCCGAGCAAACCAAGCGCGTGATTGATTACCAGATTTTGAGCATTATGCTCTATGACGAAGAGCAAAAGGTTTTTCGCCATCGCGTGGACGTGAAACACGGACAGAGTGTGCAAGGCAGATTGCGCTCCTCCGCGACCGAGGGCATCGTGGGCGCCGCTGCAACGCTGAAAGAGCCGGTCCTGGTTCCTGATGTCACCGTAGATTCCCGCTACATCATGGTGAATCCGGAGACCCGCTCGGAACTTGCGATTCCCATGATGCATCAGGGAAAAGTCATTGGCGTGCTGGACCTAGAAAGCCCGATTCCCAATTATTTCACCGAGGACCACGTGCAAACGCTTTCGATCCTTGCGGCGAATCTGGCGGTCTCCCTGGAAAATGCGGGTCTGTATCAGCAGCTCGCCAAGGACGAGGCGCGGCTGGAGCGCGACCTGCAGGCCGCAAAGAGAATTCAAGGCGCGCTGCTCCGACCGGTGCCCACGGAAGATTACGGCGTGGACGTCGCCGCGCGATACTTGTCCGCTCGGGAAGTCTGCGGTGATTTGTACGAGTTTCTGCGCTATGGCCCGCAGCAATTGGGCATCGCGCTGGGCGACGTGAGCGGGAAGGGAACTGCCGCGGCATTGTATGGCGCCGTGGCGATTGGGATTATGCGCAGCCTTGCGCCGCAAAAGCTTCAGCCTGCCGAGATGCTCAAACAGATGAATCAACTCGTGGGCGAACGGCGCATCGAAGGGCGGTTTATGACTGCGTGCTTCGCGACATGGCAGAAAGGCCGGCAAAAGCTGCGCGTAGCCAACGCTGGGCAATCGCAACCGCTACTGTACAAAGACGATCGCTGCGGGAAAATCGAATTGACGGGATTTCCGTTGGGAATCTACGAAGAGGTCACTTACGACGAATGGGGAGTGACGCTCGCGCCGGGGAACATTCTGGTATTTCACTCGGACGGCATCACGGAAACTGCAAACAGCGAAGGACAATTCTTTGGGACTACGCGTCTGCGCGAATTGATTGAAAAGCATCACAAATTGGCTGCGGCGGAGTTAGCTGACAGGATTCTGAGCGAAGTGGATTGGTTTTCGAAAAGCGCACCCCTGTCGGATGACCGGACGCTGGTGGTGATGAAAGTCCGATGAGCCATTCCACTTCCGCGCCCGCCCGCAAATTGAAATTTGTCGATCCTGTTGACTTCACGCCGCACTTTGCCTGGAAGAAGGTTTCAACCGCGCAATCCGGTGAACAGGTGTTTTGCGAAGGAGTGTCGCTCGAGCCTGTAGCTCGCGAGTTTGGGACGCCAACGTATTTGTACAGTAGCGCAGCCATCGAAGATGCATATAGAGAATTTTGTGAGGGTTTGCACGGAGCTCGGCATACGATCTGCTTTGCGGTGAAGTCCAACGGAAATCTTTCCATATTGCGTCGGCTTGCCGATCTGGGTAGTGGCTTCGACATTGTTTCCGGGGGCGAGTTGCGGCTCTTGCAGCACATTGGAGTGCGTGGCGACCGAATCGTTTTCTCCGGAGTGGGCAAGAGCCGCGAAGAAGTTCGGGAAGCATTGAATTACCGCGTCGGAGCGTGCGAAAGTGAGTCAGGGATTCTCCTTTTCAATGCGGAATCCGAAGCCGAACTCGAGATTTTGACCGAAGAAGCTGCGCGTATCGTGGAAAGAGGCGGAAAGCCTCCGGGAGCCGCGATCCGCGTGAATCCGGACGTGCTCGCCGGCGGCCACCCGCACATAGCCACCGGCCGGCACGAGCACAAATTCGGCTTGGATTGGAAAGAAGCAAAGCGGCTCTACCTGGCCCACCGGGATTCGAAATGGATTCGCTGGGCTGGGCTCAGCGCGCACATCGGTTCGCAGATCACCACGCTCGATCCTTTTCGCCGCTCCGTGAAACGCCTGGGGGGCTATGTCAAGGAATTGCAGTCGCAGGGAATCGAGCTGCGCTATCTCGATGTCGGTGGCGGCTTGGGGGTGCGCTACTCGGATCAAAAACCGCCAAAGAGAATCGAGTACGCAAAACTGATCAAGGAACTCGTACGCGAGATCGACGTCGAGATTTTGCTAGAGCCCGGGCGTTCGATGATTGCGCAATCAGCCGTTCTGCTCACCAGGGTCGTGTATACCAAAACGAATCGCGGCAAGCGGTTCGTGATTGTGGACGGCGCGATGAATGATTTGATGCGGCCTTCCCTCTATGGCGCAATCCATCCGATCACAAAAGTGACCCGCGACGGAAAAGAACGGAAGACCAAGCAGCAACGAGCAGACATTGTTGGCCCGGTTTGCGAGACCGGAGATTGTTTTCTGCACGATTGGCCGTTGGGCGAAGTCCAAGCGGGGGACTTGCTGGCGATTTGGGGCGCCGGCGCTTACGGAATGGCGCTCGCCTCTAATTACAATGCGCGTTATCGCCCGGCCGAAGTGCTCGTCGAAGGCGACTCGTTTCGTCTGATTCGCCGACGCGAGACGCAGGAGGATCTGCAGCGCACCGATATGCTGGACCAGAGAGAAATTTCGAAGACCGCTTAACGATAGATAGAAGCTAGTTCTTTGCAGCTTCGTAGACGACCTTCCCGCCGACAATGGTGTAGCGGACTGCCGCATCTTTTAATCTTTCGGCTGCAATCGAAAACAAGTCACTATCAAGCACGACCACGTCCCCCAGTTTGCCGACTGTGAGTGAGCCTTCTTCCTTTTCGCGAAACTCCGCATAGGCCGAACCCATCGTATATGCCTGAATCGCTTCCTCGAGCGTCAGTTTTTGCTCCGGAAACCAGCCGCCAGGGTTCTTCCCATCGAGCGTCGCGCGAGTTACTGCCGCATAGAGGCCAGTCATAGGATTCAGCGGAGCCACGGTCCAATCACTGCCAAAAGCGAGCCGTACACCCTGGTCAAGAAAAGTCCGCCATGCATATGACGTTTTGGCGCGTTCGTGGCCGATGCGCTTCTCCGCCCAGCGCCCGTCGTCGATCGCGTGATACGGTTGCATGGAGGCGATAACCCCAAGCTGCGCGCAACGCGCAAAATCCTCCGGACGAACGTGCTGCGCATGTTCAATGCGCCAGCGGCGGTCCTGGCGCGGGCCGTTTTGCTTCGCGACTTCCGTATAAATATCCAGCATGATGCGGTTAGCCTTGTCGCCGATGGCATGAACGGCAAGTTGCAAGCCGGCCTTGTCCGCGCCTAGAGCCATCTTCAGCATGTTGCCTTCGGGCAGCATCATTTCGTTGCGCAGGCCGGAGGTGTTGGGAGCATCGTTGTAAGGCTGCTCGAATAGCGCAGTAGTCGAGCCCAGCGAGCCGTCAGCAAATCCTTTTAGCGCGCCCACATGTATCCAATCATTGCCAAAGCCCGCGCGGATTCCCGCAGTGGCCGGAGCTTGCCATTGCGGCAGCGGAGTGATGCAGTAGATGCGCAGCGTCAATTCGCCGCGCGCCGCGAGAATTTGGTAGCCCCGGACGTCTTCGGTCGAGCTGATGTCATGAATGCTGGTCACGCCGAAGCGGCGCGCTTCGTCCATCGCGGCATGAATCATGCGGAGAAGCTGCTCTTCACTTGGCGGCGGAATGACGCGATAGACAAGATCCATCGCCGCGTCTTTGAGAAGGCCTGTGGGATTGCCGTCTTTGTCGCGAACGATGGTGCCGCCGGGAGGATCCTCGGTTTCACGGGTGATTCCGGCGAGCCGTAGCGCAAGCGCATTGGCCATGGCCATGTGTCCGTCATAGCGACTGACAAAAACAGGAGTGTTGGGAGTTAGCGCGTCGACCCAATCGTGCGAAGGGAGTGGCGTACCGCCCCAAAGTTCGTGGTCCCACGTTCCACCGAGCATCCATTCCCCTTTGGGGAGTTTTTTGGCTTGTTCGCCGATGCGGCGCGCAAATTCCTGCGGCGTGTTGGCATCGCGCAATTGCACGCTGCTGATTTCGCCTCCGCCGCTGCTGAAATGCACATGCGAGTCGATGAATCCAGGCAGAACGCTTTTGCCTTGCGCATCGATCTTCTTTGTTGCCGGGCCAATCCATTGGGCAATTTCGGCGTCGGAGCCCAGGGCAACGATTCGACCGCCACGGATAGCCAGAGCTTCGGCGCGTGGGTGCTGCGGGTCCACGGTCCACAGGTGGCCGTGGACAATGACCAGGTCCGCGAAACAAGGCTCTTGCGCGCACATGGCACCGCAGCAGAACAGAAGAAACGTCCCAACGACAGAAGCAAGTCTCATTGAATCGCTCCAAATGAGTTTTGCGCTGGGAAATAAAAGAACAAGGGCCGCGCAATCAAGCGTCGCCCCATTTCAGCTTGTTGCGCAGAATGTCGAAATACGGCTTCTTCGGTGGTTGAATCAATTGCAACTGTTCTTTAGCTCGCTGCACACGCAGAATGTCGGTCGGCTGTAGCGGAATACCGCGCTGGCCATCCAACGTCAGATAAACCGAGTCGGCGTCGCCATTCAGCTTGATTTCAATCTGACAGTAATCGCGAACTACCAGCGGCCGGTCGCTCAGCATATGCGGGCAAATCGGCGTGATGATGAAAGCCTCGACGGCCGGCTGCACGATGGGCCCGCCAGCGGAAAGCGAATAAGCAGTGGAGCCGGTGGGGCTCGCAACGATCAATCCATCGGCGCGATACCGGCAAACAAAATCGGAGTTGATGTTCAGCTGCAGTTGAATCATGCGCGCCAGCGCGCCCTTGGTGATGACCACATCGTTTAGCGCGCGTTGCCTTTCAATCGCCGAGCCGGCACGAACGATTTCCGCCTGCAGCATGACGCGCTGGCTGATGGAAGATTTTCCTGCGAGCGTGTCTTCGAGCGCGGGATACAGTTCGTCCACGGTGAAGCTTGTAAGAAACCCCAGACTGCCCATATTGATAGGCAAAATCGGAATCTGTCGCGGCGCAGCCAGGCGCGCGGCAGCGAGCATCGTGCCATCGCCGCCCAGAACCAGCAGGAGCTGTGAAAGATCCGCTACCACCGAACGCGGTTGGCCTTTCGACCCATCGGTCAGCCCCGCCGCCGTTTCTTCATCCAGAATCGTCTTGATCCCGCGGGCTTGGAGCCATTTCAAAAGAGGCGGAACGACCGCAGTGAGTTGTTCCCGGCGCGGGCGTGAAAGAATGCCTATGCTTTGAAAAGATTTTCCAGCCTGCATGGGTCTTGCATTCTACTCGGATTTTTTCGCGCGTGCAGAAAATACTCCTGATTGCCTTCCGCGCCGGCAACCCGGCTGGGGCGAACCTTGAGAAATTGGAAGCCCAGAGATTTTGTATGTTTGCTCACAGATAGAACCGCCTTCTCGCGTAGCCTTTTGCTCTTCACGATTCCGCCTGTGCCAACTTGCTTGCGAGGCAATTCGAACTGGGGCTTGATCAGGATCACGAATATTGCGCGAGGTTTTACCAGCCTGGCCGCAGGTTCCAGGACTTTTTCCACGGAGATGAAAGAGACATCGATGACCACCAGGTCCGCCGGTTCCGGAATATCGGCAGCTTGCAAATCGCGAGCGTTTTTCTCCACCGGTACTACGCGCGCATCCTGCCGTAATTTCCAGTCAAGTTGTTCAACGTTTACGTCCACGGCGTAAACGCGGGAGGCGCCACGCTGCAACAGGCAATCCGTGAATCCGCCATGCGAGGAACCAATATCCAGACAAATCAGGCTTGCGGGGTTGATACGAAAATCCTTGAGCGCGCCTTCCAGCTTGAACCCGCCGCGACTCACATATTTTTGGTGCCGGCTCGCAATTTCAATTTTTGCGTCACATTCGACAGGCGCGCCCGCCTTGTCGGAGCGCCTGCCGTCTACTTGCACCTCGCCCGCAAGAATCATCGCCGCGGCTTTTTCGGGGGTTTCGGCAAGCGTGCGCTCCACAAGAAGTAAGTCCAGGCGCTGTCGAACTGGCTTTTCCTTCTTTTCCTTCTTTTCCTTCTTTTCCTTCTTTTCCTTCTTTTCCTTCTTTTCCTTCTTTTCCTTCTTTTCCTTCATGGGGGGTCCCGGATGTCTTCAGGCTCTGCGCAGGACCAGAAATTCGGCGATTTCGCGCAGGCGCGAGGCGCACTCGCCGTAGGGTGACAGTTCGGCAATGGCTTTCGTCGCAAGTTCATTGGCAATCTGATGCGAGCGCTCGAGTCCATACACCGCAGGGTAAGTCGCTTTCTGTTGCGCCAAGTCTTTGCCGGCTGTTTTGCCCAGGGCGGCGGATGATTCCTCGACGTCAAGAATGTCATCCGTGACCTGAAATGCCCAGCCAATGGTTTCGCCAAAGCGCCGCAGTCGCCTAACGTCCTCCGCACCGGCGCCGGCGCACAACGCGCCCGCAGTGACGGAAGCGCGGATCAGCGCCGCCGTCTTCGATCGGTGAATGTATTCGAGCATCTTTTCGTCAACGGGCTTACGTTCCGCTTCGATGTCGGCTACTTGGCCGCCAACCATCCCATTGATGGTTCCAGCGGCAGCCGCAACCTCACTCAAGATAGCCGCTCGGCGCTCCGCGGGCACGGGTGTCGCACCGATCGTTTCGAACGCCAGCGTCAGCAGCCCGTCGCCCGCGAGAATCGCGAGGGCTTCGCCGAATTTTTTGTGGCACGTTGGTTTGCCACGGCGCAGATCATCATTGTCAAGCGCGGGCAAGTCGTCGTGAATCAGAGAGTAGGTGTGGATGAATTCGAGCGCGCAAGCCGGATGCAGCGTGGGCGTGACGTCGCTCGCAAAAATGCGTGCAGTTTCAAGGCATAGAATCGGCCGCATGCGTTTGCCGCCCGCAAAAACGCTGTAGCGCATGGCCGTGTGAATGGAAACGGGCTGCGCGGTCTCGGGGGGCAGCAGCCGGTCCAGCGCGGCGTCGACCGCGAGCCGATCCTCTTCAAAAAAAGGGGAAAGTTTCATCGTGGGATGGAACCCGCTTGGGCAGGTAGCGTGCCATGCATCACGATTCGCCCTCCCGCTCTGGATCGAACGGTTCTGCGCTCAACTTGCCGTCCGCCTTTTTCAAAAGGATCTCGACGCGGCCCTCGGCTTCTTCGAGCTGTTTTTGGCATTCGCGAGAAAGCGCCACGCCTTCCTCGAAGAGCTTCATGGCGTCGTCCAAAGAAAGTTGCGGGCTCTCCAAGCGCCGCACAACCTCCTCTAGGCGCGCGAGCGAGCGCTCGAAGTCCGGCTTCTTCGGCGGTTCAGGCTTCTTGGGTACAGGCGTATTCACAAAATAAACCTTCGCTCCGTCGCTCGGTTCATTTCTGGCACTTCCGGCAGCAGTAGGTCGAGCGGCCGCTTTGTTCGATGCGCCGAATCGCCGCTCCGCACCGGCGGCAGGGCTCTCCCTCGCGGTCGTAGGCGCGCAAAATCTTCTGCAGTCCCTGAAACCACCACTGCGAATCGTGAAAGTCCGGGGCCGGGTGCAGGCAGCATTCTAAGGCACGCCTGAGAACCGACACAATTGCTTTGTGCAGGCGCCGCGCCTCTTCCGGCCTCAACGATTTAGCTCGCCGCCGCGGGTCGAGCCGGGCGTGCCAGAGGGCTTCGCACGAATAAATATTTCCCAGCCCCGCGACCCATGTCTGGTCTAGCAAGAAATCTTTCAACGGCCGTACGGAGGCAGCCAGCAGGTCGCGAAATCGCGCGACGGTGAAATCTTTGGACAGCGCGTCGACGCCAAGGGATGCGAGCCCGGAGCTATCTTCCCAACGATCCCACGCATGCACGCGCCCAAAGTGCCGACGGTCAGCAAACCCTAAAACGCCCTTCCCAAATTCGAATGCCACATCCACATGAGTTCCATTTTCCTTGACGTTCGCGCGTTCGAGCAACTCTGCTCCATTCGCGAACCACACCAGTTGCCCATCCAGCCGGAAGTGCAGTGTAAGCAACCCACGGTCGAGCAGCAGAAGTACGTATTTCCCTTTGCGATCCACGCGCTGAATGCATTGATCGGTTGCCAACTCGGCCAAGCAAGGCGCGCGCTGCGGTTTCAGCGCGATCGGATGAAAAACGTGCACGCAGCGAATGCGCTGCCCTTCCAGGATTGGGCGCAGCGTGCGTACCACTGCTTCGACTTCGGGCAATTCCGGCATCAGCGGGAGAAGAAATGCAAATCAGGAACCTGGCTTGAGCCTGAGCGTATGCTTCGCCGCTTTGGCCTCGGCGGCATCGCTAAATGGAGCGAGAATCGGCTTGCCTTCGTACCAAAAAGAAAACTGGTCGGCATAATGGTTGCTTCCAGGCTGGCCTGATTCACCGGAAGTGATCAGCAAAATGGAGTCGTCCCAATCTGCAGGATTCGCTACAAAGCGCATCGCCGGCCCATGCGTCCTCGTCGCTGCGCGCACGCTGTAAACGGTCCCCGACTGCGGCTTACCCGTAATGCTCAAAAACCTTTTCAAGAGCCCCTCGTGCCCGAGCGGATGGAACATATCCAGCGAATTGAAATTCTTCCACGCCCACTCTTGGACGCGTTCGCTCTTGCTGTCTTCCGCGAGTCTCTTCACTGCAATGTCTGCTGCCACAACCAGTAGTTCATCGTAGTTTTTGTAAGTTGCTGGAAGCCACTTGGCGGGACGATCGGTCAATGTTTTCTGGAGAAATGTCATGCTACGCCATTGGTAGAGGCTTGTCTGTTCCCCAAGAACCGGCTCGAGGAGCAGCCTGAGCGCCGTAAGCCGCACGTTGTGAAGGAAGGAAATTTCAGGCGAATTGGCATCGGCAATCCCGTTCCAATCTTTCAGGCCGGCAATAAGCTGTTGCGTGCGCGGATCTTTTGGCCTCACGGCCTTTGCCGCGGCCTGCAATTGCTCGGCGAGAAAAACATGTGGATAGCTGTACGTGTCGGTCTGCACTTTCAGCATGTCCTCCGCGCGCAAATCGCGGCGGTCGTGCAACAAATCGTAGATGCGAGCCGTGCGGTACGGATCTTCCCAGCGGTCGGTCAAATGGGGCTTATAATTTGGCCCCACCACGCGCGCGTTCGCGGTGACGATTAGCCCGCTCGCAGGATCAAGCGCCTGCGGGAGTTGATCAAACGGAATGTACCCCGTCCACTCGTAGTCATCCGTGTCTCCCGGTTCCGGTACTTCGCCATGCCCTTTCTTCCGAACGGGCACGCGCGCCGCCATGATGTAACCAATATTCCCTTCCACGTCGGCGTACACCGTATTTTGCGCCGGCCCCCAAACGCGTTTCATCGCTTCACGAAACTCTTTCCAGTTGCGGGCACTGCCCAGCCAGTCGTAGGTGTTGGCCAGCGCGCCAGGCTCTGTGGCCGTCCAGCGCATCGCGTAGCCCTTACCTGCTTCGCGATGGACGACCGGCCCGTGGCGCGTGATGGTGACAGGAAGGTGTTCGTCAGACTGCCCTTTGACGTGAATGACCTCGTCGATGACTTGCGCATTTACCCACGAGCCTTTCACGCGATACTGGTCTGGCGAAGTCGGATTGAACGTCTCAATATAGAGGTCCTGCACATCGGCGCCGTTGTTGGTGAAGCCCCACGCGATGTGGTCGTTGTGGCCAATAATGACCATGGGTGCGCCCGGCAGAGTAAACCCCTTGACGTTCCAGCCCGGAGCGGTTAGGTGCACTTCATACCAGATGGAAGGCATCATCAAATCGAGATGTGTGTCGTTTGCGAGCAGCGGCTTCGCTGTGGCTGTGTGCGCGCCGCTGACAACCCAATTGTTGCTGCCGAGCCCCTGCCGAATTTCGCTTCGGGATTCCGCCAGAAATTTCCCGACCGATTGCGCCAACGCCGTAGTTAAATCGACGGCCCCACGGTAGGCCGACTCGCCCGTGGCTGTTCCCAGCCCTGCCTTGAAGACCGTATCCGGCTGCATGTCGTCCTCATCGTCATCGTCTGGGTCTGTTCCAGAGCGCTGCGAGCCATCATTTGGAACATTCGGATCGCCAACAACGAAATGGTCCATCGGGGATTGTTGAGAAAACAGATCCTTAGCGAGATCCGGCCCTGCACGCTCGGTGACTTTTGCGCGGTTTATCTCGCGCTCCCGCGTGTCCGCCAAAGTGCGATACATGTAGCCGGAAATCGCCAGAGTGTCCGCCGGGTTCCAGGGCTGCGGCTTGTAGCGCAGCAGCGAAAATTCCAGCGGCAAATTGTTCTTGTGCTGCTCGATGAACTGGTTCACGCCGCGGGCGTACGCTTCGAAAATCTTGCGTGTCTCTGGATCAAGCGTCGTCGCTTCGCGGTCCGCCGCCCGGCCAATCCCCAATGTGCGGAAGTCTCGGTCAAAGCGAAGGGTCCTCTCCCCCAGAACTTCGGAGAGTTGTCCGCGGGCCACACGCCGCAACAAATCCATCTGCCACAGCCGGTCCTGCGCCATGACGTAACCTTGCGCCTCGGCCAAATCCCCCACCGATCGAGCGCGGATGTGCGGCACGCCCCAGCCGTCGCGGCCCACCGTAACCTGTTGCTGAAGGCCGGTAAGGGAAATGCTGCCATCGAGTTGCGGCAGCGGCCGGTAGACAACCCACCACGCCAATCCGCCGGCAAAAAGGACAACTGACCCCAGAAGCCAGGAAACGACTCGGACGAAGGTTCGCAATTTCACTCCGAATTGTGAAGAAGAATCAGTTTAGAGGAGCCATTCCCCATGCGCAACCGCGCGGGGGAAAGGCCGTGCGCTCTGCGGGAATAAATCAATCTTCGCGAAACCTGGATTTCAGTCCGCTTAAAGAGACCTTGTCTATTTTTTCTTCGCCGCGGGCGCAGGCGGCGCGGCGGGCTTCAAGCCGGCAGCGGCATCTTGCAGGTCCTTGATCGAGGTAGCGCTCAATTCATACAGCGCCGGTTCATTCTCGCGCTTCGCGATGTAATCGTCTCCGTTCTTTGCGATTTGTACTTTTTCCACGCGCTTGCCGCCGTCGGAGGTCACCGTGATGTCGATCAAGGGGTTGGTAAAGCCTTTCTCTGGGAATTTTGTTGCGGTCAGCGCGCGGATGTCCGCCACCAGCGTGCTCACGTTGCTTTCATCCATCTTCGTACCGTTGGACCACCAATCCGATCCGCTGCGCGTCAGGAAATAGCTCTTCGCGCCATCGTGCAATTCGATCTTCTCCGGATCGGCCCATCCGAAATCAAACACTTTCTTGTTCCGAAAATCGTCGAGGCTTTTGTCCAGAGATGTGCCCACCGACGACACCACCTTGTAGACGCCGCTCACTGCGCTGGACTTTGCGTAATAGTCGTCCTTATTTTTGCGCACCTGGAATTCTTGCGTCCCGCTAACATCCGTCAGCTTCGCGCTGGCCACCGGCGTGCCCGCGTTGAACGCGCTCACATCTTTCTTCTGATCGTCCGACGCGCTCAGCTCCATCTTTGCGTCGCCCAGGGACCGCACCAGATCCTCAACGGCCGTTTGATCCGCCCGCATCGGCTGGGGCTTCAGGATTTGCCATTGCTCTTTGTTGCGGCCAAACTCGATGGTTTGTTTCTTGGCGGTCAATTCCAGGCGGCTCAGCTTGTCTGCATCGAACGTCAACAAGCGCTTGTCGCGCAGATCGTTTTCGCCCTTGTTGAGGCTGTTTTTCTTGTAGCTGGCGATGACGAAAACGCGTGGATCGCCCTTCAACGCGGCGTACGCTCCGTTTCCCGTGGGCGTATCGTCGCCCAACAGCAAGTCCGCGGACTTTTTATTTTTCTCGGTGATGTCGATCTCAACTGCCGGCTTCGCCAGCCCGTAATTGCCAATGTCCGTGGCTTTCGTTTCCAGGAGGCGGTCGGAATCGAGCGGCGAGAGCGTGGAGAGTAGGCTCGAAACCGAATCCTGGTCGGCTGTCAGAGGGTTCGGCGCGCTGATTTGCCATTTGCCCGCATCGTTTTTCGCCAGCTTCAATTCCGACGCGCCGGGCTTCGAAATCGTGATGCTCGTAACGTCTACCGGCTTGATGTCCAGAATTTTCGGGGAGGCTTCCGCCGCGGAAGCCGAGCTGCTCGACGCCGGCTTGCGATGATTCGACCAGTACAGCGTTCCCGTCAGCGCCGCGAGCACAATCGCGGCTACAAGCAGTCCTTTTCCCTTCATAAATTGTTTCCCGAAAATACTTTCGCGCGCAAAGCGCAGCCGGTTACCTTCTCCGCCACCATACCCAGACTCCGGCGACGGCGATTCCGATCGGCAGAATCCCCAAACTTGTGATTCCCACCCAATTGAGTTGCGCGCGCGTCATCGTAACGGTGCGGTTGTCGCGGTCCTTGGGACGAATCGAAATCAACTCTTCATCCGACGCCAGCCAGTTGATGGCGTTCATTGCCAGATCCCGGTTTCCACCGAAAGGAAGGTAGGCATTGGAGGCCCAGTCGGAGCTCCCAACCACCACAAACCGGCCCTGCGTATTCTCTTTTGCTGTTCGGTACGAGCCCGCTGCTGCGAGCGTCAGCGGCCCTTTCTTATTGTTGGGATCGTTTTCATTGATGCGCGGGGTATCCAGCTTCGGCGTCGCGAAGCTTTGCCCGGAAGTCTCGAACAATTTATCGACCGTGGTCTTGTCGCCATTTTTCACTGCCAGCGAACGCGAATAAGGGAAAGCCGTGCCCGTGCCTTTCAACGGGTTCACGATCTCCTGTGAATCGTAGTGCGTCACTAGTGCGTCTTCGAGGCCAAGCCCTGCGATTTGCCCAATGGGATTTAAGTCCAGGATCAAATCCTTGTCCGGTGTGACGCCCCAATCTTCCAGAACCTTCGAGAGCCCTTCGTTATCGGCAATTTCGCTTCGGCCCATCTTCAAGGGGGGATTGAGCAAAAACATGGCCCGCCCGCCGCCCTCGACATACTTCTTGATGGCGTCCACTTCCGGCTGCTGATAATCCGACTTCGGTCCACCGACAACCACAACCGTGCACTCGCTGGGAATTTCCGCCTTCGTCAGTAAGTCGATGGACTTGGTTTCATAACCTTCCTTGCCTAGCATGCCCTTGAACCGCGAATACCCATCGGTACCGGTTTCATCGATTTGATGTTCACCGTTCCCGGTCACGAAACACACGGTTCTGGTCGTCGACTTGAGGTCGCGAATAAAAGCGCCGGTAATGCCTTCTTCGTCCAGACTCTTCGCCTCTTCTTTTCGCGAGCCGATCTGCACGACGGCCGTGCCCAGGCTCCGGATTCCGGCTTCGCGCGCGGCCAGCGGGTTCTTTTCCAGGTCCACGTATTCCACGTGAACTTTATGCGAGAGATTCGCGTACTCGTCGAGCGTGTCTTTAGCGCGAGTGAACCCCGTCGGCCGGTCGAAGTAATAAATCGTCACCGGCTCCTTGAGTCCTTTTGCGATTTTCGCAGTTTGCTCGGAGAGGCTGTAGCGCTTGTTTGCAGTCGCGTCGTAAGTCTTGTTGTAACGGTCGCCCAGCACGTTCGCCACAACAATCACGGCCAGCACCACCGCAATGTACAGCGTGGCGTAGGCCACGTATTTCGTTTGTCTCGCTTTGAGCAGTGGGAGGTTCAGCGGAAGCTTCATTTTATGCCCTCCACCGCAGGGACTCGAGCGACCTTGCCGTAAAAAAGAGCCCCAGGAAAATCACGCTTAGGTAATAAACCGCGTCCTTCGTGTCGATCACGCCTTTGGCAAACGAATCCATGTGCGAGGTCACCGACATGTAGGTGAGCACATCCGCCCAGGTCCCGGATCGATAACCGCTGACCCAGCCCAACACAAAAATCAGAATGCACACGCCAAACGTGGCTGCCCCCGCAATGATCTGGTTTTTCGTCAGCGTGGAAATAAACGTGCCAATTGCCAGCATGCCCGCCGCCTGCAGCAACATTCCTAAATAGCCCACCAGCATCGGCTTCCAGTCAGGGTTTCCGTATTTGAAAAGATAAATGAAGTTCAGGCCGGTCAGGAAAAGCATTGCCGCATAAAGAATGACCGAAGCCAGCCACTTTCCCAGAATCACTTCGCCGTCTTTAATCGGTGAAGTCGCTAGAAGTTCGATCGTCCCGTTGCGTTTTTCTTCTGCGAAGAGCCGCATGGTCATGATGGGGATGAAGAACAGCCCGATCACGTTCATGTTTTCGAGCACGCGGCGAATCACCCACTCGTTGACGTTCATGGGGAACATCTCGCCGCGCATCTGGCCTTCCATGCTGTAAAAAATGAATGCACCCACCGTGTTCCAGAAGAACCAGCCGAAAATCACGGCAAACATGATGATCAAGATGTAAGCGATGGGCGAAACGAAATAACTACGCAGCTCTTTTTGGCAAACGATCCAGATGTTCCTCATTGCGCTGCTTCCTTTGCCTTTGGTTTTTCCGCCGGCGCCTCCGCTTGCTCGCGCGTCAGTTGCAGGAAGATTTCTTCCAGGCTGACCGAAGTCGGACGCAGTTCATTCAAGTCCCACCCGGCCTGCACTACCGCGCGGGCCAGGTCGCCTCGCGCAAAACTGCCTTTGCGGTTTTCCACTTCAAACGTGCTTCCGCGCGCGCGCGTCTCCTTGAACGTTACGCGGCTCACGCCGGGAACCTTCTCCAATCGCTCGCGCACAGACGGGGTATCCAGCGCTCCGTCGCGCGACGCCACTTCCACGAGCATCGTTTCCGCGCCGCGCGCCCGGCTTTGCAGGTTGCTCACCGAATCCGTCGCCACGAGCCTGCCCTTATTGATGATGATCACTTGCTGGCAGGTGTGCTCGACTTCCGGCAGGATGTGCGTGCTCAAAATGATGGTGTGATCCCCCGCGAGACTCTTGATTAAATCACGTGTCTCGTTTATTTGCTTGGGATCCAGTCCCGCCGTTGGCTCGTCCAGAATGAGTACGTCCGGATTGTGCAGAATCGCCTGCGCCAACCCGACGCGCTGCCGGTAGCCTTTTGACAGCTTGCCGAGCAGCTTTTCTTTCACGTCGGTAATCGCGCAACGCTCGTACACCGTATCCACGCGCTGCCGCAGGTCCGTACCTGACAAGCCCTTCAGTTTTCCCACGAACATCAGATACTCCGTCGTGCGCATCTCCTGGTACAGCGGCGGCATTTCCGGCAGATAGCCGATCCGCTTTCTGACCTCCATGGGTTGTTCAACGACGTCAAAGCCGGCCACCGTCGCTGCGCCTGACGTGGGAGGCAGAAAGCACGTCAGCATGCGCATGGTCGTGGTTTTCCCGGCGCCGTTCGGTCCGAGGAAACCCACGATCTGGCCTTTCTCGACCTCGAACGAGATATGGTCGACAGCAGTCGTGCGTGCGTACCTTTTTGTAAGCTCGCTAACTTTGATCATAATTTTTTCAATTTAGGAGAAAGTGCCCAAACCAAAGTCGGCCGAGAACCGCCGATATGCTTCACTGAATGCGTTGCAGTGAAACCATATCCTAAAAAGTCGGGAAGCCATGTGTCAACCCTCCCTTTAAAACTCTGATTACATTTTTCTGAAAAAAGGTGCCTGCTCACAGAAGCGGTTTGCAAATTTTTCGCCTTCGGTTTTCTGCGAAACTTCTGCTGTTTCTCACGAAACACACGCGCAAACGTCCCCCGCCTGTCCTGTTACAATCGCAGGAGAAGCCCATAGGAGAAGTTCCTCTGCCATGTTTCTCGTGCGCCTCATCGGCGTATTGGCCTTGGTCGCGCTCAACGGCTTTTTCGCCGCGACGGAGTTTTCTCTTGTAGCCGTGCGTTTGTCGCGCATCCGCCAGCTTGTGGCGCGAGGCAACGCCCGCGCTCGCGTCGTCGAGAGCTTGCTCGGCGACTTGCACCGCGTCGTCTCCGGTGTGCAATTCGGAATCACGCTGACGAGCCTCGGCATCGGCGCTCTTGGCGAAATCACCTTGGCAAGGGAGCTCCAGGTGTTGTGGCCCGGCAAACCTGGCGTGCACGGAAGCTTGTGGGCGCACGGCGTCGCCTTGGCTGGTGCATTCGCCACGCTCAGTGCGCTGCACGTCGTGATGGGCGAACTCGTTCCCAAAACCGTGAGCCTGGCCCGCGCCGAACGCGTCGCCCTGCTTGTAGCCGTCCCGTTTCGCTGGTTCCTCAATACTTTTCGCTGGGCTATCAATTTGCTCGACGGCATGTCCGGCGCCGTCGTGAAAATGCTCGGCGTCTCCGTGCCGCCAGTGTACGGCGTCCCGCACTCCACCGAAGAACTGCAAATCCAGATTCAGCAAGCGCGTGAACGCGGTCTCCTCGCTCAAGGCGAGGAGAAATTCATCCTCAGCGCCCTTGAGCTTTCGCAAATCCAGGTCCGCGAAATCATGATTCCTCGTCCGGACATGCACGCGCTCCCCATCGAAGCCAGTCTCGATGACGTAATGCGCATCTTTGCCACCACGCAGCGCTCCCGCATCCCCGTTTACCGTGGCTCCCTCGATCACATTCTCGGCTTCGTGCATATTAAGGACATGATGTGGGTTCTTCTCGACCGCGAGCGCCGCCTCGAAGAAAACGTTCCCGCACCCCCTTTTGATTTGCGCCGCGTCCTGCGCGAAGTGCTCATCGTCCCCGAAACCAAGCCCGCCAGTGAACTGCTCTTCGAACTCCGCACGCGCCGCGTCGGCATGGCCATGGTCGTCGACGAATTCGGCAGCATTCTTGGCCTCGTGACCATGGAAGACATCATCGAACAGATGGTCGGCGAGATTCACGACGAATTCGACGTGGTGGAGAAGCCGCTTCCTCTGGCCGATGGCGCGATGATCTTCGACGCCGCGCTCAACGTCCGGGACCTCGATGCGCAATACAACATCACCTTGCCCGAAGATCCGGCTTACGCCACCGTCGGCGGCTTTGTCCTCGATCAACTCGGCTTCATCCCCAAAGGCGGCGAGAGTTTTGACTTTGGCAATTTCCGTTTTTCCGTCGTGGAAATGGATGGCAAGCGCGTGGCTCGCGTGAAAATTCAACGCGTTCGTCCTACCGAAACAGATGGCAAACCGGACACCCAGCCTTCGCCAAGTGCTGACGCCATGCTGCAACTGGCCAAAGGCTCAAAGCCTTCCCGCGGCGATTCATAAATCAGCCCTTCTTGCGGAAACTGGCTCTATCGGCGGGGCATTGGACTCGAGGGCTCTGCTGTGGTCTTACATTCTTACCGATGTAATGGAGGCCCTAAGGATTCCGCAATCACCGTCAAAGGCCAGGCCACCTAGAAAACGAGCAGGAAGTTTTACCGCCATGATTGCGCTCAAGGAAGGACGCGGCGCGTTTGCCGAAGCTCTGATTGCCGCTCTGGGCGCCAAGGCGGGCTGTCCCTTCACGCTGACCTTTGACCAGAGGGCGGGGGTGCTTGCTGCACTCGGTAGAGTGTCAGCATGGACAACATTCGGTGGTAGGAGCGTTGAGTTCCGTGAGGCCCCCGCAGACAATGGAGGCGTGAGTCCCCACAAGCACCGGCTCGCCGATTACTTGCGGCCCAAAACCCTGGTGATGTTGTTGCTCGGGTTTTCTTCCGGCCTTCCTTTTTATCTGGTCGGCAATACATTCGGCTACTGGTTGCGCGATGAACACACCTCCCTGACGGCGATCGGGTTTCTTTCCTGGGTAGGCATTGCCTATTCGCTGAAGTTTCTGTGGGCGCCCTTGATGGATCGCGTCGACTTGCCGTTGTTTAAACGGCTTGGACATCGGCGAGGATGGATGATGTTCTCGCAGATCGTCGTTGGGCTGGCGCTGGCCGCCATGGGCGGAACTGGCATGAAAGCCGGGCTCGGCCGGCTTGGCGCTCTTGCGCTCGTCGCAGCATTTGCCTCATCGACACAGGACATTGTCATCGATGCCTGGCGAATTGAATCGGCAGACGACGCAGACGAACAAGGTCTCCTCGCGTCTGCCTGGATGTTCAGCTACCGCCTGGCCCTTCTGGCTACGGATACCGTTATCCTCATCGTGGCGGCGTACCTGGGCTGGCGCATGTCCTACGGTATCTACGGCGCATGTATCGCCATTGGAATGATCGCGACCTGGTTCGCGAAGGAGCCGGAGCGCGCGGATGCAGTAATGGATGCAAAGCGCGAAGCGCCGCTTTGGACGCCGCGCGGTTTCCTCGACGCCGTTGTGGGACCGTTCATCGCCTTCTTCCGCACACATGGCTGGCTCGCGTTTGTGATGTTGGCGGCAATCAGCCTCTACCGGTTGCCGGACTTCCTCATGGGTCCGATGGCGAATCCCTACTACCACGATATCGGTCTTACGAAGCAAACGGTCGGAGCGGTGCGCGGCTCCGTCGGACTCATCGCTACGTTTGCAGGCATCGCGGCGGGCGGATTCTGCTCCCTGAAGCTCGGCTACATGCGCGCCCTCATCATCGGGGGCATTATGCAGGCAGCTGCGACGGCCTCGTATGCCACTCTGGCGTTCGCGGGCACGAGCATTCCTCTCTTCGCGGCCGTCATGGTAGGCGACAACTTCAGTTTCAGCTTTGCAGGCGTTGCGCTTGTTGCGTACATGTCGAGCCTCACCAATCTGGGATACACGGCCACGCAGTACGCGCTCTTGAGTTCAACCTATGCCTGGCTGGGAAAGATCTTGAAGGGGTTTTCCGGCGCTGCAGTTGAAAGCCTGAGCACCACGCACGGCCTCATTCACGCCTACGGCATTTTCTTTATCGCTTGCGGACTGACCGGCGTGCCTGCGGTCCTTCTGTTCGCGGCATTGGGTTACTGGCACAGGCGGAAGCAACCCGTCCCAGCCGCTGCCTAAGAATCAGTTCGGTTCTAAGACGTCCAGCCCTTTGATCTAAGAAGCGGTCGCGGCGAGCCCTTCAACGCCAACACCGACCATCGATCCGCAGAGAACTCTTGGGTGGCCCACCCTTTGCGGGTTATATTTTGGGGGCTGCTTTTCGCTAGCCATTCCTGTCGTTGCGGCAATGCAGGTCCTCTAAGAAAACAATGCGCTGATGAGAAAGAAGAAACGTTCCGAACAAACCTTCGCGAAATGGCTTCGCGCGCTTAACAAGCCTGAGTAAAATGTGACAGAGGGCCGGCGCGTGTCAACGACTTTGAGACAGGTGCTCACGAAATTTAGTGAGTTTTTTGTCTGTTGGATTAGGGTGCCCAGTTTTCCACAAGAAATTTCGCGCCAGGATCGCCTAGGAACGACGATCGG
>Ga0209577_10000764_pt1 | contig 32104 bp, 25 predicted proteins | sample GraSoiAngelo_109_FD_185874 | JGI IMG/M metagenome (GOLD analysis project Ga0209577, IMG submission 185874) | Grasslands soil microbial communities from the Angelo Coastal Reserve, California, USA - 14_0903_12_20cm (SPAdes) (version 2) | ecosystem: Environmental > Terrestrial > Soil > Grasslands...
TTGGCATTCCCGCCCAGGTGATGCAGCCCGTCAAAACGTGGCAGGTCAGCGCAGGTAGTGACGAAAAAAATCCTAAGTCATAGAAAACAAAGCATCCTGCCCTGAAAACCGTGGAAGTTAGGCTAGATTCGCCAATGTGTCTGTTCCTGCCGGTTCGCAGTACTTACGGCCTTCTGTTGAAAAATTGTTGTTCAGGGGATCCAGCCGCCGCCTAGAACGATGTCGCCGTGGTAGAAAACGGCAGCCTGGCCGGGAGTGATGGCGCGTTGCGGTGTGTCGAAAGTGACGCGCGCGCTGCCAGCGTCCATCGGCTCAATCATGGCGGGCGCAGGCTCGTGCTTGTGGCGGATTTTTACGAAAGCGCGAAACGGGGCGGATGGCTTCTCGCAGGAAATCCAATTCACGCCCTCCACTTCGCATTCTGTCTTTCTGAGGACATCGTCTTCGCCGACGACGACGCGGTTCTTCTCCGAGTCAATCGAGAGAACGTAGAGGGGCTTGCCGGCGGCAAAGCCGAGGCCCTTGCGCTGGCCGATCGTGAAATTGTGAACGCCGTTGTGGCGGCCGATCACTTCGCCGCTCTCGCTTACGATTTCACCACGGCCGTTCTGCAGCGAGATGCTGCGCTCTTGTGAATACGCCTGGATGAATTGCACGTAGTTGCCGTTCGGCACGAAGCATAATTCCATGCTTTCCGGCTTTTCGGCGACGGGCAATTTCACGCGGCGGGCCAGGGCGCGCACTTCTTCCTTGGTGAGCTCGCCGAGGGGGAAGTCGCTGCCGGAAAGTTGTTCCTGTGAGAGGCCCCAGAGGAAATAGGACTGGTCCTTCGATTCGTCGCGCGCGCGTAGCAATTCCCGCCGGCCGGTATCGCCGTTCTCGCGAATTCGCGCGTAGTGACCGGTGGCAAGAAGCTCGGCGCCGATCTGGCGCGCCATACGCAACAGCAGCTCAAACTTCACATCGGCGTTGCAATTGGTGCAGGCGATGGGCGTGCGGCCAGCAAGATACTGGTCCACGAAGGGGCGCACAACGCGCGCCTCGAAGTGCTCCTCGAAGTTCACAACGTAATGCGGAAAATTCAGGTGCTGCGCTACGGCCTTGGCGTCATAGACGTCATCGAGCGAGCAGCAGCGGTGCTGCGCCGGGCCGTCACCCAGCAGTTCAGGCAGGCGGCGTTGGTTCCAGAGCTGCATTGTGAGGCCGACAACGGTACGACCTTGCTGCTGCAAGAGAGCGGCAACGGTCGAGGAGTCGACGCCACCGGACATGGCGACGGCGATAAGCCCGTGGTGAGTTTCGGCGCGCTCGGGGAGGATGTCGAATTGGATGCTGGTGGTCATGCGTACAGGAAGGGTACGATGCGTGGTGTCCCTACAGTTTCATTTTACCTGGCTTCCGCCATCTTTCGATAGGTTGGCGATAACTCGCGGAGCTGGGCGACGGCGGCAGGGACCACGTTTAGGGCGAAATCAATGTCTGCCGAAGTTGTATGGCGGCCGAGGCTGAAGCGAAGGCTGGCGCGGGCTTCTTCCGGCGGCAAACCAATGGCGGTAAGCACGTGTGATGGCTGGACGGCACCCGAGGAACAGGCGGCTCCGGTTGAACAGGCAAGACCTTTCAAGTCGAGCGCAATAAGCAGGGCTTCGCCTTCGACGCCGGGGAAAACGAGGTTTGTGGTGTTGGGAGTGCGCGGTGCCGCGGCACCGTTCACACGCGACTGCGGAACGCGCTGGAGCAGACCTTGCTGTAAGTTGTCGCGAAAAGTGGAGACGCGCCGGGCGTCTTCCGCGAGGGACTTGCGGGCGATTTCTGCGGCCTTGCCGAGTCCCACGATGGCGGCGACGTTTTCTGTACCGGGGCGGAAGCCGCGCTGGTGATGTCCGCCGTACAAAAGTTGCCGCAAGCGTGTTCCGCCACGGATGTACAGGGCACCGATTCCCTTGGGGGCATACAATTTGTGGCCGGAAATAGAGAGGAGATCGACTCCCAAGGCATCGACATTGATCGGGATTTTCCCCGCCGATTGTACAGCGTCGGTGTGGAAGTAAACGTCGGCTTCGGCGGCGATGCGGCCGATTTCTTCGAGTGGCTGGACGCTGCCGAGCTCGTTGTTCGCGTGCATGATGGTGATGAGGATGGTTTCCGGCCGGATGGCACGGTGCAGCTCCTCCAGCTCGATCTGTCCTTCGCGATCGGTCCGCAGATAGGTGACGCGAATGCCTTCTTTTTCGAGAGCTTGGCAGGCGTTGAGGACCGCTTCGTGTTCGATGACACTGGTGATGATGTGCCTTCCAATTTGGCGGGAGCGCACAGCCCCCTTCGGCGAGCTCCCTTCGGCTTCGCTCAGAGTAGGCAGGAGTGGCTGTGCCACAATTCCAAAGATGGCGTGATTGTCGGATTCTGTGCCACCGCTGGTGAAGACGATTTCCTGGGGGCGAGCACCGATCAGGGCGGCCACTTTTTCACGCGCGGTCTCAACGGCAGCGCGAGACTTTTGGCCAAAGGTGTGGATGGAAGCCGCATTGCCAAATTCCGCCGAGAAATAGGGAAGCATGGCGTCGAGCACTTCCGGCTCAACCGGCGTCGTGGCGTTGAAATCAAGATACACGCGGTTCATGGCGGTGCTCTCAGGATAACAGGGCGGGGATAAAGTGGCGAGCTAACTTGGGGCCAGAATTTGATGGCCGTCGGGGAGTGCAAGGGAAAGCGGAAGGTCGTAAATGGCGAGACCTAGGAATCGGACTCTACTTTTTTCGTCTCGCGAGAAGGCTGCGTTCTAACCCGCCAATTGAACAGGTTGCTGGTGTACAGGGCGATGCAGAGGAGATTTGCGGGGACGAAGCCGAATTGGGCGGTGCGAATACCGATGACGCAGACCACGGCGCTGTTGATTCCGGCGACGACCCACCCTTGCCAGAGTTTCTTGCCAATCAGCACAGTGGCCAGCACGGTCAAAACGCAGGATAGATAATCGAGTCGAATCAGATGGAGCATCTTCAGCATGTCAAGTAAGCGAACCAGACCAAGAGACTAGTAGAACAATTGGCCGGCATGCTCTTGGGTCTACGGCCCTCTTTTCTAGCTGGCTAGGCCGATTTCCCCGCCGATGGCAACGTTCGCGGGACTATGCGAGGGACGTACACACGGTGTGTACGAACGCTCGGTTCAACGCCGTCACACAGGATGCAATTGAGCGGCCAATCGCTCGGTGGCACGGAATAAAAGCCTGTCTCCAATGACAAAGGTAAGTCTTTTCGTGCGCAGCGGTTAGGGCACCGGTGGCGAGCGGCAGAAGAAAAGGGGCAGAGTGCTCAGGCGAAAATTGACCACTCTGAGACATCTTGTGTCACCTTGAAACGTTTCGCGCAGGAGTGCGATAGGAGCAGTTAGGACTAAGACCCGATTACATCGTCAAAACAACACGGAATTCGGCCTTACCGCTGGTCATGCGGGCTTAGGCTTCGTTCACCTTGTTGAAGGGATACTTCTCAATCATGGGGCGGACGCCGGTCAGTTCGGCGAAGCGCAGGGCATCTTCGGAGTCCGTGGGGATTCCCGAGGCCCAGCCTTGGATGCGTTTCCTGCCGAAGAGAATTTTCGCGGGAGGCACCTCGATAGGGTCCATGCTAGCTCCTACGACCACCATTTTGCCGTTGGGGCCGAGGCCGTCGACGAGAGCGGTCATGGCCTTGGCGCTCGGGGCGGTTGCGAGGATGACTTGTGCGCCGCCAAGTTTTTGGAGTTCGGCTGCGGCATTGGCGGCGGCGCTATCTATAAAAATGTGGGCGCCGAGTCTTTTGGCGGCTCGGTTTCCTTGCCCCGGCTGATGGCTGCCACGCGATAGCCGAACTTGTTAGCGAACTGAACGCCAAGGTGGCCGAGGCCGCCGATTCCTTGTACCGCCACCAAATCTCCCGGGAAGGCACGGCTGTGGCGCAAAGCGTTGAAGGTGGTGATGCCGGCGCAGAGGAGCGGCGCGGCATCGGCGGGATCGAGCGAGTTCGGCATTTGGGCGAGGGCTGCGACGGGGGCGAGCATGTACTCGGCGTAGCCGCCGTCGTAGCTGATTCCGGTTATATTTAGATTTGCACAATTTCCGAAATCACCGCGGCGGCACTGGAGGCAGGTCCCGTCTTGCCCGCCGTGCCATCCAATGCCAACGCGCTGGCCTTTTTTCCAGAAAGTGACGCCGGCGCCGACGTCGTCGATTACCCCCGCGACTTCGTGGCCCGGGGAGCGGGGATAAAGCTGTCCGGGCATGGGGGTATCCTTGACGAGATGGTCGCTGAAACAAATTCCGCATGCTTGCACAAGGATGCGCACTTGCCCCGGACCGGGCTGGGGAACATCGCGCTCTTGAATCTCAAAATCGCGACCGGGGTTGGTCACCACGGCTATCTTCATTTTTGGCATTGGTCTGTTCCTCGCGGCACTTGCGTCATGTTCTTCAGCTCTTGGATGCCCGCTACGGCCGCTCGTTAGGTGGAAGTTATGTCTGCTTCGGTTCCTTTCTAGAGTGCTGGGATTGAGGTGAGGCCTTAGTTCCGAGGAGCGGCTGAGCAAGAATGGCGGCTCCGCGGAAGGCCGCTGGACAGTGCGTTCGTGCTACAGTTTCCGGTTCAGGGTGCCAGCCGTCGAAGGATTGGCGGACTAAAACCGCCGTTATAACTTCGAATTATTGGCGTCGATGAATCTCTTACGGAGGATGTGTGGCGTATCAGGATTTGCGGGAGTTTGTGCGGAAGCTGGAGAAGGAAGGGGAGCTGAAGCGGATTCGCGCGGAAGTGGACCCTGTTTTGGAGATTGCAGAAGTGGTACAGCGGGTCATGCGGGGCAAACAAGGCGGACAGGCAAGAATGTCCGTCCCACTCGGAGGTAACCCGGCGCTACTGTTCGAAAAGCCCAAGGGATCGCGGCATCCCTTGCTGATCAATGCGTTTGGAAGCGTACGGCGGATGGCATTGGCGTTTGAAGTGGAGGGTCTGGATGAGGTAGCGGCGCGAATCCGCGGATTCCTGGCAATGGAGACTCCGCAAGGGCTCTTCGAGAAAATCAAGATGCTCCCGAAGCTGGCGGAACTCGGATCGTTTTTCCCAAAAAGTGTAAAGACCGGAGCCTGCAAGGAAGTCATTCAGAAGGGAAGTGACGTCAACCTGTTCGACTTTCCCATCCTCAAATGCTGGCCGCAGGATGGCGGGCGCTTCATTACATTTCCGCTGGTGTTCACGAGAAATCCGGAGACCGGAAAGCGGAATGTGGGGATGTACCGAATGCAAGTTTACGACGAGCGGACGACGGGAATGCACTGGCAGACGCAGAAACACGGGGCGGAGCATTTTCGGCGAGCGAAAGCCAAGAATCCCGAAGGCAGGATTCCCGCAAGCGTAGTGATTGGCGCCGATCCAGCGACGGCGCTGTCAGGAATGCTGCCGATTCCGGCGGACCTCGATGAGATGATGTTCGCCGGCTTCTTGCGGCGCGAGCCCGTGGAAATGGTGCCTTGCGAGACCAACGATCTGGAGGTGCCTGCCCGCGCGGAGATCGTGCTGGAAGGCTACGTCAATCTGAATGAGATGAGAACGGAGGGTCCCTTCGGAGACCACACGGGATTTTACTCGCTGGAAGGTGAGTACCCGGTCTTCCACGTAGAATGCGTGACGCGCCGCAAAGATCCGATCTACCTGACGACGGTCGTGGGGCCGCCGCCGCAGGAAGACTTCTATATGGGGCACGCGGTGGAGCGAGCATTCTTACCGGTCATGAAGATTCAATATCCGGAAATCGTGGATGTGACGATGCCCGCCGAGGGAATTTTCCACAACCTGATGATCGTGGCCATTCGAAAGTCCTATCCCGGGCATGCGCGGAAGATCATGAATGCGATTTGGTCGCTGGGGCAGGCCATGTTTACCAAGGTGATTGTGGTGGTAGATCACGATGTGAATATCCACAACTACAATGAGGTGGTTTGGAAGACGCTCTGCGCGCTAGATCCCGAGCGGGACGTGCAGTTTTCGCTGGGCCCAGTGGATACCCTGGATCATGCGGCGCGGATGCAGGACTTCGGATCGAAGATGGGGATCGATGCAACGCGCAAGTGGCCCTCGGAAGGTTTTACGCGGCCGTGGCCGGATGAAATTCTAATGGACGAAGCCACAAAGAAGCGGGTCGATGCCTTGTGGAAATCGCTGCCGCTGGATAAGACGTGAAAAAAGCTAATCTACACGTGTGAACGCCCAGAAGCCCACGCCGGCACAAGGGAATGAAGAATTCAATAGGCAGGCTGAATCACCAGTAGTACTTGTACGGGCTCGGGAGGCTGATTTCAAAGGATAACCGTCCTTGCGTACAGGGGTCGGAGCACGGAAAACCACAACTAATTGTGGCATGACTACGGATCCCCTACAGCATCGACGGGTACCATCGGTCAATACCCCCCAACTGCCTAAAACTACCCGTATTATTAGGACAACAGCCCTATAGATTCCCTTGACGCTCGGAGTGATAGAATGTCATAAATCTCCCACGGGCTGTACCCCCGGGAGTCAGCAGCGCAGGCGGGGAGCAGCAAACGGTCGTAATGTCAGGTGTGTTCCGATGCCGGGGTGGCATTCCTCGTGAGCGAATCGCGCGAAGTTATGAATGTACGGCAGGCGTCGCAATATCTGGGGATCTCCCCGGATACCCTGTACCGTTACATCACCGAAGGCGAGATTCCCGCGTTTAAACTCGGCAACCGTTGGAAACTGCGTAAAACGATCCTGGACCGCTGGATGGAACGTAAGATGAGCCAGGCGACCGCGAGGCGCCGGTAGTCTGGCGCGGGAAACAGGGAAAGAGGCCGCGAAATGTTTGGACTGGGAAAAAAGAGTCGGCAGCTCGTGGGACTGGACATCGGGTCCAGTTCGATCAAGGCCGTGGAATTGAAATCGACGAAAGCGGGCTATGAGCTCGTGAGCTTCGGAATGGAAGCGCTGGCACCGGACACGGTGGTGGACGGGGCCATCATGGACGCGCCGCAAGTGGCGAATGCCATCAGCAAGATTTTTGACGCGCAACGGGTGAAGACGAAGAACGTGGCTACTTCGGTTTCCGGACACTCGGTGATCGTAAAGCGCGTGCCCCTTCCGTTGATGACCGAGGACGAACTTTACGACCGCATTCCTTCAGAGGCCAGCCAGCACATTCCCTTCGACATCGCAGACGTGAACCTGAGCTATCAACTGCTGGAGTCCATGGACTCGCAGATGGACGTCTTGCTAGTGGCGGTGAAGAAGGACAAAATTTTGAATCACACCAACGTATTGGCGCAAGCGGGCAAGACCCCTGTGGTGGTGGATATCGATGCCTTCGGTTTGCAGAACTGCTTCGAAATTAATTATGAGCCGGACGCAGGGCAAACGGTGGCGCTGTTGAACATCGGCGCGAGCGTCATGAACATTAATATCGTGCGCGGGGGCGTGCCGTTGTTCACGCGCGACGTCAGCGTAGGAGGCAACCAGTACACCGACGCGCTGCAAAAGGAACTGGACCTTAGCTTTGAAGACGCGGAGCGTTTGAAGAGGGGCGACTCGCTGCCGAGCGTCACCGACGAACAAAAGCAACAGATACTGCGCAGCGTTTCCGACATTCTGACGCTGGAAATTCAAAAAACCTTTGACTTCTTCCGGGCAACGGCCAGCGGCGAGAATATTCAACGAATCGTAGTGGCGGGCGGTACGGCGCGGGTTCCGGGTTTGGTGGATTTGCTGAGGGAGGAATTTGCCATGCCGGTCGAAGAATTGAATCCGTTCCGCAGGGTGCTGATCGATCCCAACCGGCACAGTGATGACCAGATCCGCGAGATGGCCCCACGGCTGGCCATTGCTGTAGGTCTGGCGCTGAGGAGCTTCGACTAGCCATGATTCGCATAAACCTTCTTGGACAAATTCGGCCGAAGGCCGCACGGCGTCCGGTAGACACGGGAGCAGCGCTGCCGGTGGTATTCATCGGTGCCGGACTGGTGCTCGGCGCCCTGGTTCTGGGATTTTTCTATTATACCTGGCAGAACCAGCTCAACAAAGAAAACGCGGAAATCAAAAGACTGACGGCGCAAAAAACGGATCTGGAGCAGACCAAACTGCAAGTCGAGGCGTTCGAGAAACAAAAGGTCATCTTGCAGCAGAGAGTCTCGACGATCGAGCAGTTGCAACGCGACCGCACCGGCGGGCAGGAACTGCTCGACATGGTCGCCAACACGGTATCGCGGACCGAAAACCTCTGGCTGACGGAGATGGTCCGCAAGGGCAACACGCTTTCGATGGAAGGCTCCTCCGCGTCCGTCAACGCCGTTGCAAACTTTATCACCGCGCTGAAACGCTCCGGCTATTTCCAGAAGGTCGAAATCAAGGAAACGAAGCAGGATGAGAAGAACACGGCAGTGCAGTCCTTCTTGTTTCAGATTTCTGCTGAGATCACTCCGCCCCCCGCAGTGCAGACAAGACCGGCAAACGCGCCGGCTGCGGCTGCGAAGGCGCCGGCGAAGAAAGGATAAGGGGGCGCCATGGCCAATCCGTTTCGAGACATGTCCGTGATCATGCAGGCCCTGGTGGCGGCGGCGGTTGCCGTTGTGCTGGTTCTGGTGGGCGTCTACGTACCGGGTTCTCCGATTGCTCGAGAGCGGGACGAGGTGGACAGCGCCGTCCAGAAGCGCACCAAACTAAACCAGGAAGTCACGCAACTCCAGGTTTACAAGCAGCGCTACGGAGAATTGAAGCAGCAGATGGACGCGCTCTCCAAGCAATTGGATACGCTGAAGACCATTGTGCCCGAAGAAAAAGAGACCGACGAGTTTATCCGGCTGTTGCAGGGGGCGGCCAGTGCATCCAACGTGCAGATCCGTCGTTTGACGTCGCAGGCCATCGTTCCCAAAGAATACCACTACGAAATGCCATTTGAGGTGCAGGCCGATGGCCCGTACTTCAATCTCTTGGATTTCTTCGGGAGGTTGGGCCGCCTGTCGCGAATCATCAATGTGGGCGACCTGACCTTTGACGACCCGGAAAAGCCGAAAGGTACACGGTACCCGACGCGCCCGGGAACGACGGTGTCCGGAATTTTCACGGCAACAACATTCTTCACCAAGCCCGCCGATACAGGTGTGGCTCCGGCGGCCGGAGCCAGGCCTCAAGCCGGCGCGGCTGGAAAACCCTGAGCGGGAATGAGCGAACTATGCGTTCAGCGATAACTCTCGGACTAGGGATTTTGATCGTGGCAGCGACGCCCGGCTTACCGGCGCAGGTGAACCCGTCAACGCCCAACAGTGTGAAGTCCGCACTGGGGGAAGCGGGCAAACCCGCGCAGCAAGCGGCCAAGCCTGCACCGCCGGTCGCAAGCAAACCCACACCGCAGGCTGCTAAACCGGCCGGGAAACGCGCAGGAAAGCCTGCGGCCAAGCCTGCTCCGAAGGCAACAGCCAAAAAGCCTGCTGCGAAACGGGCTGTCAAAGCGGTGGAAAAGCCTGCTACTCCGGGCTCCGCACGGGCGGCCGCGGAAAGCGAAGTGAAACAGGCTCGTCGCGATCCTTTTGAATCCTTGCTCGGCCGGCAGTTGAACAAGGCTCCGGCGAATCTACCGCCGGGCAAGTTGGGTCTGCAGGTAAGCACACTGCGTCTTGACGGCATCGTGCGCGCGCCGAACGGGATGATCGCGGTGGTTTCGAATCCGCAAGCGCGCACCTATTTCCTGCGCGAAGGCGACCGGTTGTATGACGGCAGCGTGGAAAAGATTTCGATGGATGGCGTTTCCTTCCATGAAGAAGGAAAAGATGCTTTCGGGAAGCCCGTCGAACGCCAAGTGAATAAGCGAATTTACTCCAGTCCAGGAGAACAGCAATGAAGACGAATTGGCCGGCCCTTTGGCATGGCTACCTGATGCTTCTAAGCATGGCACTGGCGAGCAGTCCGGTGCTTGCGCAGACGCCCGGTGGCGCAACCGCGACCACAGCGGTCATCTCCAGCGTCGCCATTACCCAGGCGCCGCAACGGTCGGCGGTTCGCGTGGAAGGCGAAGGACGTCTCGACGTTCACGCCGGCCGCATGCACAACCCGGATCGCCTGGTACTCGATTTCGCGGGAGCCCGGCTGGCGGTCGAGAAGACGGTCATCCCCGGGATATCTGCCCCCGTGCGCGAAGTGCGCATCGGACAGTACCGGCCGCATGTAGCGCGCGTGGTTGTCGATCTGACGACGGCAACTCCTTACCAGGTTTCGCGCGACGGCGAAGCCGTGGTCATCTACTTCGGGACCCCGTCAACGACTCCCGTGGAGTCGGTGCCAAGTGTGACAACTTTGGCTTCCCGGCAGATTGAAAAGACGCGTCCGGAATTCCGTTACAGCGCAGCGTCGCCCCGCCTGGTTGCGGGACGCTCAGCAGAGGATTTGAAGATTTCCGCTCCTCGCTTCGCCCTGCCAGGCGAACTGACCCAGCCCTCAGTCACATTGGCATCGTTTAGCGGGAAGAAGGAACCTGTTCGCCCAGACGCCACGACACTACAAGCGGCGGCTGAGCAAGCAGTGCAGCAGGCAAACACGGCAGCCACGACGATGGCGACATCGTCGGCAACACAGGCTCCAGCAGCACCGGCCCCGGCAGCACCGGCTCCAGCAGCAGGAAAATATACCGGGGAACCGATCTCCGTAAACCTAAAGGACGTGGACCTCAAGGACTTTTTCCGCCTGATTCACGAAATCAGCGGGTTGAACGTGGTACTGGATCCCGCCGTCAAGGGAAGCCTCACCATCGTTCTGGACGAAGTGCCATGGGATCAGGCACTCGACATCGTGATGCAGAATAACAGCCTCGACAAGCAGCTTAGCGGCAACGTTTTGCGGATCGCGACGCGCTCTACACTGAAGAATGAAGCCGAGACGCAGCGTGATTTGGAAAAAGCGCAGGCGGAAGCGATTGCTCCGGTGACCGTGACCCGGGTACTCAGCTATGCCAAGGCGGCTTCGATGGCGCCGACGCTGAAGAAGTTCCTTAGTTCGCGCGGCGATATTTTGTACGATGACCGTTCGAACCAGGTCATCATCCGTGACATTCCGTCGGTCATTCCAGTCCTTGATAACCTGATCCGCCAGCTGGACCGCAAGTCGCAGCAGGTGGAAATCGAAGCGCGTGTCGTTTCTGCGTCGCGCTCGTTTGCGCTGGATATCGGCACGCAGTTAGGCTTTGCCGGACAAACCACGAGCGGCCGGTCAATCATGGGCGGAGATTCCGCAGTCGGGACGAGCAGTGTCACGAGTACCCCGCCGCCATTTCTTACATCGGCTGGGAGCAGCAGCCTGCCGTTGAACACCAACCTTGGAGCCGGTGCTCCGACCAGCGGACTCTTCCTTGGGCACCGTTCACCTAACTTTGCGGTCGACTTCTTCATTACCGCGGCAGAAGCCAAGGGCGTCGGCAAGCTTCTTTCAAAGCCGAAGGTCATTACGCAGAACAACGAGAAGGCAACGGTCAAGCAGGGTACTAAGATTCCGATACAGACGACGATCAATAACACGATCTCGGTGCAGTTCATTGACGCCGTTCTGAAACTGGAAGTCACTCCGCAAATTACCGCCGAGGGCACGGTGTTCATGGACGTGCTTGTTGAAAACACGCAGATCGACACCGGTATCCCCCGCGTATCGGGAATCCCGGCTCTGAATACGGAGTCGGCGGAAACCAAGGTAACTGTGGCCGATGGCGGTACCGTCGTGATCGGCGGCATCATCATCTCGTCGCAGCGCACGGATATCCAACAGGTTCCGCTTGTGGGCAGCTTGCCGCTGATCGGACATCTTTTCAAACGGACCAGCGTTACCACCACGTCGCAGGAACTGATGTTCTTCCTGACTCCGCGGATTATCCCGGGGTAATTCAGGGAATATTCTTTCAACTTAGGGCTGAAATGAGGAGACCATGGTCTCCTCGTTCCGTTTATGAAGACACCATTGCACCGCCTCCACAGCCTAATCTCAGATCTTACTGAGGCGAAAATCGATGCGCTGCTGATAACCAAACCGGCCAACTGGTATTACTTGACCGGCTTCACTGGGGAGTCCGGCGCGCTCGCTGTATCGCGGAAGGGGACTACACTCATTACGGATGGCCGATTCATGGTGCAGGGCCGTGCCGAGACGTCCGGAGTCCGCTTTCACGAGCAGAAGGGCGCGCTGTTTGATTCCGTCGGCCAGTTCTTTAAGGATTCGAGATCCCGCCGGGTGGGGTTTGATCCCACCCAGGTTACGGTGGGGCAACTGCAGAGCCTTGGCAAAGCGGCTGGCCGAAGCGTGCACTGGATCCCGGCTCCGGGCAGGGTGGAGAGCCTCCGGATGTGCAAGGACGCGGCAGAACTCGCGCAAATGCGACGGGCGGCCATTCTGGCGGGTGAGGTGGTGCAGTCCGCCATCGGTCTGCTGAAACCCGGGATACGAGAATTTGAGGTAGGAGCCGAGATCGAATATCACATGAGAAAGAGAGGCGCATCGGGGCCGGCATTTGAAACGATTGTCGCATTTGGAGAGAGAGCCGCCCTGCCGCATGCGCGCCCCACAGCCAAACGACTGAGGAAAAATGAGTTGGTCGTGCTGGACCTGGGTGCTATACTCGGCCACTATTGCAGCGACATTACCCGCACTGTGTACCTGGGGCGGGCACCAAAGCGCGTCCGGATCTGGTATCAGGCGGTTTTGGAGGCTCAGAGAGCAGCGATCGCGGCGGCAAAGAGCGGCGCGGCCTGCGGGGATGTCGATAGGGCAGCGAGGCAAGTCCTGACAGCGTACCGCCTTGACCATCTCTTCGTTCACAGCACGGGCCATGGGCTTGGACTCGAAGTGCACGAGGATCCCAGGGTGGCGCGGGGGCAGAAGAGGCGCCTGGAGCCGGGAAACGTAGTCACCATTGAACCTGGCGTGTATTCGGCAGGCATCGGGGGGATTCGTATTGAAGATGATGTCGCCGTTCACGCCGAGCGAACAGAAGTACTGACCCGCGCACCGCGGGATCTCATCGAGATCTAGAGCAGGCATGAAACGCAAAAAGCCCAGCAAATCCAGTCCGCCGTTCGCCAATCCGGAAATTCAGCAGATCGAGCAGCTCCTTCAGTTCATGACGGAACACAATTTAGAGGAGTTTGAATACTCGAGTGGTGATCTGCGGATCCGGCTGCGCAAGCCCTCGACTGGTGTGGTGGTTGCGGCTCCACGGGTAGTGGCCGCGCCAGAGATTATCGTTCCTGGCTCGGTGGAAGCTCCGAATGTGTCTTCGGGCGGCACTCCGGCTCCTGAGGCGCGATCGACCGAAGATCTGCACCTGGTGAAATCCCCCATCGTCGGGACGTTTTATGAGTCACCCAGCCCCGGGACGGAGGCTTTTGTGAAAGTTGGCACGTACGTGGAGACCGGGAAGACTCTTTGTATCGTGGAAGCAATGAAGCTGATGAACGAGATCGAATCAGACGCCACTGGCGAAATCATCCGGATCTTCGTGGAAAACGGACAACCGGTCGAATACGGCCAGCCTCTCTTTGGCATCCGTCCGAGCCGGAAGAAGTAGCCGGCACGCCAGGCCATGTTCCAGAAAATCCTAGTCGCCAATCGCGGGGAAATCGCCCTGCGGGTCATCTGCGCCTGCAAGGAATTGGGGATATCCACGGTTGCGGTTTATTCCGAGGCGGACCGTAACTCGCTCCATGTCCGGTTCGCGGATGAGGCGGTTTGCATCGGGCCGGCGCGGAGCAGCGAGAGTTATCTGAACATCCCCCAAGTAATCAGCGCGGCCGAAATCACGAATGTAGATGCTATCCACCCGGGGTACGGGTTCCTCTCCGAAAACGCCAACTTCGCCAAGGTCTGCGAAGCATCAGAACTTGCGTTCATCGGCCCGAGACCAGAAATCATCGAAATGATGGGTGAAAAGGACCGCGCGCGGCGGGAAGTGAAAACCGCCGGGCTGCCAACCATTCCGGGAAGTGAGGGTGTCGTTGAAGGGGAGGAGCAGCTCGCGAAGGAGGCAGCGCGCATCGGGTATCCGCTGATTCTCAAGGCGTCGGCGGGCGGAGGTGGCCGCGGCATGCGTGTGGTGCGTAAGCAGGATGAACTTCTGGCCGCTTACCAGACGGCCCGTAGTGAGGCGCAGCAAGCCTTTGGCACGCCAGACGTTTACGCAGAAAAATTTCTCGAGCGTCCTCGCCACATCGAGTTTCAGGTGCTGGGCGACCAGCATGGGAAAGTGATCCATCTGGGTGAACGCGAATGCAGCGTACAGCGGCGGCACCAGAAACTAGTGGAGGAATCACCTTCGCCGGCGCTGGACGCGAAACGGCGAAAGGAACTTGGCGCCAAGGTGGTGAAGGCGCTGGAAAAAATCGGCTACACCAACGCGGGAACCGTCGAGTTCCTGATGGATGAAGACGGCGCGATGTACTTCATTGAGATGAATACGCGCATTCAGGTCGAGCATCCCGTGACGGAACTCGTCACGGGAGTGGACTTGATCAAGGCGCAGATCCGCATTGCCGCAGGCGAAAGGATGGAGGAGGCCACCGGGGAGATTCACCACTCCGGGCACGCCATTGAATGTCGGATCAATGCCGAGGATCCGGTGACCTTTGTGCCGTCCGCGGGACGCATTACGACCTTCCAGGCGCCGGGAGGCACGGGAGTGCGCGTGGATTCCGCCGCTTATGCCGATGCCGTCATCCCTCCGTACTACGATTCGATGATTGCAAAGCTGATCGTCAAGGGACGCGACCGCGCCGAAGCGATTGGCCGCATGAAGCGGGCCCTCGAGATGTTCGTCATCGAAGGTATCAAGACGTCGATCCCGCTGCACCGCCGGATTCTGGCCGATCCGGATTTTGCCGCGGGGAAGTTCGATACCCACTTCATAGAACGATTGCTCGGAACGAACGGGAAATAAACTTGAAGCGCCTTGTTCTACCTCGGCTGTATGTGATATTAGACGCAGCATTGCTTACCGTTCCCGAAACAGAGTGCGCTCAAAAACTTGTCGTTGCCGGTGTGCGCTTGCTCCAATATCGGAACAAGCGGGCGTCTGCGCGTGAATTGTTCGAATGCGCGAAGCGTCTTTCTTCTATTTTGATTCCGCAGGGTGTCACGTTTGTGGTGAATGACCGTGCTGATGTCGCTTGGGCCGCGGACGCGAGCGGCGTTCACGTCGGACAAGAAGATTTGCGAGCGGAAGCGGCGCGTTCGGTGATCGGGACTGGGAAACTGCTGGGAGTTTCGACGCACACGCTGGAACAATTCGAGGAAGCTGCTGTCACTTCTGCTGACTATGCTGCGGTTGGGCCGGTGTTTTCCACGTCCACGAAAGCCAACCCAGATCCAGTAGTCGGAAGCGAATTGATTCGCAGGATTCGGCCGCTGACAGACAAGCCAATTGTGGCCATTGGCGGCATCACCTTGGACCGCGCCGTTGAAGTCATCCAAGCGGGCGCCGATTGCGTTGCGGTCATCAGCGACATTCTCCTCGCGCGCGATCCCGGCCAGCGGGCGCGGCAATATATCGAGCTTCTGGAAGCCGCGAACCATGCGGCTTCGGTCTGAGGCGCCTCCGAATGGCCGACACGACGCGGGTCATCCCACCAAATAACGCAAAGAACGAGCCGGGCTTTGTGCGGGCCATTGGATTGTTCGATGGCACGATGATTGTCGTGGGCTCGATGATCGGTTCGGGCATCTTTATCGTGGCTGCGGATATTTCGCGGCAAACGGGTTCCGCGGGCGGCTTGCTTCTCACCTGGATTCTCACCGGACTGTTGACCATTTCTGCCGCGCTTTCTTATGGCGAGCTGGCAGCGTTGTTTCCGCACGCGGGCGGTCAATACGTTTACTTGCGCGAAGCATATTCGCCGCTCTGGGGATTTCTTTACGGTTGGACGCTGTTTCTGGTGATTCAGACGGGAACGATCGCGGCGGTGGCGGTGGGTTTTGCGCGCTATCTTGGCGTTTTGCTTCCGTCGATCTCTCCGAACGTATGGATCGTCGACCCCATCGCCCTGGGGTCGAAGTACGCGATCAGCCTCTCGGTTCAGCAGTTGGTTGGCGTGCTGATGATTGTGTTCCTGACGTTTATCAATACGCTGGGCGTGCGGCTCGGGAAGTTAATCCAGAATGTTTTTACGAGTGCCAAGACGCTTTCCCTCTTGGGATTGATATTCTTGGGTATTTTTGTGGGAAGGAATGCAGGTGCGCTGACTGAGAATTTCGGCCACTTCTGGGAGATTCAGAACGCGCAGCCCATCGAGCCGGGCGCCAATTTCCTGAGAAGCTTTGTGCCAACGATCACCGCCGCTAGCGGCGCCTTCGGGTTATTGGTTGCGTACGGAGTGGCCCAAGTCGGTTCGCTGTTTTCTGCGGACGCCTGGAACAATATTGGCTTCACTGCCGCAGAAGTGAAAAACCCAAAGCGCGACGTGGCGCTCTCCATGGCTTTCGGCACCATCATGGTGATCACACTGTATTGCCTCGCCAATTTGGCCTATCTTTGCACACTGCCGCTCGTACAGATTCAGACCGCTCCTGACGACCGCGTGGCCAGTGCGGCCTTGAATGCCGTCTTCGGCTCCCCGGGCGCGATGATCATGGCGGTAGCGATCATCATTTCCACGTTTGGCTGCAACAATGGATTGATTCTTGCAGGTGCGCGCGTGGCCTATGCCATGGCCAAGGATGGTCTCTTCTTCCGGTCAACCGGTACGCTGAACCAAAAAGGTGTTCCCGGCACGGCGTTGGTGTATCAGGGGATTTGGATCGCTATCTTGATTTTGCTGCGCACGCGGCACGTAGACGCGGCGGGAGTTGTGACCTACGGCAATCTGTACAGCGACCTGCTCGACTACGTGGTTTTCTCCGTCTTGATCTTCTACGTACTCACGATCGCCGGAATTTTTGTCTTGCGCGCGAAGCGGCCCGATGCCGAACGTCCGTACCGCGCGTTCGGGTATCCCATAGTTCCTTTGCTGTATATCGCCTCGGCGCTGGCGATCATGTTTGTGCTGCTGCTTTATAAGACGCAGACGACTTGGCCGGGGCTGGTGATCGTGCTTTTGGGCGTTCCGGTTTACCTGTTGTGGTCACGGCGGGCAAAGCAAGCCGCACGCGGGGAATAACTTGATTATCCTTTAGGGGCGCGGCCCCGACAAGGCGAAAGCCAAATTGGACGCACTCGGAAAGCCTGGGAACCGGGGCAATCCCCCAAAGGAGGAGTTGCATGGGCAACCCCTTGTTTGCAAGAAAACCGATGAGCATGCTGCTCCGGGAAGCGCAGGAGGAAGGCGGGCACAGCCTGAAACGCACGCTTGGCCCCTTTCAGCTGACGGCATTGGGGGTCGGCGCGATCATTGGCGCGGGCATTTTCGTGCTTTCGGGTCTAGGCGCGCACTACGCGGGGCCGGGCTTGATGCTCTCGTTCGTACTCTCGGGACTCGGCTGCGCTTTCGCAGGCCTGTGCTACGCGGAATTTGCGGCCATGATTCCGCTGGCGGGCAGCGCCTATACCTATGCCTACGCTACGCTGGGTGAACTCTTCGCCTGGATCATCGGCTGGGACCTCACGCTGGAATACGCCATGGGCGCGAGCACGGTTTCGTCAGGTTGGTCCAACCACTTCATCGAGCTGCTCAATATCTTCAAGATCAAGATGCCTTTGTGGCTGGCCTACGACCATTGGACAGGGCTAGACACCGCTACGAAGATCGTCGCGCGCCAGATGGCACGGGCTGCGGACGCCACTTTGCAGCCAGGCACACAGGCTTTTCTCGATAAGGTCGATGCCATCGTCAAAGCGCAGTCGCCGGAATTGGTTCAGCAGGCCCACGCGCTGCTCAATGCACCAATGATTTTTGGAGTGGAGATCGGGTTTAACCTCCCTGCCTTTTTGATCGCACTGGTCATCACCGCGATTCTGGTCATCGGCATTAAGGAGAGTGCGAGATTCAATGCAACTATCGTGACCATCAAGGTGGCCGTGGTCTTGTTCGTCATCGGTCTGGGAATTCATTACGTTGACTTTTCGAACTGGGGGCATGACTGGTCCACGTTCGCGCCGATGGGTTTCTCTGGAATCGGGGCTGGGGCGGCCTACATCTTTTTCGCATATATCGGCTTTGACGCCGTTTCCACGACGGCTCAGGAAGCCAAGAATCCGCAACGCGATTTGCCCATCGGCATTATCGTATCGCTTTTGATTTGTACGATCCTGTACATCGCTGTGGCAGGCGTACTGACGGGGATGGTTCACTGGCAGGACGTCAACATCGAAGCACCCATCGCCCGAGCCTTCCTGGACCGCGGGCTTTCGACGGCGTCGCACGTCATCACGCTCGGTGCACTGGCGGGACTTACGAGCGTAATGCTGGTCATGCTGCTCGGGCAGACGCGCGTTTTGTACGCGATGGCGAATGATGGGTTGTTGCCAAAGAAGTTCTTTGCTGCGGTGCACCCAAAGTTCCGGACACCCTACAAGAACACCATGCTCGTCGGATTGCTCGCTGCCATCGTTGGTAGTGTGACGCCCATTGACGACATCGGAAAAATGGTGAACATCGGCACGTTGCTGGCCTTCGTAATTGTTTGCATCGCGGTCATGATTCTGCGCAGCACGAATCCCGGTCAGGCGCGGCCGTTCCGGACGCCCTGGGTTCCGGTCGTCCCGATTCTCGGCATCCTCTTCAACGGGTACATGATGTACAAACTAGGCTGGGTCAACTGGGCGCGCTTAATCGTCTGGCTGGTGATCGGCCTGGTGATTTATTTTACTTACAGCCGTTACCACAGCCGCGTCAGCAACTCGCCGCAGCAGTAAAACTTCCTTGCAGCAGGCCGGGCCAGTGTGGCGCTCGGCCTTTTTTCCGATTGTCAAACGCTAACTCTGCTTTCGTAAGGTCGATTCAGGTAAAGTATTGTTTCCCGTTGACGGTACCATGACATCCTTCCGCGCAAACCTCAAAGAAGCTTGGAGCCTCTTTACATGGCCCGATCTGGTTTCCGCGGCAGTGGCTGCCGGAGGATTGATGGCCGCCATCTTTGGGTTCCATGGCAGCTTTTTCAGCTTCCTGAAATATCTGGCGGTCCTTGCGGGCGTTTATCTTTTGTTCCGGCTGATCGGCTGGTGGAGAAACCGCCTGCTGTGGAGTCTGCGCAACCGCCTGATCGTTGCTTATCTGTTTTTTGCGGTCGTTCCGATTTTGTTGATCGTCACGATGGTTCTGATTGCGGGCCGCGTTCTCTATTCCCAGCTGGGGGCCTATCTTTTGCATGAAGATATTCAGCGGCGCGTGGAGATGATTGCGGATATCTCGGAGCACATCGCCGCCGCGCATCAAACTCTTCCTCCTGGTGCGACCATGGAGGAGTCGGAGAGAATCCTCGCGACACAATCACATGCGGTCCACGATCGCGAGCTTCCTGGACTGACCATTGGTTTTTCGGAAGACGCTTCTCTTCTTGGCAAAGTAGCTTCCAAAGGAAAGAGGTCCTTCGCGGGGCTTTTACAGCAGGGCGATGCGCTTTCTCTTGCGAGTTTGCGGACCATTCCTGACCTCAAGGGAGAACGTGTCGTCACCTTGCGGGTGCCGGTGACCGAGGAGTTCCTGGCTACTGTCGCGCCAGACCTCGGCGCTATCCAGTTAAATCTTATGGAACTCTACATGGGGGGCGTCCGGCAGGGCATCATCTATCCATCGGGAGAGGAACAATACGTAGTGGCCCGGCGCATCGTAGCGCACAATCGGGCGCTGCAAAGCAGCATGTTTTGGATCGATCCTCCGGTAAATGTCGTGTCCAGCTTCGACTCCGTCTTTGTGGGTAAGGATGGCCGCGTGGAGCTGCGTCGGCCAGTACTAGCGGTGTTCAATGCACGGCCATCGCGCTTGAACGCCAGAATCTTCACCACGCTTGGAGAGTTGCGCGACTCTTATCTGCTTCTTCTCATTCTTGTGGGAATTGTCTTCCTGCTCATTGAAGCAGCTGCGCTGGTAACGGGGTTTGTCCTCACGCGGCGGATTACCAGGGCTGTCGCCGATCTATATCGGGGCACTCAGTACGTGCAGGCCATGGACTTCTCTCATCGCGTGCAAATCGAGCGCCGCGACCAACTGGGCGAATTGGGCGAATCGTTTAATAGGATGACTGGTTCGATCAGTCAGCTCATCGAAGAAGAAAACAAGCGTCGCCGCCTCGAGAATGAGATTTCCATCGCCCGGGAAGTTCAAAACCAGCTTTTCCCAAGTACCCTGCCATCGGTGCCGGGAGTCGAGATTGAGGCCATTTGCAAAGCAGCGCGTTCCGTCAGCGGCGACTACTATGACTTCATTCAGCTCAGCCCAACGCATATTGCCATTGCCATTGCGGACATCTCGGGAAAGGGAATTTCGGCGGCCCTGCTGATGGCAAGCCTGCAAGCGGCGCTGCGCAGCCAGATGCTTTCGGAAGGCAGCGAACGCTTGAACATGGCCGAGCTGGTATCACGGCTAAACAAGCATCTGGTGCGCAACACCGGCGACGACCGGTTCGCGACCTTTTTCATCGCGATGTACGACAGCGCCACGCGGACGCTGCGTTATACCAATGCGGGCCACTTACCGGCTTTTCTGATCTGCAAGGGCACTTCGCAACAATTGGATAAAGGTGGCATGGTGCTGGGCGTCATGGAAGATTACGTCTATGAAGAAGGATCGCTAACGGTCCAGCCCGACGCGCTGCTGATCGGATATAGTGACGGCCTGATCGAGCCGGAGAACGTCTATGGCGAAGAATTTGGGATTCGCCGGTTGCAGGAAGCCGCAGTCCGCTTGCGGGGTGCTGCCCCACTTATGGTCGCGGAGTCACTGATGGCTGCGGCGGAGGAGTGGGCCGGTACTCCCGAACAGGCCGATGACATGACGGTGATCGTTGCGCGGCTTCGGTAGTACCTCCGTTGCGGCTAGGCTATACTGAAAATCCTTCCAAGAGATTTTACCGGGGAGAAGAATGTCGCTTCGCAATCGGGTAGTGCTGGTAACGGGTGGAAGCAGGGGGATTGGCCGCGGGCTTGCTTTACGGCTGGCGCAGGATGGAGCGCGGATGGCCATTGCTTATCGCTCCAACAAAGTTGCCGCACAGCAGACACTGCGTCAGTTGCAGGCAACTGGGGTGGATTGCGTGGCAGTCGAGACGGACATCACCGAAGCGGGGCGGTGCGATCAGTTGATCAAGACGGTCGCGGACCGCTTCGGACGGCTCGATGTCATCGTCAACAATGTGGGAGATTTTCGCTGGGGAACGCTGGCGGAATCGTCGCTGCAGGACTGGCAAGGCATCTTCACTTCGAATCTGCTCACGGTTTTGTACATGTGCCGCGCCGCACTGCCGCATATGCGGAAGGCGCGCTGGGGCCGAATCATCAATATGGGGGCCGTTGGCGCGGAGCGGGCATTCGGGCAGGCGAAAATATCGGCCTATGCCGCAGCCAAGGCCGCGGTCGTGGCGCTGTCCCGTTCTTTGGCGCTCGAGGAAGCCAAGAACGGTATCACCGTTAACGTCGTGAATCCTTCCAGCATTGATGAGAATGAGCTTACGCTGGAAGAGGCCCGCAAGATTCACGACGCGCGTTTTCCGATCGGGCGCCCGCCGACGGTCGAGGATGTTGCCGCAACGGTAGCTTTTTTCGCCTCCGAAGAAGCCGAGTATGTTACAGGGCAAGTCGTCAACGTCAGTGGCGGCTGGATGCTTTGATTGTGCCGTGAACCCTCCATGAAAGCCCTCACTGCTGCCGAAATGCGCGAGGTGGACCGCCTCACCACTGAGCGTTACGGTATTCCCAGCCTGCAGTTGATGGAGGCTGCTGGCAAAAACGTTGCGAATGCGGCACTGCGCGAGTTTTCTCCCGGATTGCCACAACGGGTCACTGTTCTCTGCGGCAAGGGGAATAATGGCGGTGACGGCTTAGTCGCCGCCAGACACTTGAGAGCCGCGGGGGTTGGCCTGCGCGTGTGCCTATTTGGCGATCCGCGGGAGATGCGGGGCGATGCGGCCACGAGCCTCGCCCGTTATCTCGAAGGGGGAAATACAATCCTCGCCATCGAAGATGAAGCTGTTTGGGAGAGCGTTTGGCCTTCGGTTGCTGAATCGGAACTCATCGTTGACGCGCTCTTGGGCACGGGCCTGCGCGGCGCGGCTACGGGATTGATTGCGCAAGCCATCGAAGACATCAATCGCTTGTCAGCTTATGCGACTGCGGCAAGGCCAGCACTGATCCTCGCAGTGGATACTCCTTCCGGGTTACCTTCAGACGGGCAGCATGCCGAAGGTCCAGTTCTCCGTGCACACCGCACTGTCACCTTCACCGCTCCTAAAGTCAGCCAGCTCCTTTCTCGGGATGCCGATGCGGTCGGCGCCTTGGAAGTCTGCGCCATCGGCTCGCCTTTCGCTCTGATAGAAGAAATTGGGCAGGGAAAGCTTCGCTGGGCTGGGCCGGATGAATTTGCTCAGTTGCCGCTGGTTCGCTCCGTCAAATCCCACAAGGGCACTTTCGGACATGTCCTCCTCATCGCAGGTTCGCTCGGGAAGAGCGGCGCCGCTATTCTTTCGGGCCGGGGCGCGTTGCGGACTGGCGCAGGTCTAGTCACCATAGCTACACCCGACATTGTCTTGCCCCACATTGCGACGGGCCAGCCGGAATACATGTCTGAGAGTCTGGAGTCGACTGACGAAGGCACCATTGCCTTCAGCAGCCTTGAAGGAAATAGCTTCAAAGAAATCTTGAATGGCAAGACCGTTCTTGGCATCGGTCCGGGTCTAGGCACTCACCCCGAAACGCAGAAATTCATTCGCACCATCGTTCGTGAGACACTCCTGCCCACGATTTTGGATGCGGATGGTTTGAACGCCTTTGCCGGAAGCGGCGACCTCTTTCGCGACCGCCAATCGAGTTTCCTCGCTCTTACGCCGCATCCCGGTGAAATGGGTCGGCTGCTCGGAATCGCAACCCAAACCATTCAGGCAGACCGCCTTCTAATGGCGCTCGATGCGGCACGACGCTGGAACGCGCACTTTGTCCTCAAGGGCTTCCATTCCATCGTGGCTTCGCCGGACGGGCAAACCTTCGTCAGTACGGCTGGCAACGCCGGCTTGGCCAAGGGCGGCACGGGCGATGTGCTTACTGGGATCCTCGCGGCACTCATTGCGCAATTTGGCGCGGACGACGGAGCGCGAGTGCTGAGCTTCGGCGTCTACCTTCACGGCCTGGCTGCGGAGTTGGCATCTCGCGGAAAGGATCTGTCCGGCCTCCTGGCCGGCGAAGTTGCCGACGCTGTGCCCCACGCTCGGCTGAAACTCCTGGAGGAGTTACGGTCGAGTGTCTGAGGAAATGATCACCCATTCCGCTGAGGAAACCGTGCGCTGGGGCAGGGAATTCTCGAAGCGCCTCAAGGCTCCCGTGTTGGTGCTTCTCACCGGCGATCTGGGGACGGGAAAGACGACGTTAACCAAAGGCATCGTATCCGGACTCGGAGCGGCTAACGAAAATGACGTCACCAGCCCAACCTTCACCCTCGTTCACGTTTATGGCCGGCTTGCCAAGGTCTACCACGCCGATTTATACCGGATTGAGAGTTTCCACGATTTTGAGACTTTGGGAATGGAGGATATGTTCACAACTCCCTCCGTAGCAATTCTGGAGTGGTCTGAACGCTTTCCCTTACAGTCTCCCTGGCCGCAGATCCGAGTACGGCTTGAACACCTGGGGGGTGACGCCCGGCGCATCACTGTCCTGTAGGCCCTCGGAAATCTAGGGCCCACGAGGCTGCCCTTACTCTCTGGTGACGGACCCATCTGGATTCCTTGCCCGGCTCCCCTTCGGCTGCTAACGTCAAATTAGCCGTGTTTGGCTGAGTAGATGCCCAACGAACTTCTAACCCCCAGCGCCAGCGAAGAGGCCCTGACCGAACTCAAGAGCTACAACGTCACGATCCCCATGACATCGCTGGCGATCGGCGTGGATAACATACACCACGATGTATTCCTGAGTCCGAAGGTTGTCCAGGCGGCTCGCGACTATCTCTTCGACGTCATTCGCCAGAGCACCAGCAACACCTATCTTCCGGGGATCGAGCTTCGCACCTCACGCGGACCGGACGGTGCGGGCTTCCGCAAACTGCTCTCCGAGCTGCTGCAAAGTTCCCTGACGCAGGCTAAGTATCACAAAAATATAGAGATCGACCTGCTTTTCCGGCTGGGCTTGCTGAAATTTCTGACCTTCGAAATAGGCAATCAATTTGCCAACCTGATCCTCGAAGGCAAAGAATGGATACGCAAAAGGGGCGAGCATTTCGAGCGCAGCCAGCAGGCGCACGTCATCAAAGCACGGTTGTCGGAACTGCAGTCGGCGCGGAGCGGGGTCATCCGCCGCGTGGGACAGCAGGTGGCGCAGATTGTTTCCGACGTGGAAGACAACGTCATCGCAAAAGCCCGCCGCGCCCTGTTTGGCGAAGAATTCGCTTCCTATTACGAGCTTTGTAAGAACCGCCTGATTTTCCTCGACGGTGGAAAGGATGACGTTTTTTTTCTGGAACATTACATCCTCCTGGGCAATTATGCCCGTGATCCCGACCGCTTTGAGGCCATAGATACGCTTTTCCAGGAATTCCTCCGTGAGGCCGGCATTACGCCCAGCCATGATCCGGCGCACACGGAAGCTATCCAGGCCCATACCGCGCTGCTGGAAGCGGTGCAGACGATTCGCGCGGACATTTCAAACCTCGAGGAACAGCGCGAAAACACCCGCAAGCGTCTTGACCGGGGCGATGGCTTCTTCACGAAGTTCCTGAATTCGGGTGATCCTGCCGAGCTGAAAGCATCCCTGAATGACCTCGAACTCCGTCTGAAGCATCAGGAATATAAGCTGGAGGAGCTGGGACCACAAATTGACGCGGCCAGGCAGAAGCTCGATTTCTTCGTCAAGGATCACGCAGGGAAGCTCGGTAAATATCTGAACGAGCCGGAGAACGCCAAGCGGCTGTTCGATGCAAGTTCGGCCTCGGAGGCGGAGGCGCCGATGCGCGCACGGTTGCTCGCGCAGCTCCTCGACCGTCTCGAACTGCAGGAAATTCTCTATCACATCGTGGCGAGCTATGAAATTCGGCCCATCGTCGGTGATTACTGCCCCCCCGTGCACCTGCAACAACTCCGCAAGGCGCTGGTTTCGAAACATGAGCTGAAACAAGTAGAGCAGGTCATCAAGCAGGTGCCCGCTAAGAAATTGTCGCTCAAGGTCATCGAGGAACTTTCTAAAAAGATGCGCCGTTATTCTCGCGAGGAAATGCAAGCTTTCGTGTTGCGATTTGCCAACGACTTTCTTCGCCTCAGAAGGGATCTGCATGACGCCGAACATCTGACCACCTGCATGGAGCGCGTCAACCTGGTAACCACCGAAAAGGCGCGCGAACTGTCGCGCTTAAACAATCGGTTGTACGAGTGCGTGCTTCCGGAGGAAGCTAAGCCGGAGCAAGACCACGTTGTCTCGCACGTGATCATCAAGTCCGACGTGCGCGGCTCTACGCGCATGACGCAGGATTTGCTATCGCGTGGACTAAACCCCGCTTCACACTTCAGTCTGAATTTGCACGAGCCTGTCAAAAAGCTTCTGGACCGCTATTCGGCGAAGAAGGTATTTATCGAAGGTGATGCGATCATCCTCGCTATATTCGAAACGGAATCGACGGTAGCCTATGCGCGGCCGGTGGCCAAGGCCTGCATCCTTTCGCGCCAGATTCTTGCTGTTTGCAACTCTTACAACGAGCGGGCGTCGGCCAGCAATCTCCCCGCGCTGGAACTTGGCCTGGGAGTTGCATTTCAGGGCTCCGCTCCCACCTACTGGACTGACGGAGATTCGCGCATCATGATTTCAAAGGCGCTCAATCTCTCCGACCGTCTTTCCGGCTGCGCCAAGCTGGCGAAACGTATGCTGGCCGGACAAAAAAGCCACTTTTCGGTTTTTCAATTTCTGAATACCATGGAAGGCGCGTCGGCGGAAGAATTGGACGAATTCCTGGTTCGCTACAACATGAACGGGATCGAGCTCAACGAGGAGGGCTTTCAAAAACTTTCCGAGGAGATTTCCCTCGACTCCATCGAAACGAAGCTTGACAAACCATGGGGCAAGGAAAAGGTAACTCTCTATTATGGAGAGGTGCCCCTTGGCGAATCCGTGGAACTCCTGGTATTGCGAAAAGGCATGGCCCGGCAATTGCTCCCCGACGGGAAAATCGGCGCCCCTTCCTCTCATGCTTATTACGAGGTTTGCACCAGCCCTGCCCTTTACGACCTGGTTGCTGCGTTGATCCGCACTCAACAAGCCGCCGCAATGGCTTCCCATCGCGCCTGACCTTGCCTTGAGAGACTGCGGAGCGCTCCACTATACTGCTCGTGGAGGCGAAAAGAGTCCGGTGACTTTCCCGGCCTTCAAAGCCGGCGATTCGGTCCTTCGCGGGTCGGATGGTGGGTTCGACTCCCACACGCTTCCGCCATATCCATCTGACTGGTAATGGGTTATGGCATTAGCGAGTGCGCATTAGTGGGCACTAAGTGGTCGACGGTCGTCGGCTCATAAAAGTATTAGACACACGCGACACGGATGACAAGCCGACACCGTTTATTAGTTGCCATTCGAATTTGTTAACCGCATCTGCGGCAAGTCGTTGCCGTGCGGGATTTGAGATATTTTGCGATTCAATGGAATCGATGCTGCTGACAGAAACGCTCCCGGTACTGGCTCAAGAGCTTCAGCAACTTCTCCAAGCCAAGAATCAGTTGGAATTGGCCGCTCAGGTGACAGCCTTGAAAATCGTAGAAGGATGCGGCTGCGGGGATGACTTTTGCGCATCGTTCTATACGCAACCGAAGCCCAAGGGAGCCTATGGCACCGGCCACTACACTCTAGTGCTGGACCCAGCAGACGGGATGCTTATACTTGACGTTGTGGGTGGCGTGATTTCTTTCGTTGAAGTACTTTACCGTCCTGAGATCCGGGAGAAGGTTCTTGCGGCATTTCCTTGAGGGCTTCGAGCGATGAACTCTCAGGCTGTTGTGCTTGATGTGCATCTTGAGCAGGGTCTGAGCGAAGGCCTGAGTTCGATGCGTTCCTTTTGGAACAGCGATCGCAATCCGTCTGATAGGCTTCGCAGCAGTGACATGCGCCCTCACTCCTGCGAAAATACCTTCAGGCGGTCTGAGCGAGTGGCTCCAAGGTCACTTTGTGGCCCAAGTGTTCCAGCCGCCGGACCCAAGGAGCGGCGGGTTCGGTTCACGTCGATCCGATCAAAGTGATCTGCACCGAGTTCCCGGTAGTCTTCCTTACGCTTTAGCATGTGATAGGCAATCTCCAGCAGCGCATGAGCTACCGCCATGACCGCGCGCTTGGCTCCCCGCCGAGCGGCGATACGCCGATATAGCGCCGAGAGGTAGTTGTTCTTCATCATCGAGATGGCCCAAGCTGCCTGCGACAAACAACGGCGGAGCGAGACATTGCCCTTGCGCATCCTGCCACTCAGCCGCTTCCCGGCGCTCTCAAAACTCCCAGGACACAAACACGCCCAAGAAGCCAGGTGCCCGGAAGACGGAAACTGGTTCATGTCCAATCCGATCTCTGCCAGCAATCCCCGGGCGGTCACCTGATCAACTCCGGGAATGGTGCATAGCCGAGTGACCTTATCCTCAAAAGGGAGCATGCGCTTATCGATCTCCTGCTCGATCTCACTCAGTTTCGATTCCGTGAAGCGCAGATGCTCGAAGCGCTGTCGGAGCAAAAATCGATGATGCTCGGTCATACGACCTTCCAACGCCAATTTCAGCTCCGAGATCTTGTTCCGCGCTCGTGCGGGAACCGCGGCTGTCTGGAGGTTTATGCCTCGGGGTGGGCGATCATCACTAGCGTGCGCAGGGCCCTACTCCAGGGCGTTACGTCCAGCCTCTTGGAGACGCGCACCGAGCATCTTTCCGTTGAGGCCGTCGTAGATGCGGCACGCAAAGGAGACAGGCTGTCGCAGACGGTGCTATCGGAAGCGGGGACTCATCTAGCGACGGCGCTGGCTAACTTCGTCAACCTGTTCAATCTGCAATCGATCATTCTTGGTGGAGCGGTTCCACAGGTCACCAAGACGTTCTTTCTCAAGTCATTGTCCCAAGCACTGAGGTATCGTGCTTTTCATCGATCGGTCAGTAATCTTAAGCTCTTGGTCTCACGTCGGGGAGGCGAGGCTGGCGCGGTTGGCGCAGCCCTTCTGGTTGCAGAACAGTTATCTAGACAATTCTGTACTTCGAACTATTCCGACTGAAAGAGTCTGGGAGCTTCGTTCGAAGGATTGCCTCTGGTTTGAGTCCTGTGTCGCTCTTTACGCTCCTCACGACTCATTATTGTGCCGGGCTAGCTTAGAAGCTCAACCTTAGCCCCAATTGGATCACCCTGGGCGTCCCGTTTAGGGAACCATCACCAAGGCCGGGGTTATCAAATTGCAGCGACAAATATTGCCCAAAGTTGACCTTGTTTGTTACGTTGTAGGCTTCACAGCGAAACTGCAATCGAACCTGCTCGCGAATCGCAAAATCCTTACTCAAGCTTGTGTCTAGCGTCCAGTAACCCGGACCTCGCAGGTAATTGAACCCTGTGGACAGCGTCCGGAGATGGTTCGAACCGGGCTGGATATCCGGGTTCGTGTCGAATGGCGCGAGGCTGAACCAGCCCCCGTCCCAGGTGCGCTGGCTTTCTGGCAAAATGGCATCGCGCATCGTTTTGCCAGGCAGCAAGACCATGTCTCCAATGTAGACCACTAATCCGCGCTGCGCCTTGAAAACCGAGCCAAGTTGCCATCCTCCCAGAGCGTGATTGACGACTCCGTGCCAAGAACTTCCCCAGTGCCGGCCCCTTCCGAACGGAAAATCGTAAATACCACCTAGCGTAAAAGTGTGACCAGGATCTTGGTCGTCGATGACATGTTCCGGATGTGCATCGGTCGGATTCAAGAAATTGGTGGCCCTCATGTTCTTAGACCATGTGTAATTAGCTAAAAAGGTGAAACCGCCACCCATGCGCCGTTCTGTGCGTGCCTGCAATGAGTGGTACCAGGACATTCCCGTCGTTCCAATCGCATGAATGCTGTGAAATTGGGGATAAGGTACCAGCAAATTCATGCGCGGGACTTCCGGACCATACATATCCGTCCCAGAAAATTCGGGGAGACCAGCAAAGGGGTTAGCCACCGGTGCGTTTAGGAAATCCAGGTTGGCTTGATCAAACGTCGGCGAAGTCGATAAGTATTGTCTAGGCAGCGTATTCAGATCACTTCCCATCGTACTCGGATCCCCGTACAAATCCACGGGCAGTGCCACGCTTTTGCTTCCGACATAGCTAGAATCTAGGAGAAATTGTCCGGGCAAAAGGCGCTGGACACCGAAGGACCAGTGCATCGTATAGGGGTTGCGTGCATTGGTGTATCCAACAGAACCAAGACTGTCGCCAACATTCAAGTTCACCCCTAACGTACTCCCGACGGGTTGCAATAATTGGTTGTTTGGTAATGGATTAGATAACGAAGCCAGGTAAGTTTGACCAAAATCAAGCGTGGGAATGACCGGCGTAACCCGTGAGAAACCAGGCTGGTTCGGGTAATTATTGTGTCCTACGCCCAGTTGATCGAAGTATAGTCCAAATCCACCTCGAAGCACGGTCTTATCGTCCAACTGATAGGCCAGGCCAAAACGCGGCATGATGTTATGAGCGTCGAGTTTCCAAGCGCCGCGGTTGCTCGAAGACGCGTATCTGTAGCCGCCTCGAACCTGAAACGGGACTGCAACTCCATTAAGTATTAAAGGGTTTTGCGCGTAAGCGGCCTCGGCAGCCGTTGCAAATTCGGGTCGTGTAATGCCGTCGAAGCCATTCGTCATGCGGTTGTTGCGCTCGGTCATTGGCATTTCCAACTCATAACGAATGCCGATATTCAGTGTCAGCCGACGAGATACCTTCCAATCGTCGTGTAAGAACAAACCATACCAGTTGCTGCGAATATTAAAACCATCCGTTATAGTCAGAGAGCCGCCACTGGGCACACCCAATAGAAATGCGGCAAGTTCTCCGCCAATCGGCTGGCCAGGGTCGTTACTGGTCGGGCCGTTAGTAAATTGCTGGGTAAACTTCAAGGCGAGACCGTGGCTGTTGGCTTCGTTCCTGACGAATTGGTTTATGGTCCGGAACTCAGTCCCAAGCCGGACACCGTGGTGTCCCTTTTGCCAGAACAAAATGCCAGCGATTGATTCGCTTTCGTTGTTGTTGATAAAATATCCTTGGTTTCCAAAACCCCGGTAGCTGCCGCCAGAGTTATTGCCAAAAGAAATCGAGGGGAAAGCAAGAGGAGTTCGTGGGATTAATTTCGCCACGTCGCTGGAGTAGCCGAGCGCAGTGTAATCGATGCCCAAAACCCTGGGACCCCTTGTGGATGGCTGGCGCAAGAGGCCTGCCCTGATGTTCAGGACCAGATTGGACGAGAACGCATACACATCGTCAATCCCGAGCAGTCGACTCACTCGTTCCGTCACGATGCCGGTCGATGCGTTACTGTAAAGGTTATCTTTTTTATCTATCCATTTGTCCAGAGTCAGGCGCGCGAAGATCCGATGTTTCTCCGAGAAGGCGTGATCCATGCGCCCGGTATACGTGCGATACCAGTCGCCGGTGTCCGGGTTATTAAAAAAAAAGTTGTTTCGGAAGTTGGCCGTGCCCTCTATGTTCGGAGCCGGCCATAAAGCGAGAAGATTCTTCGCCACCGGGTCGATCCTGTCGGCGGGAATAATGTTATTGGGAAACGGCGTACGTTGGAAAGTACCTCCAACTCGCGTGGTCGACATGGGATCGTAAATCTGATACTGGGGGCCCAATGCTAGCAAGGCTGAAAAATCGCCATTGAGTTCCGCTGGCGTCGGTACGGTGGATAAGCTAGTGAACGGCGATCTGAATGGGTTATCCTCGAAGGCAAAGAAGAAGAATGTCTTATTCTTTCCGTCATAAAGCTTCGGAATTTGCACCGGACCGCCTATCGAAAACCCGAACCGGTTGTCCCGGATGTCGGGCTTCGGAAGGCTACTTAGTCGGCTGAAAAAGTCATTGGAATTGAGCGCTCTGTTCTTAAGGTATTCGTGCGCTTCGCCATGGAACTCATTCGTACCACCACGGGTCACCATATTAAAAACGGCACCCGGGCTGTGCCCGTGGGCAGCATCATACACATTTGTCTCGACGCGTAATTCCTGAATCGCCTCGCTCGGCAAAGCAACTCCCACCTTGTTGTACGAACTGGCAAAAGTACCGCCGGCGCCAGGGCCACCAGCAACATTGTTTGAAATGCCATCCACTGTGAAGTCATTCCTTGATTCTCCCGCCCCGTTCGAACTGACTTGCGAGAGCCCTTGAGAGAAGGCTGCCTTCCGCGGACGCAAATCAGTAGTGTTGGAGATTCCAGGTACCAGGATAATCAACTCAGCCGCCGCGCCGTCCTTGATGGGAAGTTGCTGAAGCTGAGCCCGGTCAATTACCACACCTCTGCTCCCATCAGCTGTTTCCAGCTCTGGCTTCTGGGCAGCTACGACGACCTGTTCGGTCACTGAGCCTATCTCCAGGGGTACCTGAAGCTCCAACGTGCTGGCCACGCGCAGTTCGAGTCCGCTCCGCATATAGGTCTTGAATCCGTCTTGACGAACCGTAGTTGAGTACTGGCCTGGCGGCAAAAAGGGCACTCTGAATTGGCCGCTCCTGTTGGTGACGACAGTTGTGGAAACATTGGTTCCCATGTTGGTCACTTGCACCCTCGCATCCGGGATAACCGCTCCACTCGTGTCAGTAACTGTTCCGACGATAGTGCCGCGCGACTCCTGACCACGAGCACTGTACGGCAGCAAGCCTACGAGTAGCAGTGTTGAAGCAATCGCCCCCCTTGCAAATCGTTTCATCGCATCAACCTCCGCGCCGGAGCGCAGCATGCGCCCAAAAACTACGATTGTCAAGCCAAAAGAACATATGAGGTGTAATGTAG
>Ga0209577_10000766_pt1 | contig 32054 bp, 29 predicted proteins | sample GraSoiAngelo_109_FD_185874 | JGI IMG/M metagenome (GOLD analysis project Ga0209577, IMG submission 185874) | Grasslands soil microbial communities from the Angelo Coastal Reserve, California, USA - 14_0903_12_20cm (SPAdes) (version 2) | ecosystem: Environmental > Terrestrial > Soil > Grasslands...
TGATCTGCGCATTGTTGCGCAGCAGGCTTTCCTTGACGGCGGTGGTCCGAGCGAACCAGGAGGTCAGCGCGTAGTAGAGGAGCGGCGTTCCGCAGCGCCAGCAGAATGGATAGGTGTGCCGGATCGTGGTCGACCGGTACATCAGGCTACGCCGCGTCAGGTCTTCGATGATCATGGGGTCGGCCTTCTTGACGAAGACACCGGCGAAAGGCTCGACCTCGGGGAGGAAGCGGCCCCGCAGGTCGACTGTGTGACGCACAGGCAGGCCTTTGCGCTGGCAGAGCTCCAGGTCGTCGACGCCGTAGGCGGCGGCCGTGTGGACGATCCCGGTGCCGTCCTCCACGGAGACGAAGTCCGCGTCGACCACGTAGAAAGCGGGCACGTTCTCGGGCAGGAGGTAGCGATAGAGCGCCCTGTAGCGCTTCCCCAGCAGCGACCTGGCGTCGACGTCGGCCTCGACCTCGTATTCGCCCTGCAGGACGCTGAGCCGGGCGCGGGCCAGGATATAGCGCTCCTTGCCCTGGCGGACCCGAACGTAGGGAATGTCGAGGCCGACCGCGAGCGCGACGTTCCCAGGCAGGGTCCAGGGCGTGGTGGTCCAGGCCAGAAGATAGGTCCCTGGCTCGTCCTCGAGCTCGAACTTGACGTAGACCGATGGGTCCTCGACGTTGTCGCGGTAGCCCTGGGCCAGCTCGTGACTCGACAGCGGGGTCATGTCCCGGGGGCAGTAGGGCACCACCTTGAAGCCCTGGTAGAGGAGCTCGCGATCCCAGAGCTGCTTGAGGATCCACCACACCGACTCGATGTAGGTCGAGTCGTAGGTGCGATAAGCATGCTCGACGTCGACCCAGTACCCCATCCGCTCCGTGAACTGGGCCCACTCGTCGATGTACTCGAACACGCTCTGGCGGCAGAAGCGGTTGAACTCCTCGACTCCGAACTTCTCCACGTCCGGCTTACCCGTCAGCTTGAGCCGCTTCTCGACCTCGATCTCCACCGCCAGTCCGTGCGTGTCCCAACCGCCCTTCCGCTCGACCAGGTATCCCTTCATCGTCTTGTAGCGGGGAAACAGGTCTTTCATCGCCCGGGCCAGGACATGATGGATACCGGGGAGGCCGTTGGCCGTCGGCGGTCCCTCGTAGAAGACGAAGGGCGGCGCTTTTCGCCGCAGCTCGACGCTCTGCTCGAAGATCCTACCCTCCCGCCAGAAGCGGAGGACGGCCTCTTCCAGCTCGGCGAATTTGACCTGGCTCGAGACTTCCTGGAACGCCACTAGGCGAGCAGCTGCCCCAACAGGTAGAGAACCACGATGGCGACCATGGGCGAGAAGTCGATGCCCATCGCCGACGGCATGAACCTCCGCAGCGGCGCCAGCACCGGCTCGGTGACGTCGAAGAGGAAGCGCATGACCGAGCCGCCGCCGTCACGGATGAACCAGGAGGCGGCCGCACGGGCGAAGATGGCAAAGATCAGCAGGTAGATGAGGACGAGCGCGAATGAATGCAGGTAGGTCGTTATTGTCGCCAGAGTCACTTCAATGGAAGAGCGCCCGGCCCGAGACTCGCCTGTACCCGATCCGGCGAGGCGGCAAACAGGACGCGGCCCAATCGTAGCATGGAGGCTCCTTCCTCGACCGCGACCGGAAAGTCCTCGGACATTCCCATCGACAGCTCGGGCAGCTCGAGCGAGAACCGCTGCCGCAGGTCGTCCCGGATGGAGCGGAGCCGGCGAAAGACCGGGCGAGCGGCCTCAGGCCCGCCTTGGAGCGGTCCGATGGCCATCAATCCCAGCAGCCGGAGACGGGGCGAGGCGGTGATCGCCCGCATGATGGCATCGACCTCCGCCGGTCGAGCGCCGGTCTTGCGCGGCTCCTCGCCGGCGTTGACCTCGATCAGCACGTCCAGCGGCCGCTGAGCCCGCGCCGCCAGCGCCTCGACCAGGTGGACGCTGTCGATCGACTGGACCATGCTGAAGCGCTCGGCCGCCTGGCGTGCCTTGTTGCTCTGGAGATGGCCCACCAGGTGCCACTGGGGCGACTCGTCAGCGAGGGCTTCGATCTTGGCCAGCGCCTCCTGGACCCGGTTCTCCCCCAGCGTCCTGAGCCCCAGCGCCAGCGCTTCCCGGATCGGCTCCAGGCCCACGCCCTTGGTAACGGCGACGATCCGCACCGAACCGGGGTCGCGCTCGACGCGCTCCGCCGCCTGGGCGATGGCGGCCTTGACGGCCGAGAGCCGCGCGGCGATCGAGCCGTCCGGGGCAGGCCGGCTCAAGGGACGACGATCGCCGCCAGAAAGCGACCCGAGCGCCCGCCGCGATGCGAGAACCAGCGGGCGTCCTCGCGAGTGCAGGCGGCCAGGTCGGTGACGTGGTCGGGCGCCACGCCGGCGCGCTCCAGCTGAAGCTTGAGCGCACAGGCCAGATCCAGGGCGGCGCGACCGCCACGTGGGCGCAGGCTGCGATCCGCCTCCGGCAGGCGCTCCCGGAACGCGGCCACCACCTCGGGCCCGACCTCGTAGCACTCACCGCAGATGCCCGGCCCGACCAGGACCTCCAGCTCCTCGGGGCGGCTGCCGTACGCCTCCCGCATGGCGAGAACCAGCGCCTCGCCGGCACGGTCCAGCGTACCTCGCCAGCCGGCGTGCGCCGATCCGACCGCGCCTCGCGCCGGATCCACCACCAGGAGGGGATAACAGTCGGCGTGGAAGGTCAGCAGCGCCTGCCCCGGCACGTCGCTGGTCAGGACGTCGGTGCGCCGCACCGTCTGCCCTCCGGGCACGCCTTCCGCCCTGCGGAAGGCGTGCACCGCCGCGCCGTGGACCTGCTCCGCAAAGGCGGCCCGGTTGAGGTCGAAACCGACCGCCTCAGCCAGCTGCCGGCGGCGTTCCATGACGGCTGCGGCGTCGGGGGCCTGCGTCAGGCCCATCGAGCCCAGCTCGGTGGTCGAGAAACCATGCCGGGCGGGGAAGGTGGCGACGGAAAGGACCGCAACGTCGCGGACGGCTGGCAAGGTGCGTCAGCCCTTCTTGTCGCGGCTGAGCAACTGATCGATCTCCGATTTCACCTCTTGCAGATCCATGAAGGACCGGTAGACCGAGGCGAACCGGATGTAGGCGACCTCGTCGAGTCCGCGCAGCTTGTCCATGACCAGCTCGCCGACCTCGCGGGATGGGATCTCGACTTTGCCCCGGGTCCGCAGCTCGGCCTCGATCTCGTCGATGATGCGCTCCACCGCGCTCGGCGATATGTCCCGCTTGGTGGTGGCCTTCATCAAGCCGCTGAACAGCTTCTGGCGGTCGAAGTCCTCCCTGCGGCCATCCTTCTTGATCACATAGAGGGGAACGGCCTCGATCCGCTCGTAGGTGGTGAAGCGCTTGGTGCACTGGAGGCACTCGCGCCGGCGCCGGATCGACTCACCGGTATCCGAATCGCGCGAGTCGACCACCTTCAGGTCGACATGGCCACAATATGGACACTTCATCCGCCGTCAGTATCCCACATGTTGTGTCTGCCCTACGACGGGCCGTCCGCGAGCCGCAATTGCGCCCGGTAAGTAAGGGGGTGGGTGGCGGGAAGGGGCACCACCCACCCAGAGAGGCTATCGGCGTGAACGCAGGAAGGCGGGAATGTCCAGGTTGCTGGGGTCGAATCCGCGGTAGGCAGGAACCTGCTCCTCGACCGGAGCCGGCCGGGCGTAATCCTCGTCCGCCTCGCCCATCGACTCGATCCCACCGGTGAAGCCGGTCGCGACCACCGTGATCTTGACCTCACCGGACATCTTCTCGTCGATGACGGTCCCGAAGATGATGTTGGCGTCCTTGTCGGCTGAGCCGCGGACGATCTCCGCAGCCTCGTTGACCTCGTGCAGGGTCAGGTCGGTCCCGCCGGTGATGTTGAGGAGGATGCCCCGGGCGCCGTCGATCGAGGTCTCGAGCAGGGGGCTGGCCACGGCGTCGCGGGCCGCGTCCGCCGCCCGCTGGTCGCCGCTGCCGAAGCCGATGCCCATCAGAGCGGCGCCCTGCCCCGACATGACCGCCTTGACGTCGGCGAAGTCGAGGTTGATCAGGCCCGGCTGCACGATCAGGTCGGAGATACCCTGCACGCCCTGGCGCAGGACGTCGTCGGCGATCTTCAGCGCCTCGGTGAAGGGGACCTTCTTGTCGGTGACGTCGAGAAGCCGCTGGTTGGGGATGATGATCAGGGTATCGACCTTCTCCTTCAGGGTGAGGGCCGCCTCCTCAGCGATCGACCGACGGCGGGTGCCTTCGAAGGCGAACGGCTTGGTCACCACGCCGATCGTGAGCGCGCCGTTGTTGCGAGCGATCTCGGCGATCACGGGCGCCGCGCCGCTGCCGGTCCCGCCACCCATGCCGGCGGTCAGAAAGACCATGTCCGCTCCCGTGAGCAGCTCGGTCAGCTCCTGCTGGCTCTCCTCGGCGGCTTCGCGGCCGATCGTCGGGTTACCGCCGGCGCCCAGCCCTCGGGTCAGCTTCTTGCCGATGTTCATCTTGATCTGCGCTTCGGAGTAGGCGAGCGCCTGCAGGTCGGTGTTGATGGCGATGAACTCGACGCCGCGCAGCTTGGAGCGGATCATGCGGTTGACCGCGTTGCTGCCGCCTCCGCCCACCCCGACCACCTTGATCCGGGCGTTTCCTTCGAGCGTGCGGTCGGCCTCGCGCACCTTCAGGTCTTCCTTGTCTCGGTCGAGCCGGGCCCGCATGAAGCGCTCGGCCGGAGGCCGCGGGTTCAATCCTCGGATCGGATACTGGTCGTCGACATTCATCAGGGCCTCCTTCCTTTAGAAGAAATCGCGAAGCCAACGAACCGTGCGCTGATAGGCGGCCGACATCCCCGCGCCGACCGGGACGTGGCCGTTGTGACGCTCGCGAAACTTGAGTCCCCAGCGGAGCAAGCCGATGGCGGTGGCGTACGACGGCCCCCCGACCTGGTCGTTCATGCCCGTCACCCCGTTGGGGGCGCCGATCCGTACCGGGAGGTCGAGGAGCGCCTGGGCGGCGTCGGTCATCCCCAGCAGCCGGCAGCCGCCGCCGGTCAGGACCACCCCGCCCGGGAGGAAGCCGTCGCGGATGCCGCGGCGGATCTCGATCTTGACCATCTCCAGGATCTCCCGGGCCCGAGGCGCGATGATCTCGGCCAGATGCCGCCGGGGCACGATCTGCGCCCGATCCTGGCCGATCTGGTGCAGCTCGACCATCTCCTCGCGCGGGATGCAGGCGGGGATGGCGTGGCCGTAGTTGACCTTGAGCATCTCGGCTTCGTCGAGGCTGGTGCGAAGGCCGATGGCCACGTCATTGGTGATGTGGGCCGCTCCCACCGGGAGGACCGCCGTGTGGACGACGCTGCCGTCGATGAAGAGCGCGACGTCAGTCGTGCCACCACCGATGTCGACCAGCGCCACCCCCAGGTCGACCTCGTTGTCGCTGAGCACGGCCTCTGATGAAGCCAGCGCCTGGACCACCAGGTCCTCGATGCCGAGGCCGGCCTGGTGCACGCACTTGACCACGTTCTGGACCGCGGTCAGAGAGCCGGTGATGATGTGGGTCTCGACCTCCAGGCGGGCGCCGCTCATGCCAACGGCGTCCCGGACCCCCTCCTGGCCGTCGACGGTGTAACCGCGCGGCACCACGTGGATGATCTCGCGATCGCTCGGCACTGAAACGGCCCGGGCGGCGTCGATGACCCGGCTCACGTCCTGGGCGCCGATCTCCCGGTCGGCCCTGGCGACCGCGATCACGCCTCTGCTGTTCTGGCTCAGCACGTGCGTCCCGGCCAGGCCGACGTAGACCGACTCCAGCTTATGGCCGCACATCCGCTGGGCGGCCTCGATCGCCGCCGTGATGCTGCGCACGGTCTTCTCCATGTTCACCACCGCGCCCCGGCGCAGGCCTTCGGAGGGAGCCTCACCCGTGCCGATGAGGTTCAGGCCGCGGTCGGTTTCCTCACCGACCACGCAGCAGACCTTCGTGGTGCCGATGTCGAGTGCGACGACGTATTTGGACCGAGGCAACAACCTTTCCTGGAACGTGTGGAAGGACGGGTTTGCCACATTATAAGGTGGTCGCCGCCCGCTGGCAACACAATTCTTGGGCCCCGGCTCGGCCTCGCATTGGCTCGCAGGAGGTGGCTGCCGAGGCTCAGAGCAGGTGGCGGCGGATCACGGCCAGGTTGTCGAAGATGCGGACTCCGAAGGCGACGATGGCGGCAAAGTAGAGCTCGACCCCCAGCTTGTCGCCGAGGTAGGTGAGCGCGCCCGCGACCACGCTGTTGACCAGCAGCCCGGATAGGAAGACCTTGTTCTCGAAGTTGCCGTTGAGCCAGGCCTTGACCGCCCCCAGGATCGAGTCCAGGGCCGCGAGGATCATGACCGCGGTGTAACGGGCGTAGCCGGGCGGGATCTGGAGCGGCAGGTTGAGGCCGAAGAGCATGCCCAGCGCCGCGAAGACGGCGGCGAAGGCGATCAGCAGGAACGCCTCTTTAGAGCCCACCGCGCCCAGGCGCGCCCTCACCTGTCCCCTCCTAGCGCGATCGGGTGAGAACGGCCGGCGCCTTCGGGTTCATCAGGTTGACGTAGACGAGCGGCGCGGAGGCCAGGTCGATCCGCGCCGCCAGCGCGCGAAGCGCGGCCAGCTTGGGCGTAAGGGTCGCCCGCTGATCACCGGTCGCCATCTGGCCGAAGATTATCGTGAAGCCCCGGTCGGTGCGCAGGGTCAGCGCCTGCTGGGCATCGAGGCTGAAGGACAGGACCCGGACGTGGAAGGCCGAATAGAAGCCGCGCTGGAGGGCGATCAGCATCCGGACCAGCTCCGGATCCAGGGCGGCGTCGCCCGCTCTGACCGGCCCGCTGCCGGCAGGGTCGACCACCGGCAGCCCGCGGGCCTCGTCCGCCGCGTCGAGCACGATCCCGCGCTCGTTCAGGTAGTAAGACCTCTCACCTCGGGTGAGCACGGCCGCCGGCGACCACTCGGTGACCCTGACCTCGACCCGATCCGGGAGTCCCAGGCTGACCTGGGCGGAGCGGACCCAGGGAAGGCCTCCCAGCCTGGCCGCGAGGGCGTCGGGGTCGACGAAGAAGATGGTGCGATCGACGGGCAGGGCGAGGGTGGCCCGGACCTGGGCGGAGGTCAGATGGCGGAGGCCGCCGACACGCACCTCGGTGGCCCGGAAGACGGGCTGGGCGAGGATGAAGAGGAGGAGGAAGACCTCCCCTCCCAGGATGGCCACCTGGCCGAGGGCCCACAGCCAGCCTCGCACCGAGGCCGACGGCGGCCGTCCGGGCGGGGCCTTCGAAGGAGCGCGCCGACGGGCCCGGGAGATGGTGGTGGCGCTCACGGCGTCTCCCCCCTTAAGACCAGCCGGGAATCGATCGCGGTCTGCGATCGCTGCTTGTCCCTGAACCGCTCCATCGCCAGCTCGATCAGCCGCTCGACCAGTTTCGAATAGGCAAGCCCTGAGGCCTCCCAGAGCTTGGGGTACATGCTGATCTTGGTGAAGCCGGGGATGGTGTTGACCTCGTTGAGGTAGAGCTTCCCGGTGCCGCGCTCGAGGAAGAAGTCGGCTCGCACCATGCCCGCGGCGTCGATCGCGGTGAAGGCGGCGAGCGCGTAGCGGCGAGCCTGCTCGGCGGTCTCTGGCGGGATGGGGGCGGGGATCAGCAGCTCCGACCCCTCGTCGAGATACTTCGCCTCGTAGTCGTAGAACTCGTGAGCCGGCACCACCTCACCCACGATCGATGCCTCCGGCTCGTCGTTGCCGAGCACGCTCACCTCCAGCTCCCGCGCATCGATCGCCTGCTCCACCAGGAGCTTGCGGTCGAAGCCGCTCGCCAGGCGCAGGCCGGCCAGCAGCTCGGAGCGGTCGTGAGCCTTGGAGGTGCCCACGCTCGAGCCCGAGTTGGCGAACTTGGTGAAGCAGGGATATCCAAGCCTGGCCTCCACCTCGTCGGCCACGGCCTCCGGGTCCCGCTCGAAGCGCCGCCGGGCGATGGGCACGTAGTCGACCACCGGCAGGCCGGCCGCGCTGAAGGCCCGCTTCATGTAGATCTTGTCCAGGCCCAGCGCCGAGCCCAGCACTCCCGCCCCCACGTAGGGGACGTTGGCCAGCTCGAGCAAGCCCTGCACGGTCCCGTCCTCGCCGTTCAGCCCGTGGAAGACGGGGAAGACGACGTCGACCGAAGGCATTCCGCCCCCTTGCGGTGTCCGCTCGCCCGCGGGCACCAGGCCGTGGGTGGTCGGATCGGGCGGCAGGTAGACGTGGCGGCGCGCACTCGCCTCGTCGACCAGCCGAGGCAGCGAGTCGCCCACCTGCCAGCGACCGTCGCGGTCGATGTAGATGGGAACGGCTTCGAAGCGCGCCGGCTCCAGGGCGTTGGCGATCGACTGGGCGCTGAGCAGTGAAATCTCGTGCTCGGTGGAGCGCCCGCCGAAGAGGATGCCCACTCGAAGCCGCCTCTGCCGCTCAGGCAACCGGAGACCGCTCCAGGACCTCGAGCGTCTTCCCCACCACGTCGTCGAATCCGCCCACGGACATGCAGACGATGGCGTCGCCGGGGCGCGCGGCCGCCGCCAGCCGGTAGGCGGCGGAGCGCGCCGAGTCGACGACTCCCACCTCCGCCACCCCCTCGATGCGGCCGGCCACCTGCTCGGCGCTGACCGTGTGCGCCTGATTCCGTTCCCGGGCCGGCTCGATCGGGCCGATCAGGGCCAGCTCGCAGCCCTCGAAGGCACGGGTGTAGCCGTCGAGCAGGGCCAGCGTCCGCGAGAACGTGTGGGGGACGAAGAGGGCCAGCACGCGTCCGGGATGGAAGCGTTCCTGGGCCGCCTTCAGCGTCGCCCGGACCTCGCTCGGATGGTGGGCGTAGTCGTCGATCACGGTAATGCCATGCACCTGCCCCCTGACCTCGAAGCGACGTCCGGCCCCGCGAAAGCGCGCGATAGCTTCCACGGCCAGCTCCGCGGACACGCCCAGGCGGACCGTGGTGGCCAGCGCCGCCAGCGCGTTGGACGCGTTGTGGGCGCCCGGGATCAAGGTCGTGACGACCGCGACCACCTTTCCCCGATGCCAGGCGCTCAGGCGCATGCCGTCTCCGTCCGGCATCACGTCCCTCCCCTGCCAGTCGACGCCGCCGCGCAGCCCGTAGGTCTCGACCGCGGCCCGGGTGCGCGGCAGCAACCGGCGCACCGTCGGATCGTCGCCGCAGGCGATCAGCCGGTCCTCGCTGCCCAGGAACTCGACCAGCTGGCGGAAGACTCCTTCGTAGGCCTGCGGATCGGGGAAGACGTCGGGGTGGTCCCAGTCGACGTTGAGCAGGACCGCGATCTGGGGCGCGAAGTGAAGGAACTTGGGGCGCGGGTCGAAGGCGGCGGAGGTGTACTCGTCGCCCTCGAAGACGAATTCCCGGCCCGTTCCCCAGCCCGCCGCGGCCCCGAGGTCCCGCGCCGACGTCCCCAGGCGAAAGCCGGGGTTGCGCTGCGCCTGGCGCAGGACGTGGGTGATCAGGGCGGCGGTGGTGGTCTTCCCGTGCGACCCGCAGACCGCGATCCGCAGGCGGTCCCGGGTGAGCTCGCCCCAGAACTCTGCCTCGCTTACGACACGCAGGCCCATGCGCCGGGCGGCCGCGGCCTCGACGTTGTCCTGGCGCACCTGGTTAGCCTGTACCACCAGGTCGGGCCTACGCCAGCGTGTCAGGTTCTTCTCCGAGTGCCCGTCGACCCAGGGGATCCCGGCGGCGGTCAGCAGATCCGTCGCCGGCGGATAGGCTTCCTCGTCCGATCCCGTCACCTGGTGGCCGAGCTGATGCGCCACCAGGGCCAGGCCGGAGACGGCCGAGCCGCAGATACCGATGAAGTGGATCCGCATCAGGCGCGCGCCACCTTCCGCAGGAGCGAGACCACCGCCTCCGCCGCCTGGGGCCGGCCAAGCAGGCGCATGGCCTGGATCATCGCCCGGTAGCGGATGGGGTCGTCGACGATGGCCTGGATCTCGCGGGTGAGCCGGGGTCCGTCGCACTCGGCGTCCTGGATGACCACCGCCGCCCCGGAGCTCTCGTAGGGCTGGGCATTGAGGCGTTGATGGCCCCGGGCGAAAGCGCCGGGGACCAGGATCATGGGGATGCCGAGGGCGCTGACCTCGCTCAGCGTGCTGGCTCCGGCCCGGCTCAGGACGAGGTCCGAGGCCCGCATCCGGGCCGCAAGGTCGCCGGCGAAGGCAAAGGCCTGGTATTGTCCCCGGGCGGCGGCCGGCAGCGCCTCACGGGCCGCCTCCATAAAAGCGAGGTCCTGGCCACCGGTCTGGTGTGCCACCTCGATCTCCGAGCGCTCCACAAGGGCCGGCAGGGCGGCCGCCAGCGCCAGATTGATGCGATGAGCGCCCTGGCTCCCGCCCAGCACCAGGATGCGCCTGGGCCGCTCAGGCAGGTCGGTGCGCGGGGTCTGGAACTCGGGGCGGACCGGGGTGCCGGTGACCACCGTGGGCCGGCCGTCCAGGTAGGCCGCGGACTCCAGGTAGGCGGTCGCGATCACGCGCGCCAGGCGGCCGAGGAGTCTCGTGGCCCTTCCCGGCAGGTAGTTCTGCTCCTGGAGCACGATCGGGACCCTCATAGCCGCCGCGCTCACGATCAGGGGCGCGCTCACGTAGCCCCCGGTGCCCAGGACCACGCTCGGCTTGAAACCCGCCACCAGCCGGCGTGCCTCCCAGAGCGCACGGGGGAGGACGAAGGGAACCCGCCAGTTGGCCCAGGGCGTCTCCATGTCCAGCTTGACGGCGCTGATGGTAGCGAAGGGTATCCGGTATCCGGGCACCACGTCCTCTTCCAGCCCGCCGCGCCGGCCCACGTAGAGGACCTCGCTCTCAGGATCGCTCCGCAAGAGCGCCTGCGCGACGGCGATCGCCGGGAACAGGTGTCCGCCCGTACCGCCGCCCGAGATCAATGCTCGCATGCCGGATCCATCCAACCTTCTGCCCCTGCGAGGCAATGTTGATCAGTATGCCGACCGCCATCAAGGAGAGCGCGAGCGACGAACCGCCGTAGCTGATGAAGGGCAGCGGTATCCCGGTCGTGGGCAGGGTCACGGTGACGGCGGCCACGTTGATCAATGCCTGGAACGAGATCCAGACCGTGATCCCACAGGCGCACAGCGACCCGAAGGCGTCCGGAGCCTTGAGCGCGATCCGGAAGCCTCGATAGGTGAAGAGCGCGAACCCGGCCAGCACGGCGGTCGTCCCGACGAGCCCGGTCTCCTCGCCAATGATGGCGAAGATGAAGTCGGTGTGGGCGAAGGGCAGCCAGAGATATTTCTGGATGCTCTGTCCCAGGCCGACGCCGAAGATGCCGCCGGATCCCAGGGCCAGCAAGGACTGGATCGGCTGAAAGCCGGTGTACAGCGGATCCGACCAGGGATGGAGGAAGGCCATGATCCGGTGCAGCCGGTAAGGCTCCATCTGGATGAAGACGACGGCCGCAAGGCCGACCACCAGGAGCAGGAGCAGCAGGTGATGCCACCTTCCGCCCGCCACCAGGAACTGGGAGAGGAGAATGACGGCCACGATCATGGTGGTCCCCAGGTCGCGCTCCACGATGACAAGGCCGGTGAGCAACGCGAGCATGGCCAGAAAGGGCGCCACTCCCTTTTCCAGCGAGCGGATCTCGAGCCGGTGCCGGTCCAGCCAGGCTGCCATGAATATCAGGCCGCCCATCTTGGCCAGCTCCGCCGGCTGCATCTGCAGCGGCCCCAGCCTCAGCCAGCGCCGCGCACCGTTCAGCTCCAGCCCGACGTGCGGCAGCAGCACCGCAACCAGCAGGAGGACGGTGAGCAGGGCGATGGGGGCGGCGATCCGGCGCAGGCGATGGTAATCGAAACGCGCCGCCACCCAGAGCAGGCCCAGACCCAGGAAGCACCAGAGGCCCTGGCGCTCGAAGAAGTAAGCCGAGTTGTGATAGAACATCCAGCCCTGGACCTCGGAGGCGGAGAAGACCATGATCAGGCCGAACACCGTCAGGGCTCCGGCGGCGAGGATCAGTACCTGGTCGCCGCGCCGCCAGAGGATGCTGCGGCTCAAGGCGCGCCGCGAGAGCAGCTGGACGTCGGGGACGGTCAGCTGGCGCGTGATCCCACCTCCTCGAGCACGGCGGCCTTGAAGCGGCGCCCCCTGTCCTCGTAGTCACGGAACATGTCGTAGCTGGCGAAGGCCGGCGAGAGGAGGACCACCGACCCGGCACTGGCCGCGTTACGGGCCTGCCGCACCGCGTCCTCGAGGCTGGGCGCGACCGCCGCGGCGGCCATCCCCTCGCCGCGTACCCGTTCCACCAGCTCGGGTCCGGTCTCTCCGATTGCGACCAGCGCCGTCGCCCGCGCCGCGATGGCTCGCGCCAGCGGCGCCAGGTCGGTGCCTTTACTGCGCCCGCCGGCGATCAGCACTATCGGTTCGGAGAAGGCCTCGAGCGCGCGATAGGTCGACTCGGGGGTGGTGGCCTTCGAATCGTTGTACCAGCGGATGCCGCCGAAATCGCCGACCAGCTCCAGCCGGTGCTCGAGGCCGGAAAAGGAGCGGACCGCCTCGGCCATGGGCTCCAGGGCGAGCCCCGCCGCCCACCCCACTCCCACGGCGGCGAGTACGTTGCTGACGTTGTGCTCGCCCTTGAGCTGGATCGCCGCAACCGGCAGCACCGGGGTCGATCCCGCTCTGACCCATCCTCCCTCCGCGACCACGCCTTCCCCAATCGACGGCTCTCGGGTCGAGAAGGGGATCACGCGCGCCGCCGTCTGCGACCGCATGCTCCAGGCCGCGGGATCGTCGCGGTTGAGCAGAGCGACCCCGTCAGCGTCCATGGAACGCACCGCCTTGGCTTTCAGCTCGCGATAGCGCTCGAAGGTCCCGTGCCGGTCCAGGTGGTCCGCGGTCACGTTCAGCACCGCCCCGATGCGCAGGCGCGGCCGAGCGATCGATTCCAGCTGGAAGCTGCTCAGCTCCAGGACCACCCACTCGTCTGCCTCGAGCCGGTCGACACGATCGAGTACCGGCTCGCCGATGTTGCCGCCGCGCAGGACCCGCAGGCCGCCGGCGCGGAGCAGGTCGGCGGCCAGGGCGGTGGTCGTGGTCTTGCCATTGGTACCGGTGATACCGACCACCGGCTGCCTGCAGGCAGAGAAGAAGAGGTCCAGCTCACTCGTGATCCGGATGCCGCGGCCGCGCGCCGCCTCTACCAGCGGCAGGTCCCAGGGGACGCCGGGGCTGACTACGACCAGGTCCACGCCGTCGAGATCCTCGGGCGCGTAGCCGCCCAGGCGGCCCTCCAGCCCAAGCTCCGCCAGCGCCGCCCGCAGCGACGGCGTGTCGGCCCGGTCGGCGACTCTAACCGCCAGGCCGTGATCGCGCAGGTAGCGGGCGCTGGCCCGACCGCTCACCCCGAAGCCGATGACCAGGGCCCGCCGGCCGAGGGAGGGGGCGATCACGCCGGGCTCGGGGGCCGGGCAATCGCCAGCGTCAGCAGCGCTGCCGCGAGCGTCACCGCCCAGAAGGATACGGCCACCCGGTTCTCGGACCAGCCCGAGAGGTGGAAGTGGTGATGGAGCGGCGACATCTTCAGGAGGCGGCGGCCTGTGGTCTTGAAGCCGGCCACCTGGACGATGACCGAGACGGTCTCGGCCACGAAGACGATAGCCAGGATCGGCAGGTACCAGAGGAAACCACCGGCGACGGCGGCAGCCACCATGGCGGTGCCCAGGCCCAGGCTGCCGGTGTCTCCCATGAAGATCCGGGCTGGGTGACGGTTGTAGACGAGGTACCCGAGCAGGGCGCCGCTGAGAACGGCCGGCATCAGGGCAGCGGCGGGATGGTGGGCCATGCCGGCCAGCAGCGCCAGGGTGGCGAAGACCAGGGCGCCGGCGCCGGCGGACAGCCCGTCGGAGCCGTCGGTGAGGTTGAAGGCGTTCGAACCGGAGGAAAAGGCCAGGATCCCGATCGGGATCAGCCAGGCTCCCAGAGCCGGAGCGGCGTCGAAGGGCAGCGCCTGGCGCTGGAAGCCCCATCGCAGCGCGAGATACCCGAGCAGCGCGCCGGTAAGCGCCTGGACGGCGATCTTCTCTCGTGCGCGCAGCCCGAGATTGGTCCCGCCCCGGATCTTGACCAGGTCGTCGAGGAGTCCCACCACGCCGCCGCTCAGAAGTCCGAGCAGCACCAGGCCGCCGGCCGGGCTCCGATCGGCCGCCACATAGACGACGACGGCGATCAGCAGGAAGAGCACACCGCCGGCGGTCGGGGTGCCCGCCTTCGACTGGTGGCCGGCCGGCCCTTCCTCCCGGATGAGCTGACCGATCCGGGCCTGGCGGAGCCGTCTGATCAAGGGCGGATAGGCGAGCAGCGCGATTGCCAGCGACAGCAGGAAGAGGACCAGCGCCGTGGTCATGCGCTCTCCCGCAGCGCGGCCACGATCTCCTCCATGTGCATGGAGTGCGACCCCTTGACCAGGACGTAAGTACGCGGTCCCATTACCGGCTCGAGCAGGCTGACGGCGTGCGTGTTGTCGCTCGCGACCACGGCGGCGCCCTCAGCCATCCCACCCCGGCGCGCCGCGTCGACCACCAGAGGGGCGTGCTCGCCCAGCGCGATCACCTGGTCGGCGCTGCGCGCTGCCAGCGTTCCCAGCTCCTCGTGAGCCTGCTGGGCGTGATCGCCAAGCTCGAGCATGTCACCCAGGACCGCGATCCGAAGTCCACCTGAGGGAACCATCCGCAATGTGGCCAGGGCGGCGTCCATGGACCCGGGGTTCGCGTTGTAGCTGTCGTCGATGATGGTGGCGCCCGCTCGTCCCGCCAGCCGGTTCCCGCGGCCCGCAGGCGCGCCGAAGCCCTCGACCGCCCGTGCCACCGCCTCGGGATCGAAGCCGAGCTCGAGGGCGACTGCGGCGGCCGCGAGCGCGTTGGAGACGTTGTGCGGCCCGGGCAATGGCAGGCGGACGCTGGCGGCCTCGCCCTGCGGCGCGATCAGCCGGAAGCTGCTCCCCTGCAGGCCGCGGTGCTCGACCTCCTCAGCCCGGACGGCCGCATCCCGGGCCAGGCCGTAGAGGACGGCGCGCGGCGCGACCGCGGCCATGGCCCGGACCCTGGGGTCGTCGGCGTTGAGGATGGCGACGCCGTCCACAGCCAGGCCTTCCACCAGCTCCCGCTTGGCCTCCGCCACGGCTTCGATCGATCCCAGCAGGCCGATGTGAGCAGGCTGAACGTTGAGCACCACAGCGACTGTGGGGGCGGCGATCCGGGTCAGCTCACGAATCTCGCCCCTGCGCGACATCGCATACTCCATGACCAGGGCGCGGGTGCGATCGTCCATCTCGAAGACGGTCATGGGCACGCCGGTGTAGGTGTTGAGGTTGCCGGCACTCTTGTGGACACGCATGCGCCGCCCGAGGATGTGGGCGACCAGCTCTTTGGTGGTCGTCTTTCCCGAGCTGCCGGTGATGGCGACTATGGGGACCGCGAGCCGCTTCAGCCGCGATCGCGTGATCTGGAACAGCGCTTCGCGAGTGCTGGCGACGGTGATGATGCTCGCGCTGGGGAGAGCCTCCTGGGGCGGGAGCTGGCAGAGGATGCCGCCGGCGCCACGTTCCAGCGCCTGGTCGATGAAGGCATGCCCGTCCTGCTGCTCGCCCCGCAGAGCGACGAACAGGCCGCCGCCCCTGACCTGGCGCGAATCGGTGTAGAGATGGGCGAAGGTCCGCGTGGCGGGACCGCTCACCAACGTCCCCCCGGTCGCCTCGATTATTTCATCGAGCGTCACAGGCATTAAGTTAACGGCCCTGCCTTCGGCTCGGCACGCAACTTACCGGGCGCATGTGCGGCTCGCGGACGGCCCGTACGCGGCCCGGCCGCAAAATTCCAGTGCGGCCGGCGTGCCTGGCACGGGCCTGCTCGCCGCGCGCCCTGGCTCGCCACCGCCGACGGCGGCGGCTCGCTCCTTTCAAAGCTCACGGAGCGATATTCCAGCGGGTGATCAGGGCGCTGGCGACGGCCTTCCAGATGGGCGCGGCCACGTACGCGCCTTCGAACAGGATCTTCGGCTTGCGCACGATGACCAGCATCGTGAACTGCGGGTCCTCGGCCGGGACGAAGCCGGTGAAAGAGGCGATCACGTCGCTCGGGTCCTGGCCGTAGCCTCCGTTCATGGGGATGTTCGCGGTCCCGGTCTTGCCCGCGATGTGGCCCCGAAATCCGTCGATGCGGGCGGCGAACCCGGAGCCGTGCTCGACGACCCCGATCATCATCTGCCGCATCTGGGCGGCAGCCTGCGGGCTGATCACGCGGCGCACCACGTGCGAGCTGACCGGATGAGCCCGGCCGCTGGTGTCGACGACCTGGTCGACCACGTGCGGCTGGACCAGCTCGCCTGAGGTGGCGATGGTGTTGACCGCGGCCAGCATCTCGATCGGGGTGACGTCGACCCCCTGACCGAAGGAAGCCGTGGCCAGCCGGGACGCCTTCCAGGAGCTCAGCTCGCCCAGCGGCGCGCTCACCTCGCCGGCCACGTCGACGCCGGTCGGGTCCCCGATGCCGAACCGCTGCAGGTAGGTGAAGAACTGGGTGCTGCCTTCCATCTGCTCGGCCCGGATCGCGCCTACGTTGAGGGACTGCTCCAGCACCTGGGTCATGGTCACCAGCCCATGCGCGCGGTGGTCCCAGTTGTGGATGGCGTAGCCGCCGACGACCGCGGTCCCGGTTTCGTTGAACCGGTAGTCGGGCGTGATGGCGTGATCGTCGAGCGCGCCGGACAGGGTCACCACCTTCATCACCGAGCCCGGCTCGTACAGGTCGCTCACGATCGGGTCGCGGAAGAGCGCCGTGCCGGTCGAACCGTAGAGGTTGGCGTCGTAGCCGGGGACGTCGGCCCAGGCCACGATCCGGCCGGTGCGCGGCTCCATGATCAGGATCGAACCGCTCTCGGCCTGAAAGTGGGCGACCCCGTCGGCGAGCGCCCGCTCGGCGATCACCTGGATGGCGCTGTCCAGGCTCAGCTGCAGGGTGGCCCCATCGACCGGCTCCCGGCGCTGGCGGTCGCTCAGGACGATGGGCCGCCCGGTCAGGTCGCGGACCGTGGTCTCGAACCCGTCCTGGCCCCGCAGCAGGTGGTCGTAGTAGCCCTCGACGCCGTAGTTGCCCCGCCCGTCGGCGTTGACGAAGCCGAGCAGGTCGGAGGCGAGCGACGTACCTGGCAGGGCGCCGTCGACATAGGTGCGCTCCGTCTCCGGGATCTTGCCGATGCCCGGCAGCTGGAGGTGGTCGATCTGGCTGGCGACGGCAGAGCTGACCCGGCGCTTGAGATAGACGAACATGCGGCTCGACTGCAGCTGGGTCAGGACCGCGCCCGGATCCAGCTGCAGGACCGCGGCCAGCCGGTCGGCTTCGAGCGGCCGGTCGGAGGGCTTGATCTGGTCGGGAGAGGCGAAGATCGAGAACACCGGCGTGTTGGCGACCAGCAGGTCGCCGTTGCGGTCCACGATCTTGCCCCGGACGGCCGGCAGGACCAGTTGGTCGTCGTGGTAGGAGGCGGCAAGCCGGGAAAGGTCGTCATGGCGGAAGGCCTGCCAGTAGACGAGACGGCTGAAGAGGACCAGGTCGGCGCAGAGCAGCAGGACGAGGAGGGTCAGGATGCGGCGGCGCGGGCTCAGCCCCTCGGCTCGGCTCATCCGCTGCGCCGCGGGCTCGCGCCTAGGGTGAGGGCGCCTGGCCGCCGGTGCGGCCGACGATGGTACCGACCACTGCCAGGACCCCGGCCAGGACTCCGCCCGCGCGCGGGGCCGGCCGCTCCGGCGCGAGCGCGATCGGGGAGGCGGTGCCGGGCACGTACTGCCAGCGGGCCGGCTGCCCCATGCCCAGCGTTTGCGCCGCCGCCGCCACCCGGCTCGGCGCCCGGACCTGGGCCAGCTGGGATTGCAGCTGGTCCTGCTCGGCAAGCAGCCGGGCCTGCCGGTCCTTGAGGGTGTTGATCTGGTAGCTGGCCTGGGTCGCCGCGGCCGACTGGGCGACCAGCAGCAAGGCCGCGCTGATCAGGACGATCGCGCCCATGAAAGGCGAGAGGGATGACCGGCCGCGACTCCGGCGCGCGCGCGAAGGGGGAAACGCACGCGCCGGAGGGGTCGGATCGGGCCGGCGGGGCCGCAAGACGAGTAGATGCCCAGGAGGGACGGGTTCTACCATGCGGCCGCTCAGAGGGTATTGACTTGATCAAAGGCATTTGGATGGTTCATAGCTTCTCCGCAATTCGTAATCGGCCCGACCGCGCCCTCGGGTTCTGGGCGATCTCGGCCGGGGAAGGACGAATCGGCTTGCGCGTGACGACGCGCACCGATCGCGTGTGCCCGCAGATGCAGACGGGCGCTTGGGGCGGACAGAGACAGTCCGTGGCTTCGACGTGGAATAGGTCCTTTGCAATCTTGTCCTCTAGGGAGTGAAAGGAGACGACCCCGACGCGCCCACCGCTGACGAGCACTGCGATCGCGGCCTTCAACCCGGCAGCCACCGAGTCCAGCTCGCGGTTGACTGCGATGCGTAACGCCTGGAACGTCCGGGTGGCGACGTGGATGTCGCGGGGCCAGGCAGCCCGCGGGATCGCGCCGGCGACCAGCTCGACCAGCTGGCGCGTGGTCTTGAAAGGCTCCCGCCGGCGGCGGTCCGTAATCCGCTGGGCGATCCGTGCCGCCCAGCGCTCCTGTCCGTACTGGAGCAGGATCCGCCGGAGCTCGGCTTCTGGTTCCCGATTGAGAAGGTCCGCTGCGGTCCAGGGATCGCTCCGATCCATCCGCATGTCCAGCGGTCCGTCGCGCTGGAAGCTGAAGCCCCGCTCGGGGTCGTCCAGCTGCAGCGAGGACAGGCCGAGGTCGAAGACGATGCCCTGAACCGGGCGGCCTAGCGACGCAACCAGGGAGGCCAGCTCGGCGAAATTGCGATACTCGAGCCGCAGGTCGACGTCCGGAGGGACGCTGCGGCGCTCGAATCGCTCGATGGCGGAGGGGTCACGATCCAGGGCCAGCAGCAGGCCGCCGGGCCGCAGGCGCTCGAGCAGCGCCCGCGCGTAACCTCCGCCCCCCAGGGTGGCGTCGACGAACGCCTGCCCAGGGGCGGGTCGAAGGCCGTCTATTACCTCTTGTAAAAGTACAGGTCGATGGGAAGGGTCGCCGTCAGGTCGGTCGACGGGCGGTCACCGGTCGATCGAGCGGCGTCGCTCGGCCACCTGGTCCTGGACGCGCGTGTATTCCTCGGGGGTGGCCTCGCCGATACGCCGCCAGTCTTCGTCGTTCCAGATCTCGATCACGTTGTTCACACCCACCACCCATGCCGTCGAGCTGATCCCGGCGTATGAGCGGTGGTCGGCCGAAAGGACGATTCGGCCCTGGGCGTCGAACTCGCATTCCCGGGCGGCGCCGAACATCATCCGGGCCAGCCGGCGCGCCTCGGCGGGCGAGATCGAGGTGAGCCGCTGCTCGCCCTGCTCTCGCGTCCATTCCTCGGGCGGGTAGATTCGCAAGCACCCCTCGGCTCCCTTGGAGATCACGCTCCCCTCCGGGAGGCGCTCCCGCAGCCGTGCCGGGATGGCGAGTCGCCCCTTGGCGTCCACCGCGTGCCGGTACGTGCCGAGAAACATCAGGCATTGCCACCGAGCGCATCATTTCCCCACTTTTCCCCACTTTGTGCCACCGACACGCGCAACCCTAACACCGTGACAGGTGGCTGTCAAGAAATTCGGACTAAATGTTGTGGCCTTGTGCGCAGGCTCCGCGCAGGCCCCAAGATGTGGTAGTTGGCCTCGCGCGCTGCGGCGGCGGCAGAATGATGAGACAGGCGTCGAGTCGCTCAAGCGAAAGGAAGGAGAAACCATGGCCGCAGCCGACAGCGTCTATCGGGTCACGGAGGTCATCGGCGTCAGCGCGGAGTCCTGGGAGGCCGCCGCCCGGACGGCGATCCTGACCGCGGGCCGCACGGTGCGCGACCTGCGCGTCGCCGAGGTCGTCAAGCTCGACATGACGATCGAGGACGGCAAGATCTCGCTCTACCGCGCCCGCCTCAACATCTCCTTCAAGTACGAAAGGGAATAAGGCCGGGGATCAGGCGCCGCAGGCGCTGCCAAGGGAGGAAACCGGCAGGGTTTCCTCCCTTGGTAATTGAGTCCGCCGATAAGCCGAGTTCTGTCCCCCGACTTTGCCGGCTATGCCGACACGTTCGCGGGGTGGCAGCCATCCGTCTGGGCCGTCGGTTGCCCGGCGGCTCGAGCGACCATACCCGAGGACCGACCGAGCCAGCCTGTGGTCCTCCTATTCGGTCTTGCTCCAGGTGGGGTTTTCCAGGCCAACCGGTCTCCCGGCTGCCGGTGGGCTCTTACCTCACCATTTCACCTTCGCCGGGCCGCGGTGCCCGGCTGTGTCTTTTCTGTGGCACTCTCCTTCGGGTCGCCCCGACCGGGTGTTACCCGGCACCCTGCTCTGCGGAGCTCGGACTTTCCTCGACAGGGAAACCCCTGCCGCGGCTGCCTGGCGGACTCGCCGACATTCTACCCGCCCGCCGCGCGCTCAATCCCCGCGGTCGCGGTACTCGGCGATCAGCCGCAGGCCACCGCCGACCGCCTCGCAGATCAGCAGGCTGCTGCCGGTGCGGCCACGTCCGTCGTGGAAGGTCGCCTCCACGAGCGTCAGGGCACCGGAGCTCGAGGCCCGCTCGATCCGCCAGGCCGGCACGGTCTCCTGGACCGAGCGCAGGAAGCCGTCCCGGTCCTGCTCGAGGTCGCCCGCCGCCGGACGCCGGTACCGGAAGCCATCGGCGAGCAGGGCCCGCGCCCCGTCCCAATCCTTCGCCGTAATGGACTCGATGAGCCGGCGGATGGCTGCCTCAGGCTCTTCGGCTCGCTCCTGCGCTCCGCGGTTGTCGAGCGCGGAGTTCGCCAGGCGGTCGGCCTCCGCGTTCATCTCCCGAGGGACGTGGCTGAAAGTGACGTCGTCGAAGGCCTGAACCAGCTCCAGGACCCGCCGGTACAGCGGCAGCATGTCAGCGTGCTTGACCTTGTAGGACCCGTTCAGCTGCCGGACCACGAGCTGGCTATCCATCAGGCAGCGCACCCGGCGAGCGCCCAGCTCGCGAGCCCGTTCCAGGGCGCGAATCACCGCGGTGTACTCGGCGACGTTGTTCGTGGTCCGCTGAAGCGCCTCCCCCAGCTCGAGCAGCACCCGACCCTGCGGGTCCTGGATCACGACTCCGATGGCGGCGGGACCGGGATTACCTCGCGAGGCTCCGTCGGTGTGGACGATGACCTCCGTAAGGCCAGCCATGCGTGCCGGTGAGTATACGAGCCCGCAGGGCGAGTCGCGCTTTCGCGCGAAGAGCGCCGGCGGCCGCGGAGCGAGGCGCGAGCATCCGAGCCTGCCACTACAGTGTGGCGGCGAGGGCGCCGCGGAGCTCCGCAGGCGCCACGGCGCGTAGGATGAGGACGACCTCATGGCGGAGAAGCCGCTCGCCGCGGATGGGCTGAGCCCACAGCAGCTGCTCGACCTGTATCGCAAGATGGTGATCATCCGCCGCGCTGACCAGGAGGCGCTCAACCTGCAGCGTCAGGGCGAGCTCGGGCTCTGGGGACAGTTCCTGGGCCAGGAGGCCACCCAGGTCGGTGCCACCGTGGCCATGGAGTCGACCGACTGGATCGTGCCGAGCTACCGCGAGTTCGGCATGGCGATGTGCCGGGGCATCGATCCCGGTGAGATGCTCGGCTACTTCCGCGGGCTGACCCACGGGCCCTGGGACCCTCGGCGTTACCGCTTCCTGCCCTTCACCATCTCGGTAGCCACCCAGGTCCCGCACGCGGTCGGGTTCGCCATGGGCTGCCGGCTGGACGGCAGTCGCGAGGTCGTTCTCTGCGTCTTCGGCGACGGCGCCACATCGGAAGGCGACTGGCACGAGGCCATGAACTTCGCGGGCGTTTTCCAGGCGCCGGTCGTATTCCTCTGCCAGAACAACCAGTGGGCGATCTCGGTCCCCCTCCGGCGCCAGACCGCGGGCTCGATCGCGGAGCGGGCGCAGGGCTACGGCTTTGCTGGGGTCCGCATCGACGGCAACGACGTGCTCGCCGTCTTCAGCGCTGTCAGGAGCGCGGCCGACCGGGCCCGGCGTGGCGAGGGCCCATCGCTGATCGAAGCCGTGACCTATCGCATGGGGGCGCACACCAGCGCCGACGATCCGACGCGCTACCGGCTCGACAGCGACCTGGCCCCCTGGTCGTCGCGAGACCCGATCGAGACCTACGCGGCCTGGCTGCGATCGCAGGCTCTGCTGGATGAGGGCCAGGCGGACTCGATCGATGCCGAGGCCGAGGGTATGGCCGAGGCCATGCGGGGCAAGCTCCGCCGCCTGCCGCTGCCCTCCCCGGCCGCCAGCCTGTTCGACCGCGTCTACCATGACCCACCCGCCTCCTTCCTCAAGGAGCGGGAGGAGTTCGAAGCCACCCTGGAGCCGGTGGAATGAGCGCTGTCACGCTCGGCAAGGCGATCACCCAGGGGCTGCGCGACGCCCTGGCCGCGGACGCCAAGGTGCTCGTCTTCGGCGAGGACGTGGGGCGGCTGGGCGGCGTGTTCAGGATCACGGACGGCCTGCAGCGCGACTTCGGCGAGGATCGGGTCTTCGACACCCCGCTGGCGGAGTCGGCCATCATCGGGATCGCGGTCGGGCTGGCGTTGCGCGGATTCAGGGCGGTCCCCGAGATCCAGTTCGACGGCTTCATCTATCCCGCGTTCGAGCAGATCGTCAGCCACGTCGCCAAGTACGAGAACCGCTCCGGACTGCCGCTGCCGATCACCATCCGCGTCCCTTTCGGAGGCAATATCGGCGCCATCGAACATCACTCCGAGAGCCCTGAGGCTTACTTCGCACACACCGCCGGGCTCAAGGTGGTCGCGCCCGCGCGTCCCTCCGACGCCTATGGCCTGCTGCGGACTGCGATCGCCGGCGACGACCCGGTGATCTTCTTCGAACCGAAGGCTCGCTACTATCTGAAGGAGGAGATGGACCTTCCGGTCCCGCCCCTGCCGCTGGGGCGGGCGCGCGTCGCCCGCGAGGGGACGGCGGTCACGGTGGTCGCCTACGGACCGATGGTGGAGACGGCCTTGCGAGCGGCGGAAGCCGCGGCGGAGGAGGGGACGTCGGTCGAAGTGATCGACCTGCGCAGCCTGGCGCCACTCGACGTGGAGACGCTTGTGACCTCGGTCCGCAAGACTCACCGCGCCGTCGTCGTCCACGAAGCGCCGGTCTTCTGCGGGTTTGGAGCCGAGGTTGCGGCACGCCTCAGCCACGATGCCTTCGACTCGCTGGAAGCTCCGGTCATCCGGCTGGGCGGCCTGAACGTGCCCTATCCGCCGTCGCGCTTCGAGAAGCTCTATCTCCCGGACGCCGATCGCATCCTGCAGGCGGTCGACGAGTCAGTGGCCTATGGCTGAGCGGACCTTCGTCCTCCCCGACCTGGGCGAGGGTCTGACCGAGGCCCAGCTCGTCCGCTGGAGGGTCGAACCCGGAGCAAGGGTCGAGGTCAATGCTCCACTGTGCGAGGTGGAGACGGCCAAGGCGGTGGTGGTGATCCCCTCGCCCTGGGCGGGCACCGTGCGCACCGTCCACGGCCGGCCCGGCGAGTCGATTCCCGTCGGCGCCGCGCTGGTCACCATCGCAGCCGCGGACGAGGCCGGCGCGCAACCGGAGGGCGAAGCCGTCCTGGTCGGCTACGGCTCCCGCACGCCGGGGCCGGGCGAGGTGCGCCGCCGGCCCAGGTCGTCGGCCAGCCCCTCGGCGTCGACCGAGGAAGGCGTTCGCGCCGCTCCCTTCGTCCGCCAGCTCGCCCGGGAGCTGGGGGTCGACCTGACGGCCGTCGCCGGCAGCGGCCCGGGCGGACGGATCACGCGCGCCGACGTGGAGGCTGCCGCCCGGCCGGACGACCGCCCCGGCCCCCCCCCGCAGGCGCCGGAGGCGGACCACGACGGCGACCAGCGGATCAGCGTGGTCGGCATCCGCAAGGCCATCGCGCGCCAGATGATGCGCTCCGTTTCGACCATCCCGCAGTTCACCGAGTTCGCGGTCTTCGACGCCACCGCCCTGATGGCGGCCCGGGACGCGGCCCGCCATAAGGGCCGGCCCATCACGCCGCTCCCCTATTTCATACTGGCCGCGGTGGAGGCGGTCCGCCGGCATCCGCTGCTCAACAGCTCCTGGGACGAATCGCGTGACGAGATCGTGGTCAAGAAATCCGTGCACGTGGGTATCGCCGTGAACACTCCCAACGGTCTCCTTGTTCCCGTGCTGCGAGATGCGGATCAGCTGAGCCTGGAGGCGATCGCCGAGCGCAGCAGCCGCCTGATCGAGGGAGCGCGCGGCGGGAGCCTGTCGCCCCGCGACATGTCCGGGAGCACGATCACCGTGACCAACGTGGGGGCCAGCGGGCCGATCGAGACGGGAACGCCTATCGTCAACCCGCCGGAGTGCTGCGTCATCGGCTTTGGCGCCATCCGGCTGCGCCCTATGGTCGTCGACTCTCAGGTCATGGCCCGGCAGAGCGCCTGGATCTCGATCTCCGTCGATCACCGGATCGTGGACGGCGGCCTGGCGACGGAGTTCCTGACCGCCCTGGTCGGGGAGCTGGAGGCCATCCGTGCCTGAGGACCAGCAGCTGATCTACGACTGGAACACTGTGGAGGCCGCGGAGCGGCCGCCCCGTCCGGTGAGCATCCACGACGAGACCCTACGCGACGGCATCCAGGGGCCATCGGTGCGCGACCCGGACATCGAACACAAGCTTCGATTCCTGCATCTGGCCGACCAGCTTGGTGTGGCCTCACTCGACCTCGGACTGCCCGGAGCCGGTCCGCGGGCCGCAGCCGACGTGGAGCGGCTGGCGATCGAGATCCGGGACCGGCGCTTACGGATCAGGCCGCTGTGCGCGGCGCGCACCCTGGAGGTCGACATCCGCCCGGTGGTGGAGATCTCGCAGCGGGTCGGCATCCCGATCGAGGTCGCCACCTTCATCGGCTCGAGCCCGATCCGTCAGTATGCCGAGGGCTGGACGATCGAGCATATTGTCGACAACACACGCAAGGCGGTGCGCTTCGCCCACCAGCATCAGCTGCCGGTGCTGTACGTCACCGAGGACACGACCCGGGCCCAGCCGCAGACGCTCCGCCGCCTGTTCGGGACCGCGATCGAGGAGGGCGCAGAGCGCGTGGCGGTCTGCGATACAGTCGGCCACTCCACGCCGGACGGGGCTCGGGCGGTGGTCTCCTACGTCCGCCGGATGCTCGACGAGATCGATCCTGAGGTCGGGCTCGACTGGCACGGCCACAGCGACCGCGGGTTCGGCCTGGTCAATGCGATCGTTGCCGCGGTCGCGGGCGCGGACCGCATCCACGGCTGCGCCCTGGGGCTGGGCGAACGGGTGGGCAACACGCACCTCGATCTGCTGCTGGTGAATTTCCGGCTCCTGGGCTGGATCGACACCGACCTCAGCAAGCTGCGCGAGATGGGAGAGGTGGTCGCCGAAGGGACCGGGATGGCCATCCCCGCCAACTACCCGGTGCTGGGCAGGGATGCCTTTCGGACGGCAACCGGAGTGCATGCCGCCGCGGTGATCAAGGCCAAGCGCAAGGGCGACGATTGGCTCGCCAACCGTGTTTATTCCGGTGTGCCGGCCGAGCTGTTCGGCTGCGAGCAGGTGATCGAGATCGGCCCCATGAGCGGGGAATCCAATGTCGTCTACTGGCTGGAGCAGCGAGGCATCGAGCCGCGTCCCGAGCTGGTCAAGACGATCTTCGACGCCGCCAAACAGCGCGACGGCCTGCTGACCGAAGCCGAGATCCTGGCGGTCGTGGGAACGGCGGCGCGCTAGATCGAGACGTCGAAGCGCTCGGGATCCCAGGTGATTCCAAGCGACGGCGGCCCGGCCATGTACCCGAGCAGCGCGGAGGACGCCACCACGGCCGGGCTGGCCAGGTAGCCGAGCCCGCCCACCCCCATGCGGTTCTGCCAGTTGCGGTTGAAGGAGGTGATGGCGACCTCGCCTTTGCGCAGTGCGTCGGGGCCCTGGCCGAAGCAGGGACCGCACCAGGATTCGCGGATTTCCGCGCCTACGGAACGGAATACGGAGGCGATCGACTCGCCGGCGAGGCGCGGCTCCGCCCGCTCGATGTCTCGCTTGACCCCGCCCGACCCAGGAAAGACCACGAACGAGGTCGACGCTCGCTCGTAGCCCTTCTCGCGCGCCGCCCGTATCACCAGCGCGGCTTCCAGAAGGTCGTCGTAGCCGCCGTTGGTACAGGACCCGATGAGCGCCTTGTCGAAGCGCAGGCGTTCTTCGGCAACCTCGTCAGCCGGGAACGCGTTCCCCGGAGCGAAGGGCTTGGCGATGAAGGGGACGAGCTCGGAGAGGTCGAGCGTTTCTTCTATCTCGTAGTGGGCGGCCTCGCCCGACGCGATCAGCGGATACGGAGGATCGATCCCCTTGCGGCGGTACCAGGCGCTGGTCAGCTCATCGGCGGCGAAGATCCCGTTCTGGGCCTCGGCCTCCGCCATCATGTTGGCGATCGTGTTGCGGTAAGGGATGGGCAGCTGGCGCTCCTCATCCCGAAACTCGACGCCCATTGCCTGGGCCTGCGCCTTTCCCCAACGCCGCAGGAGGGCCAGGACGACGTCCTTTCCGCTCACCCAGGGCCGCAGGCGTCCGCGGAACGTGACTCGGCGCTGGCGGGCCGGCGTGAAGTAGACGTAGCCCGTCGACCAGCCGAAGCCGAGCTGGGTGCTGCCCACGCCGATCCCGAGCGCGCCGTAGGCGCCGTAGGCTCGGCTGTGCGAGTCCGCGCCGGCGACGAAGGCGCCGGGGACGACCAGGCCCTGCTCCGGGAAGTAAAAGTGAAATATCCCGTCGCCGGGTGTGGCGTAAAAGGGCGCCTCGATCCCGTGGAGGCGGGCGAAGTCGCGGCCGATCGACGTCTGCTTGTCGTCTGCGTTGCGGCCGGAGAAGACGAAGTGGTCGTTCGCTATCGCGGCCTGGCGCGGAAAGATGGCGCCGGCGCCGGTGATCTGGTTGAAGGTGTGGATGGCGAACGGCGCGGTCCCGTCCGAGGCCGGCAGCAGGTCGCACCAGACCCGGAGGGTGGCGCCGGGGCGGACCTCGGACTCGGGATCCACACGGTGGGCCCAGACGATCTGCTCCGAGAGGGTCAGATTGCGGGCGACCGCCTGCGGGGCCCACTCCACCCGCGGAGAACGCTCGACCGATTCGGCAAACTCCCTGCGACCGATGGCGATGATGCCCCCCGAGCGCCGGATCTCTTCCTCCTTGGGCGTGAGCGGGACCGGCTCGTAGGCCCGGCCGCGGGTCTCGTTGGTGAGGCGCCGGGTCAGGGGGTCGAAGCTGAAGCTGTCCCCTTCCTGCGCGTCCTCGACCGCCTCGCGGCTCTGGATCACGTGCAGGCCCAGGTTGATGGCGTTGCGCCGGAAGATGTCGCCAACGTCCGCGCCGCAGACCACGACCAGCTCCAGGCCGGCTTCCTCGGCGACTGCCTTCAGTCCCGCCGGGCTCATCTCCCGGGACGAGCCGATGGCGAAGCGGTCCCCCGCCACCAGGAAAGTCTCGCCGCGATGGACTCGGGCGCGAAAGTCGGGCATCAGGTAGCGGAAGGCGCCGACCTTCCAGCGCTCGTCGAGGCGATCCAGGCTCTCCGAGACGCAGTCCGCCGCCGGCGTGATCTGATCGGTGTCGATCGCATCGAGCTTGCGCCCGGGGACCTTGGGATCCCAGAAGATCAGCGCCTTGCCGCGGATGCGGCGGCCGTCGGGTTGCGGCTGAGTCGGTGACTGTGTCACCTCCCGCGACGGCAGAGTCGCGCCGGGCTTGCGCCGGGCCGGCTGCACCGTGTTCAGGAGCGCGGCCATGCCTCGATTCTCTCACCGAGCCGCTCGAGCACCGCCTCACCTACCGCCGAGGTGTCGAGCCTTCCTCCCAGGTCGCCGGTGGTGCTTCCGGCGCGCACGCTGGCGGCCACCGCCTGCTCCACCTCCTCGGCGGCTCGCTCCAGGCCCAGATGCCGCAGGAGAAGGGCGCCCGAAAGGATGGCGCCCATCGGGTTCGCCGTGCCCTTGCCGGCATGACGGGGCGCGGAGCCGTGCACCGGCTCGAACAGCCCGCGGCGGGTCTGGGGATTGAGGTTGGCTGAGGGCGCCAGGCCGAGGCCGCCGACCAGCTGTGACGCGAGGTCGCTCAGGATGTCGCCGAACATGTTCGAGGTGACGATCACGTCGAAGCGGGCCGGGTTCTTGACCAGCTGCATGGCCGCCACGTCGACGTAGAGGTGGTCGGCCTCCGTCCCTGGCGCCCTTTCGCGCTCCAGGGCGAAGACCCGCTGCCAGAGATCGTGCCCGTGGTAGAGCGCGTTGCTCTTGTCCACCATGACCACCCGCCCGGGACGGCCGGCGGCCCGCCGGGTCGCGGCCAGCTCGAAGGCATAGCGGATGACGCGTTCCACCCCTTTGCGCGTGTTGACGTCGTCCTGGATCGCGATCTCGTCCGCCGTGCCGCGCTTGAACTGGCCGCCGATGCCGACGTAAGCGCCCTCGGTGTTCTCCCGCACCACCACCAGGTCGATCTGGGGGGCGTCCTTGAGGGGCGTCAGCTCCGGCGCCATCAGGAGCGAGGGGCGGAGGTTGACCCAGAGGTCCAGCTCGAAGCGCAGGCGCAGCAGGATGCCGGCCGCGTAGTGGGGATTTTCGACCCGGGGGTCTCCAACCGCACCCAGGTAGATGGCATCAGCCTGCTGCAGCTCGCTGAAGACGCTCTCGGGCAGGATCTCGCCGGTTCGCAGATAGCGGTCGGCGCCGACGTCGTACTCGACGCACTCCAGGCTGACCCCCTGACGGGAGGCGGCCGCCTCGAGGACCCGCCGGCCCTGGGCGATCACCTCGGGCCCGATGCCGTCACCCGGGATGACGGCGATCCGGCGGCCCATATCGGTCTGATGATATCGAGCCGGCCGGATCGGATCGCCCCGCCGACTTCCCCCACGGGGAAAGATTTTGGGGGCATCCGACGATACCCGGTCAGTGGTAGGAGCTGGAGACCCCGGCACGACCCTGCGCCTGCGCCGGCTGAGGCGGAGCCGGAGGCTGCTCCAGGTCCGTTACTGGGCGGCCTGGGCCGTCGGCGGCCTGGTCTTCCTGCTGCTCCTGGCAGGCGGCCTGGTCGGCTTCGCCGCCGGCGGGTAGCCTACTCCGGCCTCCCCGCCTTCGAGGTGGCGACCAGGCGGCGCAGGGCATCCGCCGCGCGTCCCGAGTCGACCGACTCGGCGGCCAGGACCAGGGCTGGTCCCCAGTCCGGAGCCCGGCCGGCCGCCAGGATGGCCGCCGCCGCGTTCAGGAGGACCACCTCCCGCCGCCGGCCCGGCTCGCCGTCCAGCACCCGCCTGAGCAGCTCGGCGTTCTCGGCCGGCGTCCCGCCCAGCAGGTCGGCGGGATCCGCCCGGGGCAGGCCCAGGCGCTGGGGATCCAGCTCGTATTCCCGTACCTGGCCGCCGGCCAGCTCGTACACGCGCGAGGGGCCGGTGGTCGTCAGCTCGTCGATCCCGTCCTCGCCGTAGAAGACCAGCGCCCGCTCGTGGCCGAGGTCCCGAAGCACGCCGACCATCAGCGGGGCCAGGCCGGGGGCGCCCACCCCCAGCGCCTGCCGTCGCACCCGCCCCGGGTTGGCCAGCGGGCCCAGCACGTTGAAGACGGTGCGCACGCCCAGCTCGCGCCGGGCCGGGCCGGCGTGGCGCATCGCCGGGTGGAAGGTGGGGGCGAAGCAGAAGCCGATCGACGCCTCCCGGATACAGGCCGCCACACCGGCCGGCGCCAGGGTGATGTCGACGCCCAGCGCTTCCAGGACGTCGGCGCTGCCGCACCTGCTCGACGCAGCCCGGTTGCCGTGCTTGGCCACCGGGATGCCAGCCCCGGCGGCCACCAGCCCGGCGGCGGTGGAGATGTTGAAGGTGCCTGCCCGGTCGCCACCCGTGCCGCAGGTGTCGATCGCGCCGTCGGGGACTTCGAGCGGGGTCGCATGGGCCCGCATGGAGTCGACGAACCCGGCCATCTCCTCCACCGTCTCGCCGGCCGCGCGGAGCGCGATCAGCAGCCCGGCGGTCTGCACGGGGGTCGCCTCGCCGGCCATGATCAGGTCCATCACGTCGCGAGCCTCGGTCCGGGTCAGCGCCCGCCCGGCGAGGAGCTGCTCGATCGCCCCACTGATGGTCAGCACCGGGCTTATCCTAGCGGGCGAATTTACCTCGCCACGGCCCGCGCCCGGAAGATTGGGAAGTGGGGTCCTGGTTCCGGGGGGCTTGGAACAAGGAACCCCACGGGCCAGTATAAAAGGTGCGACGCCTATTTGCCACTACTAAATTTTCGCGGTTAGGCGTTTTCGCCTAGCCAGGGGTCCAAGTTTAGAACCTCGCCAGGCGCCGGAGCCCGGCGGCGATCCGGTCGGCGTCCGGCAGGAAGGCCTGTTCCAGCGCCGGGCTGAAGGGCATCGCCGGCACGTCCGGGCCGGCGAGGCGGGTGACCGGGGCATCGAGGCTCTCGAAGCAGCGTTCGGCGAGCTCAGCGGCAACCTCGGCCCCGAAGCCTCCGGTGCGATTGGCCTCGTAGACCACCGCCACCCGGCCGGTCCGCCGCACCGAGCCAAGGCAGGTCTCGACGTCCCAGGGCCGCAGCGTGCGCAGGTCGACCACCTCCACCTCGATCCCCTCCTCCTGGAGGCGGGCGGCCGCCTGGAGCGTCACCACCCGGAGGTAGCCGTAGGTGATGGCGGTGACGTCGCGGCCGGCCCGTACCAGCGCCGCTTCCCCCAGCCGGCGCAGGGCGCCGTCACCCTCGGCCACCTCTTCCCGGCCGGCTCGGTAGAGCTTCTTGGGCTCGAGGAAGATGACCGGGTCTGGATCGCGGACGGCGCTCTTGAGCAGGCCCTTGGCGTCCGCCGGGGTGGATGGAAGCACGACCTTCAGACCCGGGACGTGGCAGTAAAAGGCTTCCACCGACTGCGAATGGTAGAGGCCGCCGCGAACGCCACCCCCGGTCGGAGCCCGGATCACCAGGGGGCAGCCGAAGTCGCCATTCGACCGGTAGCGGATGCGGGCCACCTCGTTGACGATCTGGTTGAAGGCCGGGAAGGAGTAGTCGGCGAACTGGATCTCGGCGACCGGGCGGTAGCCCTCGAGCGCCAGGCCCTGGGCGACGGCCACGATGCTCGACTCGGCGAGCGGCGTGTCCATCACCCGTTCTGGACCGAAGCGCGCCTGCAGCCCCTCCGTGGCCTTGAAGACACCGCCCTTGAGACCGACGTCCTCGCCCAGGACGCACACGCGGGGGTCACGTTCCATCTCCTCGGCCAGGGCGTCGCGAACGGCCTGGACCAGGGTGCGCTCAGCCATCCGCGTAGACGTGGCGCGACAGGGTGCTGGGGTCGGGATCGGGGGCAGCCTCGGCCAGGGCGGTCGCGGAATCTATCTCCTCCTCGAGCGCGGCGCGGATCCGCCGGTCCTCGGCCTCGGTGAGCCAGCCGAGCTCCTCGAGCTGGTGCTGGAAGACCGGGATCGGATCGTGCTCGGCCTCGGCGGCCAGCTCCCCGGGATCGCGGTAGGAGCGCTGGTCGTCATCGGTCGAATGGGACTGGAGGCGCAGGACCTGGGCCTCGATCAGGCTCGGCCCATCGCCGGCCCGGGCGCGTCGCGCCGCCTCCGCCACCGCCCGATAGACGGCGAAGAAGTCGTCACCCGCCACCGCCACCCCAGGGATGCCGTAGGCCGCCGCTCGCGCGGCGACGCCGGCTCCGGCCACCTGGAGCGGCTGGGGAACCGAGATCGCCCAGTGGTTGTTCTCGCAGAAGAAGACCACCGAGCAGCTATGGATCGCGGCGAAGTTGAGGCCCTCGTGGAAATCACCCTGGCTGGTCGCGCCCTCCCCGAAGCTCACGTAGCAGAGCGCGCCCTCCCCCTTCCATTTCAAGCCCAA
>Ga0209577_10000767_pt1 | contig 32041 bp, 23 predicted proteins | sample GraSoiAngelo_109_FD_185874 | JGI IMG/M metagenome (GOLD analysis project Ga0209577, IMG submission 185874) | Grasslands soil microbial communities from the Angelo Coastal Reserve, California, USA - 14_0903_12_20cm (SPAdes) (version 2) | ecosystem: Environmental > Terrestrial > Soil > Grasslands...
GCACCTTCGAGCTGGCGGGCTCCGGGGTCGCCCATATCGGGATGGACCGTCGCTTTATCCGGGTGAACCCGCGCTTGTGCGAGATCCTCGGCTATGCCGAGGACGAGCTCCTGCGCCTCACGGGCAGGCAGATCTCGCATCCCGAGGACCTCGACGTGATCAATGCGCAGCGCCCGCGCCTCTACGCGGGGGAGATCGATTCGGTGCGCGTCGAGAAGCGCTATGTGCGCAAGGACGGCTCGGTCGTCTGGGTATCGTTCGCCATGGTGGTCGAGCGCGACGCCGCCGGCGAGCCGCAATACGAGATCGCGTTCTTCGACGACATCACGGCGCGCAAGCAGGCCGAGGCGGCGCTGAGCGCGAGCGAGGCGCTCTATCGGCAGACTTTCGAGCTTGCGACCGCGGGCATCGCCCACGTCGATCTCACCGGCCGCTTCATGAAGGTGAACCGCAGCCTGTGCGAGATCCTCGGCTACTCGGAAAAGGAGCTGATCGGCCGCTCGGTGAAGGAGCTCTCGCATCCCGCGGACCGCGACCTCACCGACGCGCAGCGCGCGCGCGTACACGAGGGCGAGCTCGACTCGGTGCGCTTCGAGAAGCGCTACCTCAAGAAAGGCGGCTCGATCGTGTGGGCCGACCTCGCGGTGGCGGTGGCGCGCGACGCGCATGGCCATCCGCAGTACGAGGTCGCGCTGTTCGACGATATCACGGCGCGCAAGGCGGCCGAGGCGGCGCTGCGCGAGGCGCACGAGGAGCTGAAGCGCTCGAACTCGGAGCTCGAGCAGTTCGCCTATGTCGCCTCGCACGACCTGCAAGAGCCGCTGCGCATGGTGTCGAGCTACACCCAGCTCCTCATGCGCCGCTACGGCGACAAGCTTGACGGCGACGCCAAGGAGTTCACGGCGTTCATCGTCGACGGCGCGACGCGCATGAAGCAGCTGATCGAGGACCTGCTCGCTTACTCGCGCGTCGGCACCCGCGACAGGAACTTCAAGCCGGTCGACGCTGAGTCGTCCCTTAAGCGCGCCCTCACCAACCTGCGCGCCGCGATCCAGGGCTCAGGCGCCACGTTGACGCAGGACAAGCTGCCGACGATCCATTGCGACGAAGCGCAGCTCGCGCAGCTGTTCCAGAATCTGATCGGTAACGCGCTGAAGTTCCGCAAGCCCGACGCTGCGCCCGCCGTGCACGTGGGCGCCGCAGACCGGGGCGCGGAATGGGAATTCACGGTGCGTGACAACGGCATCGGCATCGAGCCGCAGTATTTCGAGCGCATCTTCATGGTGTTCCAGCGCCTGCACGACAAGGGCGAGTACCCGGGAACGGGGATCGGCCTGGCGATCGTCAAGAAGGTGGTCGAGCGCCACGGCGGCCGCATCTGGGTGCAATCCCAGCCCGGCGCCGGCACCACGTTTCATTTCACCATGCCAAAAGAGAGGGAAGCCGCGAATGGATGACGCAACCAGGGGCAGCCGGCCCGTCGAGATCCTGCTGGTCGAGGACAACCCCGGCGACGAGCGCCTGACGCGGGAAGCACTCAAGGAAGGCAAGGTCTACAGCAACATGCACTGGGTGAAGGACGGCGTGGAAGCCATGCAGTTCCTGCGCCGCGGGGGCAAGTTCTCCGGCGCGGTGCGTCCCGACATCATATTGCTCGACCTCAACCTGCCGAAGAAGGACGGGCGCGAAGTCCTCGAGGAGATCAAGAGCGACCCGCAGCTGAAATGCATCCCGATCGTCGTGCTTACGACCTCGAAAGCCGAGGAGGACGTGCTCAAGACCTACGGCCTGCACGCCAACTGCTATGTCACCAAGCCGGTCGACCTCGACAAATTCATCACCGTGGTGAAGTCGATCGACGAGTTCTGGCTGTCGGTGGTCACGCTGCCGCCCGGCCACGGCTGAAACATGAGACTCTTGAGCTTCATTTTGCTGGCCGTCTTTGCCCTTCCCGCCTGCAGCGAGGAAATTCGAGTGCTTTCCGGCGGCGCAGCGAGAGCATTTGTCGAGCCCCTTGCCTCGACCTTCCCGGGGGAGACCGTGAAGCTCGAGTACCAGCCGATGGGCAAGCTGGTGCAATCGCTCGCGGGCGGCTACCAGGCGGACATGGTGATCGTGACGAGCGAGGTACTGCCACAGCTCGAGCGTGACGGCAGGGTAGCGGCGGGCGCCGGCAAGCCGGTCGCGCGCGTCGGCATCGGCGTGGCGGTGAACGAGAAGGCGCCGCTGCCCGATATTTCCACCCCCGAAGCCTTCAAGCGCACGCTGCTCGCTGCGCGCTCGGTGGTCTACATCGACCCGAAGACCGGGACCAGCGGGAGGCACGTCGCGGAAATTCTCCAGCGGCTCGGAATCGCCGACGAGGTGAATCGAAAGGCCACGCTGGGCCAGGGCGGCTACATCACCGAGCCGGTCGGGCGCGGCGAGATCGAGCTCGGCATCCACCAGATCAGCGAGATCCTGCCGGTGAAGGGCGTGCGCCTGGTCGGGCCGCTGCCGGCCGAGCTGCAGAAGTACACCGTTTACGTCGCTGCTCCGGTTCTCAATAGCCGAAAAAAAACTGCGGTCGACGCCTTCATTGCGCATCTCAGCGCACCGCAGGCGCGCGCGCGGCTCGCGGCCTCCGGCTATACCCCACCCGAGTGAGCGCGGAACGCCCGGTCATTCTCGTGGTCGACGACTCGAGCGATCTCCTCGCGCTGACCGTGAAAATGCTCGCGGACGACTACCAGGTGCTGACGGCCGAGGACGCCGGAACTGCGCTCGAGCGGGCAGCCGGCACGCCGCGTCCGGACCTGATCCTGCTCGACGTCGAGATGCCTGGCGCCACCGGGTTCGACGTCTGCCGGGTGCTGAAGTCCGAAGGCAACACCGCCGACATCCCGGTGATCTTCCTCACCAGCAAGGCCGAGGGCGACGCCCAGCTGGAGGGCCTGCAGATCGGCGCGGTGGATTACGTGCTCAAGCCGGCCAATGCCGGGGTGCTGAAAATGCGCATCGGCCTGCACCTCGGCCTTGCCAACCGGCAGCAGGTGCTCGAGCGCGCGGTGGCGCAGCGCACCGTGCAGCTCGACAAGACCCGCACCGAGCTGATCAGGCGCCTGGCGCGCGTGATGGAGCTCCACGAGAGCTCGGCGGCGGGCAATCGGATCATGCGGCTTTCGCAATACGCCAAGCTGATCTCGCAGGCGGCAGGCGCCAAGCAGGCGATCTGCGACATGATGATGAAGGCCGCGCCGCTGCACGATATCGGCAAGCTCGGCGTGCCCGCCGAGATCCTGCGCAAGCGCGAGCGGCTCTCGGTGCCGGACTGGGAGCAGATGAAGCGCCACCCGAAGCTCGGCGCCGACATCATCGGCGAGCACGACGACCCGCTGCTGCAGCTCGCGCGCCAGCTCGCGCTTACGCACCATGAGCACTGGGACGGCTTGGGCTACCCGGCGGGCCTGAAGGGCAACGCCATCCCCTGGCCGGGGCGCGTGATGGCGCTCGTCGATGCCTTCGAAGCGATGACCACCACGCAGTTCTACCGCGACGCCATGCCGATCGAGAAGGCGGCGGCGGAGATCCTCTCCAACAGCGGCAAGAAATTCGACCCGACGCTGGTCGAGGCTTTCAAAAAGGCGCTATCGGTCATGACCAAAGTGCGCGAGACTTACTCCGATGCCCTCGGGGACATGATCAATCTCGACTTTTCACCCGCCCGCGGAAGCGCGGCCGCGGAAAAGGCCAGGGCCAAGTCCAACAAATGAGCAAATTATTCGACAAGCTGAGGGAGGCGGACCGCGAGCGCGCCGGAACGCAGCGCGACCGCATCGAGGCCGAGCGCAGCGCCGGCCAGGCGGCGCAGGCAAAGCTGGGCGAGGAGAGGCGCACGCTGGACATGGCGCGTGAGCGCCAGGCGGCGGAAGTCGAGCTGCGGCGCATCGCCAATACGCGCGCCGAAGCCGAGGCGAAGGCGGTGCGCGTGATCGCCGAGCGCCAGCGCGTCGAAGCGCACGCGGCCGCCGAGGCGAAAGCGCGCGAGGAAGCGGAGAAGAAGGCCGCGGCGCTGGCCGAAGGCCGCCGCCAGAAGGAGGAAGAGGCCGCGCAGCACGCGCGCGAGCGAGCCGAGTCCGAGATCCAGGCGGCCACGGCGATGCGCGAGCGCGCGGCGGCCGAAGAACTGGCGCGGCGCGCGGCGCGCGAGCGTCAGCAGGCCGAGCAGCGAACGCTCGAGGCCGCACGCGAGCGCAAGGCCGGCGAGGACAAGCTCAAGCGCGAGGCCGAGGCGCGCGCCGCGGCGGAGGCCGAGGCGGGGCGCCTGGCAAAGGAACGGGGCGACATCGAGCGCGCGCAGCTCGAGCAGCAGCAGGCGCGGCGCGATGCCGAGAAGCGGGCCGGGCAGCTCGCCGACGAGCGCCGCCGCCTGGAAACCGATGCTGCGCAGCTCGCACGTTCGCGCGCCGATGCCGATGAGCAGGCGCGCGTCGCCGCCGAGGAAAGAATCTCCGCCGAGCGCAACGCCATGACGGCGGTGCGCGAGCGCGAGGCTCAGGACGCGCATGCCGCGCGGCGCGCGCAGGCGCGTGCCGACTCCGAGGCGGCGGCCGGCGAAGTGGCGAAGGAGCGCCAGGCAGCCGAAATGCGCGCGCTGGAAGAGGCAAACGCGCGCATCGCGGCGGAGAAGCGCGCAACGACGCTGGCCGAGGAGCGCCGCAGCCTGGAGCTCGTGGCCGAGCAGAAAGCGCGCGAGCGCGCGAATGCCGAGGCCCAGGCGCTCGAGGCGGCGAAGGTGCAGGTCGCGGCGGAGCAGGCGGCCACGCACGCGGCGGAGATGCGCGCCCACCTCGAGACCGAGGCGGCGCGCCTCGCGCGCGAACGCGAGGCGATGGACGCGGAGCTGCGCCGCAGCGCCCAGCAGCGGCTGGAGGCCGAAGCAAAATTCGCGCAAGCGGCGGGCGAAAGCGAGGAAGTCAAGGCGCGCGCACACGCCGAAGCGCAAGCGCGCATCGCGTTGGAGCAAGCCCTCGCCGCCGCCGCGCGGGAGCGGGCCGAGGCGGAAGACCGCCTGAACGAGCGCGCGCAGGCGCTCGCTGCAGCGGAAACGGCGGCGATCCAGGCGGCGCGCGAGCGCGAGGCGGCGGAAGCCGACGCGCGCGACGCCGCCGAGCAGCGCACGCGCGAGGAAACGGCCGCGGCGGCGCTCTCCCGCGAGCGCGAGCAGGCCGAAGCGCGCGCCGAAGCGGCGCTTCGCAAGCGCATCGCGGCCGAGGAGCGGTGCCAGGCGCAGGCGCGCGAGCGCGCCTGCGCCGGATCGGCGGTGGCCGCCGAGCTGCAGTCGCGCATCGCTGCGGAGGAAGCGCTGCGCCGCGAGGCCGAGGAAAGCGCCGCGGCGGAGGCGGTGGCGCTGGAGAGCGCGCGCCAGCGAGTGACGCTCGACGACGAACTTCGTCGCGGCGCTCTGGCGCGAGCCGAAGCGGGCCAGGATGCGATCAAGGTCGCGCGGCAGCGTGAAAAGGCGGAAACGAAAGCGGCCGCCGCGCTTCGGGCGCGTGTCGAGGCCGAGCGCAGGAGCGAGGAGATCGCCGCCGAGCGCGCCGAAGCCGAGTCGCGCGCCACTGCGACGCTGCAGGCAAGGATCAGCATGGAGGAGATGCTGACACGCAAGGCGCTCGATGCGGCGGAAGCGAAGCGCCGCGCCGCGCAGGCTGCGCAGCAGCGCACCCACACGGTACAGGAGCTCGGTCTCGCGCAGAGGGCGCATGCCGAAGCCCGCCGCGGCGCCGACCGGCGCTGGATCATTGCCGTGGCCGCCGCGCTTGCCTTGGCTGTTTTCCTCGGAATGCTGGAAGTGCAACCCACCGCGGAAACTCGGGCTGCGCCGCTCGCGTTGCGGCTGGATTACCAGCTCCAGTCCTATAAGCCGTAGCAGCGCTCGGCGTTGTCCGCGGACGCGCGCTCGCGCGCGACCGAGTCGGGCAGCCATTCGAGCGCCGCGCCGATCGGCTCGAGATCGTCAGGCGCGCCGCCGCTCCAGCCGGCGTGCGGCAGGTTCGAGCGCCACATCAGCGGTCTGGAAAAATCGCGCGCGAACAGCTTGACGATCGGCGCCAGTCCTCCTGCATCCGGCAGCAGGCGGTAGAAGCTGCTCAGCTTGAGCACGAGCGCATTGCGCGCCATCGTAATCTAATTTGCATTTTGTGCGGTGCGGGAGTAGTTTTCGGCGCTCCTTGGACCCCGAAAGCCACTCCAAACGTTCCTGGCGCCCGGCATTGACGCTCGCCGCATTAGGCGTGGTTTTCGGCGACATCGGCACCAGCCCGCTCTATGCAATAAAGGAGACCTTCTCTCCGGCCCACGGCATCCCGCTCAACGCAGCCAACATTCTCGGCGGCCTGTCGACCGTCTTCTGGGCGCTGATGATCGTGGTGTCGCTTAAATATGTGGTTCTCATCATGCGCGCCGACAACCGCGGCGAGGGTGGAATCATGGCGTTGATCGCGCTCGCGCTTTCGGCGATCAAGGGTCAACCGCAGTGGCGCGTGCCGCTGCTGGGGATCGGCATTTTCGGCGCGTCGCTGTTCTACGGCGACGCGGTGCTGACGCCCGCGATCTCGGTGCTGTCCGCGGTCGAGGGCCTGGAAGTCGGCACCCGCGCCTTCAGGCCGTACGTCGTGCCGATCGCGGTCATCGTGCTGGTGGGGCTGTTCGCCTTCGAGGCGAGCGGCACCGCCGCCGTGGGCAAGCTGTTCGGTCCGGTCATGCTGACGTGGTTCATCGCGCTCGCGTTGGGCGGCCTGCACGGCATCGCGCAGGCGCCCGAGGTGCTCAGCGCACTCAATCCCCTCCATACCCTCGGCTTCCTGAGCAACCACGGCGCCGCCTCGTTCGTCGTGCTCGGCGCGGTGGTGCTCGCAGTGACCGGCGCCGAGGCGCTGTATGCCGACATGGGGCATTTCGGTAAAGCCCCCGTGCGCCTCGCCTGGTTCGGCCTGGTGGGCCCGGCGCTGGTGCTCAACTACTTCGGGCAGGGGGCGCTGCTGATGGTGAAGCCGGCGGCGGTACAGAACCCCTTTTACCTCCTGCTTCCCGGCTGGGCCCTCTACCCGATGGTGGCGCTCGCCACCGCGGCCACGGTGATCGCCTCGCAGGCGGTCATTTCGGGCGCTTATTCGCTCACCAAGCAGGCAGTGCAGCTTGGCTTCCTGCCGCGTATGACCATCGTCCACACCTCGGCGCGCGAGATGGGTCAGGTGTATATCCCGAGCATCAACTGGGTGCTGTGCGCCGCGGTGCTCATCGCCGTCACCGGCTTCGGCTCCTCGTCGCGTCTCGCCGGCGCATACGGCGTCGCGGTGACGGCGACGATGCTCGTCGACACGCTGCTCACCTTCTTCGTGATCCGCTTCGGCTGGCGCTATCCGCTGCTCCTCTGCCTCTTGGCGACCGGCTTCTTCGTGATCATCGACCTGACATTCTTTTCCGCCACGCTGCTGAAGATCGCCGACGGCGGCTGGTTCCCGCTGGTGATCGGCGGCGTGGTCTACACGGTGATGGCCACCTGGCGGCAGGGGCGCGAGATTCTGTTCGAGCGCCTGCAAGCCTCGTCGGTGCCGCTCGAGCCGTTCCTCGAGTCGCTGTTCGCCGCCCCGCCGCTGCGCGTGCCGGGCACTGCGGTGTTCCTCACGGCGACCCCCAACGCGACGCCGCATGCGCTGCTGCACAATCTCAACCACAACAAGGTACTGCACGAGCGCGTGGTGTTCCTCACGGTGGAGATCCGCGAGGTGCCCTGGGTGCGGTTCGCCGAGCGCATCACCTGCGAGGCGCTCGGGCACGGCTGCTGGCGCGTGCGGGTGCGCTACGGCTTCATGGATCGCCCCGACGTGACGCGCGCGCTCGAGCTGTGCGGCGCGCTCGGGCTGCAGTTCGACCTGATGGAGACTTCGTTCTTCCTGTCGCGCGAGAAGGTCGTGCCTTCTTCGCGCATCGGCGGCATGGCCTTCTGGCGCGACAAGGTCTTTGCCACGATGGCGCGCAACGCCAGCAACGTCACCGACTACTTCAACATTCCCACCAACCGCGTCATTGAGCTCGGCACGCGCGTGCAGATCTAAAATGTCTGGCATCTCTCGCATAAAAAGGGCGTAAAGATTCACCTCGCGGCCTGTCGCCAAAACGCCCCGGGGGTTCAGCCTTTCAGGCAAGCTACCGTTCAAGCCTCGGAACGGCGTCAAGACATGAGGGCTCGATGAGCAGCGGCGAAAATCAGCAGCGCGAGACCTCCAGCGCCAGGCTCGCGCTGCTTGCGTTGGGCGTGGTCTACGGCGACATCGGCACCAGCCCGCTTTACGCGGTCAAGGAGACCTTCAATCCCGGGCACGGCATTGCGCTAAGCGCGGCCAACATCCTGGGCGGCGTGTCGACGATTTTCTGGGTGCTGATGGTGGTGGTGTCGCTGAAGTACGTGACCCTGGTGCTGCGCGCGAGCAATCGCGGCGAGGGCGGCATCATGGCCCTGCTCGCGCTCGCCACGGCTTCCGTCAAGAAGCATCCGGAGTGGACCGGCCCGCTGCTTGCCATCGGCGTGTTCGGCGCGTCGCTGTTCTACGGCGACGCGGTGCTGACGCCTGCAATCTCGGTGCTGTCGGCGGTCGAAGGCCTCGAAGTGAGCACCGCGGCGTTCAAGCCCTACATCGTGCCGGTCGCCACCGCCATCCTCGTGGCGCTGTTTCTCATCCAGAAGCACGGCACAGGCGTCGTCGGCGCGCTGTTCGGCCCGGTGTGCGCGCTGTGGTTTGTTTCGATCGGCGCGGTCGGTATCTGGAACGTCGCGAAGAGCCCGGCGGTCCTTGCCGCGCTCAACCCGGTGCACGCGCTCGGCTTCGCCACCGGGCACGGCTTCGCCTCCTTCGTGGTCCTCGGCTCGGTGCTGCTCGCCATCACGGGAGCCGAGGCGCTTTACGCCGACGTCGGGCATTTCGGCAAACGCGCGGTGCGCATCGCGTGGTTCGCCCTGGTGGCGCCGGCACTCGTGCTCAACTACTTCGGCCAGGGCGCGCTGCTCATCGCCAATCCGAAGGCGCTCGACAACCCCTTCTATCTGGCTTATCCATCCTGGGCGCTCTATCCGATGGTAGCGCTCGCCACGGCCGCCACTGTCATTGCGTCGCAAGCGACGATCTCGGGCGCGTACTCGATGACGCAGCAGGCGATCCAGCTCGGCTACCTGCCGCGCATAAGCATCGAGCACACCTCGGCGAAAATCATCGGCCAGATCTACGTTCCGGCCGTCAACTGGATGCTCCTGGCGGCCGTGGCGGCCGCGGTCCTGGGTTTCGGATCTTCCTCGAAGCTGGCCTCGGCGTACGGGGTGGCCGTCATGGGGACGATGCTCGTCACCACGTTCCTGACGTTTTTCGTGATTCGCTACGCGTGGGGCTATCCGCTGTGGCTGTGCGTGCTCGCCACCGGCTTCTTCATGCTGATCGACACGACGCTGTTCAGCGCGGCGCTGCTCAAGATCCACGAAGGCGGGTGGTTCCCGCTGGCCCTCGGATCGGCGATCTTCCTGGTGATGACCACGTGGCGGCGCGGGCGCGAGATCCTGTTCGAGCGGCTGCGCGCCGAGTCCGTGCCGCTCGCTCCCTTCCTGAAGTCGTTGTTTCTCGAGCCGCCGGTGCGCGTGCCGGGGACGGCGGTCTACCTGGCTGCCAGTCCCGAGACGACGCCTCATGCGCTGCTGCACACCCTCAAGCACTTCAAGGCGCTGCACCAGCGCGTCGTGTTCCTGTCGGTCGAGTTCCTCGACGTGCCTCGCGCCGCCTTCGAGGAGCGCGTCACCTGCGAGCGGCTCGGCCGAGACTGCTGGCGCGTGCGGGTGCGCTACGGCTTCATGAACCCGCCTGACGTGGTGCGCGCGCTGGAGGCGTGCGGCGCGCTGGGTCTCGAGCTCGACTTTATGGACACGTCTTTTTTTCTGTCGCGCCAGACGATCGTGCCAGTGCCGGGACGCGGCGGCATGGCGTTCTGGCGCGAGCGCCTGTTCGCCGCCATGGCGCGCAATGCTGGCAACGTTACCGACTTCTTCAACATTCCCGCCAACCGCGCGGTCGAGCTGGGCACGCGCGTCGAGATCTAGATTAGGCCCGTCGGCGTAAAAACGGCGTTAATCTTGACGCAGCTACAGCAGCACGAACATCGCGATGGCCGCGGCTGCCATGACCGCGACCGCAAGCCAGCCGAGGAGCTTGAGCCGGCGCTTGATGACGAAAGTGCCCATCACTTCCGACTTCCCCGCGAGCAGCATCATGATCGTCATGATCGGAACGGCGATGACGCCGTTTACAATCGCCGCCCAGACCAGCGCTTTCATGGAGTCGATTCCGGACAGGTCGATCAGCACTCCCAGCACCGTCGCCACGGTGAGGACGGCGTAAAAGCCGCGCGCTTCCGCCAAGGTCAAGCCGAGACCGATCGGCCAGCGGAAGGTCTCGGCGACGGCATAAGCCGCAGAGCCTGCGAGCACCGGCACGGCGAGTAGCCCGGTGCCGATAATGCCGGCGGCGAACAGCGCGAAAGCGAACGCACCGGCGAGCGGCCGCAGCGCCTCCGCGGCCTGCGCCGCGCTCTGGATGTCGGTGACGCCGGCAGCATGCAACGTCGCAGCCGTGGTGAGCATGATGCAGAAGGCGATCACGTTCGAGAACATCATCCCCACGTAGGTGTCGGTCTTGATGCGCTGCAGGTGCTCGCGCGCCTGCTCGGGGGCGTCCTTCAGCGGCTCATGGCCGGGAGTGGCGCGCTGCTCTTCGACTTCCTGCGACGCCTGCCAGAAGAAAAGGTACGGGCTGATCGTAGTGCCCATCACGGCGACGAGCATGGCGATGTAATCGGCTCTCCACAGCAGCTGGGGCATGACAGTGTCGCGCAGGCTCTCGAGCGGATAGCGCACCACCAGCACCGTGCCGACATACGCGAACAGGGTGAGCGTGAGCCACTTGAGCAGCGGCGCGTAGCGCGGAAACGGGATAAAGATCTGCAGCGTGAGCGACAGCAGGGCGAAAAACACGATGTAAATGGCGCTCTTGCCGCCTGCGAGCAGTACCAGGGCTTCGCCCATCGCGCTCAGATCGGCAGCGAGGTTGATCGTATTGGCGAGCAGCAGCAGAGAGACGACCGCGTGCAGCACCGGCTTGGGAAAGTGCTCCCGCACATTCGCCGCCAGGCCCTGCCCCGTGACGCGCCCGATGCGCGCGCTGACGATCTGGATGCCGATCATGAGCGGCGTCGTAAACAGCACCGACCAGAGCAGGCCGAAGCCGAACTGCGCGCCGGCCTGCGAATACGTGGCGATGCCGCTCGGATCGTCGTCGGCGGCGCCGGTGATCAGCCCCGGCCCGAGCTTTTTGAGCAGCGGAACGTGGCTGCGCGCGTTGTCGTTTTCCGGCGCTATGACAGCGACACTCCCAGCAGCGCACCCACGCCATAGGTGACGCCGGCCGCGGCGCAGCCGATCACCATCTGCCGGGCTGCCGAGAACCAGGGGCCGCGGCCGTTGAACAGCGAGGTGACGACGCCGATCGCGCCCAAAGCGAGGGCGCTCACGCCGATGCTCGAGACGACCGCCGCTGTCCCTGTCGTCAGCAGGAACGGCAGCACCGGGAAGATCGCTCCGAGCGTGAACAAGGCGAACGACAAGCCGGCCGCGGTCCAGGGATCACCGCCCATTTCGGCGGGATCGATACCGAGCTCTTCGCGCGCGAGCGTGTCGAGGGCGGCCTGCTTGTCGCGCATCAGCTCGGCGGCGACCCGCTGCGCCTCGGCCCGGCTCAAGCCTTTCGCCTGGAAGATGAGCGCCAGCTCCTTTTGCTCGGCTTCGGGGGTCTGCCCGATCTCCTGCCTCTCCTTCGCGATCTGGGTGCGCGCAAGCTCGCGCGCGTTGGTGACCGACAGCCATTCGCCGAGCGACATGGAACTCGCCCCCGCGATCAGACCAGCGAGCCCTGTGAGCAGGACGAGGCGCGGCTCCACCCCGGCGCCAGCGACTCCCATGATCAGGCAGAAATTCGACACCAGGCCGTCGTTCGCGCCCAGCACTGCCGCGCGCAATTCGTTCCCCGCTCCGCCGCGGTGCCAGCGCTCCGCCTTGGCGATATCGATGCCGATCGTTCCTTGCAGCCGCCCGCCCGCCGCCACCGCTTGCACCACGGCGGCATGGCCTTGTTCCTCGGAGGACAGGGCTGCTGCGTCGGCTTGGCCGGAGTACTTGTTGCGATCGGCAAACTCCGTGGCAGCGATCGCGGGAAGCACGAATCTCGGGCCGAACCTGAGCGCCAGCCGCGCCAGCAACCGCATTCGCAGGCTGGGCGCGTAGCGCACGTCCTCGATGCCCGCTGCGGCGAGTTTTTCCTTCCAGACTTTCGCGTGCTCGGCTTCCGCCTGGGAGAGCTGTAAGAAAAGGTCCTTGCGAACAGGATCCGCTTCCGCCGCGGCGAGCGCCGCGTAAAGGGCCGCGCCGTCGAGTTCGTCCTGAAGGTTTGTTCGATAGCGCCCGATCTCCGCGGCCCCGCTCATGGCGCGCATCCTACGTGAAATAAACCCCTTGCCGCGGCGCGCCATTTGCGGAGAATAAGAATCGCCATGCGCGAGACCGGGCAAGCGGCGCCCCCGCCGGCAGCCGCGGATGTGTTCGGCGAGTACGGGGTTGGAGTGACTTGCGCCAGCGCCGTGATCCTGCTGGCGGCGATTGCTTCGATCGACAAGCTGACCGGCTTCGACCTGCGGCTTTCCATCCTCTACCTGCTTCCCGTCGCCATTGTCACCTGGGCAGCCGGCCGAGCCTGGGGATTCGCCATGTCGGCGGCCGCGATTGCCACCTTGCTGGTCCTGTTCTGGACCAGCAATCACTACGCGTCGCGAATGTATTTCTACTGGGACGCTATGGTCTCGCTCCTCACGCTGCTCATCTTCGTGGTCCTGCTCGCCCGGCTGCGCGACGAGCTGCGCCCATCGGACAAGCGCTTCGTCAGTGTGCTGGAAAACCTCGATGCGCCGGTCTATGTCGCGGATCCCGAGCGCGGCGAAGTCCTGTACGGCAACAAGCAGTTCCGCGAAACCCTGGCGCAGAACCCCTACGATGCGCTGGCGCAGTACCCGGGCAAGGAAAGCCGCATCCGCTGGCCCGACGGCCGGCGCGTAGTGCTGAGGATCCTCGCCGACCGCTAGAAGAGGTGCACCGCGGTCGGCCAGAAGAAGCCGATCACGCAAAACACGGTGCCGGCCACCCCGAGCGCGCCGGCAAGCCAGACCAGGGCCGCGATGCTGGTGATGATCGACGCCGAGGCGAGCACGATGGCGATCTGCACCGCCGCGGAGGCGAGCTCGTAGTAGTGGTAGGCGGCCATCGCGGTATCGCGCTTTTTCTCGGCCTCCCTGGCGCGTACGGAGAGTTCCTTGCGGCCTTCGCCGGTCTCGGGCTCGGACTGGTAGCGCTCCGCGGTCTTTTTCCACGCTTCAACTTGTTTTTTTACCCCTTCATTCTTGCCGGTCAGGGATTGCGCTTCCAGCTCCTCGGCGGCCGTGCGCAGCACCGTCTGGCGGATGGTCTTCGCCTGGAAGAAGGCCCACAGGTTCGAAGCTTCGATGTTGTAGGCGAGGGCCGCGGTCTGCGCTCCCTTGCCGAGCGTCTCGGAAAACGCCAGCACCAGCGCGAGCACCGCGATGAGGAGCGCGACGCCCTTGTTGCCGCCGTGCTCGCTATGGCCGTGTCCGTGTTCGGCTGACATGTATATATGCTACCAATCCGGCCAGCGCGGTCGCGGTGAACGCCGCCCCTGCATAGAAGGTCCCCGCCGCGCCGCGCTCGCTCCAGAGCCATCCGGCAAGCACGCTCGCGGCGAGCAGCGCCACGCCCGACACCAGGTGAAACACGCCGAACGCCGTGCCGCGCAGCGGCGCCGGCGCGGTATCGGCGACCAGCGCCGAGAGCAGCCCTTGCGTGAGCCCCATGTGTGCGCCCCAAAGCAAGACGCCGGCGAAGAGTGCCGCCAGCGACGCGAACGAGGCGATCACGAGGTCGGCGGCGATCAGCGCGCTCAGGCCCCATCCGAGCAGATGATTTCTATAGCCCTTGTCGACGGCGAGGCCGGCTGGGTAGGCAAGCGCGGTATAGGCGAGGTTCATCGCCACGAGGACGACCGGCACCATGGCAAGCGCCATGCCGAGGTCCCGGGCGCGCAGCACCAGGAATGCCTCCGAGAACCGCGCGAGCGTAAACACCGCGCCCAGAGCGACGACGAACCAATACCGCAATGTCAGTTCGCCCAGCGCCGCGCGCGACAGAGGATTCGCGTGACCAGCAGGGGTCGCGGGGGGCTCGCGCACGAAGAGCACAAGCACCACCACGGAAACGACGGCAGGCACGACCGCCACCCAGAGCACGGCGCGGATGTCGCTCGCGAGCAGAATCATCAGCCCGATGGCGGCGAGCGGCCCGAGCACCGCGCCCACGGTGTCGAGCGCCTGACGCAGCCCGTATGCAGCACCTCGCACCTCCGCCGGCGTGACGTCCGCGATCAGGGCGTCGCGCGGTGCGCCGCGGACTCCCTTGCCGACCCGGTCCATGAAGCGCGCGACGAGCACCAGCGGCACCGACCCCGCAAGCGGAAAGAGCGGCTTTGACGCCGCGGCGAGCCCGTAGCCGAAGACCACCAGCGGTTTCCTGCGCCGGAGGCGGTCGGAGAGCACGCCCGAGAACACCTTGACGATCGACGCGGTCGCCTCGGCGACACCCTCGACCACGCCGACCGCCAGCATGCTCGCGCCCAGAACCGCGGTCATGAAGACGGGAAGCAGACCGTGGACCAGCTCGGAGGAGAGGTCCATGCAGAGCGAAACAAAGCCAAGGGCCCAGACGGTACGCGGAACCTTGTTCATCTTTAGAATGCGAGACTACATGAAACCAGAATCGCCGCTCACGGCCCGCGCCGCCGTACGCGCTCTGTCTGCCTCCAAAATCCGCGAGCTGGTGAACGAGGGTTTCGGCAAACCGGAGGTGCTGCCTTTCTGGGTCGGCGAGCCCGACGAGCCAACGCCCGACTTCATTCGCCAGGCAGGCATCGATTCGATCGCCGCCGGCGAGCTGTTCTACACGCACAATCTCGGCATCCCGGAGCTGCGCGAAGAGCTGGCCGCCTATCTCACGCGGCTGCACCGGCCGACCGAGCCCGGCCAGATCGCCGTCACCAGCGCCGGTGTCAACGCGCTCATGCTCGCCTCGCAGCTGCTGGTCGAGCCGGGCGACCGCGTGGTCGAGGTGGTGCCGCTGTGGCCGAACCTGCAGGAAATCCCGAAGATCCTCGGCGCGAGGGTGGTGACCGTGTCTCTCGAATTTTGCGGCTCAGACTGGAAGCTGGATTTGAACCGGCTGATCGACGCGTTGGTACCGGGGACCCGCGCGCTCTACCTCAATTCACCCAACAACCCGACCGGCTGGGCCATCACGCGCGAGGAGCAGCGAGCGACTCTCGAGCACTGCCGGCGCCAAGGCATCTGGATCTTCGCCGACGACGCCTACGAGCGCGTGTACTTCGGCGAAGGCGGCGTCGCGCCGTCGTTCCTGAAGCTGATGCAGGACGAAGACCGCCTCATCAGCGCGAACACCTTCTCCAAGTCCTGGCGAATGACCGGTTGGCGGCTGGGCTGGCTGGCAGTGCCGCCTGGCCTCACTGCGGACCTCGGCAAGCTGATCGAGTACAACACCTCGTGCGCTCCGGTGTTCGTGCAGCGCGCCGGCGTCGCCGCGCTGAAAGATGGCGAACCCGTGATTGCCAGAACCCTGCAGCGCTTCAGAAAGGCGCGCGATTTTCTTCTAGAGCAGTTGCACGCGATCGAGGGCGTCCAGGCGGCCACGCCGTCTGGAACCATGTATGCGTTCCTGAAAATCGAAGGCATGATGGACAGCCTCGCCTTCTGCAAGCGCCTCGTGCGCGAGCACGGATTGGGGCTCGCGCCCGGGGCGGCGTTCGGCCCGGAGGGCGAAGGCTACGTGCGCTGGTGCTTCGCCGCCGGGGAAGACCGCCTCGCCGACGGCATCAGCAGGTTGCGGCACGCCCTCGCTTAATAACTCGCCCCGACTCACCTTGCGAAGTCGAAGGTGAAGAAGCTCCCTACATCAGCCTGGGTGCCATCGGGGTTGAAGGCTACTTCGCCATTCACCTGGATGGGGGTGTGGGGACAGGAGGCCAGTACCGACCGCGCGGTAGGTGCAGCCCGAGGCCCCGGTCCCCCGTGACATCGATGAGGCTGGCGTGCATCGTGACCAAGCCGGTCGGCCCGGGCTCGACCTGGGTGAGCATGTGGATCACGCCGCAGAGGATCACGGCGTCGCTCGTGCCGGAGAAGCAACTACAGGGGCTGGGGGAGTGTAGACGTGCCCGCCGGTAATCATGTACCTGCGGGTCGTGGTGCCTTAGTCCGGACCAGTTGACTTAGCGCCTGTTTGCGCCGACCATCCGGCGCATCGAACGGCGGCACCGACGTGATCGCCTTGTTCCGTATTTCTTAAGTGCCCGATCTGTGACGATTGCGGCCGCATTGGCCATCGCGCTGACGGTAGCTGGTACCGCGGCGCTCGCTGCCGACGGTGGAGGGAGGCCGGCACCAGAGTTGCAAAGGGTTGCGGTCGGCACTGGCGGCGCCGTGGCGACGACCCATCCGGCGGCTACTCTCGCCGGCATCCAGATCCTCAGGAGCGGTGGCAACGCAGTCGATGCGGCCGTGGCCGCCGCGGCTGTTTCGGGCCTGACCGACCCGGGCAACAACGGCCCAGGCGGCCTGAGTTACATGACGATTTACCTCAGCAAGCAACAGCGCGCGGTGGTGATCGGCGACCGCGCGCCCGCTCCGGCGGCCTTCGGGCCGGACGACCGGAAAGGGCTCGAGGGGACGGGCACGCTTTCGGTCGGCGTCCCCACCGCCGTGATGGTCTGGGAGCAGGCTCTGGAGCGCTATGGAACGATCTCGCTGCGCAGAGCGCTGCAGCCGGCGATCACCGTAGGCCGTAGAGGGTTCGTGGTCCTGAGCGCGTTCCCCAGAGCGAATCGCTTGAAGGCGTTCACCTCGAGCCGCGAGCTGTACTTCGACGAGAACCTCGAGCCCTATCCGGTCGGCTCCATGTTCCGCAACCCCGATCTGGCGCGGACGTATAAGTTGATTGCAAGGGACGGCGCCGCCGCCTTCTATCGGGGGCCGATCGCGCGCGCGATCGTGGACACAATTCAGAACCCGCCGCTCGCCGCGGACGCCAGCCAGTACGTGGCCGAGGCCGCGCTGCGCCCCGGAAAGATGGTGCTCTCGGACCTCGCGGCTTACCAGCTGCCCGCTATCTCCCCGACCAAGGTGAGCTATCGCGGCTACGACGTCTACTCGACTCCCCCGCCAGAGAGCGGCGGCTCGACGGTGAGCGAGGTGCTCAACATCCTCGAGGGCTTCGACCTCGCGGGCTCCGACCGGGCGCTCGCCCTGCACCGCTTGATCGAGGCCTCCAAGCTTGCCTACGCCGATCGAGCCCGCTACGTCAGCGACCCGCGCTTCGTCGACGTCCCTCTCGAAGAACTGCTGTCGCAGGGCTACGCCGACAAGCGCCGCTGCCTCATCGGCGACACCGCGATGAAGGCCCCGGTGATCCCCGGCGATCCCACCCCGCCGTACGACACGACCTGCTCGGGCAGCGGATCGGGCCAAGTGGATGTCGAACATGTGAGCTCTACCGACCACGTGTCGGTCGTCGACCGGTGGGGCAACGCGGTCAGCTTCACGAGCACGAACGTGAGTAGCAGCGGGGTGGTGGTGCCGGGGTTCGGATTCTTCCTCAACAACGAGATGACCAACTTCAATCCGCAGCCGTTGTTCGAGGGCGACCCCAACCTCGCCGAGGGCGGCAAGCGCCCGCGCGGCAACATGGCGCCGACGGTCGTGGTCCGCGACGGGCACCCCGTGCTTTCGATCGGAGTCGCAGGCGGCCAGACGATTCAGACGACCGTGCTGGGCATCTTGGTCAATCATCTGGACTTCGGCATGCCGCTCCCCGAAGCGCTCGCGGCGGCGCGCGCTTCACAACAGAACACGGCGACCACGCCGGCAGAGCCTGGGTTCCTCGCCCAGTACGGCGACGAATTGAGCGCTCGGTTCGCTCAGCGCTTCAGCAGTAGCGGGGAGATCGGCGTGGCGCAGGGCATCTCCATCCTCCCCGATGGGCGGTTTGTGGCCGTGGCTGACGCGCGTGGCGGGGGCGGTGATGCACGGGTGCTCACGCCCACTGAATGAGACAGGAGGAAAGGTGGAAAGTAGATACCAAATGAAGACCAGATCCTGGATAGTCAATCTGGCTGCGGCTTTGACGTTATTCCCAACCGGATGTGCCCTGACCAAGGCGCAATCCGCGGCGAATTCAGATTCTCAGAAAGCGCAGATCACTATCGTCTATGACGCGTTCGGTAAGCCGTCGGCGATGGAGAAGGACTGGGGCTTTGCTGCACTCATCGAGTATGGCGGCAAGCGCATCCTGTTCGACACCGGCGACAACCCCGACATCCTGGCCAGGAATGTGAAAGCCAAGAATGTGGACTTGTCGAAGCTCGATTTCGTGGTCATGTCGCACCGCCACGGCGACCACATGGGGGGCATGAGCTATCTGTTGAGCGTGAATCCCAGGGTGAAGATCTACGCGCCCAAGGAAAACTTCGGTGTGTATGGTTCCTCACTGCCCAGCAAGTTCTACCGCAAAGATGTCTCTCTGCCGCCGGAGCAGCGCTACTATGACGGCGCGCCGCCGGAAATCATGAACTTTGGCAGTGCCTGGCCCAACGCCAACTTCGAGCTAATCGACAAGACCACCGAAGTCGAGCCCGGCATTCATCTGATCGCGCTGGTCTCCGACAAGCCCACCACGCTGGAACTTAAGGAGCTCTCGCTCGGGATCGATACACCCGACGGCATGGTCATTGTCGTCGGCTGCGCGCATCCGGGGATCGACAAGATCGTCGACGCCGCCACCGCGATCAACAAGCACATCCACCTCATCGCCGGCGGGTTCCATCTGGTGGTGGCCAAGGACCCGGACATCGAAAAGATCGCCACGGCTTTACGCGACACGTATCGAGTTGACTACGTCGCCCCCGGTCACTGCACTGGGGAACCCACGTTCGCGGCACTGAAGAAGGCGTTTGGCGAGCATTATCTGTATGCCGGGTTGGGCACAACGCTTGCGCTCGGGTCCACTCCGCAATCCATGGCAGAGGCTGGTCCGAGGATCGCTCAAGCCATGGATGAGGACGATGTGCGAGGCTACCGCGCACTCCTAGCAAAAAGCGATGATGACGAACCTGCGCTGCTCGCGCGGAACGAAGAATGAAGCGGAGCGTTGCTTTGAGGAACGCAGTGGACCCAGACCGCGTCCCAGGCTGGGGGTCGCCTGCTCCGCGAGGTGAACTAGGCCTCGACGCCGGGATCCGGCTCGCCGAGGCCCAGGGGATGCTGCGGACTGCTAGCTGAGGGCGACGCCGACGCGCCTCGAAGCGGCTGCGCTGCTCTGCGATTTGTCGAGAACGGAGATCTCGCCGGCGAGCTCCGCACCTTCCTCGATCTTGATCTTGGCGTAGCGAATCTTGCCGGAGACCTTGCCGGTGCCGTGGATGGTGAGCTGCTTGCGCACCGTCAGCTCGCCTTCGAAGCGGCCGTTGATTTCGGCGTTGTCGACGGCGATGGTGCCCTGGAACACGCCGTTCTGCGCGATCTCGAGCACGCGCGAGTCGAGCGTGGCTTCCATGCGGCCTTCCACCACCAGCGTATCGCAGTCGGTAATCTCGGCGCCCTTCATCTTGATGTCGGGGCCGACGACCAGCTTCGCTTCCTTACGCTCTTCACCCTTATCAGCGGATAGGGGCGCGGGCGGTGCATAGGCGGTGGCAGGCATAGTCGCGGGAGTCGCTGCTGGTTGGCTCGGGCGGAACAGACCGTCATCGCGTCGCTGCTCTTCGCGCTTGCGGAAAAACCCGTCTTTCTGTAGCACGTTAGTACCCCCTCTCTAGTGATGTGTGGCCGGGACAGCCTCATAGCTGCATGCACGATCCATACCAGCGACTTACACAGGGAGTTTTCCCCGCCAAGGCAGAAAAGCGTCGGCCCGGAGCGACACCTGGTCGGCCGAATTGGGGAAAAGCGCTGTTTGCGCTCGCTTTTTCCCTGTCGTGCTAGCACTACGCAAAGTCGCGAAGCAGGCACCCGGGACGGCGCGAGCGATCCAGAACGCCATCGTGCACGATGCGCACGCCGTTCACCCAGACTCCGTGCACGCCGAGCGCGTCGCTGGTGAGGCGAGGGTGGCCGCCCGGCAGATCGAAGACGCGCCGGTTCGGTCCGCGGTTCACCGTCGCCGGGTCGAAGAGCAGCAGGTCGGCCTGGTAGCCGGCCTGGAGGGCGCCGCGCTCCTTGATGCCGAACACCGCGGCAGGCTGGCCGGTCAGCCTGCGGACTGCGTCCTCCAGAGACAGCACGCCCAGCTCGCGCACCCAATGCCCCAGCAGGTGCAGCCCGAAGCCGGCGTCGTTGAAGAAAGTAAGGTGTGCGCCCGCGTCCGAGAGCGACACCATGCTGGCGGGGTGGCGCAGCATGCGCGCGACTCCCTCCTTCTCGTAATTGAGCAGCAGCGCAGTGAACACCGTGTCGAGGTTCTCCGCGAGTGCGAGATCGAGCATGAAGTCGAGCGGGTCCTTGCCGGCGTCTTTTGCCAGCTCGGCGAGCGAGCGCTGCTCGTATTCGCTGCGCGCCGATTCCACGACGTTGACCTGGTTCCACTGGCCGTTGAAGAGACGAAAGTGCGCGGGGTTGGCGAGTTCAGCGCGTATCGCCTGTCTGAATCTTGGGTCTCGAAGAACTTCCCTGAACGACGCGCCCTTCTTCCCCAACGCAGGCTTCCAGGACTCCAATCCCTCGAACGTGTAGGGCGAGTGCAGCGTAAAGTCCATCGTCAGCGGACAGCACGACACCGCGCCGACGAGCTTCCGTCCGCGTGCATTCGCTTCGCGAATCGCCTCGAGATCCTTGAACACGGCGTCCGGATTGGTGCTGTTGTAGAACAGCGCCGCAACCACCACCGGCCGGGTCGATTGCGCCGCCAGCTCCTCGAGGAACGCCATGCGCGTGTGGCCGCCCTTGGTGAGCATGAAGACGCCGCGGCCGGCGTCCTTGAGCGAGACGACGAGGGCGCGCAGCTCCTTCTCGTCGGCGAGGCGCGAGGGCATCGGCACGCCGCCCTCGCCGTTGTGGGCAGGCGAGGTGCTGGTCGAGAAGCCGATCGCGCCAACGCGCATCGCCTCGAGCACCAGCCGGCGCATTTCGGCGATCTCGGCATCGGTTGCAATGCGCTGCGTCGCCGCTTCGCCCATCACGTAGCTGCGCAGCGCCGAGTGCCCGACGAAGCTCGCGATGTTGAGCGCAGACCCCCGGCGCTCGAGCATGTCGAGGTACTGCGGCACCGATTCGAACTCCCAGCGGATGCCGCTTCTCAGCGCGTCCAGCGACATGCCCTCGACCTGGGTCAGGTTGCGCATCACCAGGTCCCGGTCCGCGGGGCGGCACGGCGCGATGGTGAAGCCGCAGTTGCCGATGATCGCGGTGGTGACGCCCAGCGCAGGCGAGGGCGAGGCGCTCGGATCCCAGGTGAGCTGCGCGTCGTAATGTGTGTGGTTGTCGATGATCCCCGGCATCAGGGCCAGGCCGCCGGCGTCAATTGTTTCTTTTGCGCTGTCCTTGACTTCCCCGATTTCCGCAATGCGGCCGTCCTTGACACCCACGTCTCCATGCCGGGGAGAAGAACCCGAACCGTCGAGCAGCAGCGCGCTGCGGATCACGAGGTCGTGCATGGGGGAGAGTCAGTATACTGGCGCGCCATGGAGCTGAGAGGAAGGGTTGCGGCGGTCGATTCCGGCTATCTCGCGCGATGAAACGCGCGCTCGCTGTCTTGGTTGTCCTTTGCGCCGCGCTGGATGTGCAGGCAGCGAAACAAGGTGGAGGCAAGTTTGCAAGCGTTCCGTCCCCCGCCCATGCCAAGGCGGGGCCGGGCCGCGGCAGCTCGCGGCTCTACAGGGATCGGCGCGGCGCGCCGCAACTGGCGCCCGATCGCAAGATCAGCGAGCAGGACTGCAGCAAGCTGGTCGATCTCCAGGCGGGGAACCTACGGTGCAAGTAGTCGGCGGTCGATCCGGGCTATCCGGCCAGATAGCTGGAATTCAACTCGTGGCCGGCCGAGCCTTAGGACTCAGCACACGCTTTTGAGCCCCTCTTGATTCGGGTGATTTGGCGAGAGAACCCCGGCTCGCTGGAGGCGATGCCGGGACTATATCTGCAGCAGCACCGAGAGCCTTACGGTGCGCGGCTCGGCCGGGTGAAAGTGCTTGTCGGCCACCCCGGCGGCCGGTTCGCCTTGCAGGCGCGACGTATAGAAGTAGGTGATTTCGTCGACCTTGCGATCGAAGAGGTTCAGGACATCGAAGCTGATCCTCGCTTGCTTCGTCACCGCGTAGCTCAGCTTCGCATTCACGAGCATCGAGGAGCCGGAGCGCTCCGAATTGTCTTCGATGAGGGGCCGCGCTCCGAAGTAGCGCAGTCTCGAACCAGCGCTCCACGGTCCCTCCGCATACGTCAGGCCGCCAGACATGGTCCTCGTTGTAGACCCCGGAATATAGTTTCCAACGGGGTCTTCATCCTTGAAGCGCGCCTTGGAAAGCGTCAGCTCGAAGTCCGCAGTGATGTTGCGCTGGGTCTTGATGGAGCTTGCCCATTCGATGCCCTCGCGACGGCTGGGACGGCTGGGTTCGGTTGTTCCCGCATCGCCTGTGAAGACCAGTTCGGAATCGATATCGAGTCGCCACAGCGCTACCGAGGTGTGTGCGCCGTTAAGCGATGCTGCGCGAAAGCCGACCTCACCGCCTCTCGCGCGCACAAGAGGCGTTACGCGCCGCGCAGGAGCGCCGCTCGCCGGGTCCACGGTAATCGTGGTTCCGCGCGCGTCATTACTGTGGAATCCGTAGCCGTAGTTGAGAAAGTACTCGACCCCTGACCAAGGCCCCAGCACCAGCCCGAATTTCGGGCTCACAAGTGCGTCGCCGGCCGTGCCCGAATTGGGGGCATTATCGCTATTGACGCGGAAGCGGTATTGGTCGCTCCGCACGCCGATCATGCTGCGTAGCCCAGGGGTCCACGCGATGGAATTGAGGTAGTAGACGCTCGTGCTCGTTTGCACTACCTGGTCGCTGCGCACGGTGCCGATGCGTTGACGCGCAACGGTATTGTGCAGGCCAACCTCCGCGATGTTGTCGTTCCTAAGTTGCAAACCTGCCGTGTGCTCGATGTCGCGTCCGAACCCCGGGGTGCGCCAAGCGTGAGACAGCTCGCCTCCGCTTACCGTGCGCCGGTCGACCTGCTCGATCTGGTCGCCATTGACCGGATCGTTCAGGAAGAATGTGAAGTTCGAGACAAGATTCAGCCGCGAATGGATGAGGTATGCGTTCGCCCGCGTGAGCGAGGAAGCGTCGCTTTTCACCCACTGGGTTGAAAAACTGTAGCGCGATGTGCGTCCCCCATCGGTGGCATCGGCGGCGTCAAAGCGCCCGAGCCTGCCGGATTCGACCGCTCGCAACGGAATCTGGTCGGTCGAGTTCCAGTGCGATGCGTAGGCCATTGCGGTGAGCGTGAGGCCGTTCTTGTCGTCTCCGTTTGCGTAGCGAAGAATTCCGTTCAGCTTTCGCAGCTGTTCGGGATTCGTCCACGGACCGTTGCCCTCGCCGATTTCCAGCAGGCCAAGCAGATCGCCGCGTTCCACGGTCTGATTGCCGCCGAGTAGCGCTCGGCGGTAGCCGTAGGAGCCCGCAGTAAGCTCGGAAAGTCCGGCCGTCAACGAGCGCTTCAGATGCACATACGCGGCACCCGCCGCCGAAAAGTCTCCTTCATCCGCGTAGTACGGACCTTTCCGATAGCGGATATGGTCGATCAACTCGGGAATCAGGAAATTGAGGTCGGCGTAGCCTTGGCCGTGGCCGTGGCTCGGCAAATTGATCGGCATGCCGTCCACATGCACGGCGAAATCGGTTCCGTGATCCAGATTGAATCCTCGCAGGAAGTACTGATTCGCCTTGGCGCTGCCGCTGTGCTGCGTGATCACAACCCCGGGAATGGCCTCCAGCACTTCTGCCGGCCGCAGCAAAGGCCGGCTCTCCAACTGCCGCCTGTCTGCGGTGCCCTCGCTCGCAGCACCGGCGCTGCCCACGAGAGCGTTGTCATCGGGCGTCACAATGACTGTGGGGACGCCCTCGCCCCCGGGCAAACCGGCTGCCAGCAGATTGAGCGGAACTGCCGCCGCGACAAGCAGGCGTATAGCGCCGTTCTTTCTTGTGCTTGATCGCACGGGGGGAACATATCAGACTGGCGATCCGAATCACCAGCCGCTTCTGGAGGTTTCGCCATGGAATTCCCGAACGAGACCAAGGCGTACCGCAAGGCGCGCAACGATCTGCTGAAGGCCGAAGTCGATTTGCGGCGTCAAATCGAGAAGGTCGCGGCCTTGCGCCGCTCGCTTCCTGCGGGCGGCGAAGTGGCCGCGGACTATGTATTCGACAGCGAGAGCGGCGCGGTGAAACTGTCGCAGCTCTTCGAGCGCGGCGGCAGCCTGGTCGCCTACAGCTTCATGTACGGTCCGAGGATGCAGAAGGCCTGCCCGATGTGCACCGCGATGCTCGACGGCCTGAACGGCAACGCGCAGCACATTGCCCAGCGCACCCACCTCGTGGTGATCGCCAAGTCGCCGCTGCCGCGCATTGTCGAATTCGCACGCAGCCGCGGCTGGGCCAATCTGAAATTGTTGTCTTCGCAAAACAATCACTACAACCGCGACTACCACGGCGAAACCACCGACGGCTCGCAGATGCCGATGCTTAATGTGTTCGTCAAGCGCGACGGCAAGATCCGGCATTTCTACGGCACGGAATTGCTGCATGCGAAGGAAGAGAAGGGGCAGAACGCGCGCCACGTGGACAGCATCTGGCCGCTGTGGAACCTGCTCGACTTCACCCCCGAGGGCCGCGGCAGCGACTGGTATCCGAAGCTCAGCTACTAAATTAGTAGCCGACCCCCGGGTCCACCACGTTGAGGAGCGGGCGGCCGTTGCGCAGCCGCTCGATGTTCTCGACGATCTTCGGCAGCGCGGTGCGCGAATCGGTGAGCGCCGCCGCGTGCGGCGTGATGGTCACCTTGGGGTGCCGCCATAGCGCCTGGTCGGCAGGCATCGGCTCGGGCTCGAACACGTCGAGGTAGGCGTGCGCCAAATGCCCCGAGTCCAGCGCCGCGATGAGCTCGTCGGCCACGAGGTGCCCGCCGCGCGCCAGGTTGATGACGCAGCCGCCTGCGCGGATTTTTCGCAGGGTCGTCGCATTCAGGATGTCGCGCGTCTGCGCCGTAAGCGGCAGCAGGCACACCGCGACGTCGCTCGCCTCGAGCATCGCCCCCAGATCGTCGAACCAAAGCAGCCTGCCCAGGTCCTTGCGGCTGCGGCTCCAGCCGGCGACATTGAAGCCGAGCGCGAGGAGCTTGCGCGCCGCGTCGCTGCCGAGCTCCCCTAGCCCGAGCAGCCCGACAGTGCGATCGGCCGCGAGGTATTGCGTGTGCCGGTGCCAGCGGCGCTCGTGCTGCTGCGCGCGGTAGGCGTAGTGGTGGCGATGCCAGTCCAGAACGTGCGCGAGCACCGTTTCCGACATTGCCGCAACCATGCCGGGATCGACGAGCCGGGCGAGCGGCACGCCCTTGGGCAGCGCGGGATCGGCGAGCAGCTTCTCCACGCCCATCCACAGCGACTGGATGAGTTTCACATCTTTCAGGGTCTCCAGCGTGCCCGGCGGCGGCGTCGCGACCAGAGCGACGTCGATGGGCGCTTCAGGCCGCACCAGGATCCGGTCTCGCGGCAGCGCGCGCTCGAGGAGCGGAATCCAGTGCTCGGCCTTCTCGGTTTCGCTGGCGAAGAGAATATTCACCGCAGCGCGGGATGGTAGCATTCGCGCGTTCATGAAGCCGCCGTTTCGCGCCGACCATGTGGGGAGCCTTTTGCGCCCGAGCGAGCTGCCGAAAGACAAACGCGATCGGGAAATCCAGGATCGAGCGATCCGCGCGGTGGTGAAGAAACAGGAAGCGATCGGCCTGGAAGGCATCACCGACGGCGAATTCCGCCGCGCTTGGTGGCACCTCGATTTCCTGTCGCAGCTCGAGGGCGTGACGCTGCGCGAGAATCCCGGGCCAAAATTCGGCGGCACCGAGGAGCAGCCACCGATTCCGACCGTGACCGGCAAGCTGCGATACGCGAAGCCGATCATGGTCGAGGATTTTTCATTCCTGAAAGCAAACACCAGCAAAACGGCGAAGTTCACCATTCCGTCTCCGTCGATGCTGCATCTGCGCGGCGGCCGCGCCGGGATTTCGCGCGCAGCCTATCCGGAGCTGAAGGAGTTCTGGTCCGACGCAGCGGCGGCGTATCGCGCGGCCATTGCCGCTTTCGGGAAAGCCGGCTGCACGTACCTGCAGCTCGACGATGTTGCCTTCGCATATCTCTGCGACCCGAAGATCCGCGACAACTGCCGCAAGAACGGCGACGATCCGGAAAAGCTGCCGCGCGTCTACGCCGACACCATCAACCGCGCGCTCGAAGGCCGTCCCGCAGGAATGACGGTGACCCTGCATACCTGCCGCGGCAACTTCAAGAGCGCCTGGGTCGCCGAAGGCGGCTACGACCCCGTCGCCGAGGCGATGTTCTCGTGCCACGTCGACGGCTTTTTCATGGAGTTCGACTCGGCGCGCGCCGGCGGCTTCGAGCCGCTGCGCTTTGCCCCCAAGGGCAAGAAAGTGGTCCTTGGGTTGGTTTCAAGCAAGACGGGTTCACTCGAAAAGACGGAACAACTGAAACGCAAGATCGACGACGCCTCGCGCTACGTGCCGCTCGAAAACCTGTGCCTGTCGCCGCAGTGCGGCTTCTCCAGCACGCATCACGGCAACCAGCTGTCGCAGGACGAGCAGTGGCGCAAGCTCGAGCTCGTGGTCGAAACCGCCAAGGAGATCTGGAGATGAGCACCGAAAGGGAAATCCTCGCCCTTGAGGACAGGCGCTACGCGGCGATGGCCTCGGGGGATCTTGCGTCGCTCGAGAAGCTGCTGCATGACCAGCTGCTTTACACGCACTCCTCCGGAGTGATGGACACAAAGGCGAGCTGGCTGCAATCGATGAAATCAGGCAAGACGCGCTACAAGTCGGTGAAATGCAGCGACCAGAAGGTCCGCATCCTCGGCGACGTGGCGCTCGTGACCGGCAAAGCGCACATCGAGGCGGAGATCAACGGCCAGCCAAGGACGCTCAGGCTGATGTTCCTCAATGCCTGGGCGAAGACGCCGCAAGGATGGAAGTTCGTCGCCTGGCAGTCCACGCCTCAGCCGGCGTGAGCGGGCATTTCAAGGGCCGCCGCGAGGACGACCGGCTCCTGACCGGCGGCGGCCGCTATACGGCCGACCGGGACTTTACCGGCCAGCTCTACGGCTGTTTCGTGCGCTCTGATCGTGCGCATGCAGAGATTCTTTCATTGACAAAAGAAAATGCATTGAAAAGTCCCGGCGTGGTCGCCGTTTTCACGGGCGAGGACACGGCGGCTTTCAAGACGCCGCCGCCGATGGTCAAGTTTCCGGGACGCGGCGGAACAATGCTCAAGGTCCCGCACCGCGACGTCCTCGCGCGCGGCCGCGTGCGCTACGTGGGCCAGGAAATAGCGCTCGTCGTCGCCACTTCGGCGCCCGCGGCGCAGGACGCTGCCGAGCGGCTCGACATCGAGTATCGCGAGCTCACCGCCGTGGTCGACGCGGAGGAAGCGCTCCGGCCCGGCGCGGTCCTGCTGCACGACGATATCCCGGGAAACCTGTGCTTCGACTACGAGTACGGGGATGAAAAGGCGGCGGAGAAGGCGTTCGCGCGCGCCGCGCACGTCGCCCGCCTGAAGCTCGAGTCGACCAGAGTCGCGGGCAACCCCATCGAGCCCAAGTCCTGCGTGGTCGCGTACGACGCTGCGACCGGGAGCTTCGACGTTTACGCGCCGACGCAGGGCATGTCGATGATGCGGCCCAACCTGGGAATCATCACCGGCACGCCGCTCGACAGGATCCGACTGCACCACGGCGATGTCGGCGGCGGCTTCGGCATCCGTTCGCAGGCCTACCCGGAATACTGCGCGTTGATGCTCGCCGCAAGATCGCTCGGCAAGCCGGTGAAATGGGTCGGCACCCGCTTCGAGACCCTGGTGAGCGATCATCACGGCCGCGGCATACAGCTGAACGGCGAACTCGCGCTCGATGGCGAGGGCAGGTTTCTCGCGCTGCGGGTGCGCTGGGTCTGCAACATGGGCGCCTACCTGTCGCAGCCGGGGCCGCTGATCAACAGCCTCAATCCGTCCACGCATGCGACGAACGCGTACCGCATCCCGGCCCTCTATGGTCGCCACAGGCTCGCGCTGACCAACACGACGCCGACGACCGCCTACCGCGGCGCGGGGCGGCCGGGCGTTTCCTATCTGGTGGAGCGGCTGGTCGACGAGGCGGCGCGCGAGACCGGCATCGACCGCATCGAGCTTCGTCGGCGCAACCTGATTCCGAAAGCGGCGTTCCCGTACCAGACCCCGACCTCGACCTACGACAGCGGCGACCCGCCCGGCGAGCTCGAAGAGGCGCTCCTCCAGTCCGAATGGGACTCGTTCGAGAAGCGGCGCGAGGCTTCCTTGAAAAGGGGGAGATTGCGCGGCATCGGCTGCGCGGTCTTCATCGAGCCCTCAGGCGGCGGCGCCATCACGAAGGAGGAGGCGGCGATCAAGTTCGGCGACTCGGGCAACGCCACGCTCTACGTGCTCTCTGGCGCGTCGGGACAGGGCCATGAAACGGTCTATCCCGAGATCGTGGCGCAGATCTTCGGCATCGACCCCGGCAACATCGTCCTGCGCGCGAGCGACCCGGCCGGGCCGGCGCTCTCCGGCGGCGGCACGGTCGGCTCGCGCTCGACGGCTGCGCACGGCGCCGCGCTCGCCGCGACGGCGCGCGAGGTGGTGAAAAAGGGTCTCGATCTCGCGGCGAAGGAACTCGAGGTCGCCAGGGAAGATCTGGAATTTTCCGCGGGAAAATACCGTGTGAGAGGCACCGACCTGGCGATCTCGTTCGAGCAGATCGTGCGCCGCTACGGAGCGGCGCTCGACACGCTGGGCAGCATTCCGACCGCGGCGACATTCCCGGGTGGCGCGCACGTCGCGGAGGTCGAGATCGACCCGGAGACCGGCACGGTCGAGGTGTTGCGCTACGTCGCGGTCGACGACTGCGGCCGCGTCATGAACCATGTCCTGCTCGAAGGGCAGCTCCACGGCGGCATCCTGCAGGGCATTGGCCAGGCGCTCATCGAGCACTGCGTCTACGATCCATCGAGCGGGCAGCTGCTCACCGGCTCATTCATGGACTACGCCATGCCGCGCGCGCACCTGCTCGGCGAGGTGAGGCTGTTCGACAAGTCGGTGCCGGCGCCGGGCAATCCGCTCGGCGTCAAGGGCGCGGGCGAGGCCGGGACCGTCGGCGCGATCCCCACCATCGCCAACGCCGTGATCGATGCGCTGCGGCCGCTTGGCATTCATCAGCTCGACTTTCCCTACTCGCCGGCGCGCGTGTGGACAGCCATCGCCAAGGCAAGGACCTCGTGAGCGGACAGTTCAAGGGAAGGCGCGAGGACGCCAGGCTGCTGGGCGGTCGCGGGCGCTTCGCCGCCGACTGGAACCTGCCGGGGCAGCTCTACGGCCATTTCCTGCGCTCCGATCGCGCGCACGCGGACATTCTTTCCATCAATACGCAGGCAGCCGGGAACTCGACGGGCGTGGTGAAGATCCTTACCGGCGAAGACACGGCCAGGGCGGGCTACAAGACCGAGCCGCCGCTCGTGCGCTATCCGGGCAAGGGCGGCGCCATGATCAAGCAGCCGCACCGCGATGTACTGGCGAATGGACGCGTGCGCTGCGTCGGGCAGGAAGTGGCGCTGGTCGTCGCCAGCTCGGCCGCGGCGGCGCAGGACGCGGCCGAGAAAATCGAGGTCGAGTACCGCGAGCTCCCGGCCGTGGTCGACGCCGAGGCGGCCATGGCGAGCGATGCGCCGCTGCTTTATGCAGACATTCCGGGCAATGTCTGCTTCGATTACGAATACGGCAACGAGGCGGTGGTGAAGGACGCGTTCTCGCGCGCCGCGCACGTCACGCGGCTGTCGCTCGACAGCACGCGGGTGGTAGGCAATCCCATGGAGCCGAAGGCGGCGCTCGCGGCGTACGATGCGGCGAGCGAAACCTACGACCTCTACTCGCCGACGCAGGGAATTTCGCTGATCCTCGGCGGCTTGAGCGCCATCACCGGTGCGCCGTGCGAGAAGATCCGCGTGCATGCGAAAGATGTCGGCGGCGGCTTCGGCATCCGTTCCGATGCCTATGTCGAGTACTGCGCCCTGATGCTCGCCGCGAAGACGCTCGGCAAGCCGGTCAAGTGGGTGGCATCGCGGGCTGAAACCTTCCTCAGCGATTACCACGGGCGGGCGGCGCGGCTGAAGGGCGAGCTGGCGCTCGACCGCGACGCAAGGTTCCTCGCGTTGCGCGTCGAGTGGATCTGCAACTCGGGTGCCTACCTTTCCCATCCGGGACCCCTGATCAACACGCTGCTGCCGGCGTTCCACGTGATCAACGTGTACCGCATCGCGGCGGCGTACGGCCGCCACCGCCTGGTGCTCACCAACACCACGCCGACCACCGCCTATCGCGGCGCGGGCCGGCCGAACGTCTCGTACCTCATAGAGCGGCTGGTGGAGGAGGCGGCGCACGAAACCGGCATCGACCGCGTCGAGCTGCGGCGCCGGAACCTGATCCCGAAGGAAGCATTTCCGTACAAGACGCCGATCGCGATCTCGACCTACGACAGCGGCGACCCGCCCGGGCTTTTGCACGAGGTTTTGAAGCAGTCCGACTGGGAGCGATTCGAAAGCAGGCGTGAAGAGGCAAAGAAGCGCGGCAAGCTGCGCGGCATCGGCTGCGCGATGTTCGTCGAGCCGGCCGGCGCCGGCGGCAGCCCGAAGGAAGAAGTCGAGATCCGCTTCGGCGACTCGGGCAACGCCGGCATCTACGCCGTCGCGGGCCCTTCCGGGCAGGGCCACGAGACGGTGTATCCGGAAGTCGCCGCGGAAATCCTCGGCATGGACGCGGAGAAGATCTTCCTGCACGCCAGCGACCCCGACGGCCCTGCCCTGATGGGCGACGGCACGATCGGCTCGCGCTCCATGATGGCCTACGGCGGCGCGATCGCCGTGGCCTCGCGCGAGGTGGTGCGCAAGGGAATGGAGCTCGCCGCCAAGTCGCTGGAGGTTTCTCGACAGGACCTGGAGTTTCATCGTGGAAGGTACAGCGTGAAAGGCACGGACGTCTCGATCACGCTGGAAGAGATCGCGCGCCGCCACGCCGGCGAGTCGCCGCATCCGCTCGATGCGCGCGGCGATATTCCGCAGCCGCGTTCCTACCCCAGCGGCGCGCATGTCGCCGAGGTGGAGATCGATCCCGACACCGGCAAGCTGGCCGTGCTGAGCTATGTCGCGGTGGACGACTGCGGGCGCGTAATCAACCACACCCTGCTCGAGGGCCAGCTGCACGGCGGCATCGCGCAGGGGCTCGGGCAGGCGATGGGCGAACACGGCGTGTACGACGCCGACAGCGGCCAGCTGCTCAACGGCAGCTTCATGGACTATGTCATGCCGCGTGCCGACGACCAGCCCGAGCCGCGGCTCTACGACCGCTCGATTCCCGCGCCCGGCAACCCGCTCGGCGTGAAGGGCGCGGGCGAAGCCGGCACTACCGGGGCGCTGCCGACGATCGCCAACGCGGTGATCGACGCGTTGCGGCCGCTGGGCATCCATCAGCTCGACT
>Ga0209577_10000768_pt1 | contig 32036 bp, 23 predicted proteins | sample GraSoiAngelo_109_FD_185874 | JGI IMG/M metagenome (GOLD analysis project Ga0209577, IMG submission 185874) | Grasslands soil microbial communities from the Angelo Coastal Reserve, California, USA - 14_0903_12_20cm (SPAdes) (version 2) | ecosystem: Environmental > Terrestrial > Soil > Grasslands...
GGTGCATGCGCGCGTCATCCGGCCGCCGCGCGCCGCCTGCAGCGTGCGGGGCGTGGACGAAAGCTCGATCAAGGGCATCCGCGGCGCCCGCGTCGTGCGTGAGAAGGATTTCGTCGCCGTCGTCGCGCCGCGCGAATGGGATGCGGTGCGCGCCGCGCAGCAATTGAAGATCGACTGGCACTACGACGCCAAGGCGTTTCCGGCGATGGACGCGCTGCATGAGCACATTCGCGCCGCGAAAGCAGTGAAACGCGAGGAGCCGGTGAAGCAGGGCGATGTCGAGGCAGCGCTCAAGGCATCGGGAGTGCGCGTCATCGAGGCCGAATACGAGTGGCCGTTCCAGTCGCATGCCAGCATGGGGCCGGCGTGCGCGCTCGCCGACGTGAAGGCTGATCGCTGCACGGTGTGGACCGGCTCGCAGAAGCCGCACTACACGCGCGACGGCGTGGCGAAGCTGCTCGACATGCCGCCGGAAAAAGTGCGCGCGGTCTGGGTGCCGGGTCCCGGCTCCTACGGGCGCAACGATGCGGGCGACGCCGCGTTGGACGCCGCATTCCTCTCGCGGGCGGTGGCCAAGCCCGTGCGCGTGCAAGGCATGCGCGCCGACGGCACGGCGTGGGATCCGAAGGCGCCGGCGGCGGTGCACCGCGCGCGGGCGGCGCTCGATGCGAGCGGCAAAGTCATCGCGTACGACTTCCTCGCCAAAGGCTTCTCGCGCCAGCAGATCGCGACAAACGAGTCCAATCCCGCGGACAGCCTGCTTGGCCAGGCACTCGGGCTGACGCCGAAGGGGAACCAGATTTATGGCACGCCGGGCGAGTCCTACGGCTTCGAGAACAAGCGCCTCGCGTGGGAGACGATCGCGCCGCTCGTCGTCGCCGGCTGCTCGCCGCTACGCACCTCGCACCTGCGCGATCCGGTCGGGCCGGACATCCACTTCGCCTCGGAGCAGTTCATCGATGAACTGGCGCACGCCGCCGGCGAGGACCCGGTCGCTTTCCGCTTGCGCTACCTCACCAATCCGCGCCACGCAGCAGTGGTGAAGGCCGCGGCGGAGAAAGCGCGCTGGTCATCGCTCGGCAAGGGCAAGGGGATCGCGTTCGCCGACCGCAATGGCACGGCGGTAGCGGTCGTGGCGGAAGTCGAGGTTGATCGCGCGAGCGGCCGCATCTGGGCGAAACGCTTCACCGTGGCTCACGACTGCGGACTGGTGATCAACCCGCTGACGCTGCGCCAGACGATCGAAGGCAACGTGGTGCAGGGCCTCTCGCGCACGCTCTTCGAGGAGGTGCGCTTTGCGCCCGACGCGGTGGCGAGCGTCGACTGGGCGAGCTACCCGATCCTCGAGATGCCCGATGCGCCGGAGGCGATCGAGATCGTGCTCATCGACCGGCCGGAGGTCGCGCCGAGCGGCGCTGGCGAGCCCACCATCCGCGTCATCCCGGCGGCGGTGGCGAACGCCTTCTTCAGCGCCACCGGTGTGCGGATGCGCCGCGCACCGCTCAATCCCGAGCGCGTGAAAGCGGCACTCGCGAAGGCATAAGGAAATCGGGGACGGAGCCCGAATTAGTTCGGGCTCCGTCCCTGATGAGTCAGCGGTTTGGCAGCTTCAGATCGCGTTGCCGCAGCGAGTTCTGGATGAGCACGATGTCCGTCGAGGTGATCGTGCGCTCCTGCAGCTTCGGCGTGACGCATGAGAAATTGCTGGCGTCATTGATGTCGCCGGACCCGTTATAGGCCGCCTGCGCGGGGTACGCGCAGAGCGGACGGGAGCGCACCAGGTTGCCGCTGCCATCGAAGCGCGTGGCGATGATCTTCTCGGGCGCCACGCCTTGCTCGACCCACTTGATGACGGCGCTCACCACATGGTGGTCGGCATCGCGATAGGCCACCGGCGGCTCCGGGAAGCCGCCGCCGATCGCGTTCGGACCCGTACCGCCGCCGCAATGGCTCACCGCAGGCGCCATGAATAGGCGGTGATACTGCTGCACTTGCCTGCCGAAGGCCTGCGCGGTGGCGGCGACCACTTGCGGCGTGAGCTTGTCGATCTGCCGGTCGAAGGCGTCATCGGGCAGATGGCGCAGCTTCTCGAACTGCGTCAGCGCGAAGAAGTAGCCGAGCGATCCGTCCGGCGGCACCACCGAGTCGCCCCATCCGGCGTACTGGATCAGCTTGCCACCGCGGCTCACGAACTCGGTGATGTCCGGGCTCGGCGCGGCGGTCACCGGCGAGATGAACTGCTTGACGTGGTCGTAGACGGTCGAGAAGTTGATATTCGCCGGGTCACGCCATTGCGCCGCAGTCCAATTCACCCCATACACGTAGTGGCCGATGAACACGCCGTAGCCGCCGTTGTCGGCGAAGTTCGGATCGAAGAAAGCCTCCGAACCAAATTTGGCGCCGGCGTAGCGTTGTTCGCCGGTGAGTTCGTTGTGCGTGCCGGCGTACATCGCCTTGACCGTGGCGAGCTCCTGCGCAGTGAGCGTGTTGTCGCCGTCGGGACCCAGCGCGTCGATGTCGAAGCTGCAAGCGCGCGGGTTGGTGATCTGCCCGTCGGCGAGGCCGTCGATCGCATCGCACTTCTCGAGCACTTTCTGAGTGATCGCCGCCCGCTTCGCGGTACTGATTGCAGGCGGTTGTCCGAACACCGGGGTCAGGACCTTGCCTGTCCATATCAGCCAGAAAAGGACATCGGGGTAGAACTGAGAGGGCGCGCCGGCGACGATGCCGTCGAAGAGCTGCGGATAGTTCTGCGCCATCATCATCGCCTGGCGTCCGCCGTTCGAGCAGCCTTCGAAGTACGAATGCGCGACCGGCTTGTCGTAGAACGCAAGCGCAAGCGCCTTCGCGGCTGTGGCGACGTAATAGTGCGCGCGCAGGCCCCAGTCCTTTACTTTTTCGGGGTGGCCGAGAGTCCAAGTCGCCGACTCGCCACCGTCGTGACCCATGTTGCTGCCTGAGGCGACAAATCCGTTGCCGATGTCCTGCGCAAGGCGCGCGTAGGGCGTGGCGCCCGCATAGCCGCCCGTGCCGTTCTGCTTGAAGCGCCCGGTCCACGCCGCCGCGGTCGGCAGCCACACTTCGAACTTGATCTCCGAGTCCTGCGTCGGCCTCGCAACGCCCTGCACGCGGCAGAACGTCACGCCGGTGCTTACGTTGATAGGCGGGTTGCCGGTGCCGGGCGTGCCGGGGACTACCCCCGGCGGCGTCACCACCGCCGATGAAATGGTGGAGGCTTCCGGCGTGAGCGATGTAAGTTGGCCGCAGCTTAGAGCGGCGAAGCTGGGCCCAGACACGGCCGTGAGGCCGACGGTGAGCGCGATCCGTGCTGTACTTCCCATGAGTTTTCCCCGGTGGTGTCGATGTTGGACCAGTCAACATAGCAGGGCGTCGCGAACGATCCATTTGAGATGTTCATCAATCGATGCACGGCGCTAATGAGTAACGCCCGAACTTCTAGAACGAGCGCGGCAGGCCGAGCACGTGCTCGGCGAGGTAGGAGAGGATGAGGTTCGTGGAGATCGGCGCCACCAGGTAGAGCCGGTTCTCGCGAAACTTGCGCTCGACGTCGTACTCGGCGGCGAAGCCGAAGCCGCCGTGCGTCTGCAGGCAGACGTTCGCCGCCTCCCAGGAAGCCTTGGCGGCGAGGTGCTTCGCCATGTTCGCCTCGGCGCCGCAAGGCTGGTGCTGGTCGAATAGCCGCGCCGCCTTGTAGCGCATCAGGTTCGCCGCTTCGATCTCCATGTAGCTCTCGGCAATCGGGAACTGGATGCCCTGGTTCTCGCCGATCGGGCGGTCGAAGACCACGCGCTCGGTGGCGTACTTCGTCGCCTTCTCGACGAACCAATAGCCGTCGCCGATGCATTCGGCAGAAATCAGGATGCGCTCGGCATTGAGGCCGTCGAGGATGTAGCGGAAGCCTTTGCCTTCCTCGCCGATCAGGTTCTCCGCCGGGATCTCGAGGTTGTCGATGAACACCTGATTGGTCTCGTGGTTCACCATGTTGCGGATCGGGCGCACGTCGAGGCCCTTGCTCTTGGTCTCGACGAGGAAGATCGACATGCCCTCGCTCTTGCGCTTCACGTCGGCAAGAGCAGTGGTGCGTGCGAGCAGGATCATGAGCTCGGAGTGCTGCAGGCGCGAGGTCCAGACCTTCTGGCCATTGACGACATAGCCCTCGCCCTTGCGCACCGCGACCGTCTTGATCTTGGTCGTGTCGGTGCCGGCGCCGGGCTCGGTCACGCCCATCGCCTGCAGGCGTAGTTCGCCGGCGGCGATCTTCGGCAGGTACTTGCGCTTCTGCGCCTCGGAGCCGTGCCGCAGCAGCGTGTTCATGTTGTACATCTGGCCGTGGCAGCAGCCGGCGTTGCCGCCCGAGCGCGTCACTTCCTCCATGATAACCGTCGCCTCGGTGAGCGAGAGTCCCGAGCCGCCGTACTGCTCCGGAATGAGCGCCGACATCCAGCCCGCCTTGGTCAGCGCGTCGACAAACGCTTCCGGATAAGCACGCTTTTCATCGATCTGCTGCCAGTACGTGGAGCCGTACTGGTTGCAGAGCGCGCGCACTGCATCGCGCAGCTCCGGATGGTTCTCGCGCCCGAGGTTCATTTCTTCGGCTTGAGATGCGCGGAGGCTTCCTCGTCGACGCGCTCCCAGATCTCCTGCGCCATAGGCTCGCGCGTCTCCTCGAGGATGTGGCCGACGAGGCCGACCGCGCGCGCCATGACGCCCAGGCCCTTGACGATGCGCCAATCGAGGCCGAGCTCGCAGGCGAGCGCGCCGATCGCGCCGGTGGCGTTCAGGGTGATGCCGCGTGTTTGGGCGATCTCCTCCATGAGGCGGCAGTACTTGCCGTAATGGCCGGTTTCGCGCGCGATCTGGAACAGGCGCACCGTGCGCGGGTCGACCGGCTTGTGAATCGGATGGCCGAGGCCGGGCATGCGCTTGTTCTCGGCGAGCACCGTGCGCGCGTCCTTGCCGGTGGCGATGGCGTCGGAAACGATGCGCGCCACGCCTTCCATCGAGCCGACGAACACGCTGCCGAGGCCGAGGAGGCCGCCGGCGACCGCCGCTTGGAGCGCCTCCGGCGCCCCGAGGTAGGTGAGGCGCGCGACAAGCGCACTGGGCGTGACGCCGTGCTCTACCAGCGTCACCACCATGGCATTGAAGAGCTTGGACTCGCCGGGCGTCGGTACGCGGCCGGTGAGCTCGAGGAACGCCATGTCCCCAAGGTTCAGGTGCCCGAGGATCTCGCCGGGGAGGTCTTTGCCGCGCACGAAGATCCGGTCCACCGTCGACCAGGCGAGGTCCGATTTCAGCGGCTTTCGCGCCATCAGCCAGAAATATAGGCGCCGGCGTCATTCATGACGCGCCGCCGCAGATTGTCCGTGCGTCCATTTTGTACCGGCTGATGAATTATTTCACTTAAAGAAGTTGCACTAAATGCCAGAATCCAAACAAGAAGTGACCGTTCGGGGAGACCGTTCGTGATCCAGGCCGCGCAGCCAGAGGAGCGCGAGCCAGGGCCTATCAAGGTCCTGGTGATCGATGACAGCAACACCATCCGGCGCAGCGCCGAGATGTTCCTCCGTCAGGCCGGCTACGAAGTAATTCTCGCCGAAGATGGCTTCGACGCGCTGGCGAAGATCGCCGATCACCAGCCGCGGCTCATCTTCGTCGACATCATGATGCCGCGCCTGGACGGCTACCAGACGTGCGCGCTCATCAAGCAGAACCCAAAGCTGAAGGCGACGCCGGTGATCATGCTCTCGAGCAAGGACGGCGTGTTCGACCGCGCGCGCGGCCGCCTCGCCGGCTCCGACCGCTACCTGACCAAGCCCTTCACGAAAGAGGGCCTCGTCGCGGCGGTCACCGAGTACGTCAAACCCTCTTCCATCGCTTCCTGAAAAGGCACCGTATGGCCATCCAAAAAATACTGATCGTCGACGACTCGGCCACCGACCGGCAGTTCCTGACCGAGATGCTTTCCAAGAAGGGCTTCAAGGTCGCTACCGCCGAGAGCGCCGAAGACGCCATGCTGAAGGTGAAGCAGTCGCGTCCCGACCTCGTGCTGATGGACATCGTGCTGCCGGGCCAGAACGGCTTCCAGGCGACGCGCGCGCTGACGCGCGATGAAAGCACCAAAAGCATCCCGATCATCCTGTGCACGAGCAAGAAACAGGAGACCGACCGCGTCTGGGGCCTGCGTCAGGGCGCGCGCGACTACATCGTGAAGCCGATCAACCAGGCGGAGCTGCTGGCGAAGATCAGCGCGCTCGGCTGATGGGCGCATCCGCCGTCACCACCACCGGACGAGTCTCGCTGCGCGAGTACCAGCTCGCGCTTTCCGAGCGGCTGCAAAGCGCCGAAGCGGGCGCGGGGCTCCCCTCGAAGCTCGGCGTGCAGGTGGGCGGGGAGGGCTGGCTCGTCGAGCTCGCGGACGCGGCGGAGGTGATCCCGGTGCCGCCGATCTCGGCGGTGCCGCTCGCGCGCGGCTGGTTCAAGGGCGTCGCCAACGTGCGGGGCAACCTCTACAGCGTGAGCGATTTTTCCGCCTTCCTCGGCGCCGAAGCGGTAAAGCTCTCGGCGGACGCGCGTTTGCTCGTGCTGAGCGAGCGCTTCCGCTGCGGGGCCGCGCTGCTCGTTGAGCGCTCGCTCGGCTTGCGCGCGCTCGGCGAGCTCACGCCCCAGAGCGTCGCCGCGCCGACGCCCTGGATACGCGGCCAGTACAGCGATGCGGAAGGACGCATATGGAAAGAGCTCGACGTAGCGGCGCTCGTGCAGCACGAGGCCTTCCTGGAGGTGAGCTCATGAATCGATATGTCGCGGCACTCTTCGCGGCAGCCGCGCTTGCCGTATCGCCTGCGTGGGCCGATCCCGGCGTGACGCCGAATCGGATCCTCCTCGGCCAGGCTGCCGTCTTCAGCGGCCCGGCGGCGCAGCTTGGCATCCAGATGCGTAACGGCATCAAGGCCTACCTGGATTACGTGAATGCGAACGGCGGCGTGCACGGCCGCAGGCTCGACCTCGTCACCGAAGACGACCGCTACGAGGCTTCGGTGGCGCCCGCGGCGAGCAAGAAGCTGATCGAGGAGCACAAGGTGTTCGCACTGCTCGGCTACGTCGGCACGCCGACCGGAGCGGCGCATCTTCCCATGACGACGCAGGCGAAGGTGCCGCTCGTCGGCATGTTCACCGGCGCCGAGATCCTGCGCGTGCCGATGAACCGCTACGTGTTCCACGTGCGCGCGAGCTACTACGACGAGACGGAGAAGATCGTCGAGCAGGTGGTCTCGACCGGCGGCAAGAAGATCTCGGTCTTCTACCAGGCCGACAACTATGGCGAGGCCGGCCGCAAGGGTACCGAGCTCGCGCTCACCAAGCGCGGCATGAAAATCCATGCGAGCGGCACGGTGGAGCGCAACACGGTCAAGGTCGACGATGCGGTGAAGGCGATCAATGCGTCGGAGCCCGACGCGGTGGTCATGGTGAGCGCCTATACCTCGTGCGCGGAGTTCATCCGCCAGATGAAGAAGGCGGGCAGCGGCGCGACGTTCTACAACGTGTCCTTCGTCGGCTCGAAGGCGCTCGCCGATGCGCTCGGGGCCGATGGCAGCGGCGTCGCCATCTCCCAGGTGGTGCCGTTCCCCTGGGGTACGGCCGTGCCGGTGGTGAAGGATTACCAGCTTCTCGCGAAGAAGGCCGGTTTTACGGACTACAACTTCAGCGCGATGGAAGGCTTCCTCACCGCCAAGGTGATGGTCGAAGCCCTGAAGCGCGCGGGCAAGAACCCGACGCGCGAAGGCATGGTCGACGCGCTCGAGGCCATGCGCGACGTCGACCTGGGAGGCTTCTACGTCAGCTATTCGCCCACCAACCACGCCGGCTCGAAGTTCGTCGACCTGACGATCATCGGGCGCAATGGCAAGTTCCTGCGCTAGGGGTGTTCCATGGGTAACCGCCTCGAAATCCTCAAGATGCCGTTCGTGGCGCGCGACGGCGCCGGTTCGGGCCACGCCGTCGCAGCGGTGGCTGCGCCGTCGAGCACCGGCCGCAAGCTGAAACTCCTCGTGGTGTTGCTCGCACTGCTGATGGTCGTCAATGGTCTGATCGTCGTCTACGACGCCCGCCAGGCGACCTTCAACACGCTCTATGTCGCCGCGGTCGGCAAGATCCGCATGCTCTCGCAGCGCCTCGCCAAGGCCGCGCAGCAGGCTTCGCAAGGTAACCGCGAAGCGTTCAAGCAGCTGCACGAGAGCCGCGACGAATTCAGCGCGCTGGTCAAGTTGCTCTCCGGCGGCGGCCTGAACGGCGGGGTGAACCTGCCGCCCACGCCAGAGAGCGTGCGCCCGATGCTCGCGGCGCTCGAGACCGAATGGCGCAAGACCGAGCGCAACTCAGGGCTTGTCATCCGTGAGGAGCCGAACCTGGTCGCGCTCGGCGCGGCGGTGCGCGCGATCAACGACAACAATCCCGCGCTGCTCGAGATCGCCGACGAGGTGGCGGCGCTCAGCGTGCAAAGCGGTGCGACGCCCCGCCAGAACGCGATTGCGGCGCAGCTCGTGATGCTCACGCAGCGCATGGCGAAGAATGCCAACGCGATGCTCGCGGGCGACGTGGTCGACCCGGAGGTGGCGTTCCTGCTCGGCAAGGACAGCAACACGTTCCGCGACCTCCTGCAGGGTCTGCTGCAGGGGAACGAACCGATGCGCATCGCGCGCGTGTCGGATGCGGAGCTCCGTGCGAAGCTCGGCGAGCTCGAGACAGGCTTCAAGGAATACCAGGTGGCGGTGAGCAGGATCCTCGGCAACATGCAGCGCCTGGTGAACGCCAAGCGCGCCACCCGCGACATGTTCAACGACAGCGAGACGCTGCTTGGCGCCGCCGAGCAGCTCGCGAGCGGCTACGATCAGCTGCTCGCCGAGCGTCGAGTCAACTTCATCGCGCTGGCGGTAGGCTCGCTCCTGGCGCTCGTGGTGCTCCTGCTGATCGGCAAGGCGTACGTCGGCGACAGCCGTCGGCGTGCCGAGCAAAGCGAGCATCGGAACCGCGACAACCAGAACGCGATCATGCGGCTCTTGGACGATATCGGCAATCTGGCGAGCGGCGATCTCACGGTGCGCGCGAAGGTCACCGAGCACATGACCGGCGCGATCGCCGACTCGATCAATTACACGATCGAGGAGCTGCGGCGACTGGTCGCCGGCATCACCAAGGCGGCCGAGCATGTGGGCAGCGCCACGCACGAGGCGCAGACGGTGAGCGCGGAGCTCTTGCACGCGACGCAGCGCCAGGCCACCGAGATCCAGGGCGCCGGCCAGGCGGTGGCGCAGATGGCGCAATCGATGAACCAGGTCTCGGCGAATGCCAATGACTCGGCGAAAGTGGCCGAGACCTCGCTCAGCGCGGCGAACAAGGGCGCGCAGGCGGTGCAGAACGCGATCCGCGGCATGAACGACATCCGCGACCAGATCCAGGAGACCTCCAAGCGCATCAAGCGCCTGGGCGAGTCCTCGCAGGAGATCGGCGAGATCGTGCAGCTCATCTCGGACATCACCGAGCAGACCAACGTGCTCGCGCTGAACGCCGCGATCCAGGCCGCCTCCGCCGGGGAGGCGGGGCGCGGCTTCACCGTCGTCGCGGAGGAAGTGCAGCGCCTCGCCGAGCGTTCGGCGGAGGCGACCAAGCACATTGGCGCCATCGTGAAGAGCATCCAGCGCGACACGGGCGACGCCGTCGAGGCAATGGAGCGCAGCACGCGCGGCGTGGTCGAGGGAACCCGCACCGCCGACGAGGCCGACCAGGCGCTGCGCGAAATCGAGAAAATCTCCAACCGCCTTGCCGAGCTGATCGGCGCCATCTCCAACGCCACGCAGCAACAGGCGGCCTCCGCCGCCCAAGTCGCCGGCAAGATGAAGATCATTCTCGGCGTGACGCAGCTCACGAGCCAGGGCACGAAGAAGACCGCCGCTTCGGCGGCGCGGCTCGGCGAGCTCGCGCAGGGTCTGAAAAGCTCGGTCTCCGGATTCAAGCTCGCCTAGGAGCCGCGCGAGGCGCGATGCCCGACACCACCATCCTTTCCTGGATCACCGCCGAGGTCGATCAGGCGCTCGAGCGGGTGCGCGACCAGATCGCGCGCTCCGGCGCCGCGCCGCTCGACGCACGGGCGCTCGGCGGCTGCCCCGAGCACCTGCACCAGGTGAGCGGCGCGCTCAACATGGTCGGGCTCGCCGGCGCGACGCGCTTCTGCGAGGCGCTCGAGACGACGCTCAACGGGCTCAATGGCTCGCGCAGCGAGGCGGCCGAGGTCATCGAGCGCGCCGTTGCCGAGCTGAAAGCTTTCGTCGACGACGTGGCGCGCGGCGAGCCGAATGTGCCGCTGCGCCTCTATCCTTCGTACGAGGCGTTGGCCGCGCTGCAGGGCCGCGGCGATTGCGCGGCGGTGGAGCTTTTCTTCCCAGACCTCACGCCGCCCGCGCCCGCGCATCCCCGGCCGAAGTCGCTCGCGGAAGGGGAGCTCGCGCCGTTCCTGCATGCGCAGCGCACGCGCTGGCAGCGCGGCATCCTCGCCTGGATCCGCCGGCAGCCAGCGGGCCTCGAGGAGATGCGCGAGACACTCGACGCCATCCATGCCGTCGCGCACCAGCTACCCGAGCGCCGCGCGCTGTGGTGGGTGGCGGGCGGCCTGGTCGACGCACTCCTCGATGCCACGGAGCCGCAGCGGCTCGCGCAGGCGCGCGCGCTCTGGAACAAGCTGGATATCTATATCCGGGACTTGACCGCCGGCTCGCGCCCCGACAATGAGGTGCTGCTGCGCGAACTCTTGTACGCGATCGCCTGCTGCGCGCCGCTTACCCAGCGCCTGCGTGACATCAAGCGACTCTACGGCCTCGACGCGCTGGTACCGCCCGCCTCGAGCGAGCCCGAGACGCGCGACACGCGCTCGCTGCAGCAGGAGGTCGCTGCCAGGCTCCAGGCGCTGGCCCAGGTATGGCAGCGCTACCTCGCCGGCGACGCAAACAGCGCAGCCGCGTTCGGCGAGCGCGCGCAGGCGCTCAAGGCAGCCGCCGCCGCGCTCGGCGACGCCGAGCTGTCGAAGCTGCTCGACGCGGTGGCTGCTGCTGCCGAACGAGTGCCGCGGAAGCAGGCCCAAGGCGGCGACTTTCTGCTCCTCGAGATGGCCTCGGCGTTCGCGCTTGCGCAGAGCCTGCTCGAGCATTTCGAGCGGCCGCTCGCCGATACCGCGGAGCAGGTGGCGATCATGTCGCGCTGGCTCACGGAGGGCGCGGCGGGCAAGGCGAGCGCGGCCGCGCCGGCCGGTTTGCGGCCGGAGCTCACGCAGCACGTCAGCGCATTGCAGCTACGCGCGCGCGTCGCCGGGGAGATCCTCACGAACCTGCAATCGGTCGAGCAGGCGCTCGACGCCTATGCGCGCGGCCATGCCGCCAAGGACGCGCTGGCCAAAGTGGCACCGCAGTTGCGGCAGATCCACGGCGCGCTGCGCGTGCTGTCGTGGGAGCGGGCGGCGCTGGTGCTGGAGCGCTGCGAGCGAATGATCGCCGCGCTTACGCCGCAGAGCGAGGACCTCGACTGGGTCGCCGAGGGCCTGAGCAGCCTGAGTCTGTTTGTCGGGCCCTGCGCGCAGGGCCGCGAGCCGCGCGAGCAGGCGCTCGACTTCTTCCTCGCGCGCATGGAGCAGCGGCCTGCGCCACTGCCCGGCGCCGGCGCGCCCGCGCCGAGTGCGAAGCCGGACGAGAGCCTGCTGCAGGTTTTCCTCGAGGAAGCCGTGGAGGTGCTCGCGGCGCTTGCCGCAGGCCTAGTGAAATGCCGCGCCGAGCCGGCTAATCTGGAGGTGCTCGCCAGCATCCGCCGCGGCTTCCACACGCTGAAAGGCAGCGGCCGCATGGTCGGTCTTGCCGAGCTCGGCGAGGCCGCCTGGCAGCTCGAGCGCGTGATGAACCACTGGCTCGAGCGCGAGCAGCCGGCGACCGGGGAGCTTCTCGAGCTCGCCACCGTCGCCCACGGCTCGTTCACCGGGTGGATCGAGCGGCTGAAGAAGGGCGAGACGCCGGTCATCGACGCTCGGCCCATCAGCGAGCTTGCCGCGAGACTCGCCGGCGAGGACTCTGCCGTTACGCGGGTGCGCGACGTCTATCTCAAGGAAGCCGCCCAGCACCTTGTCACGCTGAGGAGCGAATGCGCGGCATGGGCCGCCAGCCAGGCGACGGAAGCTTCAGCCGCGTTTACCCGCGCCGCGCATACCCTTGCCAGCTCGTCGCGCACAGCGCGCGTCGAGCCGATCGCCCAGGTCGCCGCCCAACTCGAGCAATGGATGCCGCTCGCCGAGCGCACCGTGGAGCCAGCCGACCGGCTGGTGATCGGCGCGGCGATCGAGGAGCTCGCCGTGATCCTCGCCGCCGTCGGCCGCGGCGAGTCGCCCGCGCCGCCTGCCGAGACGCTCGCCGCGCTGCAGGCGCTCAGGAATCGCCTGCTCGTGCCGTTGCGGCCGAAGGAAAAGCGCACGGTGCGCGATGACTTCGACGGCGCGCTGCTGCCCGTGTTCCTCGAGGAAGCGCACGAGCTCGTACCGCAGGTGGCGGGCGACTTGCGCGCGTGGCGCGCCAATCCGCAGGACCGCACCGCCGCCGACGCGGTGAAGCGCGCGCTGCACACCCTCAAGGGCAGCGCGCGTATGGCGGGCGCGATTCGCCTTGGCGAGCTCACCCACCTGATGGAAAGCCGCATCGAATACGCGCTCGAGGCGGGCGAGATCACAGCCGAGCTCTTCGACGAGCTGCAGGCGAAGCTCGACCGGCTCAGCACCGATCTCGAGAAGCTCGGCGCGTCCGGCGCCCCGGCCCCCGCCGCGGCCGCCAAGGGACCGGAGCCGCGCGTGCCGGCCGGCGCCCCCGCGGCCCTGCTGCGGGTGAACGCCGAGCGGCTCGACCGCCTGATCACGGAAGCGGGCGAGGCGGCGATCGCGCGCTCGCGCATCGAGGCGGAGCTGCGCCAGACCAAGCAGGCGCTCGCCGACCTGAACGAGAGCATCGCCCGACTGCGCACGCAGCTACGTGAAGTGGAGATCCAGGCCGACAGCCAGCTGCAGTCGCGCCGCTCGGAGCTCGCCGAGCGTGAACGCGACTTCGATCCGCTGGAATTGGACCGCTATACGCGGCTGCAGGAGCTCACGCGCATGATGGCCGAGGGCCTGAACGACGTCGCGACGCTGCAGCAGGGGCTGATGAAGAGCGTCGGCGAGAGTGACGCGGCGCTGCTTCAGCAGGCGCGCATCGGCCGCGAGCTGCAGCAGGAGCTGATGCGCATGCGCGCGGTGCCGTTTGCGAACCTTGCCGAGCGGCTGCAGCGCATCGTGCGCCAGAGCGCCGCCGAGCTCGCCCGCAAGGCCGAGCTCTCCATCGAGGGCGGCCAGGTGGAGCTCGACCGCGGCGTGCTCGAGCGCATCTCGGCGCCGCTCGAGCACATGCTGCGCAACGCGCTCGTGCACGGCATCGAGCTGCCGGCGGCGCGCGTCGCGGCCGGCAAGCCCGAGGCCGGACGTATCGCCATCAGCCTGCGCCAGGAAGCGAACGAAGTCGTCGTGGGCGTGGCCGACGACGGCGCCGGCCTCGACCTCGAGCGCCTGCGCGCGAGCGCCGTCGACAAGGGTCTCGTCGCCGCCGACCAGGCGCTCTCCGAGGCCGAGCAGGTGCAGCTCGTGTTCATGCCGGGCGTCTCGACCGCCGAGTCGGTGACCGAGCTCGCGGGCCGCGGTGTCGGCATGGATGTCGTACGCACCGAGATCCAGGCGCTCGGCGGGCGTCTCGAGGTGACGAGCGCTCGCGGCCGCGGCACGACCTTCGCGATCTATCTGCCGCTCACCCTCGCCGTCACGCAGACGGTGATGGTGCGCGCGGGCGGCATGACGCTCGGCATTTCATCGGCGAGCGTCGAGCAGGTCCTGCGCGTCAAGGCCGACGCGCTCGTCTCGCACTACGAGGCGGGCAGGGTCGAATTCCAGGGCCGCCAATATCCGCTGCACTACCTGCGCCAGCTTCTTGGCAGCCGCGCCGCCACCAACATCCAGGACTGGAACCTCGTGCTCCTCGTGAGGAGCGGCGCGCATCGCGTCGCCGTGCACGTCGACGATCTCATCGGCAACCGCGAGATGGTGGTGAAGAACATCGGCCCGCAGCTTTCGCGCATGCCCGGCGTGGCCGGTGCCACGGTGCTCGCCGATGGCTCGATCGTGCTGATCGTCAATCCGGTGCAGCTCGCCCACCGCGCCCAGGGGCCGATGAAGAGCACGGCGACGCCCGAGCTCTCCGGGAGCGCGACGCGCGCGGCGCCGCTCGTGATGGTGGTGGACGACTCGCTCACCGTGCGCAAGATCACCGGGCGCCTCCTCGAGCGCGAGGGCTACCGCGTGCTCACGGCCAAGGACGGCCTCGACGCGCTCGAGCAGCTCAAGGGCGAGCTGCCCGCCATCATGCTGGTCGACATCGAGATGCCGCGCATGGACGGCTTCGACCTCGCGCGCAACGTGCGCGGTGATCCGCGCACCATGGAGATCCCGATCATCATCATTTCCTCGCGCACGGCGCCGAAGCACCGCTCGCGCGCGGCCGAGCTCGGCGTCAACGCCTTCCTCGGCAAGCCCTACCAGGAGGCGGAGCTCTTGCAGCAGATCGCCGCCCTGGCCCGCGCATGAAGTTCGAGCTCCAGGAGCACATCGGCAAGTACCCGCTGCTGCGCGAGATCGGCGCCGGCGCGACGAGCAAGGTCTATCTCGCGCGCGACCCGTTCGCCGAGCGCGATGTCGCCATCAAGGTGTTTCTGTTCGACAAGGACGCCGACGGCGAGCAGGAGCGCATGAAGCACAAGTCGTTCATCGCCGAAGCGTCGCTTGCCGGCAAGCTCGCCCACCCGCACATCGTCGAGATCTTCGACGCCGTGGTCGAGCCCGGCCGCAGCTATCTCGTCATGGAGTACGTGCCCGGCACGACGCTCGAGGCGCACGCCGACGTGGCGCGCCTGCTGCCGGTCAGCAAGGTGGTGGAGATCATCTTCAAGTGCATCCGCGCGCTGGAATATGCGCACCGCCATGGCGTCATCCATCGCGACATCAAGCCCGGCAACCTCCTGCTTTCCGAGAGCGGCGAGACCAAGGTGAGCGACTTCGGCGCCTCCTTCCAGCAGAAGCTGCAGGACACGACGCAGATCAGCGGCGTCGGCTCGCCCGCCTACATGTCGCCCGAGCAGGTGCGCCTCGAGCCGCTCACCCTCCAGACCGACATCTACTCGCTCGGCGTCACCATGTATCGTCTGCTCACCGGGCGGCTGCCGTTCAGCGCCTCGACCCAGCCCGCGCTCACCTACGCCATCCTCAACACCGAGGCGCAGCGCCCGGCGAAGCTCCGCCCCGAGCTGCCGGGACTGCTCGACGCCATCGTCATGAAGGCGATGGAGAAGAACCCGGCGGCGCGCTACCAGTCATGGCTCGATTTCGGCAAGGACTTGAGCCAGGCGTTCGCCAGCCTGCGCCTCGCCGGCGCCACGGTGTCCGACTCGGAGAAGTTCACCAAGCTGCGCGACTTCCCTTTCTTTGCCGACTTCAACGACGTCGCGCTCTGGGAGCTGATCCGCATCGCGACGTGGAAAACGATCGCGCCGCAGACCGTGCTGATCCGCGAGGGAGAGACCGGCGAGAACTTTTATTTCCTGGTCGAGGGCGAAGTCGACGTCACGCTCTTCAGCAAGCTTCTCGCCACGGTGAAGACGGGGCGCTGCTTCGGCGAGCTGCTCTACTTCGCCGAGCGCTCGCAGCGGCGCACCAGCACCGTCACCGCGCGCACGCCGATCACCGTGATGGAGGTGAAGGCGGACGCCATGCGCGCGGCGACCGACGCCTGCCAGGCCGCATTCAACAAGGCGTGCATGCGGGTGCTGATCGAGCGGCTGGTCGACTCGAATCAGCGCCTCGCGCAAGCCGCTTAAATCGGATCCCAGCTAAAGACGTCCTGCGAGCGCTCGAGCGCATAGAAGTGCGCGCGCAGCGCGGGGATGGCATGCGTGGCGATCGCCTCGGCGCTCCAGCCGCTCTCGCGGTGCACCGAGCGCAGCGGCCGGTTCTGCGACATGAGGAAGATCTCGTTCGCGCGCACGGCAAAGATCTGCCCGCTCACCTCGCGTGCGGCCTCCGACGCTAGATAGACCGCCAGCGGCGCAATCTTCGCCGTTTGCATGCTTTTCAGCTTTTCCACCCGCGCTTGCTGGTCCGGCGTCTCGGCCGGGATCGAGCCGATCATGCGGCTCCAGGCGAACGGCGCGATGCAGTTGGAGCGCACGTGGTATTTCGCCATGTCCAGCGCGATCGACTTCGACAGCCCGACGATGCCGAGCTTCGCCGCGGCGTAGTTCGCCTGGCCGAGATTGCCGATGAGACCGGACGTCGACGTCATATGGACGTATGCACCGGACTCCTGGGCCTTGAAGTGCGGCGCCGCGGCGCGCGCGACGTAGAACGAGCCGCTGAGGTGCACGTCGATCACCGCGCGCCAATCATCAGGCGACAGGTTGAAGAAGAACCGGTCGCGCAGGATCCCGGCATTGTTCACCACCGCATCGAGGCGCCCGAAGGCGTCAAGCGCCGTCTGCACGATGCGATTCGCCGATGGCCAGTCCGCCACGCTGTCCGAGTTGGCCACGGCCGTGCCGCCGGCCGCGCGGATCTCGGCCGCCACCTGCCCGGCCGGTGCGCCGCTCGCGCCTTCGCCTTTGACCGTCGTGCCGAGATCGTTCACCACCACCTTCGCGCCCGCCGCGGCCATGGCGAGGGCAAAGTCGCGCCCGATGCCGCCACCGGCGCCGGTGACGAGCACCACCTTGCCCTGGAGCATCGCCGTATTATGCGCGCGCGATGCAGGCGAGCCTCGACGCTGCCCTGAATCCCGCTTCGGTGGCGATCATCGGCGCCTCGGACAATCCGCACAAAGTGGGCGGGCGTCCGCTGCTCTACCTGCAACGCTATGGCTATCGCGGCGCCATCTATCCCATCAACCCTGCGCGCTCGAGCGTGCAAGGCCTGCGCGCCTTTGCGCGCATCGCAGATACGCCGCAGGTGCCGGATCTCGCCATCATCGCCATCGCCGGCGATGAAGCCGTCGGCGCCGTCGAGGCGTGCGCCGCGCGCGGCGTGAAGGTCGCCGTGGTGATGACCTCGGGCTTCGCCGAAACGGGCGAGGCGGGCGCCCGCGCGCAAGCGCGCATGGCTGCGGCCGCGCGCGGCGGCGGCATGCGGCTCATTGGCCCGAACTGCCAGGGCCTCGCCAACTTCGCCACCGGCATGGTGGCGAACTTCTCGACCATCTTCCACGAGCTCGAGGGGCGCGACGGGCCGGTGGCGATCGTCAGCCAGAGCGGCGCCAACTCGCAGGCGATCTACGCGCTGCTGCGCGAGAAGGGTATGAGCGCCCGCCACGTGCACGCTACCGGCAACGAGGCCGACGTGACCGTCGCCGATCTTGCGGCCGCCGTGGTTGGCGACGAAGGCGTGCGGCTCGTCCTCGTCTACATGGAGGCGATCAAGGACCCGCCGACGCTGGCGGCGGCGGCTGCGCGGGCGCATGCGCGCGCTCTGCCGATCCTCGCGCTTAAGGCTGGCCGCACGGCGAGCGGCCAGCGCGCGGCGAGCTCGCACACCGGCGCGCTCGCCACGGAAGATCGCGTGGTCGATGCCTTCTTCGAGCGCTGCGGCATCTGGCGCGCCGCCGATCCGCAGGAGCTGGTGCGCGCCGCCGAGCTCTACGTTGGCGCTCACCGCCCGCACGGCAGGCGCCTCGCTTTCGTCAGCAACTCCGGCGCGAGCTGCGTCATGGCCGCCGATCAGGCCGAGCGCCAGGGCATCCCGCTCGCCCCGATATCCGCGTCGGCCAAGGAACGGTTGCGACGCGCGCTGCCGGCTTTTGCCGCGCTCGATAACCCGATCGACGTCACCGGCGCGCTGCTTAGCGACTCCGGCCTTCTTGGCGCGGTGTTGCCGATCATCGGCGACGATGCGCAGACCGATTTGTTGCTCATCGCGCTGCCGGTCGCCGGCGCGGGCTACGACGTGCCGCGCTTCGCGCGCGACCTGGCGCAGTTCCAACAAACGTATCCCATCACCAGCGCTGCAGCGGCGCCGCAAGCTGCCGTGCGCCAGGCATTCGCCGACGCCGGCATCGCGACCTTTGCGCGCGAAGGCGAGGCGATGGACGCGCTTGCGCAGCTCGCCGATCACGCGGCGCTGCTGCGGCGAGCACCGCCCGCGCCGCTCGTGCGCATCGCGCTGCGCGGCAAGCCGCGCTTTCTCAGCGAGGCCGAGAGCCTCGCGCTCATCGCACAGGCGGGCCTGCCGGTGATCGAGCACCGGCTCTGCCGCGACGAGGGCGAGCTCGAGCGCGCGCTCGAGGCGCTCGGCGCTGACATCGTGCTGAAGGCCTGCTCGCCCGACCTGCCGCACAAGAGCGACCATGGGCTCGTCGCCATCGGCGCAGCCGATCCGCGCGCCGAGTTCCGGCGCCAGCGCGAACGCTGCCTTGCGCTCGGCGCGCGCTTCGACGGCGTGATCGCCGCGCGGCGCGCTCGCGGCGGCCGCGAGCTCGCGCTCGGCGCCCGACTCGATCCGCATTTCGGCCCCGTGCTGCTCGTCGGCGACGGCGGCATCTACCTCGAGGCGCTGAAGGACTACCGGCTCCTGCTCGCGCCGTGCACCGAGGATGAGGTCGCGGCAAAGCTCGGCGAGCTGCGCATCGCGCCGCTGCTTGGCGCCTTGCGCGGCCAGCCGCCGCGCGACGTGCGCGCGCTGGCGCGCATGGCGGTCAAGCTGGGCGAGGCGCTCATCGCCTGGGATGGCGAAGTGGCCGCGGTGGATCTCAACCCGGTGATGGTGTTTGATACGGGCGCGATCGCGCTCGACGCGCTGGTCGAAAAGTGCTGATGGCTATAATTTGCCGATGAAGGTCCTCGTCGCCGTAAAGCGCGTCGTCGATTTCAACGTCAAGGTCCGCGTCAAGGCCGACAACAGCGGCGTCGAGACCGCGAACGTCAAGATGTCCATGAATCCCTTCGACGAGATCGCCGTCGAAGCGGCGGTGCGGCTGAAGGAAGCGGGCAGCGCCACCGAAATCATCGCCATCTCCTGTGGCGTGGCGCAGTGCCAGGAGACGCTGCGCACCGCGCTTGCCATCGGCGCCGACCGCGCGATCCTGGTCGAGACCGCGGCCGAGCTTCAGCCCCTGGCGGTAGCGAAGCTGCTGAGAGCCATCTGCCAGAAGGAATCGCCGCAGCTCGTCATCATGGGCAAGCAGGCGATCGACGACGATTCGAACCAGACCGGCCAGATGCTCGCCGCGCTGCTTGGCTGGCCGCAGGCCACGTTCGCCTCCAAGATCGAGCTCGCCGAGGGCCGCGCCAAGGTGACGCGCGAGGTCGACGGCGGCCTCGAGACCGTGTCGATCAAGCTGCCCGCGGTGATCACCACCGACCTGCGCCTGAACGAGCCGCGCTACGTCACCCTGCCGAACATCATGAAGGCGAAGAAGAAGGCGCTCGAGACGCTGAAGCCGGAAGCGCTCGGCGTCGATGTGTCGCCGCGGCTGGCGACGCTCAAGGTGGTCGAGCCGCCCAAGCGCAAGGCGGGCGTCAAGGTGCCAGACGCCAAGGCGCTCCTCGAGAAGCTGCGCAACGAAGCGAAGGTGCTTTGATGGCGGTCCTCGTCGTCGCCGAGCACGACAACAAGTCCATACGCAAGGCCACGCTGAACGCGATTGCGGCCGCCCAGAAGATCGGCGGCGATGTGCACCTGCTCGTCGCGGGCCACCAGGCCGGTGACGCCGCCAAGGCGGCCGCACAGATTGCGGGCGTGAAGAAGGTGCTGCTAGCCGATGCGCCGCAGCTCGCCGAGGAGCTTGCCGAGAACGTCGCCGCGCTCATCGTCTCGCTCGCCAAGGACTACTCGCACATCCTCGCGCCTGCCACCTCGACCGGCAAGAACATCATGCCGCGCGCGGCGGCGCTGCTTGATGTGCAGCAAATCTCGGACATCTGCGCCGTCGAGTCGCCGGACACGTTCGTGCGGCCGATCTACGCGGGCAATGCGCTCGCCACGGTGAAGTCGAAGGACGCGATCAAAGTGATCACCGTGCGCACGACGGCCTTCGACGCCGTGGCCGCCACCGGGGGCAACGCGCGGGTCGAAAACGTGCAGGCGCCGGCGGACAGCGGACTTTCAGCGTTCGTTGGCCGCGAGGTCTCCAAATCGGAGCGCCCCGAGCTCACCGCGGCGAAGATCATCGTCTCCGGCGGCCGCGGCCTCGGATCGGGCGAGAACTTCACCAAGGTGCTCGAGCCGCTCGCCGACAAGCTCGGCGCGGCGATGGGCGCCTCGCGCGCCGCGGTCGACGCGGGCTTCGTGCCGAACGACTGGCAGGTCGGGCAGACCGGCAAGATCGTCGCCCCTGACCTCTATATCGCAGTGGGCATCTCCGGCGCGATCCAGCACCTCGCGGGCATGAAGGACAGCCGCGTGATCGTCGCCATCAACAAGGACGAGGAAGCGCCGATCTTCCAGGTGGCCGACTACGGCCTGGTGGGCGATCTCTTCCAGCTCGTCCCGAACGTGGTGGAGGAGCTAAAGAAATGAGCACGCCCATATGAGTACCTACACGGCGCCGCTAAAAGACATGAAGTTCGTGCTGCACGAGCTCGCCGGCCTGGCGGAGGTGGCGAAGCTCCCCGGCTATGAGGAGGCCTCGCCCGACACGGTCGACGCCATCCTCGAGGAAGCGGGCAAGTTCGCCGCCGGCGTGCTCGATCCGCTCAACGCCACCGGCGACCGCGAAGGCTCGACGTGGACCGATGGCGCGGTTCGCACGCCCAAGGGGTTCCGCGAAGCCTATCGGCAGTTCTGCGAGGGCGGCTGGAACGCGCTACCGTTCGAAGGCGAGTGGGGCGGGCAGGGGCTGCCGCGGCTCGTCTCGACGCCGGTGCAGGAGATGTGGAAGAGCGCGAACCTGAGCTTCTCGCTTTGTCCGCTCCTCACGCAGGGCGCGGTCGAGGCGCTGCTCTTGCGAGGCTCCGATGAGCTCAAGCGCCGCTATCTGCCGAAGATGGTGGAAGGCAACTGGACCGGCACCATGAACCTCACCGAGCCGCAGGCCGGCTCGGACCTTTCGCTCGTGCGCACGCGCGCCGAGCGCCAGGGCGACCATTACCTGATCTCGGGCCAGAAGATCTTCATCACCTACGGCGAGCACGACCTCGCCCAGAACATCGTGCACCTCGTGCTGGCGCGCACGCCGGATGCGCCCGAAGGCGTGAAGGGCATCTCGCTCTTCGTCGTGCCCAAATTCATCCCGAACGAGGACGGCACGCCGGGCAAGCGCAACCCGGCGAAGTGCGCCTCCATCGAGCACAAGCTCGGCATCCACGCGAGCCCCACCGCGGTGATGGTCTACGACAAGGCGCTCGGCTATCTCGTCGGCGAGGAGAACCGCGGGCTCGAATACATGTTCATCATGATGAACGCCGCGCGCTTTGCGGTCGGCCTCGAGGGCGTGGCGATCGCCGAGCGCGCGTTCCAGCGCGCGCTCGCCTTCGCCAGGGAGCGCATCCAGGGCCGCGACCTGGTGCAGGGCGGCAAGTCGGTGCCGATCATCCGCCACCCGGACGTGCGCCGGATGCTGATGCTGATGAAGTCGCAGACCGAGGCGATGCGCGCGCTCGCGTATACGACCGCCGCGGCGATGGACTTCGCGCGCAAGCATCCGGACGCCGAAGCGCGCAAGCGCCACCAGGCCTTCGTCGACCTGATGATTCCCGTCGTCAAGGGCTGGTCCACCGAGACCGGCATCGAGATCGCCTCGCTCGGCGTGCAGGTGCACGGCGGCATGGGCTTCGTCGAGGAAACCGGCGCCGCGCAGTACCTGCGCGACGCTCGCATCACCACCATCTACGAAGGCACGACCGGCATCCAGGCAATGGACCTCGTCGGGCGCAAGATCGCGCGCGAAGCCGGCACCACCGCCAAGGCCTGGCTCGGCTCGCTGAAAGCGCTGGACGCGGAGCTTGCCAAGTCGGCAAACGCCGACGTCAAAGCGCTCCGCGCACAGCTCGCCCAGGGCGTGCAGGCGGTGAGCGATAGCGTCAACTTCATCGTCGAGACCAAGGACCCGCGCGCCACCTTCGCCGGCGCGGTGCCGTTCCTCAAGCTCATGGGCATCGTCGCCGGGGGCTGGCAGATGGCGCGTGCCGCGCTCGCTGCCGAAAGGAAGTTGAATTCGGGTGATAAGGACTTCCTCCATGCGAAAATCGCCACCGCGCGCTTCTACGGCGACCAGGTTCTGGTGCAGGCGCCGGCATTGCGCGACACGGTAGTGAAGGGGGCGGCCGGCGTGCTCGCGCTTTCCGAAGAGCAGTTCCTCGCTGCGTAGCCTGATCCTACTGCTCGCGTTCGCCGCCGCGCCGGCGTTCGCGGCGGAGCGTGCGCTCGCGGATTTCTTCCGCGAGTTCACGGACGAATGGATGCGCGGCGATCCGAACCGCGCCGCCGCCACGCGCTATTTCACCGGCGCGGAGCAGGCGGCGCTCGAGCGGAGCCTCACCCCCGAGACGCGCGCCTGGCGCCACGAGCGCGTCGCGCTCGCGCGAAGAGGGCTTGCCGAGCTCGCGAAATTCGACGCTGCGCATATGTCGCGCGACGAGCGCGTCTCGGCGGAGCTCATGCGCTGGCAGCTCTCGCAGCTCGTCGAGGGCGAGGCGTACGAGGACTACCGCTTCCCGCTCGACCAGTTCAACGGCCCGAATGTGCAACTGGTGAACACGCTCACGGTGACGCATCCGCTGCGCACCCCGGCCGATGCGCGCAACTACGTCGCCCGGCTCGGCCAGGTGCGGCTGCGCATGGAGGAGGCGATTGCCGAAGCCGAGCGCCTCGCGGCGAAGCGCATGATCCCGCCGCGCTTCATCCTGCGCTCGACGCTCGCGCAGATGCGGCACTTCATCGGCACGCCGCCCGCGCAGAATCCGCTCGTCGCGATCTACGCCGAGCGCATTGCGCCGATCGACGGCATCGGCGCCGAGGAGCGCGACGCGCTCAAGCAGGAGGCCGAGCGCACGGTCGCCGGCGACGTGTATCCGGCGTGGCAGAAAGCCATCGCGCTCCTCGAATCGCTCATACCGACATCGACCGACGATGCGGGCCTGTGGCGCTTCCCCGGCGGCGCCAAGGCCTATGCCTACGAGCTGCGGCGCTTCACCACCACGAACCTCGGCCCCGACGAGATCCACGACCTCGGGCTGCGCGAGGTGGCGCGCATCGAAGCCGAGATGGACAAGCTGCTGCAGCGCCTCGGCCGCACCCAGGGCACGCTCAAGGAGCGCACCGATGCGCTCGAGCGCGATCTCGCTTATCCGAACACCGACCAAGGGCGCGCGGCGATCATGGCCGACATCGAGCGCATCCTGCGCGATGCCGAGAAGCGCTCCGCGACGCTCTTCGCCCAGACGCCGAAAGCGCCGGTCGTCGCGCGGCCCTATCCGCCATTCCGCTGGGCGAGCGCGGCGGCGAGCTACAGCTTCCCGGCGCCCGATGGCTCGCGCCCGGGCACCTTCCAGATACCGCTGCGGCCGTCGCAGCTCACGCGCTTCGGGTTGCGCTCGCTCGTCTATCACGAGACGGTGCCAGGTCACCACTTCCAGATCGCGCTCGAGATGGAGAACCCCGCGCTGCCGCGCTTTCGGCAGCTACGCGCCTACGGCTTCATCTCGGCCTATGGCGAGGGCTGGGCGCTCTACGCCGAGCGGCTCGCCGCGGAGGCGCTCTGGTACGAGGACGATGCGGAGGGCCTTCTCGGCCAGCTCGCGGCGGAGCTCTTCCGCGCGCGGCGCCTCGTGGTCGACACGGGGCTGCACGCCAAGCGCTGGACGCGCGAGCAGGCGATCGCCTATGGCATCGGCCCGAGCGAGGTCGAGCGCTACGTGGTGTTTCCGGGGCAGGCCTGCTCGTACAAGCTCGGGCAGCTCAAGATCCTGGAACTGCGCGAGCGCGCGCGACGCGCGCTCGGCAGCCGCTACTCGCCGAAGGAGTTCCACCGCGCGGTGCTCGGTACCGGCACCGTGCCGCTCGAGCTCCTCGAGCGCGAAGTCGACGCCTACATCGCAACCGCGAAATAAACCCGGCTAGGCCTTGGCGCGCAGGCCGAAGAAGCGGCGGATGCGGCTCAAGAGATCGGCCTGCTCGTTCTGCACCGGCATCGGCTGGGTGGCGAACACCTCGCGCACTTTCTCAAGCTCGGGGCGGCGCGAGGCGATGACGCGAGCGATACCCTCGGCGATCTCCGGCCGGCCGAGGAGCAGCCCCTGGAACGACTTGCCGTCGAGGCGATAGCACTCGACGTCGGTCTTCGCCACCACGGTGGCGCTCCGCGCGTCGCCTGTGAGGAGCGCCATCTCGCCGAAGAACTGCCCGGCGCGCAGCGTGCTGAGTGTTTGCGGCGCGGCGTTCGGCGGCTCGTAGCGCACCTCGACCTCGCCGAACATGATGATGTAGAGCCAGTGGGCGATGTTGCCCTGCTTGGTGATGACGTCGCCGCGCGCGAAGGGCGCGTACTGCAGCCGCTCGCCGAGCTCGTTCATCTCGTCCTCCGCGAGCACCGTGAAGAGATCCACCTGGCGCAGCATCTCGAGGCGCCGGCCGAGCTCGCGCTTTCGCACGAGGTCGGCGTGCGCCTCGTCGCGCGACACCGCGTGCACCGTGCGCTGCTCCTCCGCGATGCGGATGCCGGCGCGCTGCAGCGAGGCGAAGAGGTGCACGCGCACCATCGAGTCGGTCATCTCGTCTTCCAGCAGATCGGTCAGGAAATAACGCAACTCGTACTCGAGGTTGCCGGCGACGAAGCCATGCAGCACGGTGCTTGGCGCCGGCGTCTGCGCCACGTTGGCGATCGGCACGTCGATCATCTCCTCGTTGACGATGGCGATCACGCGCGCCGGCGGCACGCTCGGATCGACCATGAAGCGGAGGCTCCGGCGCCATTGCAGCGGCCGGCCCTCGCGGCGGCCGAGGATGGCGACGCGGCCCTTCATGATCGCGCTGTTCGGAATGACGATCGTCTCCCAGTTGCGCGTCTCGATGAGGGTCGAGCGCCAGCGGATATCGCGCACCTGGCCCGCGAGCTCGTCGATCCTCACCCAGTCGCCCACCTGCACGGTGTTGTCGACCTGGATCGAGAGCCCGCCCAAGAGGTTGCCGAGCGTGTCCTGCATGGCGAACGCGATCACCGCCGTCAGGATGGCTGACGTCGTTACGATGCTGGACAAGTCCACGCCCGCGCCGCGTAGCTGTGCGAGGCCGTAGATGACGTAGAGGACGAGGATCACCACGTCCTCGACGATGCGCGGCATCGCCCGGCCGATGAGAGGAAGCAGCAGCCGGAAGAACGTGAAGCCGGCGAGCCGGATGAGCGCGATCGCCGTGACGATGCGGAAAATCGTGTGCACCCCGGACGCAGCGTCGGGCGCGAGCGTCTCGAGCGGGACCGCCGTGGCCTGGCCGAAGACGCCGATCAGGAAAAACCACAGCGTGTTGAGATACACGGAGCGCTCGAGCGGCCGGAAGCGCAGCAGCAGCACCGCGAGCGCGAGTGCCAGCAGCGTCAACCATCCCACTTCGGAATGCAGCAGCGCGTTCAGGCTGTAGTGCTCGGTCATCAGAACTTGATCCGCCCCGTCAGCATGTCGCGCCACATCGCCCAGTCGCCGAGGAAGCTATAGACCGGGTAGGTGAACGTGGCGGGCTTGTTTTTCTCGAAAAAGAAGTGCCCGACCCAGGCGGCCATGGTCGCCAGCGCAGCGATGATGGTCGCGAGGCCGAGCGTAGTCCCGAGGAAGTGCAGCCGCCGGCAGCTGCGGTCGGCATGCTGCGATAGATAAAAGGGGTAAAACGCGCCAAAACTGCGGTATGGCTCGGCGCTCCCGGACGCCGTATTTTTTTTCTCCCTGCTCCCACCCATGGAGCCGATTGTACTGGGTCGGAACAATCGTGCTGCGACCCGGTCGGATAGCCTAGTGGCAAGAATCCTCATCGCGGACGATCACCGCGCGAACCGGGAGGCGCTCGCCGCACTGCTCGAAACCGCCGGCCACGAGGTGCTGAGCGCGCCGGAGGGCAGCAAGGCGCTCGAGCTCGCGCGCAGCCACCGGCCCGAGCTGGTCATCACCGATGTCCTGATGCCGATCATGGACGGCTACGAGCTGACGCGGCGCCTGAAGCTCGAGCCGCAGACGGCTGGCATCAGCGTGATCTTTTACACGGCCTACTTCGGCGGCCAGGACGCGAAAGAGCTCGCCGCTGCGCTTGGCGTGGCACGCGTGCTGGTGAAGCCCTCCGACAACGCCGCGATTCTGCGCGCGGTAGGCGAAGTGCTCTCGGCGCGCCCCGCGGCGCCGGCCGACACGCGTGCCGACCTCGACCGCGAGCACCTGCGCCTGATGGTGGATCAGCTCCTCGAGAAGACCGGCGCCCTGGAAGCGCAGCAGCAGCGCATCGAGCGCATGAACCGCACGCTCGCGATGCTCTCCGCGATCAACGCGCTCATCGTGCGCGCGGATGAGCGCCAGGCACTGCTCGAGGAAGCGTGCCGCATCGCCGTCGACAAGGGCGGCTTTCGGCTCGCCGCGGTGGGACTCTCCGACGGCAGCCGGCGCCTTGAGCTCGCGGCGCGCGCGGGCGAAGGGAGCCCCGAGCGCGAGCTCGAGCGCCTGAGACTCGGCACCCAGGCGATGATCTGGAACGACGCCGAGAGCGGCTCGTTCGTCGCGCTGCCGCTCATCGTGGCGGAGGAGCCGGCGGGCGTGCTGCTGCTCTACGCGCGCGTGCGCGACTTCTTCGACGAGGAAGAGATGCGGCTCCTGCACGAGCTCGCGGGCGACGTCTCGTTCGCGTTGCATCACCTCGAGCAGAAGGCGCAGATGGATTACCTCGCCTACCACGACTCGCTCACCGATCTCCCGAACCGCAGCCTCTTCACCGACCGCATGACGCAGGCGCTGAACGCGGCGCGGCGCGAGAAGCGCTTCGCCGCCGCGGTGTTCGTCGACGTCGAGCGCTTTCGCATGGTGAACGAGACCTTCGGGCGCAAGGCGGGCGATGATCTCCTGCGCACGATCGGCGCGCGCCTGCGCGCCGCGGCGCGCGAGCAGGACACGGTGGCGCGCATCGGCGCCGACCACTTCGCCGTCGCGGTCGCGCCGTTTGACCGGCCGGGCGACACCACGCACTGGATGATCGAGCGCCTCGAGCAGGCGTTCACGCCGCCGATCACCATCGACGGCGTCGAGCTGCGCGTGGCACTCAAGGCGGGCATCGGCGTGTTCCCGGCCGATGGCGAGTCGACCGAGTCGCTTTGCGCCAACGCCGAGACCGCGCTCAGCAAGGCGAAGGAATTGAACCAGCCCTATCTCTTCTACGCGCCGGAGATGAACGCGCGGGTGGCCGAGTCGCTCGCCATGGAGAACCGCCTGCGCCGCGCGCTGGAGGAGGGCCGGCTCGCGCTGCACTACCAGCCCAAGATCGACGTCAAGACGGGCGCGGTCGCGGGGCTCGAAGCGCTCATCCGCTGGATCGATCCGGAGCTCGGCAGCGTGCCGCCGGCCAAGTTCGTCGGGCTCCTGGAGGAGACCGGCATGATCCTCGCCGCCGGCCGCTGGGCGCTGCGCCAGGCGGCGACCGACATCCACCATTGGGAGTCGCTCGGCATCGCCGTGCCGCGCATCGCGGTCAACGTCTCGGCGATCCAGCTCCGGCAGAAGGATTTCGTCGATTCGGTGCTCGAGGCGATCTCGTCCGCGGGCGAAATGCGCGGCGCTCGCATGCCGCTCATCGATCTCGAGATCACCGAGAGCGTGCTGATGGACGACATCGAGGAGAGCACGCGGAAGCTGCAGACGCTGCGGCGCGCCGGCATCGAGGTCTCGGTCGATGATTTCGGCACCGGCTACTGCTCGCTCAGCTACCTCGCGCGGCTGCCGGTGGACACGCTCAAGATCGATCGGAGCTTCGTCGTGCGCATGGGCGAGGCCGGCTATCCGCGCAACATCGTGGCGATGATCGTCTCGCTTGCCCACACACTCGGCCTAAAGGTCATCGCCGAGGGCGTCGAGGAGACCGAGCAGGTGCACCTCTTGAAGGAGCTCGGCTGCGACCAGATCCAGGGCTACTACGTGAGCGCTCCGGTGCCGGCGTCGCAGATCGAGGGGCTCCTGCGTCCCGACGCCGGCAGGACGCTGCGCCACCGCATCGCCGCGGCCTGACGTCGGCAAACCGCCGACGCCAAGTCGCATGGATTCGACGTCACTTTCTGAAGACAGCCGACTGTCAAGCGCCGCGCGCGCCCGTAAACTGTGCGCCGCTCCCGATGGTTTCAGAACACAGGCCCAACGATCTCGTCGCGCTCAGCACGGCGGCCGCCGCCGCCTATCTGGCGCTCGCGCGCCGCGGCTTGCCGCAGGCGCAGGGCCTCCTCGACGTCGCCGCGATCGCGCTCGCCGCGTGCATCCCGATCTACGGTGCGCGTCATGGGGCCGAGCCGCTGCGCCGCCTCACCGACGCCGATGTCGCCGGCGGCAAGTTCACGCACGGCGCCTCGCGCCTGCAGTTCGGCGATGGCCGCTCGGCTTTCACCCGTCTCGCGGTCACCGCCGCGGACTTCGCCAAGGGGCTCGAGCGCCTGAAGCGCGCCGGCGTCAACTTCGCCCACGCGCGTCACGACGCGGCGCCGCGGCGCCTGCCGACCGTGATGCCGCCGCCGGCATGAACGAAGGCGGCCACTTTGCGCTGAGCGTGCGCGCCGACGAGCGCGACGCCCTCGTCACCGTGGTGGACGACGGTGCCGGCATCTCCAACGCGCTGCTGCAACGGGCACTCGAGCTCGCGCTCGGCCGCCGTCCCGCGGAGCGCGCCTACACGGTGCGCATGCCGCTCGACGGCGCGCAGCGGGCCGCGAGCGCACCGCCGCTCACCTACGGCTCCTCGCCGCGCCGGCGCATCCTGGTGGTGGACGACAATATCGACGCCGCGCAGGGGCTCGCGATGCTCCTGCGCGAGCTCGGGCACGACGTACAGATCGCGCACGACGGGCACGCCGCGCTCGAGGCGACGCGGTTGAACCAGCCGCAGCTCGTGCTGCTCGACCTCGGTATGCCCGGCGTCGACGGCTACCGCGTGGTCTCGAGCCTGAAGAGCGACCCGCGGTTCGCGCGCGTGCGCTTCGTCGCGGTCACCGGCACGGAGGGCGACGAGGCGCGCCGGCGCTCGCGCGAAGCAGGCTTCGACGACTACCTGGTGAAGCCCGTGGCGCTCGCGACCCTGCGCGAAGTGCTCGCGCGGCTCTAGCTACATGTTCGGGTAGTTCGGCCCGCCGCCGCCTTCGGGCGCGACCCACACGATGTTCTGCCGCGGGTCCTTGATGTCGCAGGTCTTGCAGTGCACGCAGTTCTGCGCGTTGATCTGCAGCCGCGGCTTCGTGTCGACGTCCACGAACTCGTACACGCCCGCCGGGCAGTAGCGGCTCTCCGGCCCCGCATACTCCTCCCAGTTGCGCGCGGCGAGCGCCGGGTCCTTCAGCCGCAGATGCACGGGCTGGTCCTCGTTGTGGTTGGTGTTCGAGATGAACACTGAGGAGAGCCGATCGAACGTCAGCGCGCCATCGGGCTTGGGATAGGCGATCGGCTGCACCTCGTCCTTGCGCTTCAACGTCTCGTGGTCGGCATGGCGATGGTGCAGCGTCCACGGCGCCCGCCCGCGGAACAAGAGCTGGTCGATGCCGACCATCATCGTGCCCGTGTATAGGCCCTTTGACATCCACGGCTTGAAATTGCGCGCGCGATAGAGCTCGTCGTATAGCCAGCTTGCCCTGAACGCTGCCGGGTACGCGCCGAGCTCATCGTTCGCGCGGCCTGCCTTCAGCGCCTCGCACGCCGCCTCGGCCGCGAGCATCCCGGACTTGATCGCGCAATGGCTGCCCTTGATCCGCGAGGCGTTGAGGAAGCCCGCATCGTCGCCAATTAGCGCGCCGCCGGGAAAAACGAGCTTCGGCAGCGATTGCAGTCCACCGGCAGTGATCGCGCGCGCGCCGTAGCTGATTCTCTTGCCGTGCTCGAAAAACCCACGGATTGCCGGATGCGTCTTGAAGCGCTGGAACTCCTCGTACGGCGAGAGATACGGGTTCTCGTAGCCCAGCCCGACGACGAAACCGACGGCGACCTGGCGGTTCTCGAGGTGGTAGAGGAACGAGCCGCCGTAGGTCGCCGCATCGAGCGGCCAGCCGGCGGTGTGCATCACGAGCCCCAGTTCGTGCCGCTCGGCCCTCACCTCCCACAGTTCCTTGAGCCCAATGCCATAGACCTGCGGATCGGCGCCGTCGCGCAACCGGTATCGCTCCTCGAGCTGCTTGCCGAGCTGCCCGCGGCAGCCTTCGGCGAAGAACGTGTACTTGCCGTGGAGCTCCATGCCGGGCTGATAGGCGTCGGTTTTCTTGCCCGCCCGATCGATGCCGAGATCGCCGGTCGCCACGCCCTTCACCGCTTTGCCGTCATACAGCACTTCGGCGGCGGCGAAGCCCGGGAAGATCTCGACGCCCGCGCTTTCTGCTTCTTTCGCGAGCCAGCGGCACACGTTGCCGAGGCTCACGACGTAGTTGCCATGGTTCTGGAAGCACGCGGGCAGCAGCCACGCCGGCGTTTCGATGGCGCCTTTCTCGCTGAGGAAGAGGAAGCGATCTTTGGTCACCGCCGCGTTAAGCGGCGCGCCTTTCGCTTGCCACTCGGGAATCAGCTCGGCGATCGCGCGCGGATCCATCACCGCGCCGGAGAGAATGTGCGCGCCGACCTCCGAGCCTTTCTCGAGCACGCAGACCGAAACGTCGGCAGAGAGCTGCTTCGCGCGGATGGCGGCCGCGAGTCCCGCGGGACCGGCGCCGACGATCACGACGTCGTACTGCATCGATTCGCGCGGCATGCGGCGATTATAATCGGCGCCCCATGTCCGCCCGCCGCAAGCTCGTGCATGTGGAGCGCATTCCGATCCGCTGGGGCGACATGGACGCGATGGGCCACGTGAACAACACGGTGTACTTCCGCTACATGGAGCAGGCGCGCATCGGCTGGTTCGACGCGCTCGTGCCGCAAGAGGAGGCGTGGAAGTCGACCGCCATCGTGATCGCCAACGCCTCGTGCAACTTCAAGCGCGCGATCAACTATCCGGGCATGGTGGAAGTGCAGGTCTATGCCGGCGCGCCCGGTGGCTCGAGCGTGCCCACGTATTACGAATTGAAGATCGGCGGCGAGCTCTATGCCGACGGCGCGGCCACCGTCGTCTTCATCGACATGGCGCGCCAGAAGCCGGTGCGCATTCCGCAAACCATCCGCGAGCGGCTGCAATGAGCTCGCCGATGTGGACGCCGAGCCCCGAGCGCGCTGCGCAGACGGCGATGGCGCGCTTCATGCGCGAGGTGGGCAAGCGCGACTATGCCGAGCTCCACCAATGGTCGGTGGAGCACGCCCCCGAGTTCTGGAACCGCGTGTGGGACTTCTGCGGGGTGATCGGCGAGAAGGGCAGCGAAACGCCCGTGCACGGCGAGCGCATGCCCGGCGCGCGCTGGTTCCCGAACGCGAGGCTCAACTTCGCGCAGAACCTGCTGCGCCGGCGCGACGGCGCCGAAGCGCTCGTCTTCTGGGGCGAAGACCGCATCAAGCGGCGCATGACCTACCGGCAGCTCTACAACCTCGTGTCGCGCATCGCGCAGGCGCTCGCCGACGTCGGTGTCGGCAAGGGCGACCGCGTCGCCGGCTACCTGCCCAACCTGCCGGAGGCGACCGCCGCGATGCTCGCTACCGCGAGCCTCGGCGCCGTGTGGTCGAGCTGCTCGCCCGACTTCGGCGTGCAGGGCGTGCTGGACCGCTTCGGACAGATCGAGCCGAAGGTGCTCTTTTGCGCCGACGGCTAC
>Ga0209577_10000770_pt1 | contig 31983 bp, 37 predicted proteins | sample GraSoiAngelo_109_FD_185874 | JGI IMG/M metagenome (GOLD analysis project Ga0209577, IMG submission 185874) | Grasslands soil microbial communities from the Angelo Coastal Reserve, California, USA - 14_0903_12_20cm (SPAdes) (version 2) | ecosystem: Environmental > Terrestrial > Soil > Grasslands...
TGTTGAATTGGTCATGCTGGTAAGCGTCGGTGAGGACTCCGCTAGTTGTGTCGGACCACACATAGTGGCCATCAAGCTTCCATGTAAAGGACTTATAGCGCTCCTTATATCCATCGTAATACCATGAGGTTCCGGAGAGGCTATATGCGCAAGAAGAAATGTGAACGGAAAAAATGAGGGGTGTTATGTGCCCATAACAGTACGAGGTACCAGAACTCGTCAGCTCCGTGTGAGCGTAGGTGCCCTGCCCCCAGCAATTACTTGAGCCTGACGTAAAAAAGTTACCTTGCTGGCGCGTTTCAATGTAAGTCTGGAAGCCCACCAGCGCAGTATCCTTCTCGTAGGGTTGATACTGGCAGTAGGTGGTGGCCGAAGCCGGAGTGCCGCCAACTAGCGCGAGCGTGGCAATCAGAAGGACTACCCCACACAGAACCCGGAAAGTTCTCAACCTTGTCCCCCCTCGCGCTCGCTTACTGTCCACTCGCGCCGGGCGAGGGAGCGAAGAACTCGCCGCTGTTTGAGGTATCCGGTGTATCAACCTGATTGGCGGGGTGCACATCTATCGCAGTCACTACTTCCCGACAGTGCGAATCAAGCCGTGTAGTGACGTCGGCGGTGTTCTTGCCTGACGCACTGATATGAACGCCACTGGTCCCCGCACAACCTCCCGGCACAGGGGTCAGGGTCGCGACAACGCTACCGACCTGAAGGGGGCGCCCGTGACTATCACTTACGGCGGGGGGCGGGCCAGGCGATGGAGAGCCTGAGGCGGAACTTGTCAGAAGGAGAAGGCTCACACCCGCGAGCAAGGAAACTCCTAGGGCTAAGACCGTGAACTTGCGCCGCCTGAGGAACGGCAATGTTCCGCTCCCCCCGAGCGCGCCGCGCCTATTCATCGCGCCCCCTTCTGCTGGGACCAAATGGTGGCCTGATTGGGATGCTCTACTCGCTGGAAGGATGAGTCAATAGGCAAATCAGCCCTAGTCTGGCGAGACGGTTTATTCAGCCGGAAAGGTGTTTTTCCCCGCGTGTCAACGTCTGAGAGCGCGGCCGTTGCGGTGCGCCCCACCCTTGCCGAATCGCAACGCGCGCCGGCGTTGCCAGCCGATGCCACAGCCGAGCACGAGGTCGGCCGAGAGCGGAACCCACGAACCCTTTGGCGCGACCGTGACGAACACGCGCGAGCTGATGGCAGGCATCGCGCAGTCCGCAGCGAAAGATCCAGTCTCGTGGACCGTCACGTTCTTGCTCGCGGGATGGGACGCGACCATAGACCAGCCGCTGATTTGGGAAGACGCTATAAACGGCACGCGTGACACGATGGTTTGGGGATTCTAGGGTCGCTAGAGCGGACGTAGATAGAGAGCAGCAGCGCCGAGGAAAGAGATATCGGGCTGACGGCCTGCAAAATGCTGTTGTCAGTTGCGACGGTTGGATTCCGCTGCGTGGCTGTGGGCGTGTAGTGAATGAACGCTCCGGACATGCGAACGAGGATGACGTAGGAGCCGTGGAAGTAGTTCGTGGGGTCATGCCACGCGGCCGCGCTCATAAGACGCTCGGCTTGTTGTCGCGTCGTAATAATCGCGGCAACAGCATGAACATTCTGCGACCAACTTGGGGTCCCTCGACGGCCAACGACACAAGAGCCCCACGGCGGACAGGACGGGAGATGAGCGAATATTCCCCCAACCTCTTGAGCGGTTGCGGTCGCAGTGCGGACATCGCCAGCTGAGAGGTGCCGCCCGCTTTGGTTGGCCGTCAGCATGAGTCCGGCTAATGCAGCGAGTGCTGTAGCGGCGAGCGCTAAGGAAGCTTGACCTCGCCTCATTCTTCTTCGGATCTAGCGTTTGGCCCGTGAGGAAATGGGCGGTCCAACCGACATAATGATTTGCACTGCCGACCCGTTCCTGAGGCGAGTGCCCGCGGCCGGGTCCTGACTAACTATATGGCCTTGTGCCACGCTCGAATTCGAAGCGCCAATGGCAAGGTTCACGTGAAGGCCAGCGCGCATGAGTACAGCCGTGGCTTGTTGGGCGGTCATGCCCCCAACGTTCGGAACTGCGACGAAGATGGGAGCGGGGGTACCCTTCTCGACACTCAGCCGTCCGCCGAGGAAGCCAGCGCCGAGGGCCAGCAAGAGCACCACTGACAGGTAAAGGGCCGTCCGCGTCAGGCGGAGCTTGGGAAGCCCGATGTGCCCAGCGTCAGTAGCCATGAGCTATCACCTTTCAACGCGAACGATATCACCCCCCAAACCCAGGGAGAGTGACAGGACTCAAACCTTGCGGTAGTTCTTGGAGCCGGTTGGATAGCAGCCGGGATGGAACAGCACGCCGAGGCCCTCCACGGGCGTGGGAGCGGTGTCCCCTTGCGCTGCGACCCACATCACCCCAACGGCCTTCACTCTGGCTTCGCCGGGCTCAAGGATCTGTTTGCAGCCTTCGCACACTTCTACGGACTCGTCCGCCATGTCGGCACGCTCCCTCCTGCTTACGGGAAGAATGACAGACGCCCCGGTTTAGCGTTGATTGATCATTGAGCCGCGGCGTTTCACCGCCGATACTTTCTATGAAACGCTGCGTTGTGTTGTTGCAGGTAGTAGAGGTGTCCGTCCCGAGGGCAACTATCGCCACTTCGGTACGAACACCTCCCACGGATCAACGTCGACGCGCATCGGCTCGTCGGCCGCTCGCCAGCGAGAGGCCAAGGGCTCGAGGGCCCGAAGGAGGTCCTCCCGGCGGCGCGCGCGAGCGACCACGACCGTGCGTCCCTCCTTCTCAACCGGACCGAGCGCTTCAAGGCCTGCGGCTGCGACGTCTCTCGCCACCTCGATCGCTCGGTCGGCGGGAACGTCGATCCTCGCCAGCGCGGCGAACGGAGGATAGCCGAGTTCCCTGCGGCGCGCGGCCTCCGCGCGATAGAGAACGTCTGGATCCCACTTCGTGAGCGCCAGTATCGCGGGGTGTGAGGCGTTCGCGGTCTCGACGAAGATGCGCGCGTCTGCCGTCCACCTCGCGGCTCGCCACCAGGTCGCGAACGTGTCTTCGTGCGCCCGGTACTCCGGTTGCGAAAGCGCAGCATCGACGTCGAGTAGCCCGAGCAGGCCCACGCGCTCGACGGCGAGATCTTTCGCGATGAACGGTGTCGCGCAGATGAGATCTGCGCTTCGCGCCGCGCGCGCGACGTCTGCAGGGGTGCTCGACGAATCGAGCTGCATTGGCTTCGACGGCGCGAGGATGCGCACCGCGCGCGCGGCGATGGACCCGGCATGCGAGCCGCCCCGGTGGGTGACGAGGACGACGCGTCGCCGGGCGGCAAGCGATTCCTTCGCTGCTTGCAGCGTCGGGGCCGACGGCACGAGCGTCCCTTGCTCGATCACCGTTACCGATGAGCGATGCTTCCGTTCTTCGGGTCTCGGAGGGCTGACGAGCACGTAAGGTCCGCGCTCCGTGGCGGCGCGCGCTTCCACCGACGGTGGCACGCCGACGAGCACGAGCGTTGCGCCGGTGCGACGCGCGCGCTCCGCCGCGACCGCGCGCGCGTGATATCGCGGCGCGCGACCTTCCTTGTACGACTGGTGACCCTCGTCATCGATGACGATGAGACGGAGATCGCGCATAGGCGCGAACACCGCTGCGCGGCCCCCGACCGCGATTCGTTTCGCGCCCGCTTGTATGGCCAGCCAGTCTCGGTACCGCTCGCGCGCGCTGCGATGACTCCCCAACTCCCCCAGAGACTCGGCGAACGCGTCGCGGAGAGCCGTCAATACGGCGCTGCGAACGCGAACCTCCGGCAACAACACGAGGACGCCGCCGCGTTTCGCAGCCTCGCCGGCCATCGAGACGATCGCACGCGCCCGGTCCTCTTCCGCGAGTGGCCGCCACACGAACCCCCCGCCGCCCCGTTGCAGTGCGCGCGCAAGCGCGGAGCCTCGCGAGTAGGTGCCGAAGTCGAATGAACCGGTGTGATGGGGGCGGCCACTCTCGACGACCGAGTCTTCCTCGCCCGCGACGCGCTGAGGCAGGACCGTCGCAAGCGCCTCACCCAGCGTCGACAAGTACCGCCCGGCGACCCAGCGGGCGAGGTCCACCGTCTCGTCGTCGAGGCCCGGACCCACGATCGCGGCGAGCGGCAAGGGTCGCTCGATATCCGCTCGTTCGAGCAGCCCCGTCACGACGCCGACCCGCCGTTTCCGACGGAAGGGCGCGCGCACTGCGGAACCGACGTGCACGGCCATCCCGTCGGGGATCGCGTAGGTGAAGACGCGGTCGAGGTGCGTTAGCGCGGTTTCGACCAGAACGACCGAGCAGAACCGGCTCACCGCGTCGGCGGTGCGCGCGTTCTAGATGACCGCCTTCAGGTCGTCGACGCGGCTCGTCCGCTCCCACGTGAAGTCGGCGTCGTCTCGGCCGAAGTGACCGTACGCAGCAGTCTTCCTGTAGATAGGACGGCGGAGGTCGAGGTCGCGGATGATCGCAGCCGGCCGGAGATCGAACACCTCGCCGATCGCTTTCTCGATCTTGCGGGGGTCGATGTCCTTCTCGGTGCCGTACGTCTCGATCTGGATCGAGACCGGGCGCGCGACGCCGATCGCGTACGCGACTTGGATCTCACAGCGATCTGCGAACCCAGCTGCAACGACGTTCTTCGCAACCCAGCGTGTTGCGTATGCCGCGGAACGGTCGACCTTCGTTGGGTCCTTCCCGCTGAATGCACCACCGCCGTGACGCGCCATACCGCCGTACGTGTCCACGATGATCTTGCGCCCGGTGAGGCCGGTGTCCGCTTGCGGGCCGCCGATCTCGAAACGGCCGGTCGGGTTGACGAACAGCTTGTAACCGGCGTGGTCGAGCCTGAGCTCCTTCAGCAGCGGCTCGACGACGTGCTCACGCACATCCGGCGTCAGCAATGTGTCGATGTCGATCTCCGCTTGATGCTGGGTCGACACGACGATCGTGTCGACGCGGACGGGCTTGCCGTCCTCGTACTCGATCGTCACCTGTGTCTTCCCGTCCGGCCGGAGGTACGGGATCATCCCTGCCTTGCGCACCTCGGCCAGCCGGTGCGCCAGCCGGTGCGCGAGCCATATCGGCATCGGCATCAGTGTGTCCGTCTCGCGAACGGCGTAGCCCACCATCATCCCTTGGTCGCCGGCGCCCTGGCCGTCCAGATCGGCTTCCGCGTGGCCCTGGCGCTCCTCCATCGCGTGGTCCACGCCTTGCGCGATGTCGGCCGACTGCTCCTGGATCGACACGGCGATGCCACACGTCTCGCCGTCGAAGCCGTACTTCGCGCGCGTGTAGCCGATGTCGATGACCGTCTTGCGCACGATCGAAGGGATGTCGATATACGTCGATGTCGAGATCTCCCCGGCGACGCAGACCAAGCCGGTCGTGATCATCGTCTCGCACGCGACACGCCCGAAGGGATCGTCGGTCAGGATCGCGTCGAGGATGGAGTCGGAGACCTGGTCGGCCATCTTGTCCGGGTGGCCTTCGGTTACCGACTCCGAGGTGTACAGCCATCGGCGTGTCATCGTCGCTCCTTGGAAGCTCGGGGCCCGGTCGTCGCAGCACGCCGGCCGGTTGCCGCGGATATTACCGCTCGTTGCGGGCTTTCAACGCATTCGACACCCGGTCCCAGATCACCTGGGCGATACCGGACTTCAACTGCAAGGGAACCTCTTCGGCGGTGCCGTCGGCCCCCAGGATCACCACGCGGTTCGTGTCCACCTCGAACCCGGCGTCGGTCGCGCGCACGTCGTTCAGCACGATGAAGTCGAGGTTCTTGCTCTGAAGCTTCTTTCGCGCGGCCTCGATGTGGCCGTCCGTCTCGGCGGCGAAGCCGACGAGGATCTGTCTCTTCTTCATCGCCCCGAGCTCGGCTGCGATGTCCACCGTCGGCTCCAGCTCGATCGCCGACGGAGCGTTCGCCTTCTTGATCTTCCCGCCCGCGACCGTCTTCGCCTTAAAGTCGGCAACGGCCGCCGCTTTGACGACGACGTCGGCTTCGTCGAAGCGCGCGATGACCGCGTCGCGCATCTCCTGCGCCGTCCGCACGCGCACGACTTCGACGCGGTCCGGAGCGGGAAGCGACACCGGCGCAGAGATCAGCGTGACGGCTCCGCCACGGTTCGCGGCTTCGCGCGCGAGCGCGAAGCCCATCTTGCCGCTCGAGCGGTTGCTGATGTACCGCACCGGGTCGATCGGCTCTTGCGTCCCCCCGGCCGTCACGATCACGCGCACGCCCGCGAGGTCGTGCCCGCGCGCGAGCGCCTCCGCGACCGCTTCGACGATCACGACCGGGTCGGCAAGACGTCCGACGCCTTCGTCCCCACCGGCCAGCTCGCCCTCTTCGGGATCGACGATGACGGCGCCGCGCTCGCGCAGCGTTCGAACGTTCTCTTGCGTCGCCGGGTGCTCCCACATCTCGGTGTGCATCGCGGGCGCGACGATGAGCGGCACGGTGGCATTCAGCAACACGTTCGTCAGCAAGTCGTCCGCGATGCCGTGCGCCATCTTCGCGATGACGTTGGCCGTGGCGGGCGCGACGACGATCACGTCGGTGTCGCGCGCGATGCGCACGTGAACGACGAGCTCCGGGGAGTCGAACACGTCGGTGGGCACCGAGCGATGCGTGACGGCGGCAAACGTGGCCGGACCGACGAAGCGCTGTGCCGCCTCGGTCATGAGGGCTTGCACGCGCGCGCCGGCCTTGCCGAGGAGGCGCGCGATCTCAACTGCTTTGTAGGACGCGATGCCACCGGTCACCCCGAGGACCACTCGGGCGCCCCGCAGGGCGCCCAGGGCGGATCGGGATGGCGTTTGGCTCACTTGAACCCTTCGACGACCCGTTCGTACGCGATCTTCGACTGGCTGATCTCCTCCAGCGCGATCGAGAGCGGCTTCCGGCCCGGATCGACGGACGAAACGAGCGGCGCCACGAACTCGCCGATGCCTTCGCCGAGCTGCGTGTAGTACGAGTTGATCTGGCGTGCGCGCTTCGCGGCCAAGATGACCAGGGTGTACTTCGAGTCGACCTGGCCGAGGAGGTCGTCGATCTTCGGTTCGATCAAGCTCATCAGGGGTCTCCTACGGGTTCTCCGGCGGGCGGCGCCGGACGGCTATGCGGTCTCCAGTATACGGAGGACTTCGGACACCGCCTCCTCGAGGTGGTCGTTCACGACCGCGTGGTCGAACTCGTCGGCCGCTTCCATCTCGGCTTCCGCATTGCGCATACGCAGGGAGAACGACGCGTCGTCCTCGGTCTTGCGGCGGTGCAGGCGTTCGCGCAGGACCTCGCGCGAGGGGGGCTCGACGAAGATCAGAAGCGCTCCCGGCACCGAGTCGCGGATCGCGCGCGAGCCCTGGACGTCGATCTCCAGGAGGACGGTCTTGCCCTCTGCCAGCGCCTTCTCGACCGGTTCCTTCGGCGTCCCGTACCGATTGCCGTGGACGACGGCGTGCTCCAGGAACCCGTCGGCCGCGGCAGTCGCGTCGAACACCTCGTCGGAAACGAATCGGTACTGGACCCCGTCCTTCTCACCCCTGCGCGGGCGGCGCGTGGTCATCGAAACGGACGGCACGATGTCGGGAAGGCGCGCGAGCACCGCGGAAGCGATCGACGTTTTCCCGGCGCCGGAGGGGCCGGATATCACGAGGAGCTTGGGGCTCTTCTTCGACCCGGAGGACGTGGAGCGCGCGCGAGCTATCGCTCGTTGAATTCGGCGAGCAGTGCTTGCTTCTGCTTCTCGCCCAAACCGCGGATCCGGCGCGACGTCGAAACGTCGAGCTTCTCCATGATCTTCTTCGCGCGCACCTTGCCGACGCCCGGGAGTGCCTCGAGGACGGCGGAAACCTTCATCTTTCCAACCGTGTTGTCGGGCGGCTGCGTGAGGATCTGGGTGAGGGTAAGCGTGCCGTTCTTCAGCTTCTGCTTGACCTCGGCCCGGGCGCGGCGAGCCTCGGCCGCCTTCTCCAGCGCCATCTTCCGCTGCTCGTCAGTCAAGACAGGAAGCGGCATCTTTTCTCCTTCCGATCGCCAACCCCGGACGGGGCGGAGTCTAACACCTGGGTCCGACTGTTCAAGTGTTTGGGGAGCCGTTTCCGCAGGTCAGGGGCCTGTCTCCTCGCACGCATCCCTCGAGAAGGCCGTTTAAGGCCCCTCAGGCGCCTCCAGAGGCAAGGAACCTGCTGCCGGGCGAGGTGACGGGTTCCCCGGCTCTGCAGAGGGGACAATCGGTTGCCGCCCAGTCGCGCGCTTCGATCCGGACGAGCGAATGGAGGCGGAAGGGGGGCTGCCGGGTGGTTCGATCGACGAGACAGGCGACACCCACCAGCGTCGCGTGGGCCGACTTCACCAGCCCGATCACCTCCGCGGCCGACCCACCCGTCGTCACGACGTCCTCCACGACGAGCACTCGCTCGCCGGGGTCCAGCACTTGCGCCCGCCGGAGCGTCATCGCGCCGTCGGCGCGTTCCGCATAGACGAACCGCGCGCCTGCCGCGTATGCCACCGCGTTGCCGAACAGGATCGCGCCGACGGCGGGCGACAGAACGGTGTCGAAGGCGTGCCCGCTCTTGTCGAAACGCTCGGCGAGAGCTTCCCCGAGCGACGCCGTCAGCCGCGGATGCTGGAACACCATCTGCTTCTGCACGTAGGTGTCGCTGTGACGGCCGCTCGACAGTTTGAAGTGTCCTTCCATGAGCGCACCGGTGCGCTTGAGGACGTCGAGCACCTCCGTCTGGTTCACGGCAGGGTCTCGAGGATCGCGCGAGCTGCCGCATGTGGGTCTTGCGCGCGTGTGATCGGTCTTCCGATGACGACGCGATCCGCGCCGGCGTCGATAGCTTCCCGCGGCGTGCGAACGCGCGCTTGCTCGTCGTGATCGGTGCCCGGCGGACGGACGCCGGGGGTGACGACCAAGAACGGCTTCGGACAAACCCCGCGCACGGCCTCGACGTCTGGCGGCGCGCAGATCACACCGTCGCACCCGGCGGCGAACGCAAGCTCCGCGAGGGCTGGTATTGCGTCGGCGAGCGGCGGCAGTCCGACCTCTTTGCAGGCGGCATCATCGAAGCTCGTGAGAACGGTGACGGCAAGGATCTTCTCCTCGCGCTTCGCGTCGTTCGCGGCTTCGAGCGCCGCTCGTCCGGCGAGCGCGTGGACCGTCAGCAACTCGACGCGCAGCGGTGCGATGGCGCGCACGGCACCCGCTATGGTGTTCGGGATGTCGTTGAGCTTCAGGTCGAGGAACACGCGCCTGCCGTCGAGCGCGCGCACCGCCGCCGGACCTTCGGCGCTGAAAAGCTGCAAACCGACCTTGAACGCCCCGGCCGCGTCGCCGACCGTATCCGCGAGGCGGACGGCTTCGTCGATGATGGAAACATCGAGCGCAACGATGATCGGGTTCTCGTTCATCCTTCTATCTTCACCTGTCCTCTGATCTCATCCAGCGCCGCGATGCCGTGCGCCTCGCAGAAGTCGGCGAGGGCGCGCGCGATCGTTTCCGTCGCCGTCGGGTCGTAGAAGTTCGCCGTCCCGACCGCGACTGCCGTTGCGCCGGCGAGGATCATCTCGACCGCATCCTCGACGCCGGCAATGCCGCCCATGCCGATGATCGGAACGTGTGGGAGCGCGCGGTGCACTTGCCAGATGCATCGCACGGCGATCGGCTTGATTGCAGGACCCGACAAGCCCCCCGTGCCCGTGCTGAGCTTGGCTCGAAACGTCAGTGGGTCGATCGCCATCCCGAGCGTCGTGTTGATAAGGCTGAGGCCGTCGGCGCCGGCGCCGGTCGCGGCTTCCGCGATCGCGACGATGTCGGTCACGTCCGGAGATAGCTTGCAGAAGACCGGGACGTCGGAGGCCGCGCGCGCCGCGGCCGTCACCTCCGCCGTGCGTTCGGCGCTCAGGGCGAACATGAAGCCACGGTCCTCCAGGTTCGGGCAGGAGAGGTTGAGCTCGATCGCGACGAGCCCGGCCGCACCGCGCAAGGCTTCGATGCACCGGACGTAGTCGGCCACCGAGTGCCCGCCCACGCTCGCGATCGCCGGCACGTTGCGCTCCGCGAGCCACACGAGGTCGCCTTCACGGAACGCAGCCACGCCGGGGTTCTGCAAGCCGATCGCGTTGAGCATGCCGCTGGCCGTCTCGGCACCGCGCGGCGGCGAGATCCCGAGCCGCGGCTCCGGCGTCACCGTCTTGCAGACCACGGCGCCGAGCGAACGCAGATCGACGAACCGCGACATCTCCTTCCCCGAGCCGAAGCAGCCGGACGCCGTGACGATCGGGTTCGCGAGGCGTGCGCCGCCGAGCGTGATCGCAAGGTCTACGCCCATGCGATCGCCTCACCATCGAACACCGGACCGTCCGTGCACGACCGCAGATGCTTCAGGCTTCCGTTCGCGCGCACGGGCAGGATGCAGGTCCAGCACACGCCGACGCCGCACGCCATGAACTCCTCGACGGCGAGCTGGCTCGGCACGCCGGCCTCGGCTGCGACGGCCGCCATCGCGCGCAGCATCGCCATCGGCCCACACCCGAACACGACGCGAGGTGCGAAGCGCTTGATCATCTCCGGCATCGGGTCGGTGACCAGGCCTTGCACGCCGGCCGTCCCATCGTCGGTCACGACGGCAATCGACGCGCACGACTCGTCGAGGATGGTGTCTTCGTAGAGGCGCGCGCGCGAACGCGCGCCGACGATCGCGTGCACCTCTCCCCCACGCGCCTCGAGCTCCGCTGCGAGGAACGCGAGCGCTGCCGTCCCGTACCCGCCGCCGACCAGAAGATCGACGCCGGGATCGGCCGTCACGTCGAAACCGTGTCCGAGCGGGCCGACGACGTCGACGATGTCGGCCTTCTCGCGCGCGCCGAGCCACTGCGTCCCCAGACCGATCGGATCGAAGACGATCGACACCGTTCCCCCATCGCGGTCGGCGCGCGCGATCGAGAACGGCCGGCGCAGCAGGTGCGCGCCTCCCGGCTGGATGCAGATGTTCAGGAACTGCCCGGGGCGCGCGCCCGCCGCCATCTCCGGGGCTTCGATCGTGAGCTCGCGGTACGCGCCGAAGCGCGAGGCGGATACGACCGGCGCAAGGCGGATCACCGGGTTCATCGCGCGTGGTACTCCTGAAGACTGAGAACGGTGGGTTCGGCGTGCTCGATCTCATCGATTCCCTGCACGGCGGCTTGGAGCCCGGCCAGCGTTGTGATGCTCGGTACACCGAAGCGGACGGCCGACGTGCGGATGTAGTCGCCGTCCTTGCGCGGCCCCCAGCCGGACGGCGTGTTGATGATCAGGTCGATGCTTCCCGCTTCCATTAGGTCGCCGACGTGCGGGCTCCCTTCACCGATCTTCGGCACCGTGTGCACCGAGATGCCGTTGCGCGAGAGGAGCTCCGCCGTCCCGGTCGTCGCGTAGATCGCGAAGCCGAGGTCGGCGAGCCGGCGAACCGGCAGCACGACGGCGCGCTTGTCGCTGTCGCGGACGCTGACGAACAGGTTGCCCGTGCGCGGCAACCGCGCGTCCGCTGCCTCTTCCGCCTTCGCGAACGCCATGCCGAACGAACGGTCGATCCCCATCACTTCGCCCGTCGATTTCATCTCCGGTCCGAGCAGCGTGTCGACGCCGGGGAACCTGCTGAAGGGCAGGACGGCTTCCTTGACGGCGACGTGGTCGGTTTCGGGCGGCATATCGCCGTGCGGAAGAACGCCGGCGGCCCGCAGTGCGGCGAGCGATTCACCGGCCTGTACGCGCGCAGCCGCCTTCGCGAGCTGGATGCCGGTCGCTTTCGACACGAAGGGCACCGTGCGCGACGCGCGCGGATTCGCCTCGAGGACGTAGACCTGACCGGCGCGCACGGCGTACTGCACGTTGAGCAGCCCGCGGACCCCAAGGGCGAGAGCCATCTTCTTCGTCGAGGCGGCGATCTCTGCGATCTGCGCGCGCGAGAGCGTATGAGGCGGCAGGACGCATGCAGAGTCGCCGGAGTGGATGCCGGCCTCCTCGATGTGCTCCATGACGCCGCCGATGTAGACGTCGGTTCCGTCGCAGAGCGCGTCGACGTCGACCTCGATCGCGTCTTCGAGGAACCGGTCGATCAATATGGGATGCGCCGGTGAGACTTGGGCGGCGGTCTCGATATAGCGCGCGAGCATCGCGTCGTCGTACACGATCTCCATCGCACGGCCGCCGAGCACGTAGCTCGGCCGGACGAGCACCGGATACCCGATGCGCGAGGCCGCTTCTTTCGCCTCGTCGAAGCTCGTCGCGACGCCCCACGGCGCGTGCGGCAGCTCCAATTCGGCGAGCAGCGTGCCGAAACGCCCGCGGTCTTCCGCAACGTCGATCGCGTCCGGCGCCGTTCCGAGGATCCGCACGCCGGCGGCCTCCAGCGGGCGCGCGAGCTTCAGCGGCGTCTGCCCGCCGAGCTGCACCATCACGCCGATCGGCTGCTCGACGTCGACGATCTCCATCACGTCCTCGAACGTGAGCGGCTCGACGTAGAGCCGGTCCGATGTGTCGTAGTCGGTTGAGACGGTCTCCGGGTTGCAGTTGACCATCACGACGTCGTAGCCGGCGTCGCGCAACGCGAAGCACGCGTGGACACAGCAGTAGTCGAACTCGATCCCTTGCCCGATCCGGTTCGGCCCGGCGCCCAGGATGATGATCGTCGGCTTCCGGTCGGCCGGGATCTCCGACTCGTCTTCGTAGGTGGAGTAGAAGTACGGCGTCTGCGCTTCGAACTCCGCCGCGCACGTGTCGACGGACTTGTACACGGGCCGCAACCCCCACGAGCGACGGAGGCCTCCAACCGACTCTTCCGAGACGTTGCAGAGGTGAGCGATCTGGGCATCGGAGAAACCCATGCGCTTCGCCGATCTGACAACGTCTTCAGAAAGCGTCGAACCTTCGAGGCGATGCCGTTCGGCACTGATCTGCGAGATCTGGGCGAGGAACCACGGGTCGATCCCCGTCTTCTCCGCCACGGTCTCGACCGGAACACCGGCCCGCAGCGCCGCCTCGACGGCGAAGATGCGGTCGGGCGTGGGGTGCGCTGCGCGCGCAAGCAGCTCGGACGGAGAACCCACCGGGTCCTTCCCGTCGCCGTTCAGACCGGTTCGGTCTTGCTCGAGCGAGCGGATCGCCTTCTGCAGCGACTCCTTGAACGTCCGCCCGATGCCCATCGCTTCGCCGACGGACTTCATCGCGCTGGTGAGCGTCGGGTCGGCACCGGGGAACTTCTCGAACGCGAAGCGGGGGATCTTCGTCACCACGTAGTCGATCGTCGGCTCGAACGACGCCAGCGTTTGCTTGGTGATGTCGTTCGGAATCTCGTCGAGGCGATACCCGACGGCGAGCTTGGCTGCGATCTTCGCGATCGGGAACCCGGTCGCTTTGGATGCGAGCGCGCTCGAGCGCGACACGCGCGGGTTCATCTCGATGATGACCTGGCGTCCTGTCTTCGGGTCGACGGCGAACTGGATGTTCGAGCCGCCGGTGTCGACGCCGATCTCGCGGATACAGCGGATCGCCGCGTCTCGCATCTGTTGGTACTCGACGTCGGTCAAGGTCTGTTGCGGCGCCACGGTGATCGAGTCGCCGGTATGCACGCCCATCGGATCGACGTTCTCGATCGAGCAGATGATCACAACGTTGTCGGCGAGGTCGCGCATCACTTCGAGCTCGAACTCTTTCCAGCCGAAGACGCTCTCTTCGATCAGCACTTCGCCGATCCGGCTGCGCGCCAGGCCTTCGCCGGCGATTCGGTCGAGCCCGTCCTCGCTGTAGGCGAAGCCGCTCCCGGCGCCTCCCAGCATGTACGAGGGGCGGACGATAACCGGGTACCCGATCTCTTTCGCCAGCACGCGCGCTTCGTCGAGTGAGTACGCCCAGCCGCTGCGCGGGAGGTCGATCCCCGCTTGTTGCATGCACTCTTTGAACAGCCGGCGGTCCTCTCCGCGGCGGATCGCTTCGAGGCGCGCGCCGATCAGCTCGACGTTGTACTTGTCGAGCACGCCGCGCTCGGCCAGCTCGACGGCGACGTTCAGCGCCGTCTGGCCGCCGAGCGTCGGAAGCAGCGCTTGCGGTCGCTCGCGCTCGATCACGCGCGCGACCGAGTCCGCGGTTATGGGCTCGACGTAGGTCCGGTCGGCGAACTCGGGATCGGTCATGATCGTCGCCGGGTTCGAGTTCACGAGGATCACGCGGAAGCCGTCGGCGCGCAGCACGCGGCATGCTTGTGTGCCCGAGTAGTCGAACTCGCACGCCTGCCCGATAACGATCGGGCCCGATCCGACGATGAGGATCGATTCGATGTCGGTGCGCCGCGGCACCCTACCGCCACCCTTCGTACAGCCCGCGCTTCATCGCGGCCGCGTACAGCTCCCGGCTCTCGGCCGGGGAGATGAGCCCCATCGCCAGCGCGAACCGGTTCATGCCTTCGAGCGACGCAACGATCGACCGGAGCTTCTCCGACTGGCGCAGGGATTCGCGGCCTTTCTCTTTCGCCCCGATGCTCGCTTCTGCGGCGAGCTTCTCCTTCAGTGCGAGCGCGCGGTCGAACTCGTGCTGCAGCGTCGCGCGGGCTTTCGCGGCGAGGGCCTTGTCTGCCTTCGGCCGTTTCGGCGCCGCCTTCCCGCTCGGCTCGACATCGCCGAGCGTCCGCAGCTTCTGGACGGCGACGCGCTCGCGTTTGGGCGCCTTCTTCTTGGCCGGCATCAGGCCTCCATCAGCTCGGCGAACCGATCGAACAGGTAGCGCGCGTCGTGCGGTCCGGGCGACGCCTCGGGGTGGTACTGCACACTGAACGCTGGCACGTCGAGGCATCGCAGGCCTTCGCACGTGTCGTCGTTCAAGTTGATGTGGGACATCTCGACGGGGCCGAACGTCTGCGCGTCGGCGAGGGACGCCGGGTCGACGGCGAACCCGTGGTTGTGGCTCGTCACCTCGACGCGTCCGTCGTCGAGCCGCTTCACCGGCTGGTTGATGCCCCGATGCCCGAACTTCAGCTTGTACGTGCGCGCGCCCAGCGCGATGGCGAGCAGCTGGTGGCCCAGGCAGATCCCGAACACAGGCGTCGTGCCCAACAGCTGCTTGATGTTTCCGATCGCAACCGAGACGGCGCCGGGGTCGCCCGGCCCGTTCGACAGGAACACGCCGTCGAAGCTTCCGCCGGCGATCTCGGACGCAGGGGTGCTCACGGGGAAGACGGTAACGTCGCAGGCGTGCTCGCCCAGCAGACGCAAGATGTTGTACTTGATCCCGTAGTCGTACGCGGCGACGCGGAAGCGCGGCTCGACGCCCGAGGGCCCGACGATGTCGGCGGCGCGGTACGGCTCCGGCGTGGTCACCGGGTCGACGAGGTTGAGCCCGTTCATATCCGGCGACTGAAGGACGCGCGCGCGCAAGGAGTCCGGGTCAAGATCCTCCGTTGAGATCCCGCCTCGCATCGCGCCCAGCGAGCGGATGTGCCGGGTCAGACGCCGCGTATCGATGGCTTCGATACCGACGATGCCGGCGCCGGACAGGTAGTCGTGCAACGTCCCCGTCGCGCGGTGGTTCGAGTAGGCCTCGACGGCTTCGCGCACGACGAACCCCGCGACACGCACGCGGGACGATTCGACGTCGGCCGCGTTGACCCCGTAGTTGCCGATGTGCGGGTACGTCATCGTCACGATCTGACCGTGGTACGAGGGATCGGTCAGCACCTCTTGGTAACCGGACAGCGCGGTATTGAACACGACTTCGCCGAAGGTCTCACCGCGCGCGCCGAAAGACGCGCCGCGGAACACGGCGCCGTCTTCCAGAACGAGGATCGCGTCGGACATCGGCTAGCGGCCCTTGCGCGCCTTCCCTTTGGCTTGCGCCTTCCGCTTCAGGCGCCCTTGCTTCTTCCGTTCGCGATCCTTCGCCCAGCGAACCGGCTTGCGGTCACCTTTGCCCATCTGCATCGCTCCCCTCGCGGACCGTGAACCGGCCCCGAAGCATCGTGTGGACGACCTTCCCTTTCAGCGTGCGCCCCGCGAACGGGGTGTTCTTCGACTTGCTGGCCAGCTTCTCCGGCTCGACGATCCACGCCGTGGCAGGATCGAACACGACCAGATTCGCCGGGGTCCCGGGTGCGATCGGCCCACCGTGGCCGTCCAGACCGCGCGCGCGCGCCGGCGCTGTGCTCATGGCTTCGATCAGTCTGAGCCATCCAAGCAGCCCGGGGTCGAGCAATTCCGTGACGACGACTCCGAGCGCCGTCTCGAGATTGAGCATCCCGCACGGCGCGAGGTCGAACTCGCGCTCCTTGTCTTCCGGCGGATGGGGCGCATGGTCCGTCGCGACGCAGTCGATCGTTCCGTCCGCGAGACCTTTCCGCACGGCGTCGACGTCGTCGCGCGTCCGCAGCGGCGGCGCGACCTTGTACACGGGGTCGTAGCCGCTCACCAGATCGTCGGTGAGCGCGAGGTGGTGTGGCGTCGCTTCGGCGGTGACGCGCACACCGCGCGCTTTGGCGGCGCGGATCAGCTCCACGGTTCCGGCGGTGGAGACGTGCGGCACGTGCAAGCGTGCGCCGGTCAGCTTCGCCAGCGCCAAGTCGCGCGCAACGATCACCTCTTCCGCCTCGGCCGGGATGCCTGCGATGCCGAGGATCGACGACACCTCGCTCTCGTTCATGTGCCCGCCGCTCGCGAGCGCGCCTTCCTCGGCGTGGTTCGCGATCACCGCGTCGAACGCGCGCGCATACTCGAGCGCGCGCCGCATCAGTCCGGCCGACTGCACGCACTTCCCGTCGTCGCTGAAGAAGTTCACGCGTGCGCTGCTGGTCGCCATCTCGCCGAGCTCCGCAAGCTGCTCGCCCTGCAAGCCGACCGAGATCGCGCCGACCGGGTACACGTCGGCCAAGCCGGCCGCTCGTCCAAGCGCAACGACCTGCTCGACGATCGCCGCCGAATCGGCCACCGGATCGGTGTTGGCCATCGCACACACAGCCGTGTAGCCGCCGCGCGCGGCGGCTCGAGTCCCCGTCGCGACGGTCTCCGCGTCCTCGCGCCCCGGCTCGCGCAGGTGTGCATGCAGGTCGACGAAGCCTGGTGCGAGGATCAGGCCGGCGCAGTCGATCTCCTCGGCGTGGTTCGTCGAGATCTTTCCGATGTCGGTGATCTGCTCGCCCTCGATTCGAACGTCGGCGGTCTCGTCCCGCCCCGACGCCGGGTCGACGACGCGCGCACCGCGGAAGACGACCGCCTTACTCAACGGGGACCTCCTCGCGCGCGTCCCGGCCGCCGAGCATCAGGTACAGCAGCGCCATCCGGACGGCGACGCCGTTCGCGACCTGGTCGGTGATGACAGACCGGGGCAGCTCCGCTGCGTCGGCGGTGATCTCGACGCCACGGTTCATCGGGCCGGGATGCATGATCAGCGCTTCGTCCTTGAGCAGCGTTGCGCGCGCGGCGTCGAGTCCCCAGAGCCGTGAGTACTCGCGGAGCGTCGGGACGGTGGCGCCGGTCCCGCGCTCGAGCTGCATGCGCAGCAGGTAAACGACGTCTGCCTTCGGCAGCACCGCTTCGATGTCGGCGGTCGTCTCCACGCCCCACCCTTCGACGCGCGGCGGCAGCAGCGTCGGTGGACCGACCAACGTCACGTCCGCGCCCATCATCTGCAGACCCCACACGTTCGAGCGCGCCACACGCGAGTGCGCGATGTCGCCGACGATCGCCACGCGAAGGCCGCTGAAGGAGCCGAAGTGCTGCCGGATCGTGTACAGGTCGAGGAGCGCCTGGGTGGGGTGCTCGTGCATGCCGTCGCCGGCGTTGATCACCGACGCGGACACCCAGCCGGCCAAGCGGTTCGGCGCGCCGGATGAGCTATGCCGGATCACGATCGCATCGACGCCCATCGCCTCGATCGTCTGCGCAGTGTCTTTCAGGCTCTCGCCCTTCTCCACCGCCGAGCCGGACACGCTGAAGTTCACGACGTCGGCGGAGAGCCGCTTTGCGGCCAGCTCGAACGACGTGCGCGTGCGCGTCGAGGCTTCGTAGAAGAGATTCACGACCGTCTTGCCGCGGAGGGTCGGATACTTGCGCATGATCCGAGGCCCGTCCGCCTGGAAGGTCGCCGCGGTTGCCAGTACGCGCTCGATCCCTTCAGGGTCGAGGTCCTTGATCGACAGCAGATGACGGATCATCGGGCTGCCTCCTCCGCGGTTTCGTCGACCCTGCCGAGCTCAACGCCGTCTTCTCCGTCGAGCTCCGCGATCTTCACGCGGACCTCTTCGTTGCGTCCGGTCGGCACGTTCTTGCCGACGTAGTCGGCGCGTATGGGAAGCTCGCGATGACCGCGGTCGATGAGGACCGCGAGTTGGACCGCTTTCGGCCTCCCGAGGTCGATCAGCGCGTCCAAGGCCGCGCGCGACGAGCGGCCCGTGTACAAGACGTCGTCGACCAGGACGACGATCTTGCCGTCGATGTTCGGGACTTTCGTGGGTGCCAGTGCGACAGGGTCGCGCATCCCGATGTCGTCTCGATACAGCCCGATGTCGAGCGCGCCGGTGGGAGGCCGCGTCCCTTCGATCGAATCGATGCGGTCGGCAAGCCGCTCGGCAAGGTGCACGCCGCGCGTGAGCACGCCGATTAGGACGACGTCGCGCGCGCCCTTGTTGCGCTCGGTGATCTCATGCGCGATGCGCGCGACGGCCCGCTGCATGTCGGCGGGGTCGAGGATGGTGGCTTTGGGTATGAAGCTCAGGCTGCTCGCCTCCCCCCGGCTGGGCGGGGGGAAGGAGGCAAAGAGAAAGTCCGCATGCCCCAGAAAAATCGACTCGGCGGCGTGCGGACCGATAGATGCTGCACTCTCCTGCTCCCTTCCGGGCCTCTCGGGACCCGCTCTTAAAGGTTGCGAAGGGTGAGTATACCGTCTCCCGGTGTGCGGGTCACGGGCCGCTCGGCCGGCGTTCGCGCGCGACACGCCCGAGCAGGCCGTTCACGAACCGTCCCGAGTCCTCGGTCGAAAGCAGCTTGGCGAGCCTCACCGCTTGATCGACGATCACCCCCGACGGAACATCGGTGTAGATCAGCTCGTAGATCCCGATGCGCAAGACGTTGCGGTCGACGACCGGCATCCGTTCAAGCGACCAGTGCTCGGCGCTCTTGCGGATGACGCCATCGAGCTCGGCGCGGTGCGCCACCACCCCTTCCACAAGGGCACGCGCGTAGTACGGATCCTCTCCCGACAGCCCGTCGCGAGGATCGGTGTCGCCGACGTCCGCACCGTGCAGGAGCTCCAGCGCCCGCCGTCTCGCGATCAAGCGGTCTCCGCCGCGCGGCGTCGGTTCTCCGGGGGTCATCGCCCCGTTCTCACGAGACGCGGGTGATGTACTCCCCCGTGCGCGTGTCTACCCGCACGGTCTCGCCGCTCTCGATGAACAGAGGGACTTGGACCGTGACGCCGGTCGACAGCGTCGCCGGCTTCATCGCGCCGGAGACCCGGTCCCCTTTGACGCCGGGATCCGTGTGCTCGATCTTCAACTCGACCGACGCAGGGAGCTCGACGGCGACCGGTCGCCCTTCGTAGAGCGAGAGAGTTGCGACCTGACCTTCCGTGATCCAGTGCTTGTTGTCGCCGATCTCGTCTTCTTCGACTGAAAGCTGGTCGTACGTCTGCGAATCCATGAACACGAAGTGTGTTCCGTCGTGGTAGAGGTAGCTCATCTCGCGCTTGTCGACGACGGCTTGGTCGACCTTCTCGTCCGCCCGGAACGTTTTCTCTACGACGGCCCCGGACGCGACGTTGCGCAGCTTGGTGCGGACGACGGCACCGCCTTTGCCCGGCTTGTGATGCTGGAACCACAGCACGGACCAAAGCTGTCCGTCGAGGTTGAGCACCATTCCGTTCTTCAGATCGTTCGTTGAAACCATCTAGATGATCACCAGCTCCTTCGTGGACCCGGTGAGGATATCGCAGCCCTCAGGGCGCACGATGACGGTGTCTTCGATCCGGACACCGCCGGTTCCGGGGATATAGATGCCGGGCTCCACGGTGAGAGCCATGCCCTCTTTCAGCACGAGCTGAGATCCTTGCCGAACCGGTGGCGACTCGTGGATCTCTAGTCCGACGCCGTGACCGGTTCCATGGCCGTAGTCGTATCCCTGCGCACGCACTACATCTCGCGCTGCAGCGTCGACTGCTCCCGACGTTGCGCCCGCGCGCACGGCATCGAGACCGGCTTGATTGGAGGCCATCACCAGCTTGTAGATCTCCACCATCTCATCCGCCGGCTCGCCGAATGCGATCACGCGCGTCATGTCCGAGTGGTAGCCGTCGGCCATCGCGCCGAAATCGACTTTGATCATGTCACCGCGATTGAGTGCGCGCGCAGTGGGGTGATGATGTGGCTCGGCCGCGTTCTCGCCGAACCCTGCGATCGTATCGAAGGAAACGCCCTCGGAACCGGCCTGGCGCATCTCGAACTCGAGGATCGCGGCAAGCTCGATCTCGGTCATCCCCTCCTTCAGCTGATTCAGGAGCGCAGCCAAGGCGTGGTCTGCGATATCGAAAGCGCGCTGCATGGCCGCGATCTCGCGATCATCCTTGACCGCCCGCAACGTCTCGACTTCTTCCGTCGTCTCGACGAGCTCGAGACCCGGCATCGCTTCGCGCAGAGCGCGCGCGGTCTCGAGGGTCATGTGGCCGGCCTCGACGCCGAGCAGCTTGATCTTCAAGCCGGAGACGATGGACTCGAGCGTTCCGTACATCCCCGCAGCCTCGCCGATCGTGCGCGAGCTCACGCCGTAGATCTCGCGCCTGATATCGGGAACCTCATGTCTGGACTGCTCCTCGTAGCGCCCGTCGGTCATGAACACGTCTTCGCTTCCGACGATGAGCTGGCCGTTCGAGCCCGAGTAGCCGGAGAGGTACCGGACGTTCACCGGCTTCGTGACGAGCAGCGCGTCGGCACCCAGGGTGTCGAGCCGCGCACGGATCCGCTCCCTGCGTTCGTTCATCTCGCCTCCACCGCTGCCTCCAGCGCCAAGAGATACCCGGTGATGCCCAACCCGATGATAGAACCTCGCGCAACCGGGGAGATCAACGAGTGCCGTCGGTACGGCTCGCGCGCGTAGATGTTCGAGATATGCACTTCGTACACCGGTCCTGCGAAAGCTGCAACCGCGTCGCGCAGCTCGTACGAGTAGTGCGTCAGCGCGGCCGGGTTGATGATCGCCGCGTCGGCATCGCTCTTGGAGAGCACCCCGATCAGATCTGCCGCGTCGTCGCTTTGCACGCACTCCACCTCGCACCCGAGCTCTTTGCCGCGCGCGCGCAGCATCTCCTCCAGCTCCGCGAGCGTCGTGCGGCCGTAGATCTCGGGCTGGCGCGTGCCGAGGCGCCCGAGGTTGGGGCCGTTCAACACGAGAACCTTCATCGAACGGCCTCGTATGCGTTCCGCAGCGCGCTCTCCTGGATGTCGCGTACGAGCACGGGCCTGCCGAGATCCTCCAGCAGTACGAAGCGCATCCCCGCTTCGTACTTCTTGTCGCGGACCCAGGTGCGCGCGACGTCCTCGTACTCGAACCCGGCCCCGGTCGTCGGCAGGTCGTACGCTTCGAGCAGCGAACGGTGCACACCGACGCGATCGGCGTACCCGAGCTCGGTTGCAAGGTTCGCCGCGAACATCATGCCGATCGCGACGGCTTCTCCGTGCGTCGGACCCGCGTAGCCGGCAAGCGCTTCGAGCGCGTGAGCGAGCGTGTGACCGTAGTTCAGGAAGGCGCGATCGGCCTGCTCGGTCTCATCTTCTTGGACGATCCGCACCTTCACCGCTGCGGCGTCGACGACCAGCGTTGCCAGCGTTTCGGGGTCGCGCGCGGTGATCACATCGCTCTGCGCGGTCAGGCGGTCGGCCAGCGTGCCCGGTGCTATAAGTGCGTGCTTGATCGCCTCGGCCATGCCGGTCGCGAATTCGTGGTCCGGCAGCGTCTGCAACGTCGTCGTGTCGCAGACGACCGCGCGGGGTTGGTGGAACGCGCCGACGAGGTTCTTCCCTTCCGGAAGGTCGATCGCCGTCTTGCCCCCGATCGCCGAGTCAATCTGGCCGAGCAGCGTCGTCGGCATCTGCACGAGCGGAACCCCGCGGTGGTACGTCGCGGCAGCGAAACCTGCCGCGTCCCCCACGACGCCTCCACCGAGCGCCGCGACGACGTCCGTCCGGTGCATCCCGACGGCCGCGAGCCAGCGCCACATCGACTCGAGTGTTACGGTGCTCTTCGACGACTCCCCCGGCTCGAGCGTGAACTGCTCGACGCGCAGGCCGGTCGTGGCCAAGCCGTTGCGCGCGCGTTCTCCGTGCAACCCGGCGACCGAGGCGTCGGTCACGAGCGCGATCGTCTCGGCCTTCGGCGCCTCGACGAGCTCGCCTGCGCGCGCCAGCAGGTCGGGGCCAATCCAGATCGTGTACGACCGCGAGCCGAGGTCGACCCGCAGCTCGTGCGGCTCGCTCACTGCACGCGCCTCGCGATGTCGGCCGCCACGTCGTCGGACGTCCGCTCGTCGGTGTCGACGATGATGTCGGCAGCGGCTTCGTACGCGGGTTGCCGCTCTCCTAGCAGGCGGTCGAACGCGCCCGGTTCGCGCAAGAGCGGCCGGTCGAGCGCGATCCCGACGCGATCGCGCAACACGTCGGCCGGCGCGCGCAGATACACGACGCTCCCTGCACCCTTCAGGATCCCGTAGTTACGGATCTCGAGGACGGCTCCACCGCCGCACGCGATCACGCGTCCGGAACCGGCGCAGGCCTGCAGCACGGCGTCGTGCTCGCGCGCGCGAAAGCCCTCCTCACCTTCGGCGTCCCAAACGTCGGCGATCGTTCGCCCAGCCGACTCTTCTACCATCGCGTCGGTGTCGTAGAGCCGGAACCCGAGACGCTCGGCCAGCGCGCGCCCGACCGCGGACTTCCCGGCGCCCATGAACCCGATCAGCACGACGTTCCTCGGCATCTACCCGAGGGAATCGCGAAACGTCGCGAGGTTCCGTTGCGTCTCGGCCAGCGAATCGCCGCCGAACTTCTCGAGCATCCCGCGCGCAAGCACGAACGCGACCATCGCTTCCCCGACCACACCCGCGGCCGGCACCGCACAGACGTCGGACCGCTGCGTGATCGCCGGCGCTTGCTCCTTCGTTCGAACGTCGACGGTCGGGAGCGACCGTGCGAGAGACGACAGGGGCTTCATGGCTGCTCGAACGCGGATCACCTGTCCGGTCGACATTCCGCCTTCGGTTCCCCCGCTCCGGTCGGTCGGGCGTGTGTAGCCGTCGTGCCACTCGATCTCGTCGTGCGCCTTGGACCCCGGGGCGCGCGCGACGTCGAAGCCGGGCCCGATCTCGACGCCTTTCATCGCCTGGATGCTCATCAATGCTTGCGCGAGCTGCGCGTCGAGGCGGCGGTCCCACTGCACGTGCGATCCGATGCCGACCGGCACATCGAACGCGAGCACTTCGAACACGCCGCCGAGCGTGTCGCCCTTGCGCCGCATCTCTTCGATGAGCGTGATCATGCGTGCCTCGGCGGCTTGGTCGAGGCACCGCAACGGCGACGCGTCGATGCGGTCGAGGTCTTCGGGGCCGATCGCGACATCGTCGGCCGCCTTGACGGTGCCGATCTCGATCACGTGCGACAACACATGCACGCCGAGTGCCGCTAGGAACGACTTGCACACGGTCCCGATTGCGACGCGCGCGGCCGTCTCGCGGGCACTCGCTCGCTCGAGGATCGGCCGCGCTTCGTCGAACCCGAACTTCTGCATCCCGGCGAGGTCTGCGTGGCCGGGCCGCGGCCGGGTAAGGGCCGGGTCCTCTGCGACGGCGTCCTCTTCGCCGACGGCCATGATCTGTTGCCACTTGGGCCACTCGGTGTTGTGGACGAGGAGTGAGATCGGGGAGCCGATCGTCCGCCCGTGACGGATGCCGCCGAGGATCTCCAGCCGGTCTTCTTCCAGCTTCATCCTCGTCCCTCGTCCGTAGCCGTGGCGCCGGCGTGTCAGCTCGGCGCGGATCTCCTTCTCGGAGATGGGAACGCCGGCCACCATCCCCTCGAGGATCGCGGTGAGGGCGGGGCCGTGGGACTCACCCGCGGTCAAGAATCGCAGCATGCGGGCATCGTATCGCGCCGGAACGAGGCTCCCGGGGAGTTTCGGAAAGGGAAAGGGCGCCCGAAGGCGCCCTTCCTCGGGGCTTGCTCATGGCCCCTACCGCCGCTGCTCCCCCTGCGGAACACGGCGGATCCTGTTGGCTACTTGTTCACTTGCTGGCCTTTGCACAAGGAGAAGCGTTCATCTCCGAAAACGAACGTCCCGCAGGAAGAGGACAGTTCGATCACGCGGAAGTTGTCGGCGAAGGTCTGCCCCGCGGAGACGTTGTAGTCCTTTCCGTTGACGTCGACCGTGGCGACGAGCTTCCCGCCTTGCTTGCGGATGTCGACGAGCGTCACCGTCACTGCCGGGTTCGTGTTCCCGCCGCCGTTCACGCCGGTGATCGATCCGGTCGGGGCCGGGGTGGGGCCCTGGCTGCCTCCCGGCGCCGGGCTGCCCGCCGGCCCGGCGGGCACGGCGATCACGAGCGGCTGGAAGGGATCCTTGCCTTCGAACGCTTGGCCCGTCTCCGGCGGCGCCGTCGATGTGACCGTCGGGGTCGGCGACGTCCGGACGACCGGGGGCGAGTTCACTCCTTCGATCGCGCCGCCGCCACCGCCGCTCAGCAGGAGGAACACAACCGCGAGGACGACCATCCCGATGAGCACCGCCGCGAGGGTGCGGTCGCGCCGTCCCATGTTGCGGATGCGCACGATCAGCGTGGAGGACTTAGCCGGCTCGCTCATGGCCCCCCCGTGGTCGAAGGAGAAGGAGACGCGGACGCGGACGCAGCCGGAGCGCTAGCGGCGCCGCGCGCGTTCGCATTCGGTTGGGCCACGAACATCGTGACGGAGATCGTCGTGGAGAGGATGAGCTCGCTGCTGACTTGCGACTGGATCGGCGAGAGCGAGATCGCGCGCACCTCGACCGCGCGCTGCAGGTTCTCGAGCCGGGCGAGGAAATCTTCGATGCGGAAGAACCCCGCTTGCGCCGTCAGCGTGACCGCGATCGCTTGGACGCCGGACGCGTTGCTGACATCGGTCGGCGGGCTCGGCGCGATCGACTGCAGGTCGACGCCGGACGCAGTTGCTGCGTTCTGAACCTGCTGAATGAACCCCGGGAGGTCGGGCGTCGCGGGCACGTATTGCGACAGAGCCGCCAGCTTCGCCATGGTCTCCGGTGCGTTCTTCTTGATGTCTCTCAGGTGGGCCAGCTGGGTGTTCAGCGTGTCCTCTTCGGCGCGAGCCGTTTGAACGTCGCTTCGGGTCGTCGAGATCTCGCTGAGCTTCGGCTTCAACAGCACTAGGAAGAACAGCGCCGTCACAACGACGGCGGCGACGGCCGCGATGATGATCTGACGCCGCGTGTTCACGGCTGTCGCTCCGCTCCCGGCTGGTTGCGGCGAAGCGCTTGATCGGAGAGCTGGACGCTCGAGTTGAACGCGACGACGTTCGTCGTGCCGATGGTGCTCTTGCTGGACAGCGAGAGGTACGTGTTCGTGAACGCGTCGACGCCGGCGAGCCGCGTGAGCCATTTCGCCACATCGAGATGTGAGAACGTGGTTCCGGTCATCTGGATAGAGCCGAGAGAAGTCGCAGCGGTTGCACCGGGCCCCGACTGGGTCCCGGCCGCGGTTTCCGTTGCGGTGAGGTTCGTGAGCCAGGTGTCGCTGGGGATGACAAGGCTCACGTCCGCGAGGATCACGCTCCAGCGAACCTCGTCTTGCGTGAGGTTGCTCAGGAGCGTGGTCTGCTGCTGCAGCTGTGCTTCGAGCTGCTGGAACTGCGACAGCTGAGCCACTTGGCTCTGCAGCGAGGCGTTCGTCGCCTGTTGGGTCGCGAGCGCGTGCTTCTGACTGTTGAGTCGAACGAGCTCGGCTGCGTAGACGAGCCCGAGGAGCACGACGAGTCCGACGCCGGCGGCCACGATCGTCGTCGTGATCTGGCGCGCGCGCCTGCGCTCCTCGCGCTCGGGCGGCAGCAGGTTGATGCGCCGCGTCGTCATGACGGCTCCAAGGCCAGCCCTATGACGGTCGCTGCGACGCGCGACGCTTCCGCAAGCTGCTCGTCGCTGAGACGGATGTCGTCGGAGATCTTCACCCGCGAGAACGACTGTCCTTCCTCGACCGGCAGGCGCAGCGCAGTCGCGAGCCGCTCGGCGAGCCGAGGAAGCCGGCTCCCGCCCCCGATCACGAGCACGCGCGCGATCTTCGCTTGGTCCGGACTCGACTGATAAAAGTCGATCGACCGGCGCACATCATCGATGAACGCGCGCGCGCGCTGCTCGATGACCGTTGCAACGCCGGCTTCCACCGATGCGCCTTCCGGCTGCAAGCCGACGACGCGCTTCTGCGCCTCTGCGTCGTCGACCGAGGCGTGCAGCTCTGCAACGAGCGCATTCGTGATGTCGTTCCCGCCGGACGGCAGGATGCGCACGAACCGCGGCGTGCCGTCTTCGTGCACGATGACGTTAGTGACGCCGGCGCCGATATCGATGATCGCTTCGGCTGAGCGCTCGTTCAGGATCGATGGGATCGGCTCGACGAGCGCGCGCATCGCAGCGAGCGGCGCGAGGTCGACCATCACCGGCTCGAGCCCCGCGCGATCCAGGACGGCCATGACGTTCGCGACCATGTCTTTCTGGGCGGCAACGGCGAGGACGCGCAGCATCGGTGCGTGGTCTTCGCCTTCGAACTCGTCGAGGACCATGAAATCGAGGAGCGCGTCGTCCATCGACATCGGGATGTAGTCCTGCACCTGATACCGGAGCGCGCTCGCAAGCTCTGCCTCGTCCATCTTGGGAACGTCCACCTGGCGAACCACGACGCTCTGGTTGGCAACCCCGACGGCGACCCGCTTGCCCTTGAACTCCCCTTGCTTCCAAAGGTCTCGGATCACCGCCGCGACCGCCTCGGTGTCCGTGATCTCTCCGCCGACGACCGAGCCCGCCGGAAGTGACAGTTGCGCGAAGCGAATGAGGACACCGGGGTCCGCGCCGCGGATCTCAGCAGCGCGAACGGCGCTGGTGCCGATGTCGAGACCGATGGTTGTCTTGGCCACCGTGAAGGCTCGCTCAGATGTTCGTAACCCGGACCGCTCTATCCGAGAGGTAGTTGTCGACGTCGCTCTCGCGGATGCGATAGTTCTTTCCGACCCTGATCGCGGCGAGGTTGCCGCTCTTGATCAGCCGGTACACGGTCATGTTGGACACGCGCATCAAGGCGGCGACCTCCATGACCGTGAGCAGGCGATCCCCCACGTACGGGGTCTTTCTCGCCATGGCTCCTCACGCTCCCCCTGCTCGCCGTCACCGGCGACCCTCACCCGAGTGGCTCCCGCACCAACTTGAACATCTTCAACACAAGCAACAATGGCAAGCGCAGTTAACTCCAGTTACATCTTCATGTCAATAGCTGGATACAGCCCCAGTAGGCATCGGCGCAACCGGCCGGCTTCTGAAGTGAAGGATGCGTTATCGCAGGTGGATGGCCCTACTGCCGGAGCCACGCGTGGACGATGGGACCGCCGAACAGGATCGACACGATCGTGCCCAGCGCCAGGTAGGGCCCGAACGGAACCTCGCTCTTCATCCCCGCACGACGTGCGGCGATCAAGCCGATCCCTCCGACGGCGCCGGCCAGGAACGAGATGAAGAAGCCGACGAGCAGCCTCCCCCAGCCTAGGTACGCCAGCCCGAGGCCGAGAACCGCGGACAGCTTCACATCGCCCATGCCCATTCCCCGCGGTGAGATGAGGGCCAGCACGAAGAAGAAGCCGAAGGCGACGCCTGCTCCCAGGAAAGCGCGCACCCACGCGCCGACGCCCGGACCGAGGGCGGCCGCGATCCCCAGCAGCGCGACCCCGGCGACGAACGACGGGACGACGATCCGATTCGGAAGCAGCTTGTGCTCGAGGTCGATGAACGACAACACGACGAGCACCCACAACAGCGGCAGATACGCCACCAGGTCGGTGGCCGGCCGGATCCGCCAGGCGGCCAGCCCGAAGAGGACGGCCGTCAGGGTCTCGATCGCCGGGTACCGGGGCGAGATGCGCGCGCCGCAGTTTCTGCATCGCCCCCGAAGGAGCAGCCATGACAACACGGGGATGTTGTCGCGCGCGCGCAGCGCCGCACCACACGAAGGGCACCGCGATGCAGGGCGCACGACGGACTGCTTCAGCGGGACGCGATGAACCACGACGTTCGCGAAGCTACCGAATACCAGGCCCATCAAAACGGCCAGGGTTACGCCGGCTGCGAGCACGCGGCCTCCAGCTCTTCGGATCGCACCCGGCTATCGTGGCAGATGTTGTGGGCCTTGCATCGCAGGGAAGAGACGAGGATCCCTACACTCCCTCTTCTCTCCAGTTGCGGATCTGATATTGGCCGGTACGAACGAGTTGTCCGAGCGACTGGTCGTAGTGAAACGCGAACTGCGCCGACGAGCTGGCGCTGCTGGCGATCACGGACCCGAAGATGTCGACGTGAGGTGTACCGGTACCGGTAGCGGTAACGAGACTCTGAGGAGCATCGACGATACCCCAGAACTCACCGTGGTTAGAGAAGCTCACTGTGGCGTTGCCGGCGACATTGATCTGGAGCGTTCCGGGCCATCCGGCCGTGTACCAGTTCGTCGGGAACGTCGAAGCACATGACCCAGAGCCGGCCGGCTTGTTGATGACGCTCTTACAGTTTCCGGTGTCGGTTCCAACGGTAACGCCACCCGTGACGTAGATGATCGAGGTTGCTCCCGATGCGACGGCGCATCCATTTTGCAACGTGACGCTGCTGTATAGATGGGTTCCCGACGGGATCGTCCCATTGACGGCGCACGTGTACGCTCCCTCGCTCACGAGTCCGGCGGGAATGATGACGGGCGGGATGCTGAATTTCTGAGGCGTAGCAAAGGTATCGGGCGCAGGCGGGCATGCGCCGGCAGCGATCGGGTTGCTGCCGTTGGCGTCGAGGGGGATCGTCGTTTGCCCGTAGAAGACGCAGCCGTCGGATGCATACGACCACCCGAACTGCCCTCGGCAGTTCTTGGTCCCCGTTCCCCCCGTAAATGTGATGGTGCCGTTGCTTCCGACCACGCCGTTGGCCGGGCTTGTGCTGCACGTATTAGTTGGGCCCGTATAGCTGTCGGCCGTCCCCTTGAGCTGTGCCGTCGCGAGCGCGAAGAATGCTTGACCAAACAGAGGGGTGTCAACCGCGTCGGCGAGGATCCGCCTCTTCACGCCCGTCGGGTCGACTCCGAGTGCGTTGATGTGCCAGACGCTGCCGTCTTTCGTGGCTGTATACGTGTACGAGCCGGCTGCGCCCAGGTTGCTCGACCCGCTGAAGGTGCCGGTGTGCGCGGTGATCGCCTTCACGGCGTCGTTCACGCCCGCGTCCGCCACCTGGAGGGCGTTAGCCGAGTCGCCCGCCCGCCGCGAGCCGCGGAGACCAACTTCAACAGTGACGATAAAAGCAAACAACAACAGAGTGACGACCATGACGACGAGCATCATCAAGGCGACGCTACCGTCCTCTCGGCCGCCGAATTTGTATGTCGTCCTACGCAGCATCGACTTCCTTCCTACCGCGCGTTTCGCAGGGAGGCGTAGCTCGAGAGAGTCAGAACGGGCGAGTTCTTTTGGTACTGCACCATGATGGTGACCCCCACGGATCCTGCGTTCGCTTGCCCACTCGTCAGGAGATTCCCCTGCTTGTCGTAATAGGTGAAGAGCGCGGTGGTCCCATTGACGACACCCGAGATGATGGTCTTGCCGGTCATCGTCCGATTGCTGGCGCACCCGGTGTCGGTGCGGTTCTCCATGATTGCCGTGGTGAGCAACCCGTAGGTGATCGCGCTTTGACACGAAGGATTGGCAACAGTGTCACGCAAGACCGTGAAGGTGAGACAGGTTGCTGCTGTCGGCGCAGCGGGGCACGCTGATGACGCGCCGGTGAAGGCAATCGTGGCTGGACTAGCGGCCCGGATGTCCTCTGTCATTGTCCGAAGGGCAAGGCGCGCCGCGTTCTCCGTATCGACGTCATTCGACGCACGGCTTGAGATGCTGGTCACTTGGTCGATGAAGCTGAAAGCGATCGCCATCGCGATCGACATCACGGCAAGTGTCACGAGAACCTCGGTCAGAGTGAAGCCACGTTCATCTTTCACGGGCAGGACCCTCCGAACGTGATCGCAGGCGATTGGACGGCTGCGGTGGACCCGTACTCAGGGGGATTCGCAGTCGGCTCGTACGCTTGCGCTGCCGTCAGGTACAGATGGGTCGACCCGGCCGCGAACCGATACCCGCTGGAGGGCGATAGGGTCCCCGACCAATCGGAGCCGTTCGTGGAGGTCAATTGAACCGTGTAGGGGCCTTGCAGTGTGGCGAAACTGACATTGACCATGTCCGAAGTCGTTGTGTTGGTTGTTGTCGCGGTCACCGCTACTGTTCCGCAGAGCGCTCCCGAGGAGTCGATGTGAGGTGAGCTCGGGCTGACGTTCGTGGCGGCGAATCCGGGGGCTTGGGGAGGGGTCGAGCAGCTCACACCACCGGACTGGCAATTCACGAAGGTCACGACGGATGTGCTCGGGATGGAATTGACCTTTCCGTCCGCGCTCCGCGCTACCACGAACGTGATGTATTGGGTTCCGGCTCCGAACGTGAACTGACTGCTTCCCGACGGAAGGACTGCCGACCACGTTGACCCGCCGTCCAAAGTCGTGAGCGGAAGGGTCGACGTTGCAGGTTGGTCGTTGACGAGTGAGCTGAACGCGACGACCACACTGTCGGGGATCCCAGTCGTTGTTGCTTGAAAAGTGACCGAAGAGGCCACGATCCCATTCACGAGCTTCACCTGATTCGAAGAGCCCGCAGGAGCGCCGTCCACAAGGATCGAGACAGTGCTGAAGGCCGGCGGGGGAAGGCCGACCACGCTGCCCGCATCGGGCGCGCGCAATGAGCTCTGTTGCGCCACTTCGTGCTTGCCGACGGTGTCCGTCCAGTCCACGAACACGGCGAGGCGCTTGACTGCATGGGAGGAATCCGCCCAGGCGACATAGCGACGAACCGAGTACTGGATGTTCGCAGCCGAGCACGTGTACGAAGAATTTGGCACGGTGCCGGCTTGGAGCGGACACGGCTGCTCGTATGTTGGACTCGTGCAGTTCGGTAGGAAGACCGTGTCGGAGAGCCCGGTTGGCGCGTCCCCAGGGGGAGCTGCACAAAGCCCGAGGTGGTTGTAGTCGAATCGCTGCAAGTCCTCGATCCCCTGTGTGGCGATGTCGTTGGCGCGCGTCCTGGTCTTCTGAACGGCGACCGCCTTGAGCCCACCCAAGAGAATGCCGCCGAGTGCGGCGAATGCCATCGCGCCGACGGCGAGCGCGACGACCATCTCGATGAGGGTGAATGCGTCCTCCTCACCAAGCCGCGCGCGCCGCATCTGAATCGTTCGTTTAATGATCCGCACCTCGTTTTTCGGGCCCCTCTGGGAAATATCGGTCTCTCGGAAGGTTCGCTTGATGCCCCTTACCTGCGCTTATGGCGTGAAAAGCTGAAGGCGGCGGGGTCGCCGCCGCCTTCAGAACCAGATCGGTGTTACTTCCAGCCGGTCGTTGCGTCCTTCGAGAAGCCGGTCGGAGCGGCCGAGTCGTCGGCCGGGCACGTGGCGTTCTTGGCGTACCACGTTCCTGCCTGCGTCCCGGCGGTGATGTCCACCAGGTAGAACTTCGAACCCGACTTCGAGTCCGACTCCAAGCAAACGCCACCGGCGGTGTCCGTGCCCACCTTCACCAGCGTGGGAAGCACGCCACGGGTCGAGGCGTTGGCCTGGGAGAAGTCCAAGCTCGTCTCGATCGCGGTCAGGTTCGCCGCCGTC
>Ga0209577_10000771_pt1 | contig 31962 bp, 25 predicted proteins | sample GraSoiAngelo_109_FD_185874 | JGI IMG/M metagenome (GOLD analysis project Ga0209577, IMG submission 185874) | Grasslands soil microbial communities from the Angelo Coastal Reserve, California, USA - 14_0903_12_20cm (SPAdes) (version 2) | ecosystem: Environmental > Terrestrial > Soil > Grasslands...
GTGCTCACCAACAAACGCACTGGGGCAGACGTGATCTGCCGTGTCACGAACATAAAGGCTCAGCCCGGAATTCAGAATTACGTGCACCTGGAATTTACGCAGCGGGCCGTGGATTTCTGGGAGGAAAACGCCTCGCCCGAGCGAAGCAATTCCGCAGGAAAACCAGCGGCCGTCACCACTTCCCCGGCGCCGCCGCCCGCGCCCACGCCTATCTCACCGGGCTTTAGGACACCAAGCTCGCCGGTCCAGGAGACTCAGTCAGCGCCGAAAACTTCAGTGTCGCCTGTGGAGATCAAATCGGCTCCCACACCCTTGCCGAGAATCACCCCGCTGGCGGACGTACCTGCTGGAGATTCCGAGGACCCTGTAGAGGCGTTAGCTGCAGAATTGCAAGGTTCGGAGAACACTCTGACTTCGGCCCCTGGCAAGAAGCAATCGCCCGATTTTCCTCGCCGCCCGCGCTTCCAACCCTTCGAACCTGCAGTCCCGCAAAACAAGAGCGCATCGAAAAGCATGGTTGTATTCGCCATCGCCGCGGTGCTGGCGATTGGTGTCGTGGGTGGGTCGGTGTTATTGCGGCACTACCGAGGCACGACCGCTGCCCCGCAGCTTGCAAATCCCACCCGCACGGCCCCGGCGCCGCTGTCGGCAGCTTCAGAATCGGAAGCGCCAATCGTCGACACTTCCAACAAGACAACCTCTCTCGAACTCCCACCGAGTACCTCGGTCAAGAACTCCGTCGCTCAAACGCCGCCCGCACAACCGGCGCCGATTCGCTCACCTGTGGAACCTGTCAAGGTGGTTGTCCAGCCCGAGCCCACTACCCGTCCTAATACACCGGTTAACCGTCCTAGCATAAACGTCGGTAGAATTTCGGCACCTAAGCTGAAGGCAGCCCCACAGCTCAATTCCGCCGAGCCTCCTTCGCTCCTTCCGCCAGACGCGAATGCACCACCCAGTGTAATCGGCGAGAGCAGTAGCAACACGGCCGCTCGCAATCCATTGCCTGTGGCGGAGCCTGCTCGGCCAGCGCCCCCGAAAGGCGGCGGGGAGCTGCAACAGCCCAAGCTACTATCGTCCGTTGCGGCGGTCTATCCTCCGCTTGCTCGCGCCCAGCACGTACAAGGCGATGTAACCATCGATGCACTCATCGATGCGACTGGCAAAGTCGCCGCCACGAACGTGCTCAGCGGAAATCCGCTCCTGCAGAAGGCGGCCATCGAATCGCTGCGGCTTTGGAAATACCAACCGGCTATGCTGAATGGCGAACCCATTCCCATTCACATCAAGGTCACCATCACATTTAACCGGGGCTAGCGGCGCAGTAAACTCCCGCTAGGCGAGGAAGGTCGCAGCACACTTGCCATCGCCTAACCATTAGCCCTCGTCTATAATTCAGTCTCTTCCGCTGCCGTTTCGGCGATCTTCCCATGCGCTTGCTGGTATGTAGCGACGTGCACGCGAACGCGACCGCGCTCGAAGCGGCACTCCAAGCCTGCGCAGGACTCTGGGAGCGGGCGGTCTGTCTCGGAGACGTGGTCGGCTATGGCCCGGACCCGAATGAGGTCGTGGAGCGCATCCGTTCTCTCGTGAGTGCCATCGTTCGCGGCAATCATGACAAAGCTGTAAGTGGTATTTCCGATCTCGAGGATTTCAATCCGGTGGCACGTGCAGCAGTGGAATGGACTCGCAGCCAGCTCTTTCCTGAGAACCTGCGGTATCTGCAGAGTCTCCCTCGGGGCCCGGTTGATATAGATGGGTTCGCCTTCGTTCATGGTGCGGTTGAAGACGAGGACGAATACATTTTTGCTGCCGATCAGGCGCTGCCGGGTCTGTTGGAGTCGCGGCGGCCTGTGACCTTCTTTGGCCACACGCATATCCAAGGTGGTTTCTCGTATGACGGAGCGAGGGTCGAGCGCGTCGAATTATCGCTGATGCCGGGGGCAAGTTTTGCCGCCGTTAACGTGGAGCCTAAGAAACGTTATCTGCTGAATCCGGGCTCGGTAGGTCAGCCCCGCGATAGTGATCCGCGAGCAGCCTTTGCGATCGCAGATATTGAAAAACGGAGAGTGGAATTCTGGCGCGTCCCGTACGATATTGCCGCCGTGCAGGATCGCATGGAACAGGCCGGGGCGCCGGAAGCCCTGGTTTTGCGGCTCGCCTTCGGACGATGAGGCCCTGCCGAGAGAGATCACATGATGGATGACGAAAAGAGCAGAGCGCCGATTGTTTTGCTGGTTGGGATGGCCGCAGCGTTGCTTTTAATCGGCATCTTTTATCTGGTGGGACGCTTGACCCCGGCGCCGACGAGAGCCGTGGAGCAGCCCTTGCCCATGGGCCCGACGGAACAAGCTTACCTGCCGCAGATTAAATTTTTGGAGCCGAAGGTGGCCCGCGCCGCGAACTTTCTGAATCAAGAAGTGACCTTCGTCTTCGGGACGGTGTTGAATAATGGCCCTCGTCCGATTCGTCAGATCGAGATCATGCTGGAGTTCCATGATCCCTTCAATCAGGTGGTTTTGAGAGATAAGCAGCGGCTCTTCAGCCCCACCGCAGTGCCTCTCGCCCCTAACCAGCGGCGCGATTTTCAGCTCGGATACGAAACCCTTCCGGTGCAGTGGAACCAGGCTTATCCAACGATCCGCATAACCGGCCTTCAGCTGCAATAGACTACCCGCGAATATCGCCCCGGTGCGAAAAAGCTGGCGCCATTCTGTTGGATCTGTAGTCTCCGCAAGGCACTTTGGTGCGCCGCGTAATCGGTATTAGTTAGTGCGAGTGAAGGCGGGCGTCTAGCCCGCAGAGTGACGCGCTTCGGCGCAGCTCGCCGAAATGCTGGCCCGGAAATTTCCCATGAAACAATCTCCTCGTTGACTTTCGCCCCTGATCTGGAACATTTCCTCTCGGGTAATTACGTTCTGGTAACAATATTTCTTCGCCAGCCTCTTCGTTGATCCGGGGAAAGAGTGGAAGCAGCCTTGGCCAGAGCCGCAAGCTGCTTCCCGGGGTGTGTCCTAGAAGTGGTCTTACCGATTCTGATGCGCCGACACCACGCGAGGTTGCACACTTTGTTGACGCTGGTACGGCACCCATCAGAAGTTCGCAGGGAATCAGTAAAACAAGTACTTACGCCACTTCTCATCCCGATGCCCGATGAGCCGCATGAGCTGCCGGGAAGTGTACAGCGTGAAGGGCCGCGGGCGCCTCGCGAGTTTTATGCCCGCTTCTTCAGGGGTGCGGTCGCCCTTTCGGTTATTGCATTGATAACAGCAAGCCACCAGATTCTCCCAGGAAGATCGCCCCCCGCGTGAACGAGGCACGACGTGGTCCAGCGTCAATTCGGAAGCGGGGAAGACGCCCCCGCAAAACTGGCAGGTGTTGCGATCACGCAGCAGGATATTTTTGCGTGACAGAGCACGGGTTTGCTGAGGAATGTGTCGGTAGGCCAGCAGGCGAATCACCGAAGGCACTTTCATGATGCGCGAAGTGGAATGGACTTCGTGATGGTTCAGCTCTTCGGCCTGTGCCACTCCCTTGAGCAACAGGACCATCGCCCGCCGTACCGCCGTAACGTTGATGGGCTCGAAGGTCGCATTCAATACCAACACCGGCTCCTGCATGACCGCAGGTTTGCGATGGATGGGCGACGTGGAGAACAAATGAGGACGTCCGCGATTGGAGAGCGACAGGACGGCTTTATCCTGCCTACTTACACCGTCGTCCGATGGGTCCGCGTTCATCCGTCTGGCTCCCTGCGCGGCGCCTCGAAACCGCCCTCTTCCCGGCGCGGGATTGGCCGAGCCACCGCCAGAGCTACCACCTTTGCCACTGCGCCCTTTCGCAAGGCTCTCGAACACGCATCGAGCTTGGCTCCAGTGGTTAGTACATCATCTACCAGTAAAACCCGAAGGTTGTCAACTCGGAGGACTCTAAGGCCTTGACGGATCGTATACGCGCCCCGAACGCTACGCCACCGCTTCCTCATGGTGAGCCGCAACTTATCGGGACACGGGGGCTGCGCACCAGCAGGTAAGACCGGCTCGGCAATCCCAGTGACCGTGCCACCGGGTTGGCGATGAGCTCCGCGTGATGGTCGCCGCGTTCCCGCAACCGCAGGGCGTGCGCCGGCACGGGTACCACCATGTTGGCTAGGCACATTTGCCGGTTACCTTCAGAGTCTTCTGCAGAAATGCCCGAACCACGTAGCCAGCGGCGTTACTTCGCGGTACTTCAAGAGCATAACTGCGCCGGTCATCGTCGCGGTATAACTCCGTAACCGCGTGCAACGAAGACGCTCCGGCGGCAGAGGTGACAGAGCGGCAACTCCCCGGTTCCGGCTGCTACCGGCGACGCAAAAGGCGGTCCGCAGGGGCCACCCAGGGGCCGGAAGCAACGCGAGGCAGGAACTGCAGATGGAATTCGGCCTGCGGTGCCCAACACCTCTCGGCGGAGCCGACAGGGCGCCGGGAAGAATACCGAGACAGATGCCGCGCTAACGTCCTGGCTTCTCGGAAATAGGTTACAGAAGTCCCTGCTCGTGTTTTTCCTGGCAGACCGTGCAATGGCTGGCCCAGGGAACCGCTTCAAGGCGCTTCTGTTGCAGCTCGGTCTCGCAATTCACACAGGTGCCGAAAGTGTTGTTCCGGATGCGATTGAGCGCTCCGTCAATCTGCTGCAGCGTAGTGCGGTCCGTATTATTCTGGCCGAACAAGAACTCCTTGGTGTAGGAGTTGGCGGCCTTGTCCGCTAGGTCTACGGTCGGATCATCGTCCGCAGAGCGGCCCTCTTCTTCCGTGCGTGCAATGCTTCGCAAAAGCTCCTCGCGCTTGCTTTGCAGCTTTTTCTTGTAGTATTCGAGGCGCTTCTTATCCATACTTGCGGTCCCACTGTGCATCTTAACGGCAGTATTCAAAACGGTCATTGTACGTACCACCTTTCCGAGTGTCAAGAAAGGCCCATCGGCCTTAATCGATTTCGTTACTAAGATTCACTCGGGGCTTTTTGGATTCCTGTCTCCGTAATTTTCCTGTCATCGGTGCAGTTTTACGCCTAGGCCTTCCGGTCCGCACGTTGCGAGCCTCCATAGCCGTTGCTAGAATCTCAACTTTGTTGGGTACTCACGGGTATTCGCCCGGCAGGGGCGCGTGCTCCTCGGCGCGGCCCCTTTTCCGGTATGATCCTGCGCTCGTGGCGCGCCGGTGCGAGAACCCTTGCGACAATTGGGCGGAGGTTCACCCTTGCCTGCATACGACTTGGCAATCATCGGCAGCGGACCCGGCGGATATGTCACAGCCATTCGTGCATCCCAATGGGGCTTAAAAACTCTGGTCATCGAGAAGGACGGATTCCTCGGCGGCACATGCCTGCACGTGGGCTGCATCCCCACCAAGGTACTGCTCTACCATGCGGAACTTTACGACACACTGAAGCACGCCAATGAATTTGGCATCGAGGTCTCCGAGGTCAAAATCAACTGGCCGGCGATGCTGGCGCGTAAAGAGCGCATCGTCAATAAACACGCAAAGGGCATCGAGTTTCTTTTCCGCAAAAATAAGATCGAGGTCATCCAAGGCTGGGGGCGCTGGGCGGGGCCGCATCATTTGCATGTCGAGAATGCCGGAAAGATCACGGACGTCGAAGCCGCCCACATCCTTTTCGCCACGGGCTCGGAAGCGCGCTCGCTGCCCGGAGTCGACTTCGACGCCAAAGTCATCGTTGGCAATCGCGACATTCTCAAGCTGCCAGAAGTTCCCAAGACGCTGGTGGTAGTCGGCGCCGGTGCGGTCGGCGTTGAATTCGCCTCCATTTTTCGCTCCTTCGGCTCGGAAGTAACCATCCTCGAAATGCTTCCGCGCGTTGTGCCCTTGGAAGACGAGGAAATTTCCACGGAGCTGGAGAGGGCATTCCGCAAGCGGGGAATCCGCGTTTTCACCGAAGCGAAAGTGGAATCCGTAAAGAGAGACGTGGCCGGGGCCACTGTGGTCTTTCGCGATAAATCCGGCCAGGCGCAAAATCTCCCGGCCGACAATGTGCTGATCGCGGTGGGAAGAGCACCCTTGACGCAAAACGTCGGCCTGGAAAAAACGCGCGCGAAACTCGAGCGCGGCTTCGTACACGTAGGGCGATATATGGAGACCGCCGAACCGCAGGTTTATGCCATCGGCGACATCGTCGCGGGCATGCCCCAACTGGCGCACGCCGCATCCATGGAGGGCATTATCGCCGTCGGCAGAATAGCGGGAAAGCAGGTGCCGGTACTCGAAAGGAGCCGCGTTCCCAACGCCACCTACTGCGAACCGCAGATCGGTTCCATCGGGCTCACCGAGAAACAGGCGCGCGACACAGGGTACACTGTGAAAACGGGCAAATTTCCATTCCTGGCGAATAGCAAGGCCTCGATACTCAATCATCATGAAGGATTCATCAAAGTAGTGGCGGACGAGCCGACCGGCGAAGTTCTCGGCGTGCACATTATCGGGCCGCTGGCTACCGAAATTCTGGCTGAGTCGGTGGCGGCCCTGCAACTCGAGGCCACCATCGATGACATGCTGTTCACGGTGCACGCCCATCCCACGGTCTGGGAAGCAATGGGAGACGCCTTTGCGTCAGTGCGAGGTCTGGCCATCCACTATTAGGGTCCGGAAGAAGACGGTGAAGTTGCCTCGGCGAAAGCATTTGACTTAACGTAATAGGAGAGCGACACGATGCGCGTGAAACCCTGCTGCCCATGAAAAGTTGCCGGACAATTGATCTCGGAAAGATCGCTTACGGTGAAGCCGCCGCGCTCCAGCAGTGCCTCGTCGCGGCTCGAAAAATCGGGGCAGCGCCCGATCTCGTGCTCTTCTGCGAACATCCCCACGTTATTACTCTCGGCCGCAACGGTAAACACGAGCACTTGCATGTCTCTGACGATCTTCTGCGTCAGAAGTGCGTCGAATTTCATCACTCCAATCGCGGCGGCGATATCACCTATCACGGCCCCGGCCAGATCGTCGGTTATCCCATTCTCGACCTGAACGGAATCCGGCGCGACGTCGTATGGTACGTGCGGCAGCTCGAGGAGTGCATGATCCGCGCAACTTCCAGCTTCGGCATCCCGGCGTTCCGCGTTCCGGGGCGCGCGGGCGTTTGGGTTGATGGAAATAAAGGCGATGCGGCTTCGCCGCGCGAAGAAAAGCTTGCCGCCATCGGCGTGCACATCAGCCGCTGGGTAACTTCTCACGGATTTGCCTACAACGTGTCTACCGATCTGCGCTTTTTCGAACTGATCACCCCGTGCGGCATTGCAGGTTGCCGCGCTACCTCGCTGGAAAAGCTCCTTGGGGTCTCAGTCTCGCCGGCGGAGGCGATTGCGCGTTTGAGCGCAGCATTCGGCGAAGTTTTTGGGCTCGAGCTGAACGCTGCGGAGGCCACCGAACTGGATGGCTGGTTGGCAAGCGAAGGCGAGCCAGTCGGCGCGCCAACACCGTGAATTGCGGTTGACGTTGGCGGTAAAATTGGAATACGCCCGCTTCGGATGAATTTGCCGGGCCTCTCGAGCGTGAACCTGGACCGTGCCCTGGGTGAAAGTGTGGGGCGTGCTGCGGGCGAAGCTGCGCAGGCTCCGATGAGGTTTCAGCTCGCACGACGGGGGCGGGCGGCATGTCCGCCTGATTTCTGTGGACTCGGAACGGGCGCTAGCGTGAAGCTAAATCTCGTAACATCGACGCTTGCAAGACTGGGAAGCTAAGTCTCCTAGCTAGAGCACTTGCAGAAAGCAGGGGAGGGGCAGGCGACGTTGGGTCCGTAGAGTCTACCTTCAGGTTCGCGCGTTGGAACGCCTGTGGTGTGCACAGGACTCCGAAAACGCAGTGGGCTACCTATACTAGTTGACTCAAATTTTTCGGGCTAAGCCACGAATCGAGGAGAACTCATGAAGTCCGACCCTGCGCCCCAGGAGCTGACACACGAGGAAGCGCTCGAACTCTACTACTACATGCGGCTCAACCGCTCCCTCGACGAACTCCTGGTCCGTCTCTTCCGGCAGAACAAGATTGTTGGCGGCCTGTACGGAAGCCTGGGGCAGGAAGCGACCTCGGTAGGCACTGCTTACGCCCTTGCCGAAGGCGACTGGATCGCCCCCCTGATTCGCAATGTGGGTTCGCTGCTCGTACACGGCTATAAACCTCGCGACATTATGACCCAATATATGGCGCGCGTCACCTCGCCGACACAGGGCAAAGACGGCACCTGCCATTTCGGCGATTTGAAGACGCATCATGTGGTCTCGCCCATCTCTATGCTGGGCGACTTAATCCCGGTGATGACCGGTGTGGCCATGGCCGGACGCTATCTGGGTCAGAAGATCGTGGCCATGACCTGGATCGGCGATGGCGGCACTTCTACGGGCGCCTTTCACGAGGGCATGAACTTCGCCGCCGTGCAGCGGGCGCCGCTCGTCGTTGTGCTCGAGAACAATCAGTGGGCCTACTCCACTCCTGTCAATCGCCAGGCGCCTCTGCGTGACTTTGCCGATCGTGCCCGCGCCTATGGGATCACCAGTTACACTGTTGACGGTAACGACCTCGTGGCCGTGCTGCGAATCGCGCGAGAAGCCGTGGACAGCGCGCGTCAAGGCCATGGTCCCGTGCTCATCGAAGCCAAAAACATGCGCATGCTGGGCCACGCACAACATGATCCCGCTGAATATGTGCCGCGAGAGATGTTCGAGTATTGGAAAGCGCGCGATCCTTTGAGCCGCTACGAAAACTATCTGAATCAGCACAAGCTGTGGGACGAAAAAGAAAAAGCCGCCATACACGCGCGCATCGAGCGCGAACTGGCTGCGGATCTTGAGTTCGCGGAAAATTCTCCATTTCCTCCCCCGGAACTCGCCGAAGAGGGCGTCTATTGCAACGGTTGCCATATCATCGAAGCCCAGTGGCGCCGCCCCAAGGACGAGCTCATGCCGCCGAAGTCCAGCGTCAAGCCGGAATGGACGATCGAGAATTTTGGTGCAATGGAAACAGGGGCTGCGCCCGCGGCGGACCGGACACAACCACAGGGTTCGGCTGTCGAGTCGGCGATTGTGCACGCGACGCACACCGACCGCAAACGAAAAATCACCGCACCGGCCTCGCGCAGGGCACGGTGATAGCCATGCCCCCGGTCACCTATCTAGATGCCATTCGGCAAGCGCTCGTCGAGGAGATGGACCGCGATCCGGCCGTCTTGCTGATGGGCGAAGACATTGGCGTTTACGGCGGGGCCTTCAAGGCCACGGCGGGTTTGCTGGAGCGTTTCGGCTGGGAACGCGTGATCGACACTCCCATCAGCGAGACCGCTATCGTGGGCGCGGCAGTGGGCATGAGCTATCTGGGCTTGCGCCCGGTGGCGGAGATGCAGTTCATCGACTTCATCGCTTGCACCTTTAATCAGATCACGAATTTCGTGGCCAAATCTCATTACCGTTGGGGTGCTCCGGTGCCCATCGTCATTCGCGGGCCCGCCGGCGGAGGCGTACACGGCAGCGCCTTCCACTCCGCGAACCCGGAGATGTACTTCGTGCATACGCCGGGCCTGAAGGTGGTTTACCCCGCCACGGCTTACGATGCCAAGGGATTGCTCAAATCGGCTATTCGTGACAACAATCCCGTGCTCTTCTTTGAGCATAAATTTCTCTACCGGCGCATCAAAGAGGAGCTGCCGGAGAAGGATTACACCGTGCCCATCGGCCAGGCCATCGTGCGCAGGCCCGGCCGCGACCTCAGCATCGTCACCTACGCCGCCATGGTGCACGCTTCGCTCGAAGCCGCCGAGCAACTGGCGCGGGAGGGCATCGAAGCCGAGGTCGTGGATCTACGAACGCTTTTGCCACTCGATCGGGAAACCATCATCGAATCCGTGAGGCGCACGAGCAAGCTGCTGGTTGTGCACGAAGACACGCGCACGGGCGGGATCGCCGGAGAGATTGCTGCGCTCGTGACGGAGTCTGCGTTCGAGGATCTGGACGGACCGATTCGCCGGGTCACTTCGCTCGATACGCCGGTGCCATTTTCTCCTCCGCTGGAGGAGCATTTTTTGCCCAACGCCGCACGGATTGCGGAAGCGGCGCGCGATCTGGCCCGCTATTGAACTTATTTCTCGGTGGAGCGCATCTTTTAGGTGCACCTGCGTCGGCAGGAACCTGCCCGGCAATGAGAAGAGGAGAGGGCTATGGCCGTCGAAGTCATCATGCCTCAGATGGGCGAAAGCATCTTCGAGGGCACCGTCACGAAGTGGCTCAAGAAGCCGGGCGATGCAATCGAGCGGGATGAACCGCTGTTTGAAATCTCCACGGATAAAGTCGATGCCGAGATTCCTTCGCCCGCCGCCGGCGTGCTCAAGGAAATCCGCGTGGAAGAAGGCAAGACCGTTCCCATTCAGACAGTCGTAGCGCTCATCGAGGCGCCCGGGGCTCAGCCGCCTGCGGCCAAACCTGCTGCGACACGCCCCTCCGAAACGACCGTCAGGCCTGCCGCAGCGGCAAAAGCTCAGGCCCCCCGGCCTCAGCCTTCACAAAGACCGGAACAGCGCCCCGCGCCGGCTCCTCCGCCTGCTTCGGAAAGAACTGCGTCCGAGGCGGCGCCAGACGAAGCCGACGAAGAGACCGTTACATCTGACGGCAAACGCATTCGCAGTTCTCCGCTCGTGCGCCGCCTGGCGCGGGAAAACGCAATCGATCTGGGAACCATACGGGGCACGGGAGCCGGAGGGCGCATCAGTAAGAAGGACGTGCTCGCCGCAATTGCAGGTGCCACTGATCGGCGCACCGTGCTGCCCCCTGCCGCGCCTTCCGGAACGCCCGCAGCGGAAGCAGCCTCCGCGCAGCATGCCGCTCTCGAATCCGCTCTCCCCCGCGAGCGCATCTATTTCGGCCGCTACGAAGTACAGCCCATGAGCGTGATGCGGCAGCGCATCGCGGAGCACATGGTGCTTTCCAAGCGCGTTTCACCCCACGTCTACTCCATTGACGAAGCGGACATGACTCGCATTGCTCACGTGCGCGAGGCGGCCCGCGCTGAATTCGAGCAGAAGCACCAGATGAAGCTCACCTTTATGCCCTTCTTCGTGCGTGCCTGCGTCGACGCCTTGCGCGATTTTCCCATGGTCAACGCCTCGGTGGAGGGCACGAACGTGGTCCTTCACGGCGAGATCAATATCGGCATTGCGGTGGCACTTGATTGGGGACTGATCGTTCCCGTGCTCAAGCGTGCAGAGGAAAAGAATTTCCTCGGACTGCAGCGAGGAATCAACGATCTGGCCGAGCGCGCCCGCGCGAAAAAGCTCAAGCCGGAGGACGTTCAGGAGAGCACCTTCTCGATCACCAACCCTGGCACGTTCGGCGGATTGATGGGCCTGCCCATCATCAATCAGCCCAACGTAGCCATTTTAGGCATCGGAGCGATTCAGAAACGGCCGGTAGTCATTGACGATGCCATTGCAATCCGCTCCATGGTCTATCTGACGCTGAGCTACGATCATCGCGTAGTGGATGGCGCCACGGCCCACCAGTTCATGCGCCGCGCAAAGGAGCGCCTGGAAACTTGGGGCGAAGGTGTCATCTAAATTTAGTGAAAGGTCGGATAGAAATCAATGACGCTAGTTGCTAGTTGGTGTTTCCTCCGAGTTTGTCATCGAGCGCCACTTTGCTCAGCAAGGGGATATCCGGGTCTGCCGACAAATTCTCTCAGCTCGATCGGGCCAAACGCGGCACAGGCCTGTGCCACCGCCTCCACAGCCCAACTACGATGGAGAGGGCGGGAGTCCGCGCTCCGCCGCGAAGATTCGCTCGTCGAATGGAACTTGTAAGGCCAGGTGACCTTCGCCCTGACCACGCTTAGAAATGCCCGCCTGGGTTCAGCGCTTCCTGCGAGATCTTGAACTCTTACGAGCGGAGCGCTTCCTGGACTTCTTGGCGGCGGCTCTCTTCTTGGGCCGCGCCTTCGCTCGCACCGGCTTGCGCCTGGTTCTTGCGGCGCTTGGTCTGTGTGGCTTGGGTTTGGGAACGGATGCCGGCGCCTCAAGGATTCCCGGGCGCTCGCTGATCGTGACTTCCTCCTCCGTCTCTTCTAACACGCCCTCGTCTTTTTCGCCGGCCTCGTCTTCCTCGAACTGGGAATATTCGTTCTCGTCGCCGTTATCATGTAGCCAGGCCATCATTCCTCCGTAGGTCAGCCGCTTTGAGTTCAGGCCGACCTCGCCGCCGCGGCATCGGCGGCTTATAAACGGAATGCGAAGCTTTTGTCAAGACGTCTGTTCGGCCGTGAACTCTGCCGCCAGAGTAGCATCCTTTCACGTAAATGGCGCAGCTAATGATCTCTCAGGCTGAGATTCGCTCGTCAAGAGGCATGAGAAAAGAAAAAAGCAGAGGAATGGCGCGGACTACAGCGCGCTGATCAGTGAGATTGAACGATCGTCAGAATGTCGCCGGCCTGCAGAGGCCTGCTGAAGAGAAACCGGTTCCCGCTGCGCAGGGCTTCGATCGTAGTCTGATAAGCTTGAGCGATGGACCACAGTGTCTCGCCTTGCAGCACGCGGTGCGTCACCGGCTGACCGGCCTTGGCCGCAACTTCCCGTCGCGCAGCGGTGGCCGAAGCTTTCACCGGCGTGGGCCCGGTCACTCCAGGATAGATCCTCAGGCGCATGCCGGCCACCAGGCGATTGCTGCGCATCCCGTTCCACTTCTTCAATTCCGCGACGGTCACGTTGAACTGATCCGCGACACTCTCGACCGTTTCGCCACGACGCGCACGGTAGCGCACCAGCGCCCCCAGAGTGGGCTGCGCCTGGGACGTTGAGGGAATAATCAGCTTGGTATTCACCTCGGGGCGAGCCTGTGCGTCGAACCCATTCGCCTCCGCCAGCGTTGCCACGCTAACTCGATATCTCCTCGCGATGCTGTTGAGCGTCTCGCCTTCCTCCACACGGTGCCGCCGCCAGTTCACCCAGTTCTCCGGCGGAATCTCGGCCATGCCCTTCTCGAAGGCTTCCGCCTTGCCCGCCGGAATCTGCAGCACGAACCGAGGATCATTAGGTGTGACCAGACGCAGCAACTGCGGATTAAGCAGGCGCAATGTATCCACGTCAACGTCGATGGTTTCAGACACCAGCCGCAGATCTGCGGGGTGCCCTAGCTGCACGCGGTCCACTTGCAATGGCTCGTCGGGAACGAACTCGATTCCGTATCGCGCGGGATCCTTGGAGATCAAAGTCAGCGCCAGGATGATGGGCACGTAGTTGCGGGTCTCTCGCGGCAGGACGTTCGCCTTGTACAGCTCCCAAAAATCGGCGTACCCAGTGCGTTCAATGGCATGTTGCACGGCCCCCGGCCCGGAATCGTACGCGGCCATCACCAGGTACCAGTCGCCGAACATGTCATATAGATCCCGCAGATGGTGGGCCGCAGCACGCGTAGCCTTTTCGGGATCCTGGCGTTCGTCCACCCACCAACTGTGCTCTAGGCCATACTGCTTGCCGCGGTAGGACATGAATTGCCAGAGGCCGCGCGCGCCCGCCCGGGAAAGAGCTTGCGGATGGAAAGCGCTCTCCGCCTGCGCCAGATACATGAGGTCGCCAGGCAAGCCTTCCTCGGCAAGCACGCGTTGAATCATGTTGCGGTAACGTCCTGCGCGAGTCAGTCCATTCTCTACGATGGCTCGGCCGCGCGCCGTTTGAAAGAAATTGAGGAAGGAAAGTACGGGATCGGCAAGCGTCAGCGGCATATCGTGCACCACGGCCTGCAGTTCGCGCTCCGCATTTGTCTTCAGACCGGCGTCGCCGGGAGTTGCTGGAACTTCTTCTCCCGAGAGGGAGGTGATCGCGTTGATTTGATCGAGTGGCGAGGGCTGGCTTTGTTGTGCGGCGGCCGGTGCCTCCCGGGTCTCGTTCGCTTCGGCCTCCGGCGCAGCGTTCTGCAGCGCAGATACAGAGGACATAATCTCGTTGAACAATTCGGAGAGCTGGGGTTCTTTGCCAAAATTAAAACCGCTGGCCAGGAGTAGATCGAGCGCGCGGTCGTAGTCCTGCTTAGCGGCTTCGTTGCGGTTTGCTTTAGCCTCTTGCTCACCCGCCGTAAAGAGAGCCCTCACCTGTTCGGCAAGCCGGTCGACCGCATCCGGCCGCATAAGCACCAAAAAGGCGGTACGCCCCCGTGACGGCACCAGCGGCAGTGCACCGATTTTCGCTACCGCCTTTGCCGGCGGATTGGACTGCACGTTTGCCGGCGGATTGGCTTTGGCCTTTGCCGGCACGTTGACCTGATGGACTGCAGCCGCTTGAATAACGGGTGGATGATAAGTGGCAACCTTCTTCTTCGCGGAATCCTCGCATCCCGCCAGGCAAAGCACGGCTCCGAAAGTTAGGGAAAGCCCTAGCGCCGCCACAAGCTTCTCCATAGGCCTGCGCGGCTCCATTTTCATTATCCCCGGATGCTTTTTTGTACTACTGCTGAGACATGCGATGCGTCACCTCACAAAGGGGACTGGCAAGCCCGTCGGAGTTTCATGCTACTCCCCTGCTAATCGGCAGGCAACCCTAACATTTGCTTCCGGTTAACAGTCAGCAAACAGGTTGCAACGGCCCCTTTTTAGCGGACGAAAACTCACACGAACCAGTGCACACGAGTTTTAGTGAACAGGCCGCCCTGATCCACTGCGCTTCTTTAAACCTACCAAAGCACCTTCAGCGCGAACTGGATATCTCTTCCTGGGGTTACCGTCGAGGTCAGCACACCCGCTGTAGGGGACGGAGTTCCGGTGCTGTCGAACATGTCCGTACGGAAGAGGGCTACCGACGGCAAGGCGAAGTTCGCGCGATTCAGAACATTGAAGAATTCCGCCCGAAACTGCACGTTGAAGCTTTCCGAAATCCTCTTGATCGAGTTGTTCTTAAATACCGAGAAGTCCAGGTTCATCAGGCCCGGGCCGGTAAGGATGTTGCGGCCGGAATTGCCGCGAAGGTTGAAACATGCCAGCGGCGGCAGCCAAGCAGGAGAAGGGTTGCCCATGTTAGCAGAGATAGGGTTAGCCGGATTAAGTGGGTCGAAGCCATACCCAAGGCTGGGTGGCTGCGGGTCGCAGTTCGCTGTCCAAAAATTCATATCAGGCGCCGTAGGAACAGAGAAACACTGGGTCTTGATGTAGTTGTTGGGATTTCCGGGATTGGTGAGCGTTGCGCAACCCGGAGTAGTCAGTCGATTCGGAAAGGCCCAGTCGTCGCTGTTAAGGAGGCCCTGCGGATCGCCGCCCGTTCCCCAGGTGGGCGTAAAGGGAATCCCATCGCTCACCTTATAGATCCCGCCTAGCTCCCAACCGTTGGTGACCCATGCGGCGGGTCCCGAAATTGATTTGGGGGAAGGAACTTGCCAAGTGAGGTTGATCACCAAAGTGCGCTTGACATCGAAGTCAGAGCGAGCACGTAGCGCCCTAAGATCGTAAAAAGGCAAGCTCGAGATCGAATTCGAGAATTGGTCGCCATGACCGGTCGCCGAGCCGGTATCCATGCTCTTGCCCCAGGTGAACGAAGATTGAAACTGAACCCCGTGGCTCATCGCTTTTTGAAGTGCCAGTTCGAGGGCGTGGTAAGAGGAATTACCTTCATAGTGCAGGCGGCCGATGCTGCCAAATCCGTCGTTGATTTTCGCGGGCTGATTCCCCGTTGTCGCAGCGCATTGGGTATTGGCAATACACTGATTCCCGCCGCCGTCGACTTGCGGAAAGAGCCACCCGGCCGACGACACTGTTGGGAGCACGATATCGGCATCGTCGACGCGGAAGGGTTCGTGCACCCCACGCGAACCTACGTAACCCACCATCGCCGTCAAGTTCCTGGCCAATTCACGCTGTACGTTGAAGTTCCACTGCATGATGTAACTGCGATGGGGGAACTGCTCAATGTTATTCGATCCTGCGGTGCGTGGAGTGAGCTGTGAAAATGCTCCACTGTAGAACGAGCCTTGAGCAAGACAGCCTGGCGGTACTTGCGGGAGTTGGCACGCGTTGACGGCTCCAGACGAGACAAACGGAAACTGCTTAGTGGCAGAAGCAATATACTGGTAGGCCATCGGCAGGACATCGAAGACGCCGAAGCTTCCGCGCACAGCCGTCTTGCCGATATGAAATGGGTCCCAGGCAAATCCCACGCGCGGTTCGAAGTTACGGCGTGTGAAATTCCCAAACAGGGGACCGCCAGGGGCGCAGCCCGTGATAAACGTCCCGCAGTGGGGAGCGGGGTCGGTCATATTGATCAGGTTCACGATTCCACCACGGTTGTCGTTGATCACTGTGGACATCTCCCAGCGCAGTCCCAGGTTCACCGTCAGGTTTGGACGTAAGCGCCAATCGTCCTGGGTGTACAGGCCAAAAATGGTTTGGCGCAGTCCCTGTTCTCTTACACTGCTGTGGTTTTCCCCAGTGAACCTGTGCGGGTTATTGGTGAGAAAATCGACCATCGTACTGAAGGTGAAGACTCCGCTGGGATCGGTGTACCCGAGACGGTTGAGCTGCATTCGCTCCACCTCGCCTCCGAATTTCAAAGAGTGGGTTCCATGCGTCCAAAAGGCGTCGTCGTACCCCTGGAATGAGTTCCAGCCATAAATCGTATTGGAATTACCATTCATACCGCCCGTAAATTGGTCAATAACGCTGCCGACAAGCACATGAGCGGCAAATAGCCCTGGTATAGCAGCGAGAGACGGGTCGTTGGCTAGTGGGTTGATGGCACCCACGCCCTTATCATTCAACTCATATAGACGGCTAAATCCCGCGCGAGCAGAATTCACCAGTGTGGAGCCAAAGGTGTGAGTTTCTTCCAGGCTTACAATCTGGCGATGGGTGTTCGAGTCGACCAACACTGCGTCCAGGCCGTCGGGCGAGCTGTAAGGGGTAAAGTCGTAGAGGTAGGTGGCAGCGAGACTGTCTTTCTGCGAAATCTTGTCGTCCAGCCGAATTGTGAAAAAGTTTTCGGTGACGACCCGTTGAGCAGAGAAGGTGTACGAAGCGACATCGCCGTTGGTGCCGGGCGGAATGTTGGTAGAAACGGGCCAGAAAGAAACGTACTTCTGGGCCGCGGGGTCTACTACGACCTGTTGCTGTTGGCCTGCAGGGCAAAGCGAACAAAGCAGGCCGCTGCGCGCCGCGTTTGATGGCACAGAGATCGAGGTCGGAATGCCCCTTGTGTAGCGGATCCCCTCATAATCGCCGAAGATAAACAGTTTGTCCTTCCGGAGGGGGGTGCCCGCAGAGACCCCGAACTGATTTTGCCTGAAGGAAGCTTTTTTGATGCCGCCCGCATTCTCAAAGAAATTCGGAGCGTCCAGGGCGTCGTTGCGGAGAAACTCGTAGGCGTCTCCATGGAACTGATTGGTCCCGGAGCGCGTAATAGCATTTATCACACCGCCTGACGTCCTGCCGTACTCGGCAGAAACGTTGCTCGTTAAGACGGAAAACTCCTGCACGGCATCCACGCCCAAGTCGCCGCCCAATACACTTCCGGGAGCGGCGTTGTTGAAATCATTGATACTGACCCCATCTAGCCGGTAGTTATTTTGTTCTGGCCGATCACCAGCGACACTGATTTGATTTCCAAAACCTCGGTTTCCCCGATCGCCTCCTACGGCGAAGTCGGTCTGGATTGCGTTGACGCCGCTGACACCGGGTTGGAGCGCTGCTAGATCGGTCCAGCTCCGCCCGTTAAGGGGCAATTCTCGTACGGTGGTGGCGCTGACAACCGCGCTGATTTCCGAGCTAGCCAATTGCACGGTGGGAGCTTCGGCGGTTACCTGAACAGCCTGCGTCACCTGCCCGACCTGCATTGCGAGGTTTAGAACTTGTTGCGCCCCGACGGTCAATTCCACGCCGCTTTGCACCTGGGACGAAAATCCCGGCGCGGTGGCCGTTATTTCATAATTTCCGGGGAGGAGGTTCGGGGCCGAGTAGAATCCGGCGGTATCCGTTTTGACCGCGCGCGTCACTCCTGTAGCCACGTTCTTGATGGAGATGCCGGCACTAGGAACAACGCCACCACTTTGGTCGCTCACCGTGCCAGAGAGCGTCGCTCCGGTTACCTGGGCGTAAGCCGGAGACAACAGCTTGGGCAGCAAGACCAAAGCGACCAAGCCGAGTAAAGACACCAGGAACTTCTCAGACCGGATTTTCGAGAACATAACTGCCTCCCGAGTCGAAGCATCGCAGTTCACCTGAGTGCGTTCGGTCGCGAAACCAATTGGAAAAGCCGAATATCGGAATGAGACCCTGGTTGGTGGGTACTATAGGAGTCCCCACGCTGCAAGTCAATCTAGAAGACTCGCACAACTCGCACGGAATGACCTGGCTGACGGACTGACGGACTTAATTGCTTCTCAATGGTGGTTGTGCTAGACGCTTTAATGGCTCGTCGCTGAGGATGGAGAGGAGAAGACATTGAGGAGAGACCGATGAAACGATACTTTTCATTGTTAGCTGCAGCGAGCGTGATTTTCTGTGTGGCCTTTGTGTTGGCCCAGCAGAAGCCCCCGTTACGCTATTTGCAAAGCATCCCGCTGCCGGACCTCAAGGCTGGCGACTTTGATCATTTCGCCATCGACCTCTCGGGCAGCCGTCTTTTCCTCACCGGGGAAGCGAACAATGTCGTTGAGGTCTTTGATCTGAAGGCTAACAAGCTGATCCACACAATCCGGGACGTAGATGAGCCTCATTCCATGTTGTACCTTCCGGAAGCCAAACAGATTTGGGTCGTTTGCGGAGGCGATGGCACGCTGAAAATCTTCAATGCCGACAACTACGCTCTGACCGACACGATCAAGCTTGCCCTCGGTGCGGATTCCTCAGTGTACGACCCGGCGAACCATCTTCTCTACGTTGTGGCGGGCGGCGAAGACGCGAAGCTGGAATACTCCCTGATCAGCATCGTGGACACGACCACTCGCAAGCATGTAGGCGACATCAAAGTGGATTCCGGCAACATCGAAGCTCTGGCCTTCGAAAAAAATGGCTCCAAACTGTTTGCCAACGTGAGAGACAAGAATTCGGTGGGGGTCTTCGACAGAGAGAAGAAGACTCAGCTTGCCAGTTGGCCGCTCGGCGATCTTACCGGGAATACGCCCATGGCTTACGACGATGTCAGCCGCCGCCTCTTCGTGGTCGGGCGCAAACCGGCGAACCTTGTGATCCTGAACGCGGATACGGGAAAAATCGTCGCAACCTTGCCCGCCGCCGAGATGGTGGACGACATGGCCTTCGATCCCCAGAGTAAACGCATCTACGTCGCATGCGGAGGTTTCACAGTGGTGTACCAGGAGCGCGATGCGGATCATTACGAAGAACTGGGCAGAGTTCCCACGGGCTTTCGCGCGAAGACAGCCTTTTTGGCGCCGCAACTCAAGCGCCTTTACGTCGCCGCTCCCCGAGACAAGGAGAAGGCAGCGGAAGTGAAGATCTACGAAGTCCTCTAACGCCGACGGCTCGGGTACGGGAATTCAGGGAACCTCAAGTGGCGATTGCTCACTCTGAGCTGGCGACCTCTCCCGAGCCTTAGCGCGAAGCGCGGATCTCCTGACCTGATCTGACGCGACCAGAATTTCGTTTTCTACGTGCGCTACGCCCGGAGCGGCCCATGCGCCCACTCCGCCTATTCCCGCTCGGCCCACGGTTTCACTCAGCCTCGGGGCCGCGAGCGTGATTAAAATGACCTCGACCGCACCCGACAAGGTTTCGCCGGCTCTCGACAGGCGCAACGTAAGCGTTGTAACGTCATGACGAACCCCAACCTCGCGGCGATCTATCGCGGCGGTACGATTAGCGGGAGACGTAGCTTTTGCTAAAACCGTTGCGGCTATTGGTGACAGTAAATTTGCCGTCGGTCTGAACCGACGCTTTGATCCAATTCCCCTTGCAGTCCGCGGTTTCCTCGAGGTTTGCGATCATGTCTGGCGAAGTATTGTGCTTGGGCTCCGGATCGAGCAGCGACAAGTGTTCCTGCCAGATGCCTTCGATTCCTGGTATCTTGGAAAGCCGCAGGTAGGCAACTTTTTCATACGGAGCAGGGTCGGCAGGCGTGATTGATTTAACGCTGTTGTCCACCTGCCCCATCCCCTTGCGCGGCCCGTTGTTGACGACCACGACTTGCGGTCTGATGGCGTCGAGAAAAGCGGGCGCTCCCGCCCCGTCGAAAGCGCCGTGGCGGCTTGTCTGATATACGGTTACCATGCCCAGCTTGTTTACCGGACACGCGAGCTCCATCTCTTTTTCCCAATCGAGATCGATCAGATTCAGGTATTTGAATTTGCCGTAGCTCACAAGCACGCCCGCCACGCGCTGATTTTCGAGCCCTATTGGAGCCTTCTGTTCCGCGGTGGCGCAAAGCGGATTGGGCCTGCCGCCATTGACCGCCTTGGCCAGAACTTTTTGATCCGAAGCGACCACCAGCACACGAAGCCCCTTCACCGGGATCTCATCTCCAGGCTTCACGATGGTGCGCCTCCCGGCGGAGGCAGTCGTGTAGCTATCCAGCCACTGCTGGTTTTCTTTCTCGATGGTGTCGCCGTGGTCGTAGAACTTGCCGATGGGCATCATTTTGGAGAACGCGGCGAGTCCGCCCACATGGTCCGCGTGGAAATGGCTGATGAGCAGATAGTCGATCTTTTTCACTCCGGCGAGTTGAGTGGCAGCATAGATGCGCTGGGCGTCCCGGTCGCCGACCATCCATCCGGTATCGATGAGGAACGACTCTCCGGAAGGCGAGACAATCAGGGTGGCCGCGCCTCCCTCTACGTCGATCCAGTAAATATCGAGAGGCTTGGACTGTGCGTACCGCGTGCTGGACGGGACGAGTAGCAACGCGAGAAGTAAGAGTAGCAACATGATGAACCTCCTGAATCTGTCAACCGGCTCCGACTTGGAAGCCACTTCGCCGAGTCGCGCCGTTCTCATTCTGCGCCCGCGTGCGCGCAAGTGTATCAAAATGCAGGCTGGCGTAGCCGAATAGGCTGCGCGCCAGTGGATCTCACCTACCGGCGCCGAGCAAGTATCGGACAGGCCAAAGCGGGGAACGAGTAAAATTGACCGGATACCCGCCAATCGCCCTCAATCGCCCCCATTGCCGTCGGCTAAGAAATCTGGTATCCCTACTCCCAAGAACGCTGTCCTCTAGAGCAATAAGCCGTCCTGGGTAGGTGACGCTGCATGAAATACGGCTCGATGGTGCTGCTATTTTCGATTTTGCTGTTCCCACTTACGCTTCCGGCACAGAACGGCAATAGCTCGCCGCCCTATGATCCGGTGACCCTTGGCCGGCGCCTTTTCCAACAAAACTGTAGCGTCTGCCACACGCAAGCGACTCTCACCAACCCGATGTATGGCCCTTCTTTATACCGGGACATCGTGAACGGCAAAGAAGACGCTATGGGCGATTTCATCGGAAAAGGATCGGACAAGATGCCGGGCTTTAGGTACGGGCTCAAAGCCTCCGATATTAGTGCTATCGTTGAGTATTTGGAAACTGTCCCGAAACCGGCGTCGCGCGGCCCGCAAACCAAGGGAGAAGATCGAGTCGATTAGTTAGAGACATCAGTCGATTGAAGTTCAAGGAGCAGCCGCCATGAGAAATACGCGAACTTTTTCGTCGGAACGTCTCGCCGGGGTCCTTACTCTTGCCATTGTGACGATGGCATTTGCGGTCTTCGCCGCTTCTTGGACCTACGGAGCTGATGAGAGCGGCGCCTTGCTCGCTGGAGCCGTGAAATCAGACTCCGGTGAAAAAATGAGCGGAGTGACCGTCTCCGCCAAAGCGCTCGGGCGCACCATCACCACGAGCGTCTTTACCGATCAGCAAGGCGATTACTATTTTCCTCCGCTGGCGCTGGGAGAATACGAAATTTGGGCCCAGGCGGATACCTTCGCGACCGCCCGCGCCAGAGTCAATTTGACCACTACGCGGCATCAGGATTTTGCTTTAAAGCCTCTGAGGGATTTTCAAAGGCAATTGACCGGCGACCAGTTGCTGGCGTCATTGCCAGACGCCACGCCCGACGATCGCCGCCTGAAGCGAGTCTTCCGCAATAGCTGCACGAGCTGTCACCAGCCCAACTACATTCTTCAGGAGCGCTTCGATACCTCCGGTTGGACGGCCATTCTCGATCTGATGAAGCGCGTAAATGTTGCCGGTGGCTATCTGGGGGACAAAAGCGATCCCGCGCCCGTCATCGACTTTCATGAGAAGGAATTGGCGGCCTATCTCGCAAGGATTAGCGGGCCGGAGTCGAGCGCCCTGAATTTTAAGCTGCGCCCGCGCCCGACGGGAGAGGCGGCACGCGCCGTCTTTACCGAGTATGACGTACCCATCGCCCCAGACGAAAAATCGGGAACCGAATACATCACCAACGACGGAAGCGATTGGTCGCTCGGAACGCCCTCGAGTTTGAGTGGCGCCCACGGCATCCACGATGCTCAAGCCGATCTGCAGGGCAATATCTGGTTTTCCTATAACGTTTCCAATCACGACATCAGCTTAGGGAGAGTAGATGCCAAGACAGGCGCGCTGAAGACATTCAAGGTCGCCGGATTGCACGGTATGGCCGCGAATGGTCACGGGCTCGCCAGGGATCGGCAAGGAATCCTCTGGTTCAATATGAGCGCAGGCGTCGAAGGTGGCCAGGGACGATTGGCCAAAATCGATCCCAGCACCGAAAAGATCGAGGTGTTTACCGTGCCCGACGGTATGACCGGCCCCACCACCACGGCGGGAACAGTGGACGTGGATGGTAAGGGCAAGGTTTGGGCTACTACAGGCCCAGGAGCCGTGCGCTTCGACCCGGACAAGAAGGAATTTACCGAGTTCAAGTCTCCGATCTACAAAAACGCCGATGGGATCGGAAACACCTACGGACTGGCCGCGGATGGCGACGGCAATGGCTGGTGGGCGCAAATGAATATGGACACGATCGGCAAAGCGAACATCAAGTCCGGCAAAGTCGCGCAGATCAAGCTCCCTCCCGTCCCGGGCCAGATGGACCTTGCCACGGATGAAGAGCGTAAGGTCTATGCGGCCGCGGGGTCCACTTGGAATACGGCGATGCCGTGGGCGGAAGGACCCCGTAGGATGGGCGCGGACAAGAATGGGCATGTGGTTTGGGTTTGCGATTGGTGGGGAGGAAGTCTCGCGCGAATCGATACACACACCTTGAAAGTGACTATGATTCCGCTTCCCAGACCTGACGCCCTACAGCCCTATCAAGCCCAGGTAGACTCCAACCATAATGTGTGGATCAATCTTATGAACGCCGACGAAGTCGTGAAATTCGATCCCAAGACTTCCAAGTGGGTCGAATATCCCTTCCCCACGCTCGGCGCCGAGACGCGCTATGTTTCTTTGCTCGAAAAAGACGGCGGAATTCAGGTAATTCTTCCCTATTCGCGAGCGCGCAAAGTCGCGCGCATGACCTTGCGCACCGAAAAAGATTTAGAGTCGCTGAAGGCGCAAGCTCGCCTCGAACAGGCCCGCTCACGTTAGAACTCCTGTTGTTTATCATTTCGCCCGCTGAATTTCGGTCTATCTTTTGGTGTGCCGGAATCCCCGAAGTCGGATCGGACGACACTCGTCTCCGATCGAAATAGTGTTACTTCTCGGATAGACCCATGGCCAAGAAGCCGTCACCGCCAGCCGTCATGTTCGGCCTCATCACGGGACGCTGGGTGTCGCACCTGATCTTCGTCGCCACGAAACTCGAGCTTGCGGACCTTCTTAAGGACGGCCCGCGGACGGTCGAAGAGTTGGCGAGAGCCGCGGAGGTTCAGGCGCCGGCCCTCTACCGCCTGCTTCGCACATTGGCGAGCTTCGGGGTGTTCGCGGAGACACAGGACAAGCGATTCAAGTTAACTCCGCTCGCCGCCACTCTTCAGAAGGGCGTCCCGGGCTCCATACGCGCCGTCGCGCTCCACCATTCGCTTAGGTATCGGGAGGATGCCTGGGCGCAATTGCTCCACGGAATAAAAACAGGCGAAGTGCCATTTCTCAAAGCCCACGGAGTCTCCTACTTCGAGTACCTCGAGAAGCACCCCGAAGAGTTCGCGATCTTCAACGAGTCGATGACAAGCATGTCCTCGACCGAGAATCCGGCAATTGCGGCCGCCTATAAATTCGCCGGAATCCGGACGCTCGTGGACGTGGGCGGTGGACACGGCACGCTCCTTGCTACCATTCTCCGGGCGAACCCGAAACTGAAGGGCGTGCTCTTCGATCAGCCCTCCGACGGCACGCGCGCCAAGCAGGACCGGCAACTCGCGGCGAAAGGCGTTGGCGAGCGCTGCACGATCGAAACGGGAGACTTCCTTGAGGCGGTGCCCGAGGACGGTGATGCCTACATTATAAAGCGCGTACTGCACGACTGGAACGATGAGCAATGCGCCAAGATTCTCGCCAACTGTCGCGCCGTCATGAGTCAGAAGGGAAAGGTGCTTGTCGTTGAGAGTATCATCCCTCCCGGCAACGAACCCGACCGGGGAAAGCTCGTTGATATGCAAATGCTGATTATCGGTGGTCGCGAGCGCACCAAAAAGGAGTTCGCGACGCTGTTCAGGAAAGCGGGGTTGAAGCTGACCCGCGTCGTGCCCACCAAGTGCCCGCTGAGCATCGTCGAGGGGGTCCGCGCATGATGTTGTATGCGGTGGCGATCAGGTGCCGTTAGCTACTTGCTGGATTCAGATATTTTTTGTAGATTCGAGAAGTTGACGTTGTCTTCGCAGATCGTTTCCTCAATCTTCCAATCCGGCTTCAGATCAAAGACCATGTGCGAGACCCAGGGTTTGGTATAAGCCTTGGGATCTTCGATGGTGAGGTCGTCCACCAGGGTGTCATGATTCATGCGATGTATGCGCTCCACCAAGTGCAGCTGATCGCTGTGCGGATGGCCCGCATAATCGAGCCAGGTCTTCTCATTGAAACCGGTGGAATCGACGACGAGCGTATTCCCCTCCCACTTGCCGATCGACTCCCCCATCCAGGTAGGATTTAAATCCGCCGTATGCTGCCTTCCATCGGTGAAGATTTCGCGCACGAAGTGGTCGTATTCAAAGTACATCATCATGCGGCCGGGCGCTTGCAGAATCTCGAAAGGAGCGCCTCGCACGAGGTAAATTTTAGGCACTCCCGGAGGGAAACATTGGGCCACCGGATCATTCGTCTGGGCCAAAGTGACGGCATGAGGTCCGACATTCGGCTTGGCGGCCTTGAACTTCTCGAGTCCCCATGGCGTCATGGGCGGCTCCTCGTTCGTCAGCGTCAAGGCGATCTCGTAAAGCGTGTACTTGCGCTTGTCGTTGGGAGGGCGCCGCGAACGCCGCCAAACGCCCGAAAGGTCGGGCCTCGTGCCCAGCGGAACCCTCGTGCCTCCAGCCGGGTCCTTTGTCGCTCCCGTGCGGGCCGCCGGGCCATTACTTTGACCCAGCACGCCACACGTAAAGCCGAGCGCCGCCAGCAACGCGAAGGCCGTCAACCATTTGCGCATTCCGCCCTCCTCCCTTGAGTCATCCCACCCCACTTCGTTTCAGCGAACTCTGGGGTGCACAGCGCGCCGTCTTCGCGCGCGATGGGGTGGAAGAGGGAGCGCTCATTGTCCCGCATAATCCTCGCCGCGCTCGAGTCCAAGCTCCTTGCCGCTGGCCAAAACCACCTTGGTGAGACGCATCGACGGCGAGGCGTTCTTGGCGGGATTCCCGCTGACCGTGATCTCGTCACCCGGTTTGAGGACGCTCTTCGTCCAGCCGCTTCTCGATAAAGTGGCTATGCCCACGGCTTCGAGAATCCAGTTTTGGACCTTGCCCGACGAGTCCTTCACATCTAGGAAAATCTGCGCGTGAGGATTCTGGAAGCGGAATTCGGTCACAGTTCCCTTCAAGGTCGTTAGTTTGTTCGAGTCATAGCCCGCCGCGCCGTGGTGTGCGAAGGCCGCGCCGGAAATCAACAAGAGAGCGGCAATCGAACGTGCAGCGAATTTGGTATTCATAGAAGAGAACCTCCGGTTGGACGCGACTATTCCATTGCTCCGCATACTTTGTCAATCCCATGCTGCCCGCAAGTTGCCCGCAAGAGGGCATGTTGGGCGTCCTTCCCGGACGCAGACCAGAAGTCGACTCCTATTGCGCCAAGACATCCTTGAAGAAGCGCGCCATGGCCACCTTATATTGCTCATCAGCGCGCACTTCCGAGGGGTTCTGCGGCTGCGTAAAGCCGTGCGTGGTGCCGCTGTAGAGGTTGAGCTCGAAGTTGACCTTGGCGGCGCGCAACTGCGAGACCACAGCATTGACCTCCTCCATCGGGGCCACCGGATCTTCGGCGCCGTGCAGGATGAGGACGCGGCCCTTGATGTTCTTGGCGGCCTCCGGCGTGAAGTTGTTGAACGAGCCGTGCACCGAGATGAAACCGAGGAGCGGCGCGCCCGTTTCGATCAGCTCGATCCCAGTGGTGCCGCCAAAACAGTAGCCGATCCCGGCGAGCTTCGTCGGATCGACCATCGGCTGTGCCTTGAGGGCATCGAGCCCGGCCAAGGCGCGCGCACGCATCAGCGGACGGTCGGTGTTGTAGATCGTGATCAGTCTCGTCATCTCGGGAACGTCCTTGGGCACTATGCCCTTGCCGAAAATGTCCTCGGCGAAGACCACATAACCGAGCTTGGCGATCATCTCGGCATCCTTGAGCGTGTTCGCCGAGAAGCCGGACCGGTCGTGGATCATCAACACGCCGGGACGCCGGGCTTGAACGGCGTCGTCATAGATGAGATAGCCGGAGAGCGCCGTGGCGCCCTGCTTGTAATCGATCCACTGGGTTTTCGTCGCAGCTTGCGCCGCGCCGGCCTGCAGGACCATGGCAGCTCCGGCAAGGATGAAAGACACGAGACTTGCGATTTTTATGCGGGCAATATTCATGGGCTCCTCCGGAATGCGTTTGTACAGCTGCTGCATTGTGCGCATTTTGGCAGCGCTCGGCAAGACCTGCTTGTAGCCAACTGCCCGGACGAGGTGCGAGTAAGCGCGCGCACCGAATTATGTTAGAGTCAGCTGCAAATCCGAAGGAGGGAGCTTATGGTGTCTCCTGTGTTCACATCCTCTTCGGCCGTATTCCGTAGAACCGCGCCCCATCTTTGGACCGCGGCCTTCCTGGCCGCGCTAGTTCTCGTCCTGCCGCAGGCGGCAGTCGCCCACGATATTCCCAACGACGTGACGGTACAGGCCTTTGTGAAACCCGCCGGCGAACACCTGAACTTGCTCCTTCGGGTACCTCTGAAGGCCATGCGCGATACGGAATTTCCCGAGCGCGGTCCCGGATATTTGGACTTGGCGCGAGTGGACGCATCCCTGCGCGAGGCGGCAACCGTGTGGATTGCGAATGCGATAGAAGTCTACGACGATGATTCCAAGCTTCCAAATCCGCAAATTGTTGACGTTCGCGCGTCGCTCGAATCCGATAAATCCTTCGCTTCTTATGACGAGGCGTTCGCTCACGTTACCGGTCCTCGGCTGCAGAACGACGCGCAGGTTTATTGGAATCAGGTCATGCTCGACGTCTTGTTGGAGTATCCGATTCGCTCGGACCGTTCCCGTTTTTCGATTCATCCCGGCCTGGCGCGGCTCGGTTTGCAGGTGATCACGGCGCTGCGTTTTTTGCCGCCCGACGGAGCGGTACGCGCCTTCGAGTTCGCCGGCGATCCGGGCTTGGTCAGGCTAGACCCGCGCTGGCACCAGGCCGCCCTGCGATTCGTCAAGCTCGGTTTCTTTCACATCTTGGACGGTACCGACCACCTGCTATTCCTGTTCTGTCTAGTGATCCCCTTCCGCAGCTTGCGCAAGTTGATCCCGGTGGTGACTTCTTTCACCGTGGCGCATTCGATCACGTTGATCGCTAGCGCTTATAACGTCGCGCCGGACTTTTTGTGGTTCCCGCCGCTGATCGAGACGCTGATCGCCATGTCCATCGTCTATATGGCGCTCGAGAACATCGTCGGCGGAATCGGTGTGCAGCGGCGCTGGATGATTACCTTCGGGTTCGGTCTAGTGCACGGCTTCGGCTTCTCGTTCGCCCTGCGCCAGACGCTACAATTCGCCGGGTCGCATCTGTTGAGCTCGCTTCTTTCCTTCAATATCGGCGTAGAGCTGGGGCAATTGCTGGTTCTCATGTTGCTGATTCCTTTGCTACACGTTTTCTTCCGATTTGCCGTGGCCGAGCGGACCGGCACGATTATCCTCTCGGCGCTCGTGGCCCACACGGGCTGGCACTGGATGATTGATCGTGGGGAACGGTTGCGTCAGTTCCCGTTCGTATGGCCGGCGCTCACTGCTGCGACGCTGGCCAGCGCGATGCATTGGCTCATGGGCATTTTGATTCTCGCAGGTCTGGTGTGGTGCGTGGCGAAATACTGGCCACTGAAATTTCCGCTTGGCCAGCCGTCTCCACGCCGCCCGCTGGGTACTGGGACGCCTCAAGTTCACGCTGTAGGGCATGGTCTAGAAACTGAAACGGGAGGAGAAATATGAAACGCAATGTCTATATCGGGGCTGCCTTTTTCGCCCTCCTCATCGCGCTCCGCGTTGGTTCCACGGTGCTCGAGAGGAGAGCCGCCGCGGCGGCGTCGGGAGTACAGGCCCCGCGTTTTGAAGTCGATCCCATGTGGCCGAAGCCGTTGCCGAACCATTGGCTCCTCGGCATGACTATCGGAGTCTCGGTCGACGCCCAGGATCACATCTGGATCATTCACCGGGGCGGGTCACTCGAAAGAATGGAGAATTACCTCGCCGCGAATCCGCCTGCCTCAGAGTGTTGCATGGCGGCTCCGCCTGTTCTCGAATTCGACGAGGAAGGTAATCTCCTAGCGCACTGGGGCGGTCCTGGCCAGGGCTACGACTGGCCGGTTTCGAATCACGGAATCACCGTCGACTACAAGGGAAACGTTTGGATCGGCGGTAACGGCCGAGGTGCGCAGGTTGCTCCGCCCACGCAGGCCGCCGCCCTAAATGAGTCGCAGCCCGGCGGGGGGCCCTTCAACGACAACATGGTCTTGAAATTCACGCAGGACGGAAGATTTCTAATGCAAATCGGGCATCCCGGTCAGAGCAAAGGCAGCAATGATCTGGAAAACCTCAAGGGGCCGGCCAAAATGTTTATCGATCGCGAGACGAACGAACTTTACGTCGCGGATGGCTATGGCAACCACCGCGTGATCGTTTTCGATGCGGACACGGGAAAATACAAGCGGCATTGGGGAGCCTATGGCCATAAGCCGGACGATACGAGTCTTGGCCCCTACAATCCGGATGCGCCGCCCGCGCAGCAATTCCGCAATCCTGTGCACTGTACCGAACTCGCGAACGACGGCCTCTTATATGTCTGTGATCGTGTAAACGACCGAATCCAGGTGTTCAAGAAGGACGGAACATTCGTCAAAGAGGCGATCATTGCCAGGCGAACCCTCGGCGACGGCTCTGTCTGGGACATTGCCTTCTCCAAAGATCCGCAGCAGAAATATATCTTTCTCGCCGATGGCTCCAATGAGAAGGTCTACATCATGCTGCGCGACACACTGGAAATCCTAACCAGCTTCGGCGACGGCGGACGCCAGCCCGGCGAGTTCTACGCCGTGCACAGCATCGCCACCGATTCCAAGGGCAACCTCTTCACCACGGAAACCTATCGCGGCCAGCGCGTGCAGAAATTCGTATACAAGGGCATGGCGCCCGTAACAAAGAAAGATCAAGGCGTGGTCTGGCCCAAAAAAGCTTCGTGATCGCCAGCGATTTCGCTATTCGTTCAGCCGGGGCCAAGCTGCCACGTTCTGGGCGAGTCCGAAGTGCAAGGAAACGCTGCAGCGCAGTTGATCCCCGCGCCGCCAACTGATTTAGTGGAGTTTGCCAAAATCGCTCCGTGCACACTCGCCAAACTACTCTGAACGAGGCGGCTTTCGCGCAAGGCGTGCGTTTCCTGGCAGGCCGGGACGAACACCTGGCTGCCGTTGTGAAAACTTACGGCCAGCCACCTCTGTGGGTGCGCGAACCGGGTTTTCCCACGCTCGTCTACATCATATTGGAGCAGCAAGTCTCTCTCGCTTCGGCGCGCGCCGCATTCGGACGCCTCAAAGCGGCAGCAAGTCCCCTTACTCCAAGACACTTCTTGAAGCTCAGCGACGTCGAATTACTTCGCATTGGCTTCAGCCGCCAAAAAACTCTCTACACGCGTCTCCTCGCCGAATCTCTCGCTCGCCGCTATTTCAATCTTCGCGAGCTCCATGAGCTCCACGACGATTCCGCGCGAAAATTGCTCATCACCTTCAAGGGCATTGGCCGCTGGACGGCCGACATCTATCTCCTGAGCGCCCTCCGCCGCCCGGACATCTGGCCTGCCGGTGATCTGGCTCTCGCCACCGCCGTGCAAGAAGTGAAGCACCTTCGCCAGCGTCCTTCGCCGGAAAAACTAGAAGCGCTCAGCGTACGCTGGAAACCCTGGCGCGCCGTCGCCGCACGCCTTTTCTGGCATGCTTACCTTTCCAAACGCGGCCAGAAGTCCTCCACCGTTTCCTTGTAGTCCGGACTCCCCAGAACGACGTAAATATCTGTGACTTCCCGGCTAAAAGGTAGCCGCCACATAAGGCGGCTTAGACAAGCGCGCCGGGGTTTTTCTTATAGCGGTTGACGATGGCATCGGCACTCCAGTAAGCGAGCGCCTGGATGGTGAGTGTGGGATTGAAGCCGCTCATCGTAGGAAACGTCGAGCTTCCGATAATGAAGAGATTGGGAATATCCCAACTTTGGCCGTAGCGGTTCACGACCGAAAGTTTTGGATCGGTGCCCATGCGCGTGCCGCCCTCGTGGTGGGCGCCAGGCGCTCCGGAGCCAGTCGGGGAACGCCAGACATGCTGTGCACCTGAGGCGCGACCTAGCTCCTCGAGCTTGTTCAGCAGGAACTCGATACGCGCCACTTCGTTTGGCCTCCGCCAGTCGTAGGTGAGACGCGGAGCGGGCATGCCGTACTGATCGCGCACATGCGGGTCGAGGTCGATGGTCTGATCGGCGTACGGCAGGTTTTCGGTCTGTGCGATGAACGCGGCGTAACGCGCAAAGTATTTCGCGAGGAAGTCGCGATAGGCCGCGCCCCATCGCGGAATTCCGGGCGGCGGATTCATGTTGATGGATGCGCCTATGGGGCCGGCTTCGAGGTCGGCAGGAGTGACCGAGAGCTGCGCGCCGCGAATGAATGTCATGCCGGCGTGGTCGAAATTATCGGCGTTGAAATCGTCGAGGCTATGTTTCTGGGCGCTCGGTCCCATGTAGATATTGACGTAGCGATCATCGAAAGCCACAAACACGCGCGCGCCGATGTGTGCCATCAGGTGTTCGCCGAGTTGTCCACTCGAATTGGCCAAGCCGTTGGGGAATTTTGCCGTTTTAGAAAGCAAAAGCAGCCGCGTATTGTCGTAGATGAACGTGGCGAGGATGACGAGGTCGGCCTCGATCGTATTGTCGGAGCCGTCCGCACCGTAGTATGAGACGCCCGTGACGCGCCCGCTGTTATCGCTATTCACGCGATAGGCCATCGTGCCGGTGAGCAGCTTGAAATTGCCGGTGGCATCGGCTTCGGGAAGCTTCGTGACGAGAATGCTGGATTTTGCGGCCATGTGACACCCGAAGGACTGGCAGAAACCGCAGTAGGTGCAGCCGGCGCGGCCGTTATAAGGCTGTGAGAGAATGGCGCGCGGCGAGGAGAACGGATGATAGCCGAGCTTCTGGGCCGCCGCTGTGAAGATGACGCCCGATTGGTCGGGCAGCAAGGCCGGAAGCGGATATTCGCGACGCCGTGGCGCTTCAAAAGGATTGCCGGCGTCGGTTTTGCGTCCCTGCAGATTGCCCGCTTTGCCGGAGACGCCGAGTTCATATTCGGCCCGGTCGTAGAAAGGCTCGAGGTCGGCAT